>RCMZ01000154.1_pt1 | contig 43043 bp, 50 predicted proteins | sample 2041141 | NCBI WGS metagenome assembly RCMZ01 (sample SAMN09708263, study PRJNA481090) | Wastewater metagenome, whole genome shotgun sequencing project. | biome: sewage; isolation source: Davis station wastewater (DW) | place: Antarctica: Davis Station | collected 2010-03-01 | reverse complement strand
TTATATGTTTGGTTGCGGGAGCAGGATTTGAACCTACGACCTTCGGGTTATGAGCCCGACGAGCTACCAGACTGCTCCATCCCGCGCCGCAAATTCTATCTTAAAATGCTTGGCTGTCAACTTTAAATTGAAATAAATGGGTTTTTATTCAAGTGCTTAGCGTTGTGTAGGGAGGCTGATGGTGCGCGCAGCCAGGTGCGCCGGGTGCTGTGGCCTTTTTAGGGTGATGCTGAAAAATACCTCACGAGCGAGGTTGGCAGGCTTTTGGGTGATGCGGCGGTATGATGCGCCTGCCCCAGTCATGCTCTGGCGTGGCCTTTATGCCTCTTTATTGATTCTGCAGGTTATGAGCGCTAGAAAAATCGTCCACATTGATTGCGACTGCTTTTACGCGGCCATTGAGATGCGTGACGACCCCTGCCTGGCCGATAAGCCGTTGGCTGTCGGTGGCAGTGCTGAGCGTCGTGGGGTGATCGCCACGTGTAACTATGAAGCGCGGGCCTATGGTGTGCGTTCGGCCATGCCATCGCGCCAAGCGCTGCAGCTGTGTCCGGACCTGTTAATCGTTAAGCCGCGGATGGATGCTTACAAGGCAGTGTCGCAAGAGATTCACGCGATATTCCGCGATTACACCGATCTGATCGAGCCGCTGTCGTTGGACGAAGCTTATTTAGATGTCTCGGCCTGTACCCAGTTTGCCGGCAGCGCCACGCGGATTGCCGACGCAATTCGCCGGCGGGTGGCGCGTGAGGTACGCATTACTGTGTCGGCAGGCGTGGCGCCGAATAAGTTTCTGGCCAAGATCGCCAGTGACTGGCAAAAACCCAACGGCCTGTTCGTGATTACCCCGGCGCAGGTCGATGAGTTTGTTTTGGCATTGCCGGTGGCCAAGCTGCATGGCGTGGGCAAGGTCACGGCGCAACGTCTTGGACGTATGGGTATTCAGACTTGTGCGCAGTTGCGCGAATGGAGCAAGCCGGCACTGGCGCGTGAGTTTGGCAGCTTCGGCGAACGGCTTTGGAGTCTGGCGCGAGGCATTGATGAGCGAGCGGTGCAGGTCAACAGCCGGCGCCAGTCGGTCAGTGTCGAGCATACCTTTGAACAGGACTTGCCCGATCTGGAGGCGTGCTTGCAGCGTTTGCCGTTATTGCTCGACGAGTTAGATGGGCGCGTGCAGCGACTGGACTCGAGCTATCGGTTGGGTAAGCCGTTTATCAAACTGAAGTTTCATGACTTCACCCAAACCACTCTGGAGCAGGCAGGCTCTGGTCATGACCTGCACAGCTATCAGCTGTTGCTAGCGGCGGCCTTTGCGCGTGGCAATAAGCCGGTGCGCCTGATCGGGGTTGGCGCACGCCTGCAAGATCTGCGCAGCCGTCAGCAACAGCTGGAGTTGTTCAGCCGCTAGAGGCGTGCATGCCTCTAGCGTTTCAACCCTCTTCAGGCTGCAGACGCAGAGGCTTGCCTTGTTCCGGCCACAGACGCAGTTCGTCCTGTGCGGAAAAATCCCAGCGTTGCACCTTGCCGAGGGTTTCCAGGAAGCGCTGCTCTTGTTCCATTACGGCCGGTTCACACATTTTTCGCGTGCTGCCGATTTGGCTAAAACTAAGCTTGTCGGCCTCCCAGGTATAGGTTGCGAACCAGTGATTACAGCCGCCGCTGCCGTAAGCCCGGCCATCATCGGCCAGGGTCAGCGTAGGGTGGCTGTGATGCAGGCGCGGTTTGCCGCCGATCCATTCGGCTTGGTAGGTCAACTCGCTTTGCAGTTGCAGTGGCTCACTGGCGCAGCCCAGCAGACCTGCGCTCAGCAGGCTCAAAACAAGCGGCTTATTCATTGGCGCTCCCCTGACATTTTGCGCACAGGTGGCGCTCGGCGCGCGCCACCCAACCCAGCTCACTAATACGGGCCTGCGCTGCTGGCGCTCGGGCTTTTTCGCCGAGAGCCGCATCCACGGCAAACTCGAAGTCGAGTTGGGCGCTGCAGGCATCACAGTTGACTTGCCAGTTGAGAATGGCCAGCTCTTTGAATACTGGGCCTTGCGCCACAGCCACCCATTGCCCTGGAGGGTTGATCAGGTGACGAACCTTTTCCACCAGCAGGCGAAGGCACAGGTCACGGCTGCCTTTAAGCGTCACCAGCAGGGTGTCGGCGGCCTTGATCGAACCACCGTTGCCGGTGACCTGATAGCGGCCGGGAGCCAAGGCACGACATTCGGTGAGCGTGTGTTGAGGGTTAAGCAGCGAGTAACGGAAGTCGTGTTCGGCCATGTGAGGCTGTTGCACCAATATTCAGGTGGATTTAAGCGCATATTCTAGCATGGGAGCGCCTGAATTCGGGCGCCGACGCTCTGTTCTGGGGGTAAACCACAGGCAAAGAAAAGGGCGCCGGTAGGCACCCTAAAAAACAGCTATGGAGTAAGTCATTAACTCAGAGTTACTTGCGCCGATGTTGGTTCAATGCTTGCCGACGAACGGTAGATCAGCGACTAGGAACCAGTACCAAGCGTTGGTTGCCGTAAACCTTCTCGATGTTCTGACTCTGGAATGGAAAGCTCATGTAGCGGCCTTTTTGCCACGCCTCAATGCCGTCGGCATAGTGCGGGCTAGCGGGGTTGCCTGACTGGCCAGTGCTATTGAGGCCAATCAGAGGCTCCGCCTGACTGAAGTCGACCACGATGCGCATTGCTGGAATCAGCCAGGTATCAAAATTCTGCCCCCAGTGATACGCCGAGACGTTAAGAGTGCTGTGATCGCCGCCTGCAGGGTAGGGGCCACGGTCTAGGTAGCCTTTGATGGCGTTGATCGAGGCTTGCTGACTGCCGCTCATGTACTTGCTGAGTTGGCTGGTATCCGTCGCCCAAGTGTAGGTGTGCAACTTGCCCCATTGCCAGGCTTGGCGGTTGTTGCCCAGTTTGCTTTCGCAAAAAGTCACAGCAGCGGCCAGACTGCGGGCGAGAATAGTGGCTTTATCTTCTATTTGTGGGGTGCTGCGATCATCCCAGAACGGGCTGTCATCACGGCCCAGCAGGTGATCGGCTTGGGCCGAGTAAGACAGGTTGGCGGTTTCTACCAAGGCTTGCCAGGCGGCGGAGTCTGGGCCTCCTAGTTCGTCGCTGAAGGTCAGGCGCGCGCTTTCCTGCAGAAAGGCCTCGTATACGGCAGCATCAGCAGAGCCTGCATCCAGCTTGCCGTTAAAGGCCAAAATACGCTTATGTGCTTCCTCGGCTTTGCTGCGCTGATCGGCAGGTAAGGCGGCAATTGCCTGTTGCAGCAATTGCTGCATGCCTGGTGCGCTGAACATGCTTTGCAGCTTGGGCACAAATAGCGAAGTTTGGTCGTATTGCATGGCGATCATGCTTTTCTGGTCGTGTTTGCCATTGCCCGCCAGTTGCGCAATACGCTCCGCCCGCTCTGGGTAGTACCACGAGTTGGACAGCTGCATGCCATAGCCAGGCGGTACGCTGCGATGGTTCGCGGTGCCCAGCCAGCCCTGAGGCGGATCCTGGTCGTAAGGGTGGAGCATGGTGTCGGCAAATCCGTCCCAGTCATAAAGGCTGTCCCAACCGGGGGAGGGAATTAAACCGCGTCCGCCGCGACGGTTCGGGTAGCGCCCGGTGACTTGCCAGCCGATGTGCTGGGCGTCGGCGAACACCAGATTAAGTGGCATGCCGCGAATTTCACGGGCGGCATCAAACGCGCGATCGATGTTCTGTGCTCGCGACAGGTCGAAAAAAGCGTCCAGGGTTTTGTCGGCTTCAAACTGCGTACTTTGCAGCGCCAGGCCATAACCGCTGCTGATTTGCATCGGCTGCAGCATGTGTTTGCGCTCGCCCAGAACGCTATTGAGTAGCGGCCCGTGACGGGTTTCATAGAGGGTTTCGCGGACCGGGCTGGCGCCCTTGATAAAGAACGTTTCATTGCGGGCGCGAGCGGGTAGCCATTTGCCGTCGGCCAGGTAGTAAGGCTGGCGGTTGCGCAGCTGGATTTTCTCTAGGAACAGGTCTTGGTTGTCGCCCATGACCATAGTCATGCCCCAGGCCAACTTGCCGTTGAAACCTGCCACTACGGCGGGTACGCCGGCAATTGAAACGCCCGCGGCCTGAAATTGCGGCGAGCGGATTTGTACGAAGTTCCACACCGATGGCATGGCCAGCGGCAGGTGGGTGTCGTTGGCGAGTAGGCTTTTACCCGCACGGGTATGTGACGGAGCAATGGCCCAGTTGTTCGAGGCGGCGACACCGAGCATGTCCAGCTGCGCAATCTGGCTGGCGGCACGGTTGATCGCACTTAGGCCTTGGATGGTGTTGTCGTCCTTGGCGTCGGACAGCGTTAGACCTTTGAGTTTGTCGGTTTCGTCAAACGGCAGGGGTTCGTCCGGGTAGGTCGGCGTCAGCCAGGCGAGCTTGTCGGCGCCGACTTTTTGCGCCAGCACTAGGGAGGCGATTTCTTCCTGTAAATTTACGGCCAAGCCGAAATTCAGCAGGCTAAAAATCAATACGGAGTCTTCGGCCTTCCAGTAAGCGGGCTTGTAGCCGGACTCGCGCAGGTCCATCGGGAGTTTGTCGCGGTACTGGAACAGGTAAGCGTTGACGCCTCGAGCGTAGACCTCGAAGGCCTTTTTGAGCCGTGGCGAGGCATTTTTATACAGCACCGCTGCGCTCTGCTTGAGGTTGACGGCGCGCATAAAACGGTCGATATCGAGGGCGCCAGGCCCGGCCATCTCAGCTAAGCGGCCTTCGGCCATCAGGCGCATGCCAACCATTTGGCTGAGACGATCACTGGCGTGCACATAGCCAAGACTGAACACGGCGTCGTGGAAGCTGTTGCTCTCGATCAACGGCATGCCCAAGGCATTGCGGCGGATGCTTACGCTTTTCGACAGCCCTTGAATCTTCACTGTGCCTTGTACGGGCGCGAGACTGTCGGCGTAATGGCTGTCGAGAAAGGCCTGGCAGCCAGTCAATGTCAGCATCCCGCCAAGGGTTGCACCTAAGATCAGGCTGGTCAGAGGGCGAAGCAAGCGCGCAAGCATTTGAGGGCTCCTGGAGCAATAAATGATGCTGCCAGCAGCGATAGAGTCTGGCCGCAGTGGGCGGTTTGAGGTTAGTTCAGCGCCACGCAAGGTGGCGCTGGATTACGCGAAGGTTTGCAGCGAGAGGGCTTAGTTTTCAGGCGCCGTGGCACTTCTTGAATTTTTTCTGGCTGCCGCATGGGCAAGGGTCATTGCGGCCTACGTCTTTCAACGGGTTGCGCGTCGGCTCCTGATGGGAGTGATTGCAGTCAGGGCCATGCACATGGCCGTGGTCATGGCTGTGATCGTGATCGTGCGCATGATCGTGGTTGCAGTCGGGGCCGTGAACGTGAGGTTCTTGTTGCATTGGGTTTACTCCGGAATGTAGTTGCCGGGGATTATCTCGCCATTGCGCTGAAGGTGCACGCTGCGACCGAACATCAGGCCAGTTTTTACTTCACCTTGCAGCTGATAACTGATGGGCTGGTCCGGATCGTCGAGCGCATTAACGATGCGTTTCAGGTGGCGCCAGAGGTTGGTGCGCACGGGAACGTCGAAAGTTTGATGGCCTCGGGCAGGCACCGTGAAGCTTTTGTCTGACTCTCCGTTGGCCAGCGGCACGCCATTGAGTTTGACGTTGTACTTGAGGCCGCGGATCGGCAGGCTGATGTCATTTGGGTTGTCGACGCGAAAGCGCAAGACGAATTTCTGTTCGAGCAGCTTGGCTTTGATCACGTCGACCTTGAGTAGGCGTACTTCTGGGTCGCGAAAGTCGTCAGTGAACCAGCTACTGCAACCGCCAAGACTGCAAAGCAGGCTTAGGGTCAGCAGCAGGTTTAGGATTTTTATTAGAGGATTTAGACGACACATTCAGCGACTCCAACCGATGGCGCAGTGTAACAAGCGATTGCTTGGCCGCAACCTGTTGTTTAGGTGAAAAAACCTGCGCCATACTGCGGGTTGTTTCGGACAGGAGTATGACCATGACCCGCTATGAGATTGCCTTTTCTGGCCAGCTGGTAGACGGCGCGCCAATGGCGTCGGTGCAGGCCAATATGGCCCGCTTGTTTCAGGCCGATGCGCAACGGATTGCACTGTTGTTTTCCGGGCGGCGAATAGTGATCAAGGGTAATTTGGATCAGGCCAGCGCAGAGAAGTACCGCCTGACCCTTGAGCGGGCGGGTGCCGTAGTCGAAGTGCTGGCTATGCCGGTTGAGGAGGTTGAGCTAGCACCACCACCGGTTGCCGCAGCAGTAGCAGAGCCAATTGTTGCGGCTGCGGCCACTCCAGTCGCTCCGGGTCGCCTGCAGGTAGCGCCGCGCGATGAATACATGGCGGCGTTTGCCGATGTTGATGCGCCAGATTTTGGTATCGCCCCTGTCGGGGTCGATCTACAGGATGCTAAGCCCGATGCGTCAGCGCCAGCGGTGGACTTGTCACAGTTCAGCCTAGCGCCTGCCGGCAGCGATATGGGCCAAGCCAAAGCCGCACCAGCAGGACCACCACCGGACACGTCTTATCTCAGCTTGCAGGAGTGAGTCGGCGTTTTAGGTTAGGTACGGGGCACAGCATTTTTTGAATTTCTGCCCGCCCGCGCAGGGGCAAGGGTCGTTGCGGCGGGCGATGAGTGGCACGCTGGGGTCGATGAAGTACCAGTGGCCGCCTACCAGGACGAACGCCGAGCGCTCTTGGTGGGCTTGTTCACCTTCGCCATCGCGCCAGCGAGCCGTGAAGGTCACCCAGGCATGCGGCGGCGTGCCGGAAATCTGTTCGCTGCTCCTCACGTCTAAGCCAAGCCACTCGCTCTGCTGACTCCAGGCAGCAATGGCCTCGCGATCAAGTGCTGCTTGTTGTACCGGCAGGGTGGTGCGCAGCAGGTAGTCGATTAAGCCCAGCACATAGGCGCTGTAGCGCGAGCGCATTAAACGCTCGGCATCCGGTGCTGGCGTGCCCGCGTGGTAGCGGCCGCAACAGTCGTCTAGGGGCTGATGACTGCCGCAAGGGCAAAGACTATTCATGGGCTTACCACCAGTACTTGCCAAAGCGCTCTGGGTTGGCCCAGAACTTGGCATTCAGCCAGTCCGGCACCTGTTTGTATTCGCGCACATCATAGGTAAACAGCGTTAGCGTCTGTTGTTCGCGCTGGAAGTGCTCGCTGGCTTGCAGGGCTAGGGCGAAGAAGTCGGTGGTTTGCCAGCCACAGGCGTTTAAGTCGACCAGTACGGCCAGCTTGCTGGCATTCAAGTTGCGTACGCCAGCCAGTAACTGCAGGCCTTCATGCTTATCTAAGCGCTCTAGGCAATCGACAAACAAAGCGAGGTCGAAGCGCTGGGCGGCTAAGTCTGCTGGCAGGGCGCCCGCCGGTGTTTGGGCAAAACGGCACTGAGGGTGGGCGGCAAGAAACGCCTCAATTGCCGGTAGTTCAGTGGCGCCGACCAGCAACAGGCTTTGCGGGGCGTGCTGGTCCAGCAGTGAGGCCAGCGCCTGCTGTGGGGTGCGGGAAGAAATGCGCGCAGTCATCAACAATCCTCGGTCTAGAGTGCAAAGACTAGCGCGGTCGCAGTCGCGGGCCTAGCGTTGGCGCTTTTTAAGTGTGGGGTCTTTACTCCTCTAAGTATCGGGGATCGACCGATTAATTCAGGAGTTAGCTCTTATGAAAATGCTCAAAACAACGGCTTCCATGCTTTTCGCCACCACGGTACTGAGTGGCTGTAGCACTTTTCAAGAAGGTAATGTTCCGGTTTGTGCGGCGATTGGTGGCGTAACGGGTGCAGGCCTAGGCGCGATTGAGAGTTCATCCATGGCTGGCACCGTTGGCTTGGTTGGCGGTGTTATGTCTGCCGCCTATTGCTGGGTACACGGCGATGCGGATGGCGATGGGGTGGTTAACAAAACAGACGATTGTCCAGGCACACCTAAAGGCACCATGGTCGATGAGGTCGGTTGCCCGGTAGAAGTTGTCGAAGTAGTTGAGGCCGTGGTTGAGGTGGTGGCTCATGAAGAAATTGTGGTGGATAACCTGCACTTTGCCTTTAACTCAGCTGAGCTGACCGCCGGCGATCGAGCTGTGCTGGATAGTGTTGCCAGTCGTCTGAAAGACAGCGCTGCGAATGCCAAGTTGACCATCACCGGATTTACCGACAGCGTCGGTGCAGACGCCTACAACTTGAAGTTGTCTGAGCGTCGTGCAGTGTCAGTGGCCAATTATCTGGTGTCTGCAGGTGTTGCGCAGGCCAGCATTGTCGCGGTTGGTGGTGCCGGTGAGGCCCAACCGGTGGCAGATAACGCGACAGCCGCAGGTCGTGCTATGAACCGTCGGGTAGTGATCTCTATCGATCATTGATCCGCCCTCACGCTGTTGTCAGTTGTACGCGCCTTGTGTGCAGCAGATAGCGGGTCTTTACTGCTGTGTTACCGGGATATGCCGGTGACACAGGAGATCACTCCCATGAGAACTCAATTCTCAAAGGCAGTCGTACCCTTTCTTCTGGTCAGTAGTGTTCTTTCTGGTTGTGCTTCAACCTCCAGTACGGGGGATGCAGCGCTTAATCAGGGGAACTGGCCCATTTGTAGTGCGATTGGAGCTTTGGCCGGTGGCGGCCTGGGTGCAATCGAAAGTTCCGCCTGGGCGGGCGGTGGTGCAGCAATAGGTGCGCTATTTGGCGGCCTGATCTGCTATGCCCAAGATGGTGATGAAGATGGCGATGGCGTGCATGATCGTCGTGATACTTGTCCCGGAACCCCTGCCAACACACAGGTCAATCCTAACGGTTGCCCAGTGGTCATGATTACGCCCGTACCCCTACCCGAACCTGCCGCCGAACCCCAAGATGAGGTGATTATCCTCAGCGATTTGGGCAAGGTGCTGTTTGCCTTCAATTCGGCTGTGCTGACGTCAGATGCCAAGGATTTGTTGGCCGGCATCAGCCCACGTTTAGTCGATGGTTCAGTGCGGGAGGTAATGGTCAAGGGGCATACCGACAGCGTTGGCTCGGATGCTTACAACGAGAAGCTGTCGCTGCGCCGAGCACAGAGTGTGGCGGCGTATCTGGTGAGTCAGGGAGTTGCCGCCAACAAGGTTAAATCCAGCGGATTGGGAGAAAGCCAACCGTTGGCTGACAACGCTACCGATGCAGGTCGAGCGCAAAATCGTCGGGTAGAGATTTTCGTCGATCGTTAACCGCGCGTGCGCAACGCACAACGGGGGCCTTGGGGCCCCCGTATTTTTTCAATAAGAATGATTAGTGCGTGCTGCCATCAAAAACTTGGGCGAGCGGTGGCAATAGCCATTAAGGCCAAGCCGAGCAACAGGTTGTAACCCACTAGTTGGCGGATACGACCTAAGGCTGCGCCACCAGCTGGCCAGTCTTGGGCTGCGATGGCTTGGCGCAAAGGCGGTAGCTGCAGTAATTGCACCCGCAGAAACAGCGCCAGCATGGCGATATACAGCCCCATCATGATTTGCACATATTTTGGTGCGCCGGCAAACCCGCCAAAGCGAAGGTGCAATAGGCCGACGCCGCTGATGGGCAGCACTACGATAGCCAGCCAGACCCATAGAAAGAACCTGCGCAACACTTCAGCCCATAAAGTCAGGCGCGCTGGAGCCTCTAGGCTGTTAACGGCGGCCGGACGCAGGATCATCCAAGCGAAAAACATACCGCCTACCCAGACCAAAGCGGCAAGGGCATGCAGGCTGTAGAGCAAAGCATCAAAAGGCATAGACCAATCTCCGGTCGCGGTAATTGAAAGGCGCGTTATCATAGACCACTGAAAATATATCCAGCCTTTTTTGTCGCAGATGCCCATGCTCAGTACTGAACTTAAGTCCCAAATCCAGGGCGCTTACTCGCGCTTTCTTGAAGCCAAAGGCCTCAAGGCCCGCTATGGCCAGCGTTTGATGATCGCCGAGATTGCCAAGGCGTTGGGTGGCATCAGTACCGATGAGGAAAACCAGCGCAGTGGTGATCCTGCAGTAGTGGCGGTCGAGGCGGGCACTGGTACCGGTAAAACGGTTGCTTACAGCTTGGCTACCATTCCGCTGGCCAAAGCGGCTGGCAAGAGACTGGTGATTGCCACCGCCACCGTCGCCTTGCAAGAGCAGATTGTGCACAAGGACTTACCGGACCTGTTGCGTAACAGTGGCCTCAACTTCAGTTTCGCCCTGGCTAAGGGCCGTGGTCGTTACCTCTGCCTGTCTAAATTGGACATGCTCTTGCAAGAGGGCGAGGCCCAAAGCTCCACGGCTCAGTTGTTTGCCGAGGAAGGCTTCAAGATTGATGTCGACGAGCGCAGCCAGAAGCTGTTCGGGCAAATGGTCGAAAAACTCGCCGGTAATCGTTGGGATGGTGATCGAGATAGCTGGCCTGAGGCGCTTGAAGACCTCGACTGGGCGCGCCTGACCACCGATCACAGCCAGTGCACTAACCGTCATTGCCCGAATTTTCAGCAATGTGCCTTTTATAAGGCGCGTGAGGGTATGAGCAAGGTCGATGTGATCGTCACTAACCACGACATGGTGCTGGCCGATTTGGCGCTGGGCGGTGGCGCAGTGCTGCCTAACCCGCGTGACACCTTGTATGTGTTCGACGAGGGCCATCACTTACCGGACAAGGCCATTGGCCATTTTGCTCATTACACCCGGCTACGTGCTACGGCGGATTGGCTGGAGTTGACGGCGAAAAATCTGAGCAAGTTGCTGGCCCAGCATCCGTTGCCGGGCGATCTCGGTCGCTTGATCGAGCAGGTGCCGGAGCTGGCGCGCGATATCAAGGCGCAGCAGCAGTTTATGTTCAGCGCCTGTGAGCAGTTGGCCGACTTTCGTGCCGGTGAAGATGCTCAGGGTCGTGAGCGCCCGCAGCATCGTTTTATCGGCGGCGTGGTGCCGGAGCATCTGCTGGAAATGGGGGTTGAGCTGAAAAAAGGCTTTTCTCGCCTAAATGACCTGTTTACCCGGCTGACTGAGCTGCTCAAGCAGGCGATGGATGGCGAGGTCAGTATCGGTATTGCCAGTCATCAGGCCGAAGAGTGGTACCCGCTGTTCGGCAGCTTGCTGGCACGTGCCCAAGGTAATTGGGAATTGTGGACTGCCTTCACCAGTGATGACCCCGAAGACAGTCCGCCGATGGCGCGCTGGTTGAGTTTGGCCGAAAGCGGTGCGTTGTTCGATATCGAGGTTAATGCCAGCCCGATTTTGGCGGCGGAAACTCTGCGGCGTAACTTGTGGAATGTGGCTTATGGCGCGGTAGTGACCTCGGCCACTCTGACCGCGCTGGGCACTTTTGATCGTTTTCGCATGCGTGCCGGCTTGCCTCGCGTTGCGGTCACGGCCATCGCGCCGAGCCCGTTTTTACATGCTGACGCTGGCGTGCTGCGGGTGCCGGATTTACGCGCCGACCCGCGCGATGCGGTGGCTCATACCGCAGCGATCATCCGCGAACTGCCGACGTTGGTGGAAGACTCGCGGGGCACCTTGGTGTTGTTCTCGTCGCGCAAGCAAATGCAAGAGGTCTTCGACGGCCTAGAGCGTGAGTGGCGCAAGCGCGTGTTCATCCAAGGCAACTTGTCCAAGCAAGAAACCCTCAATAAGCACAAAGCGCGGGTCGATAGCGGTGAAGCCAGTGTGTTGTTCGGCCTGGCCAGCTTTGCCGAAGGTGTAGATTTGCCCGGTGCCTATTGTGATCACGTGGTGATCGCAAAAATCCCGTTCGCCGTGCCGGATGATCCAGTAGAGGCGGCTCTGTCCGAGTGGATCGAGGCCCGTGGCGGTAATCCGTTTATGGAAATTACCGTGCCGGATGCCTCGCTGCGGCTGGTTCAGGCCTGCGGGCGTTTGCTGCGCACTGAACAAGACCGCGGCACCATCACCTTGCTGGATCGACGGCTGGTCACCCAGCGTTATGGCAAGGCGATTCTGAATGCCTTGCCACCGTTTCGGCGGATTATTGATTAAGGCTTAGCTGAGCAATTCGGCAAAAGCCTTGTCAGCTTCTAAGGAAGCATCCAAATCAGCGAACAGCTTGTCGCGGTCGATGCCTTCAAACAGTGGACCATTGAGGGAGTTTTTCGCCTCATCACTGACCCCACCATGCGCACGCACGGTTTCGGCAATGTGCACGGCTTGAGCAACCAAGCGCGGCAGCGGCGTATTAGCCGGAGCCTGGTTGGGCTTGGCTTGGTAGGCGATAGCGTTTTGAATAACCAGCGGCAACTGCCAGCGCCGTGCCAGTTCTGCACCCACTTCGGGAAAGCCAAAACCCAGTTGTAGGGTTTCTAGGGCGACGCGTTGGGCCGCGTCAGTTTTGCCGCTGCGGTTCAGTTGCGCCGCCAACTCCGGCGCGCCAGTTTGGATCAACAGTTCGCCGATGTTGTGCATCATGCCGCAAGTAAAAGCCGTCTCCACGGCTTCGCCACGCTGCTTGGCCAGCAACCGGCAGATACCGGCAACCTGAAAGGTATGAATCCAAAACGCCTTTAGATCAAAGCCTGAGTCGGTCTTGAAGGCACCGGTTACTGCCGAGGCCAGCACCAAGGTGCGCAGCGTGTTAAAGCCCAGGCGCATGGCGGCATCTTCAACGCTGGTGGCCTCGCGCGCGCCTCGAAAGCGTGCTGAGTTGGCCAAACGCAGAACCTTTGCTGCAATCACTGGGTCCATAGCGATGTTGCGCGCCACGCTGTCGACACTGCTGTTGGGGTTGTCGAATTGCAGGATCAGCTCCTGCGCCACTTTGGGAATGCTTGGCAGACTGTGCAGCTGGTTAAATAGCGTGTTGAGTTCCATATCCTGACCTTTTCGCGTGTTGGATAGAGAAAACATAGTCAGTGGCTTGGGTTTCTGCAGTGAGATTTTTGCCTTATCTATTCGCTAACAGACAAAAGCTGTCGGCGTGCCGCACAATGCCGCTATTGCTGGGCTGCTTGCCATTGCACTACTCGTTTACTGAACAGGAGAGAGTCTTAATGTCGTTGTCCTCCCTACGCCCGTTAGCCGTACTCTGTGTCACGGCTTGGTTTGGCGTGTCGACCGTCCAGGCGGCGGGGCCGCAGACGCTGTACAACTTCGTCAAGCCGATGGATGTGGTGCAAGTGACCACTCAGGACGCCAGCTTGCCGAGCCTGACGGCCGAGGTTGGCGCCGGCGGTGAGATTCTCCGACGTGTGACGTTTAACTCAGCGCAGCAGCCAAGCTTGCGCCTGACGCCGCAGAGCGGTAGCTGGGATTGGTCTGGCGTTGGGGCGATGAGTCTGCGGGTGCAAAACGCCATGGACTGGGCCTTGACCCTTGATGTGCAGATTGAAAGCGCTGATGGCAAGCTGCTCAACAGCCGTATTGACTTGCCGGCAGGGCCTGCGCAGACCTTGCTGGTGCCGCTACAGGCCACCTCACCCTTAGCGCAAGGCATGCGTGCCGGGCCACCGATGCCATGGACTTACGAGGGGCGCAGCGTGTTGCTGGCCAGCACCGTGACTGGCGAACTGCAGACCAGTCAGGTGGTGGCGGTGAAGTTGTCGCTCAATCAGCCCAATGCCGCGCAGAGTATTTTGCTTGGGCGTTTTGGCGTGCGTGATGTAGCGCCGGTGCAGCAGGCGGCTTACGCCGCCATCGTCGATGCCTACGGCCAGTTCAGTCGCGGCCAGTGGCCAGAAAAAATCAGTAACGATGCGCAGCTGAAAAATGCCGCCAGCAAAGAGCAAGAACAGCTCAAGAACTGGCAGGCGAAGCCGGGTCAGCAGGATCGTTTCGGTGGTTTGTTGCAGGGGCCGAGTTTTGACGCCAGTGGTTTTTTTCGCAGTGAAAAACGCGATGGCCGCTGGTATCTGGTCACTCCCGAGGGGCATCCGTTTTACTCCCTTGGCGTGAACACGGTAACGGCCGACAACAGCCAGACTTATGTCGAGGGCCGTGAGTCGATGTTTACCGCATTGCCCAAAGACGGTGAAGCGCTGGCTAAATATTTCGGCAGCGCAGATAACCGTAGCGGCACAGGCGCAGCCAAAGGCCGAGGTTTTGATCATGGCCGTTGGTTTGACTTTTATAGCGCTAACCTAGAGCGCAGCTACGGCACCCAAACACCAGAAACTTGGGCCGGGCACACGCTTGACCGTTTGCAGGCCTGGGGCTTCAACACCATTGGCAACTGGAGTGCGCCGGCCTTGGCCGCCGCTCAGCGTGTGCCTTACACCTTGCCGCTACTGATTCGTGGTGACTACGCCACTATCAGCACGGGTATGGATTGGTGGGGTGGTATGCCTGATCCGTTTGATCCGCGGTTTGCCATGGCCACCGAGCGGGCCGTGGCGATTGCCGCGCGCGACCATCGCGACGATCCTTGGTTGCTGGGCTATTTTGCCGACAACGAACTGGCCTGGGCCGATCAAGGCACAGAGCCGCGCGCGCGCTATGCCTTGGCCTACAACACCCTGCGCTTGACCACTGATGTACCGGCCAAACGCGCCTTCCTCAAGCAGCTGCGCGACAAGTACCGTAACCATCAAGGTATTTCCAAAGCATGGGGCATCGACTTGCCTGCTTGGGAGTTGATGGAAGACCCGGGGTTTCAAGCGCCGCTGCCGAGCGCCGAGTTCCCTGCGATTGAAGTGGACCTGCAACGCTTCCAGCGCGCCTTTGCCGACACGTATTTTAAGACCATCGATGATGCTCTTAATTGGCACGCGCCTAATCACATGCTGTTGGGCGGACGTTTCGCCATCAGTACGCCGGAAGCGGTGGCAGCCTGTGCCCAGTATTGCGACGTACTCAGCTTTAATTTTTACACCCGCGAACCGCAGCACGGCTATGACTTTGCCGCCTTGCGAGCGCTGGATAAGCCGGTGCTGGTCACCGAGTTTCACTTTGGCTCCCGTGACCGCGGGCCGTTCTGGGGTGGAGTGAGTGAGGTGTACAAGGAGGAAGAGCGCGGCGCGGCCTATGCGAACTTCCTTAAACAGGCCATTGCCGAGCCGCTGATTGTCGGGGTGCACTGGTTCCAGTACCTCGATCAGCCCGTGACGGGGCGTCTGCTGGATGGCGAGAACGGTCACCTAGGCTTGGTCGGTATTACTGATCGGCCGTTTCAGGGTTTTGTCGAGCAGGTGCGCAGTGCCAACCTGAGCCTGCTTAAGAAGGGTTTACCGGTACCGGCTGCCAGCGCGCCATAAACCTGTATTCGCCTGCCTGATCGGCCGGCAACTCATTCTGCCAGGAGTTCCAAAGCGGTGGGCAGGCTGTAACAATGCCTGCCTCTTACTCTTGCAACAGGAGTTGCCGCGTGCAGATTCAGGGCTATTTCGACCTTAAGTTCGAAGCACTCAAGGACACCTTCGCCGAGCTGTTCAATGACCCACAGCAGCGCGGCGCTGCCCTGTGTGTGCAGATTGGCGGCGAAACGGTACTCGACCTATGGGCCGGCGTAGCTGACAAAGACGGTCTGCAGGCTTGGCGCAGCGACACCATTCTCAACTTGTTTTCGTGTACTAAAACCTTCACTGCCGTGGCGGTTTTGCAGCTAGTGGCGCAAGGCAAATTAGAGCTAGACGCCCCTGTCGCGCGCTACTGGCCTGAGTTTGCGGCGTCTGGCAAGCAAGCCATTACTCTGCGTCAACTGCTCTGCCATCAGGCGGGTTTGCCGGCACTGCGTGAACTGTTGCCAGCCGAAGCCTTATACGACTGGACTGCTATGACCAGCGCCTTGGCCGCCGAGCAGCCCTGGTGGACACCTGGCGAAGGTCATGGCTATGCCGCAATCACCTATGGCTGGTTGTTGGGTGAGGTGCTGCGGCGGGTCGAGGGCCGTGGTCCTGGTGAGTCAATTGCCGCCCGCATCTGTACACCGCTGGGGCTGGACTTTCATGTGGGTCTGGCTGATAGCGAGTTCGACCGCGTAGCGCATGTCAGTCGAATGAAGGGCGACATGGGCGATGCGGCGGCCCAGCGCCTGCTCAAGTGCATGTTCAACGAGCCGACCTCGATGACCACGCGGGCATTTACCAATCCGCCATCAATTATGACCAGCACCAACAAACCGCAATGGCGGCGCATGCAGCAGCCGGCGGCCAATGGTCACGGCAATGCGCGTAGCATGGCCGGTTTTTATAGCGGTTTGCTCGACGGACGCTTGCTTGATGACGCGTTGCTGATGCAGCTGCGTCGCGAGCACAGCCACGGCCTAGACAAGACCTTGCTGACCAATACCCGTTTTGGCCTGGGTTGCATGCTTGATCAGCCGACGGTCGCCAATGCTACTTTCGGCCTTGGCGCACAGGCGTTTGGCCATCCAGGCGCGGGCGGTTCCATCGGTTTTGCTGACCCGGAGCGAGAGGTGGCGTTTGCCTTTGTCACCAACAGCCTCGGGCCTTATGTGTTGATGGACCCGCGCGCACAAAAGCTGGCGCGCCAGTTGGGTGCCTTGCTGTAATCGCCCACGCTTGTCGACTTGTCGCAGGTCAAGCCAGATTGGCTGCGGCTGGATAGACTGAGCGTTCTGATTTTGAGGAGTTTTGCCATGAGCAAAAACTTGGCCGATATGCGCCGTGACTACACCCGTGATGGTCTGAGTGAAGAGCAGGCGCCGGACGAGCCTTTTGTCTTATTCCGTCAGTGGTTTGCTGAAGCGGTTGAGACCGAGCAGGCGCCGGTCGAACCTAATGCCATGACCCTCGCCACCGTGGATGCAGCGGGTCGGCCCCATTGCCGTGTGCTGTTGCTCAAGGGCTTGGACGCGCGTGGCTTTACCTTTTTTACCAACTACGACAGCGCCAAGGGTGAGCAGTTGGCAGCGCAGCCGTTTGCTGCGATGACCTTCTTTTGGCCCGGTTTGGAGCGTCAGGTGCGCATCGAAGGTCGCGTCGAGCGGGTCAGCCTGCAAGAGTCGGATGCGTATTTTCAGGTGCGTCCGCTGGGCAGTCGCATCGGTGCTTGGGCGTCACCACAAAGCCGGGTAATCAGCGGCCGTGCGCAGTTGGACAGTTTGCTGGCGGAAACCGAGCGGCGCTTTCTGGAAGTCGCGCCCCATTGTCCGGAGCACTGGGGCGGCTACCGCCTGCTGCCAGACAACATTGAGTTCTGGCAGGGGCGCTCCAGTCGCTTGCATGATCGTCTGAATTACCGTCTTGCGGGCAGCGCTTGGCAGCGCGAGCGACTCGCGCCCTGAGGCATTAAACGCCGGAGCTATCGGCCGTTGCGCTATATTCGCCAGCGGCTTGCTCAAGCCAGGCTTGTAGTTGTTTGCCAGGGACCTTGCTGGCCTTGGCCTCTGCTAAACGCGTGAGCATATACGCGCGCTTGTCGGCATCTTTGCCGGCCAACGATAGCGCGAGGTCGCGGTCGGTCCAGCGCTTGATCCGAACATACAGCCACCAGTGGAAATACAGGCCGCTGGCGACGGCGACAAAAATAATCAGATAGTCCATGTGCGATCCTGAGTGTTAGCGAGTGTTCGGCCCTCAAAGCGGAACTCTGGCGCCAATTCTAAGGTCTGAAGAGTGCAAAGGCCTATTTTTCTCCTACGTGTGCCGTGACAGTCTGCGCGGCGCGGAGTTTAATAGTGGACGCTTATTCTTGGAGGCATGGCAATGCGTAAGACTGTTTTGTTAGTGGCATCTCTCAGCGCCGTGTCGCTGCTGACTACGGGCTGCCAGTCCAGCCTCACCGGTGATTCGTATTCGCGTGATGAGGCGCGTACGGTGCAGAGCGTGCGTTTGGGTACTATCGAATCATTGCGTCCGGTGAAGATTGAGGGCAGCAAGACGCCAATCGGCGCAGGTGCAGGCGCGGTGATCGGTGGTGTCGGTGGTAGCAGCGTTGGTGGTGGCAAAGGCAGCATTGTCGCGGCGGTGATCGGTGCCGTCGCGGGTGGCTTGATTGGTGCCGCCAGTGAAGAAGGTTTGACCCGTACTCAGGGGGTGGAAATCACCGTGCGTGAAGACGACGGCAGCATGCGTGCCTATGTGCAGGAAGTGCAGCCTAATGAAGTCTTCCGGGTTGGCGAGCGTGTGCGCATCATGAGCGTTAACGGCACTAGCCGCGTAGCACACTAATTGGTGGATTAAAAAAGCCGACCCTAGGGTCGGCTTTTTTTCGTCTGTTTTTTAGCGCGCCGGACGGCTACTTAGGTAGCAGGTGGCGTAACCAATCAGTGCGGCCAATATCGAGCCGGTGAGGATGCCGACCCGATCCATACCGGCATAAACGCTGACTTCTGGGACAAAGGCCAGCGAGCCGACAAACAGGCTCATGGTGAAGCCGATGCCGCACAGAATCGACAAGCCCAGTATTTGGCCCCAATTAGCATCCTGTGGCAGCTTGGCCCAGCCAGTTTGGATGATCAACCAAGTGAAGCCAAACACGCCCAGCGTTTTGCCCAGCAGTAAGCCGGCGGTAATGCCCAGTGGCACCGGGTGCATAAAGCTTTCTAGGCTTAGGCCATCCAGCGGCACGCCAGCGTTGGCAAAGGCGAACAACGGCAAGATGGCAAAGGCAACCCACGGGTGTAAGGCATGCTCAAGGGTCAGTAGGGGCGAGGGACTGTCATCGCGATTGCGCAGCGGGATAGTCAGTGCCAACGCCACGCCGGCCAGAGTTGCATGCACGCCGCTTTTCAGTACGCAGACCCACAGGAACAGGCCTATCACCATATAGGGGGTGAGCTTGCTTACGCCAAGACGGTTCATCACGATCAGAATGCTGAGAAATACTGCCGCCAAAATCAATGACAGGTTTGACAGTTCGTTGGAGTAGAACAGGGCAATAACGATGATGGCGCCCAGGTCATCAATAATCGCCAAGGTCATCAGAAACAGCTTCAGCGCCACCGGTACACGTTTGCCTAGCAGGGCCAGTACGCCAAGGGCGAAGGCAATATCGGTAGCCATCGGAATAGCCCAGCCACTGGCCGCGGCCGGGTTGTCATGGTTTAGCCACCAGTAAACCAATGCTGGTATCAACATGCCACCGACGGCGGCGGCGCCGGGTAGCACTAACTGTGAAGGTTGGCGCAGCTGCCCTTCGAGCATCTCGCGTTTGACCTCCAGGCCGATCAGCAGGAAGAACAGCGCCATCAGGCCATCGTTAATCCACAGCAGCAGTGGTTTAGCAATCTTCAGGGCGCCGACTTGCACGACCACGGGTATGTCTAGCAGGCCTTGGTAGAGAAAGTTCAGGGGCGAGTTATTGATGGTCATCGCCAGCACGGCAGCGCTAATCAGCAACAGGCCGCTGGCCGATTCAGACTGCATAAAACGGCTAAGAGCATTACGCATAGAAGTGGGGATGGTTATCCGGTAGTTGAGTCAGTGCTTAACCCTAACCGGCAAAACGCTGCGGAAAAACAAAAATTTATGCGGTTTTGTTACATATGTCGTCGATTACGCCAGCATCGATGGCTGATTGATGCGGCAGATGCGCTCTGCCGCAACGCTATTAATGCTTAGCCGCGCAGGCGCAGAGCCAAGCCTTTGAGGAAGTTGCGCAATAGCTGGTCGCCGCAGGGACGGTAGTTTTTCTGCCCTTCTTTGCGAAACAGCGCGCTCAATTCTGGCTTAGAAACAGGAAAGTCAGCCGCCTGCAGAATGTCGTGCAGGTCAGCGTCTTTCAGTTCAAAGGCCACCCGCAGCTTCTTCAGAATGATGTTGTTGTTGATCGGCCATTGCACGGGATGGGCCGGTAGGTTGGGGTTCTTGCCGCGCTTGTAGAACACCAAGCCGTCGAGAAAATGAGCCAACACTTCGTCGCTGCAATGCACCTGCGCTTCGTCTTCCTCGGGCAGCAGCCAAGCCTGCAGGTCGGCCAAGGCCACGGTGTAATCGGTTTGTTGGAATACCTTGAGCGTTTCGGTGTCATTGATATTCAGGCTGTAGCGCAGGCTGCGCAGGACATCGTTATTAATCATGCAGGGTTGCTCATTGGGAGTCGGAATGTGGCTGTGTTGCCATTCTAACGCGCTCGGCGCTCGGGCTGGGGGTTTGTCTGGCGCAGGCGGGCTGGCGATGGTCGTCAACAGACGAGGCAAATGCAGATAGAATACAGAACAGGCAATCAAGGTATCGAACATGGCGCTTATCGGCCGTTACAACAGTTTACAGGTGGTTAAACACACCGACTTCGGGCTTTATCTGGATGGCGGTGCGGATGGCGAAATCCTCTTGCCCAAGCGCTACATTCCCAAGGACACACCCAGCGAGGTCGAAGACTGGCTGAATGTGTTTATTTACTTGGACAGTAGCGACAAGCTGATTGCCACCACGGAAAAACCCAAGGTTCAGGTTGGTGAGTTCGCCAGCCTCAAAGTGCTGGAGATCAACAGCATCGGCATCTTCCTCGACTGGGGATTGCCCAAGGATTTGTTGCTGCCCTATTCGGAAGAGAAGCACTCGCTGGAGGCCGGTCAGTACTGCGTGGTGCACGTTTATCTCGACAAGCACACCCGCCGTATCACCGCGACCGCACGCTTGGATCGCTACTTGGACGTGCGTCCGGCAGCTTATCAGGTCGGTCAGCCGGTCGATCTGCTGGTGGCTGAGGCCACGGACATGGGCTTTAAGGCCATCATCAACAACCAGCACTGGGGCTTGATCCACAAGAACGAAGTGTTCAAATTCCTGCGCAGTGGCATGCGCGAAAAAGGCTTTATCAAGGAGCTGCGTGGCGACGGCAAGATCAGCCTGTCACTGCAGCCGGTGGGCCAGGATGCGGCCAATAGTCTGCATGAGAGCATTGTTAAGCGCTTGCAAGACAATGGCGGCACCCTACAGGTGAGCGATAAGAGCCCGCCTGAAGTGATCAGTAATTTGTTCGGGGTCAGTAAGGGCAACTTCAAGAAGGCCATCGGTGCGCTGTACAAGCAGGGCAAGATTGTCATTCACCCTGACCGTATCGACCTAGCTTAATTAGGCCAGCCTTAGCTACGCGGTAGTAACAGCCACCGCGTAGCTAAGGTCGTAGCGCTGCGCTTAGTGCAGCAGCTCGGCTTCATCTTCCGGCACCGCCAGTGCCAGCTCATGCTCCGGCTGCAATGGCTCGGTAGCAACGCTGAAGTCAGTAATCTCGATTAGGCCGCGACCTTGACCCAGCAAGTGGAAGGAAAACGCCTTGCGCGCCGCTAGGTTGTCAAAGCTGAAACTCAGGTCAATTGGTTGACCACGGCTTAGTAATGGCAGCTCAGGCAGCGGCACCAGCACGTCGCGATCGAACTCCTTGGTCTTCAGTTGCAGTTGCACACTTTTGCCCGCGAGGTTGAGTACGCGCACCTTGAGGTGCACGGTGGTTTGCGAGTTCTGTGGCAGCTCTAGGTATTGCGCACCGACTAAGTTAGCGGTCCAGTCGTCACTGATCTTTTCGCTCAATTTGACCCGGTCACGGTTGGCAAACTGATACTGCTGACCTAATTGGCCGTTGAGCAGCGACTGGTCGAGCAAGGCGGCGCGTTTACTCACCAACTGCGCTGGTTTACCGCTGAAACGGCCCAAGTAGCGAGCGCTCTCAGCGATGAAGCCTGCACTGGCATAACGCCGGCACACGTGTTGGAAGTTGCATTCGGTGAACTGCCCTTTGCCGTCATGCTCACGCAGTACGCCGTTGGTGTAGGACATGATTTCCCGACCGTTGGCGTAGTCACGAAACAGCGAGCGCCCGGAGATGTTGCTCGGCACCGGCAGGGCAAAGTAGTCGAGCACGGAAGCGGTTAGGTCAACATGCCCATACACGCCGGTTTTCACTGCGGGTAATTGCGCCTGCTCAGGCGCCAGTACCAAGTTGAAGCCCCAGGCCGAGGCTAGGCGCACATCTTCGATGCCGTGAGACTCGTCGGAGGTGATGATGACTAAGGTGTCTTTAAGTACGCCTTGTTTCTCTAGGTTGCTGAGAAAGCTGTCGATGGCATCGTCCATATACGCCACGGCGGCCTGTTTTGGGCTGTCAAAGCGCGCGATGTAATCTTCTGGAGCCGCGTACGGCTGGTGAGTGCCGACGGTCAGCAGGGTGAGCATCCACGGCTGTTTGTTCTGGCGCAGTTGGCGCACATAGGTGAGTGCGCCTTCGAAATAGGACTTGTCGTCCATGCCCCAGGCAAACTCCAGCGCGGGCTTGTTGCGGAACCAATCGCGACCGCGGGTATGGGTAAAGCCCATATGCGGCATGATTTTGTCCTTAGCCATAAATTGCAGGCCTGCGCCTTGCAAAAAGTGCGTGCGAAAACCGCGCGATTGCAGTTGGGCCGGTAGGCATTGCTGGTTGCGTTGAGCGTCGTTGAGCAGTTCCACACCTTTGGGGGTGCCGCTGTCGAGCTTGCTGTAGTCGCCGCAGAGCATGGCGTAAAGGCCGCGAATGGTCTGGTGACTGTGTAGCACATAGTCTGGAGTGGTCATGGCGCGTTCAGCCCAGCGGCTGAGCTTGGGCATCAACGACTGCTGATAGCTGCTGTGCAAGGCCTTCCGGTTGGCCTCGATATAGGCGCCGGGAATACCTTCCAAGGTGATGATCAATACGTTGCGCGCCTTGCCGCCGGCCGGTAACAACGGTGTACCGCTCAGATCGAGCTTGGTCAGGCCAGCAATGTCGGCGGGCAGGTCGTTACTGCCATCATCGTTCCACGCTTCTAGGCGTTGCTGGCCGGCATTGATGGCGCTCGCCAACAACTTGTGCGGCAAGTTGAATTGCTGCCACTCGTCGGCTTCGCTGGGCTGTAGATATTCTGCGCTGCTATGACCCACCAGTAACAACACCGGTAAGGCCAGCAGGTAGCGTGGGCGAATGGCCGGCTCGGGTGCACCGAAGCGCACCGCCAACAGATACAGCATCAACCCCAGGCCTAATAGCAGCGCTAATAGCGGCTGACTGATACCGCCACCTTCGGTTGATTGGCTGAGAAATTGTGCATCGGTCAGATAATGCAGGTCGCTGGGCTCGGGCATACGGCCGACGGCACTGACCAGCTCGGCGCAGCCGAGGGTCAATAGTGCCCAGATCATCAGCACTGGCAAGGCCAGCCAGAAAGGGCTGCGCCGCAACAACAGCAACAGTGCGCCGCCAATGGCTAGATCAGAGATGTAACCGCGCGGGTCTGACCAGCCTAAGGCATAGCGGCTGACCAACGGCAGAATTAACAACAGCAATGCCAGGCTGAGGGTCACGGCATACGGCAGCCGGCGGCTGGAAAGGTGCACAAAAGCTCCTTGATAAACATGGATTAAATTTATTGATATTCATCATTTTGAAACACCAGCCTGATCTATGCCAGTAGACCACGGCAAATCATTAAGATTCAGCGCCCAGCGGCGTGTATTACGCGGCCCGACATGCCCCTTGTGATAGCGGCATGTCGGGCTGACACTGGTGGCTTAAGCATCCGTATACGGAGATTGTCTGATGAGCCCCCTAGCGTCCGTTGCTTTGTTAGTTGCGTGTTTAGCAGGTTCTGCGCTGGCGGCTGAGCCCGCGCCGCGCACATCACCGGGCATACCGGTGTATTCCGTCAGTCCTGGCGCTAGCGGCAGTGTTAGCAGTTCTGCGCGCAGTCAGCGCTATGAAGTCATTGATGGGCGCACGCTGCCTGAAGGCGGCTATTCCAGCCAGTACGGCAGTCGCTCGGGCAGCTCCAGCGTGCAGCAGCGCGGTGGCATTCGTCAGAGCATCGAATATCCGGGCGGCCGGCGTATTGAGTTGCAGTCGGGGCAGGGCAGCTATCAGGTTGAACAGCAGCGTTAAGACCTGTTGGCTGCGCCGAGGTTTTCGTGGTGATGCGTGACTATATTCAAGCAAAGTGAGCGCTGAATCGTTTAGCCCTAAGGAAGCCTGCATGAACCCGCTGTCCACCCAGATGTTGCTCGATTTTTGGTCACAAACTGCGCTGCAGATCAATCTAGTGATCTTCCTCAATTTGCTCGGCGCGCTGCTGCTGGGTTGTGTGGTGGGCTATGAGCGGGCCTATCACGGCCGCGCCGCAGGGATGCGCACCTATGGTTTGGTGTGCATGGCCTCGGCGGCGTTGACGGTAATTGCCGGCTATTCAGTCAGTTGGTACGGCGGCCATGCAGTGCCGAGCGCTTTGGGCGGTGATCCGACGCGGATTATCCAAGGCATCGTGACCGGTATTGGCTTTTTGGGTGCTGGCGTGATCATGAAGGAGGGCCTGAGTATCAGCGGCCTGACCACGGCGGCGTCGATCTGGGCGGCCTCGGCCATTGGTGTAATGGTGGGCGTAGGCTTTTACGCGGCAGCGATCATGCTAGCGGTGCTGTCGGCGCTGTGCATGCTCGGACTGTCGAAGCTAGAATCGCGCTTGCCACAGCGTCCGGCTATTGGCATTACCCTGCGTTTTATCAAGGATTTTCAGCCGGACGATGGTGAGTTGCAGGCATTTTTACTGACTCATGGATTCAGTATGGCCTTGGGCTCGGTCAGCATTAGTTTCAGCAATGGCAGCCCGGAATGGCGCTTTGTGGCGGTGGCTAACTGTCGCCAGTGTGGCACGCCGATGATTGCGCTGGCCCAGAGCCTGGAGAAGCACGCAGGGGTGTCCAGTTTTCAGATTGCCCATGCGCGCAATTGAGCCTCAGCCGGTTTACTTGCTAGTGCCCCATAGTTGCTGCAAGCGCTGATCACGGCCGCAGCCATGCCGGTAGTAGCTGTAGCGCAGGGGATTTTTAGTGTGATAGTCCTGATGGTAATCCTCGGCGGGGTAGAAGGTTGTGGCTGCGACAATTTGGGTAGCGATGGGTTGCGCTAAGCGCCCAGATGCCGCCAGTGCCGCTTTCGAGGCTTCGGCTAGACGTTGTTGCTCGGCATTTAAGTAAAAGATCTCGCTACGGTATTGGGGACCGGTGTCGCAGAACTGGCCGTTGCCGTTGACTGGGTCGATAGTCGGCCAGAACGCTTCCAGCAGCTTGGCGTAGCTAGTCTGCTGCGGGTCAAAGCGCACCTGCACCGCTTCGACATGGCCGCTTCGGCCCGAGGAAACTTCCTCGTAAGTAGGGTTTTCGATGCTGCCGCCGATGTAGCCCGAAGTGGTTTCCAGTACTCCAGGCAGCTTGTCGAAGTCAGCTTCGGTGCACCAAAAGCAACCGCCAGCGAATATCGCCAGTGCCGAGTCGGGCTCTGCAGCGTAGGTGTTCAGGTTCAACAGCAGGCTGGTAAGGCCAAGAATGGCCAAATAAGCGTTGCGCATGATCAGCTCCGTAAGGCCGGTAGGTTTTCAGTGGCGGGAATAAAGCGCAGGGCGACGCCGTTGTTGCACCAGCGCTCACCGCGCGGCGCCGGCCCGTCGTCAAACATATGCCCTTGATGGCCGCCACAGCGCGCGCAGTGATATTCGGTGCGCGGGAAAATCAGCTTGAAGTCACGGCTAAACACGGTGTGCTGTGCAATTGGCTGAGTAAAACTCGGCCAGCCGGTGCCGCTGTCGAATTTATCCTGACTGTTGAACAGTGGCAGATAACAGGCAGCGCAGACGAAAGTGCCGTCGCGTTTTTCGTGATTTAGTGGGCTGCTGTTGGCGCGCTCGGTGGCGTCGTCGAACAACACGGCGTAGGCCTCGGGCTCCAGCACGGCCCGCCAAGCCTCATCTGCTTTGGCCAACGGCGTAATACTGCTAGGCGTGGCCTCGGCGGCGTGCAGGTGACGACCAAGCATTGCGGCGGGGGCCAGCAGGGCGAGGCTGTGCAACAAAGTGCGTCGTTTCATGGCGAATGTCCGCAGGTAAGGGCAAGTAATAGAGTCCTCTTTGCCCTAAAGATTACTGCCCCATGCGGTTTTTTTAAGATTGTTTTTGTCTATCGGCAGTGCGGCGAGATTGCATTAGCTGTGTTGCAGCGAGCGGCGCAGGCGGCGCATGGCGTACCACACGGCGCACACGCAAACCGGCACGGCCAGCCCCGTTACCAAGGCGCTGTTGTTGATTAAGCCCATGGCCTTGGCTGATTCCGCTAAGTGCTTGGTCAGCCCCACCATGTAGTAACTGATGGCGGCGACCGAGAGCCCTTCGACCGTTTGCTGAAGACGCAGCTGGGTGTGGCTGCGCTGATCCATCTTCAGCATCAAGCTTTGATTTTGGGCTTCGATGGTCAGGTCAATACGGGTGCGTAGCAGCTCGCTGGCGCGGTCGATGCGGCGCGACAGGTCATTAAGGTCGTTGCGAATCGCCTCGCAGGTACGCCAGGCCGGTGTCAGGCGCCGTTGTAGGAATACGCTGAAGGTTTGCAGGCCGCTAACTTCCTGTTCGCGCATTTCATCTAAGCGATTAATGATCAACTCGTGATAAGCCTGAGTGGCTGAGAAACGGAAGTTATTGTCTGAAATCAGCTTCTCGATCTGCGCTGCGAGGCTGCCCAGCTTGGCCAATAGCTGGCGTTCGTCGTCAAGGTCGGCGATCAGGTTGATCTGCTGAATCACCGCAGCCAGCTGTTGATCCATGGCGTTTACTGCTGGCGCGATGGCTTTGGCCATCGGCAGGGCCAGCAATAGCATCATCCGATAGGTTTCCATTTCCAGCAGGGTGCGCACTAGGCGACCGCTCTGGCAGGCATTCAGCGCGCGGTTGTGGATCAGGATGCGCGCGCTGTTGTCGCTGTGGATGCGGTAGGCGCTCCACAGGCGCGCACCGCGCTCCTTGACCTCGGAACTGATTAGGCGATGCCCTTCGAAGTGCTGGCGAATTTGCTCAGGAAGCGGCTCCTCGTCCGGCGCATCAAGCATCTCTACATGCAGCACGCTGAGCAATTGTCCGGGCAATTCACTCAGCCAGTTGGCCGGCAGCAGTGACAGTACGCTGCTACTGAAGGGCGCGCCGGCGTTGCCTTTGCGTACCAAGGTATAGGTCGAGAACTCGGTGTGCCGCTCCCAGCGCAGTTCAAATCCACCAAAGTCTTGGTAATAGCAAGATGAGTCTGCGGTGGGTGGTAGCACCGTGTAACGCGTGCACAGTGCTTGCAAGTGACGGTGTTCGGCGTCGCTGGCCGAGCCCTCACGCAGCAACACCAGATGGGCCAGATTGCACGGTGTTTGCAGTACCGGGAACGGTCGAGTGTGCAGCTCGTTAAACAGCGCTTCGCGCGCCGGATGAAAGCGCAATGGCATGCTTAGGCCCGACAAGGGTGCGGTGCTGGCAAGAGCGGCAGGCGGCAAGAGATCGGTCATCGGCCAAGATTCCATCGGCGCTCAGGGCGCGGTTTTGAACGGGAAGGTACGGCGTTTAAGCGCTGTTATAGCAGGTGAAGACGTTGCTTTTGTATGACACGGCACGCCGCGTGCGCATTATCCACACGCAGGTTTTGTCGCCAAGGCCAATAAGGATTGTTTGCGTTGGTAGCGCAGCAGGCGCTCAGTGAGTGCGGCGGGTAGGTCGTGGCAGGGTGCAAAGCCCAGGCGCTGATAAAAACCCAGCAGTTCGGGCGCACAAAATAACCAAATCGGCCCAGAAATTTGGGCCTGCAGCTGGTTTAACAACTGACTGGCCACGCCTTGCTGGCGCTGCTCGCGAGCCACTAGCAGGGCGGTTAGCCAGTGGCCGTCGGCGACTGGCTTGAGGCAGCAGGCGGCGATGATCTCAGTATGCTGCGCAACCCATACCTGCTCGCTGCGACCGACGCGCATAGGTGAGCGTTGCTGTTTGTAGAACTTATTGGCCAATGGCAACCGCTCACCGGCCAAGCGCTGATACAGGATCTGTGGCATGGCGCGGCTCAAGCCTGCTGGCGCGCAAACTGCGCCAGGGCGTGGGTGGCGATGTCAGCAAGGTCTTCGCGTTTAACAAACAGGCCGTTACGGCTTAACTGCGCCAAGCCATGCAGGGTGGCCCAGAGTAATTGCGCCGAGCGCAGCGGGATTTGCGCGCTGGCGTTTTGCCCCTGCAGGCGCTCGAATAGGTGTACATATTGACGGAAGCAGTCCTTGGCCACGCGCTGGAACTGTGCGGTGCTGGGGGGGGGCTCAGTGGCTGAATCGGCTTGCCATAAGGCTTGGCCGAACATCAGTTCGTACAGCGCGGGTTGCTGCAACGCGAAATCCAGATAGCCCAGAACGGCCTGATGCAAGCGTTCATCCACGCTGACGTGTTCATTGTCGACGACCCCGTGCAATAAGCCGCTTAGCTCGACAAAACCTTGTTCGGCAACCGCAGCGAGTAGGGCCTGCTTATCAGCAAAGTGATGATAGGGCGCGGCGCGGGAGACGCCGCTGAGCTCGGCCAGCTTGCGCAGTGAAAGTGCTTCGGCGCCGCCTTCGCGCAGCAACTGCAGGCTATTGGCGAGCAGGCTCTGGCGTAGATTGCCGTGGTGATAGACAGGCGTGCAGAGGGACATGGCGGCGAGCCTTAGGGCGGTTGGGTGAACTTGACAGCGTCAGGATCGCGCCCCTATCTTGACGCCGTCAAGATAATTTCTTCCCGCCCGTCCGGGCTTCGCACAGGTTCGTTAGTCATGACCTACAAGAGTTTCAACGTCACCCTTGTCGACCATATTGCCCATGTTCAATTGGCCCGCCCGGACGCCATGAACTCGATGAACACCGATTTCTGGCTGGAGTTGCCGCTGTGCATGCGCGAGCTGGAAGCCAGTGGTGAGGCGCGGGTCATTGTTATTTCGTCCACCGGCAAGCACTTCTCGGCCGGTATGGATCTCGGGGTCTTCACCAACCCGAAAGCTGTGCCCATGAGCGGCGATCCAGGCCGCATGGCGGAAAACCTGCGCCGCGTGGTGATGCAGCTGCAAGCCAGCCTCAGCAGCCTTGAAGAAGTGCGTGTGCCAGTGTTGGTGGCGATTCAGGGCGGCTGCATCGGTGGTGCGCTGGACATGGTTTGCGCTGCCGACAGTCGTTACTGCTCGGCCGATGCTTACTTCACCATCAAAGAAACCGAGCTGGGTATGACGGCTGACGTCGGCACCCTGCAACGTTTGCCTAAGCTTCTGCCGCAAGGCGTGGTGCGCGAGTTGGCCTTTACCGGGCGTAATTTCAGCGCCGAAGAAGCCAAGGCTCTGGGTTTTGTTAATCAGGTGTTTGCCAACCACGAGGAGTTGCTCGCTGGGGTTATGGCAATTGCCGCGCAGATCGCCAAACACTCGCCACTGGCGGTTAGCGGCTGCAAAGAAATGCTCAACTTCAGCCGCGATCACAGTGTCGCCGATAGCCTGAAATATATGGCCACTTGGCAGTCGGGGATGTTCCGCCCTAACGATATGCTGAAGACTTTCCAAGCCAAGGCCACTAAGACCCAGGCACAGTTCGACGGCCTGTTTCCGGTCAAGGGGCTGTTTGAGCAGTAAGCGCGTCTGGGCTTAGCTGTGCTGCACAAGCAAAAACGCCGCTGTATCCATTCGCAAGCAGCGGCGTTTTTATTGGCGGGCAGGGTGCGGGTTTAGTGCATCCAATCCTGCAGCTTAAACAGCAGCTCGTGTTGCTGGCCTTTAAGCCGCAATTGTTGCTCGCTCAGGGTCACTTCGCTCCAATCGCTCAGAGTGCTGGTCATGGCGCGTTCCCAGTCCTGTTGCGGCGCTGGGCAAAACATCATGGTCGAGGCCATCTGCTTGATGCGCAGCTGTGAGCCGTTGAGTTCCACCTGGCCGCCATAGCGATTGCAGCCGGCGCTGCCGTTGGCGCGCAGTTGTTCGCCAATTTCCAAGTCTGGTGCCGTGCCGCGTTCGGCCAATAGCGGCAAGCCGTCGATCTTCTCCAGTACCCAATGATGATGCTGCAGGCTTTGTGCGGTGAGCGGCGTGTTGGACGGCGCAGTGGCGCAGGCGCTGAGTAGGGCGGTCAAGGCGATGAGGCTGAGAAAGCGAGTGGGCATTGGATCACCTGTGGCAACAAAAAAGCGTTGTTCAGCGCTTGCCCATGGAACGGCGGGTGCCGTTGGGTGCGCGGCCTGGATTCTTGTCGTGGTTAGACTTATGCCCTTGGGGGTGATGGGGTTGGCCGTCGTTCTTGCTCGGCGCAAAGGCTGCTGGCGAGAATGGAAAACTAAACGCCGGCACCTTGGTAGTGACGGTTTGCTCGGCGGCGCTGTCATTAGCGTCGCTGGCTGAGGTAGGGATTGTGGACATGGTTATCCGCCTGAGGCCTGATCGTGTGGGGTGTTGGCGCCGAATTCGAGCGCATAGCGGCGCAGTATACCTGTCTCGGGCGTGGCTTAACGCTGTGGATGACGCTGGCGCAATGGAGTTAACAGCTCGGATAAACCGTTGTGGTCGATCTCTTGCATCAGCTGCAGCAACCGCCCGGTTTCATTGTTGGGGAAGCCTTCGCGGGCAAACCAGTTGAGGTACTGGCCGGGCAGGTCGGCGAACAAGCGACCCTTGTACTTGCCATAGGGCATGGGCCGGGTCACTAGCAGGACTAAGTCTTCGGGTTGCATGGGCTGCGCTTAGCCGCCATTGGCGGCGAGAATCCGAGCCACCTGGCGGGGCTGGCAGTTGAGATAGGGCGAGGCCTTGACCAGGCGGCGGTCAGGGTACCAGGAGTACATAAATTGGCCGCCCTTGAGCTTGTCGATCACCCGTCGGGCGATTTCTGGGCGCACGGCTGGGCAACCCTGGCTGCGGCCGATGCGGCCCTGACGCTTGCTCCAGAGCGGGTTCACGTAGTCAGCGGCGTGAATGACGATGGCGCGCTCGCGGGCGCGGTCGTTAACCCCTGGCTCCAGGCCGTCCATGCGCAGCGAGTAGCCGTGCTTACCTTGATAGCTTTCTTGGGTACGGAACAGACCAAGACTGGATTGGTAGCTGCCCACTTGGTTAGAAAAGTGGGTGGCGAAGTTCTCCCCGGATTTTTGCCCATGGGCCACTAAGTCCTGCAGTACCAGTGCCTGCTTATTAAGATCGAAAATCCACAAGCGGCGCTCGGTTGAGGGTTGCGAATAGTCGATCACCGCCAGCCGCTGAGCCTGTTCGGCGCCACTGTTGAGGGCACACTGCATGGCGGCTAGGGCGTTTTTCAGGGCCACCGGGTTGAGGCCAGGGGCGGCGCGGGAAAGATTATTGAATAACGGTTGGGATGTTGCTGTGGCGGCCATCAGCGGTGTGGCAAACGCCCAAAGCCCGGCTGCGGCCAGGCATAGCTGGCGAAATGTTCTGAACATAGGTGGAGAGTCCCCATTAGCGTTGTTGGCTCCCGACTTCCTGTCGTTGCCTCGGCTGGCCTGTTTATACTTAGCGCTGAGCGCACGGCGCCGCCGGAGCTGGTCGTTGGTATCACGGCCTTGGATTGGAGTGCTGCAGTTGTTCAAAAAATACGCATGTTACCTGAGCCTTAGCCTATTGATGGCGCCATTGGTCGCAGCCGTTGAGATGCCCTTGGCGCCGACGCCACCCTTGCAGCTGAGCCTTGAGCAGTTGCCGGTGGCCTGTTTTGGCGTGCCGACCAGTCTGAATAGTGCCGCGCGTGAGCAACTAAAAACTTTTTACCAGCAGCGCCAGTACGCGCCGGTATGGACGGTCACAGGTCAGCTGGATGCTTTGCTCGAGCAGTTGCAAGACTTAGCCGACGATGGCCTTAACCCTGCCAGTTACCGGCTCGACAGTCTGCGGGCCTGGCAGCAGCAGCCGGCCAGTGATTGCCACGAAATCTTCACCACCCATATGTACCTGCAGGCATTGCAGCACCTGTTGCAGGGGCGATTACCGCAGAGCCAGATCGAACCCCGTTGGCAGCCTGCGGACACCCCGACGTTTGCCGCTGACCAAGTGGTTGCGTTGGCGTTGCTGGGCCTGGGTGATCTGCCCGCTGCTTTTGCGCAGGCTCGGCCGGCATTGAGTCAGTATCAGCAGTTACGCAGTGTTTATGCCCAGCGCCGGCAACAACCCTTACCCGATTGGCAATCGATTAGCAGTGGTCCGCTGTTACGCCCGGATATGCACGACGCGCGGGTGCCAGCATTGGCTCAGCGCTTGCTGAATGAGGGCTATCTGCCCGCGCTGACCAGTGCTGAGGATGATCTGTATGGCGCATCGTTGGTCACCGCCGTGCAGGCTTTCCAGCAGCAGCACGCCTTGCAGGCCGATGGCGTGGTCGGTGCAGCAACTCTGGATGCGTTAAACGTTAGCCCTGCCCAGCGCCTGGCGCAGTTACGCCTGAATCTCGAACGTTGGCGCTGGTTGGCGCATGACCTGCAGGCCAATACGGTGCTGGTCAACGTGGCGGCCGCGCAATTGTTCTATTACCAAGATTTTGTCGCCGTTTGGCAGACTCGCACCCAAGTGGGGCGTGCTGCACGGCAGACACCGTTGCTTAAGTCGCAGATAACGCGCCTGACTTTGAACCCAACCTGGACCGTGCCGCCGACCATCCTGCGCGAAGACAAGCTGCCGGAGATTCGTCGTGATCAGGCGTTTCTCGATAAGCACGGCTTGCGGGTGCTGGATCATCAGGGGCAGGTGTTGGATGCCAGCAGCATCGACTGGAACAATCCCGGCAAAATCTTGTTGCGCCAGGATGCGGGGCCAAAGAACCCACTGGGGCGGATCGCGATTCGCTTCCCTAACCCGTTCTCCGTATACCTACACGACACGCCCAGCCAGCAGCTGTTCAGCAAGGGTCCGCGCGCGTTTAGCTCAGGCTGCGTAAGGGTTGAAGCCGTGATGCAACTGGTTGATTTTTTGCTCACGCCGGCTGAGCGTGAGCGCATGAATACTCTGCTGGCCAGCGGCCGTACCTCCGAGTTTCGGCTGAGCAATCCGCTGCCGATTATCCTTGGTTACTGGACGGCGCAAGTGGATGAGCACGGTCAGCTGCTGTATGCCCCAGACATCTATGCGCGCGACCAAGCGCTGCTGACAGCGCTGGATCGCGCGCAGTTATAAACGGGAGTTGGCGCGGGCCTATTGCAGAAAGCGCTGGGCGACGATTTCCGCCTGCTCTTGATGGCGCATATAGGCCAGCAACGGCGCGCTGATCTGCAAGCGGTCGTTGACGTGCTGGTCGAGCAGGATCTGAATGCGCTCGCGCTTGAGGGTCATCAGATCGCCTTCCAGCGGGCACCAGACAAATTCACAGGCGGGCGTGATGCTGGCATCCGGCACATCCATGCCGAACGAATCTTCGCTAAAGCGCACGATGTAATGTCCGGCTTTGGCGTTAAAGCCAACAAAGCCGTTGAGTTGATCGGCAGCAGCGCAGATATCGGCAGACGTGATGCTCATAACTAACCTCGCGGATGGTCGTGTGCCCGCCCGCAGGGGCGCGGCGACACAAAGACGGCCATCCTAAGGCGCCTCAGCCCGTGGCTACCTTGCCACGGATCAACTGAGGGGTGATTCGCCGCGGCTACTTGCCAGTCGGGTTGGCAAACACGCTAACTTTGCCGAACGGTGAGCTGTGCATGCCGACATCCACGGCCATCAGTGGCGAATCATTCAGCCAGGCGTCATCGATCACGATCGTGCGGCCAAGGTCATCGTTGTCGGCCGCTACCAGCAGGTAGTAAGTGCCATCTTCCGGTGCGGTGCCGACCCAGTTGAGGGTGATTTGGCCGAGCACTGCATCAGTTTTGGAAGGTTTTTTTGCGATCACCGCGCCGTTACTGTCCAGCAGCATGGCGCGAGGCTTGAGGGCGAATTTATTGAACCCTTGGCACGGCTCATTGCACACCGATTTAACGCTCAGTGAGTAGGGCATGCCTTTTTTTAACTGCAGGGAAAATACCCGGTAATTAGAGATTGAACGCCCGAAGTTCATCCGCGGCTCATTGGCGCTGATCGACCAATCACTGCTCAGCAAGCCCGTATTAACGGGGAGTGGAATGGCCTCGGTGTTGTGGATGGCTTCCAAGGTGGTAGCGGCAATCGGGCTTTTACCAGACTGAACGTTTTGCTCGTACAGCGCCTGCTGATTGCTGGCGCAGGCGGCGAGCAGCAGGCAGGCCACGAGGGTGATAAATCGATGCAAAAGAACAACTCCTGAGATACGGCATTCTGTCTGCGCGCCTTTGGCGCTGTGCAGTAGCCGGTAATTCTACCTGTTTTTGCCGCAGGATCGCCTCTGCTGTACTGCAGGGCCGCCGCGGCCCGTGCGCTCAGGGCTGCTGGGCGCTACTGATACTCGGTTGCTGGTTGAGCCAGGCGAGCGCCGCGTCGTAGTCGCGGCTTTGGCTGTAACGGGTCAGTTGGCTGGCCCGTTGTGCCAGCGTGCTGACCATCATGGTGTGAAAATCCGACGGCATAATGTCGGTAGCAGCGCACATGCCATGGCGCAAACCATCTTCGAAAAACAGCCACCAAGCATCCAGCGCTTCAGCCGTGGCGCTTTCCCATTGCCTGCCATCACTGAGCAATGCCCACGGCTTTTCTCCGTGCGCTTGCCACAGCAACAAGGCATCGCGGTGCAGATTGTTAACCGCTATGTCATTCCAGGTGCCGAAGTAACTGGCGAGCAAAATGTTGCCTTGCCAGCTCAGTGTGTAGCTACCGTGCTGCGACCATTGCATGGCCGTCTCCTCAAACCGCCGGATACGTTAACGATTGTAGTTTTACCTTGGCCGTTGTGGGTGCCGGCGAGTGCCTTGAGTCTGATGTAGGTCAGTGAAGTGTTGCTGATTGCGACAAAAGGCTGAATTCATTTCCCCGCGGCTTGAAGGATGGCGTAGGCTGAAATTGTCGCAGTACACGCGACGCTATTAGCGAACAGTTGAAGAAGGAAAGCGTATGCAAATCCAAGTTCACAGCGATAACCATATCGAAGGTGGCGCCCGCCTAAATGAATGGGTGAGTGCTAGCGTTAGTAGTAAGTTGGATCGTTTTGACGAGGAGCTGACCCGGGTGATTGTTCACCTGCATGACGATAACGCAGGCAAAGCCGGCGCAGACGACAAGCGCTGCCAAATCGAAGCACGACCGAAAGGGCAGCAGCCCGTGTCCGTGACCCATAAAGCCGAATCTCTGGATTTCGCCGTGGATGGCGCAATCGAAAAACTCAATCACGCCCTCAGTCACCAATTTGGCAAGCTGCGCAACAAGCGTCCGCAAGCCCCGTCGCGTGAAGGCGAAGTAGATGCCATCGACGAGCAGGACAGCCTGCTAGAAGAAGACTTCCTCGCTGAGCAGCAAGCGCGCAGCGTTTAAATCAGGAGCGAAAAAAGCCGCAGGCGGGGTGACCCGGCTGCGGCTTTTTTGTGCCTGGCGAACTCACGGCCAGCGTGAGCGCGACGGCTTAGTCCTGGCGGCTGGTAACTTCCAGCAGGTGATAGCCGAACTGGGTTTTTACCGGGCCTTGCACTTGGTTGATCGGCGCACTGAACACTACGGCGTCAAATTCTTTAACCATTTGGCCTGGGCCGAACGAGCCCAGATCACCGCCGCTGCGGCTGGACGGGCAGGTGGAGTTGTCTTTGGCAACCTGAGCAAAGTCAGCGCCGCCTTCGATGGCGGTTTTCAGTTCGTTGCACTTAGCTTCGCTGGCAACCAGGATGTGACGGGCAGTGGCGCGGGCCATGGGAGTTACTCCTTTTAATGAGGGTGCAAAGCCTACCGTAATTGCTTGGCTATTCAAACGCCGAGCAGTCGAGTGCCGGCGCCGCCAGTCGCGCGGCTCTGGTTATACTGGAGTGCAAATTGACTCACTGCGGAGCCTGACGATGTCCTTCCAGTTGATTGCCACCACTGCCGAACAGTTACCGCTGATCCGCAATCTCTATCAGTTCTACGCCTACGAGTCGTCCGACTGGGAGCTGGAGGATGTCGAAGCCGATGGGCGTTTTTATGTCCATGACCCGTATCTGGCGCTGTACTGGCAACGCCCAGGCTGGAGCGCGCAGCTGATCCTGCTCGACGGCTTTATTGCCGGCTTTCTTTTACTTGAGCGCAGCGAGATTGCTGGGGTTGATGCACAGGAATTTGCCGATTTGTTTCTACTGAAAAAATATCGCCGTCAGGGCATTGGTCGCGCCTTGGTAGAGCAAGTGATTCTGGCCAGCCAGCAGCCTTGGGTGATTAGTTTCTATCCGCAAGATCCACTGGCCGTGCCATTTTGGCAGAACATGCTGCGCGAGTTGCCATGGCGCTCGGTGCAGCAGTTGGCGGATGCGGATCAGCCTGAATTGCTGACGTATTTGCTCAATCAGCGTCCGCACTGAGACCTTTTAACGCACCTTGATAGGGTGTGAATTACCGTGCGCCGCTATGCGTCATACGCTTGTCCCGTTTAGCATGGCGGCCTTTGGCGGCCTAGGTTTGCTAGCGCCAGCCTGTTACTCGCACGCATATTTGTGCCATTGCCGACGTTTTTTGGGTGCGCGATGGTCGTACAGGAAGCCCCATGACAGAGACTACTTATCGTTTTCAGCTCGGCGCCGACGCCCAGGCGATGGCCGTTGTGCGCGAGGGGCTGGAGCGCTTCAACGTCGAACAGATTGGCGTATATACCTACGAAGATTTTCAGTTGTATGCCCGTGATCACGAAGGCCAGGTAGTCGGCGGTATGTTTGGCCACTCAGGCATGGGTTGGCTGTATGTCGACTACCTGTGGCTGGACGATAGCCAGCGCCGCCACGGCCTCGGCCGACAGTTGTTGCGCGCGGCAGAGCAAGAGGCGCAGCGGCGTGATTGTCAGGGCGTATTCCTCTACACCTACAGTTTTCAAGCGCCGGGCTTCTATCACAAGCAGGGTTACCAATTGATGGGTGTGCTGGAGGATTGCCCGCCGGGGTACCAGCGCTATTACCTGAAGAAATCGCTAAAAGCATCCGACACGCAGCCGGGTTAAGCCCGTCCGAGGTTGGCCCGCGCTGATTTGTGCGCGGCCATGACCGTTATTTTTCCAAGTATTGAGGTGATCGAATTGGGTCAGCCACTGAGTTTTAATCGCGCGTTGGTCGAGAAGTACGATCGTCCGGGCCCGCGCTACACCTCCTATCCAACGGCGCCGCAGTTTCATCAGGCGTTTGCCATGGACGATTACCGCGCCGCCGCGCAGGCCAGCAATCAAGCGGCCGTGCCTAAGGCGCTGTCGCTGTATATCCATATCCCGTTCTGCAAGAGTCTTTGCTATTACTGCGCGTGCAACAAAATCATTACGCAAAAGACCCATCGTGCTGTCGAGTACTTGGAATACCTCAAGCGCGAAATCGCTATGCAGGCGGCGTTGTTTGACCACAGCCGCAAGCTTAGCCAGTTGCACCTAGGTGGCGGCACGCCGACCTACCTGACGCGCGAGCAGTTGGCTGAGTTGATGGACTGTTTGCATCAGGCCTTCAACATGGACGATAGCGATGAGCATGAGTTTTCTATCGAGGTCGATCCGCGCACCATCAGCACTGAACAAATCGAGCATATGCGCCAGTTGGGCTTCAATCGCCTGAGCTTTGGTGTGCAGGACTTTGATGCGGATGTGCAGGCAGCGGTTAATCGGGTGCAGAGTGAGGAGCAAATCTACGCCCTGGTGGCTGCCGCCCGCGCAGCTAAGTTCAAGTCGGTGAGTGTTGACCTGATCTACGGCCTGCCGCTGCAGACCGTGGCCAGTTTCGATGTGACGTTGAGCAAGATCATCGCTCTGCGTCCGGACCGTATTGCCGCTTACAGCTATGCGCATTTGCCCGAGTTGGTGCGTGCCCAGCGCTTGATTCGCCGCGAGGATATGCCGCCGCCGGAGCGCAAGATGGAGCTGCTGGAACTGACCATCAGCCGCCTGACCGCTGCCGGTTATGTGTATATCGGCATGGACCACTTTGCTCTACCCGACGACGAGCTGACCCTGGCGCGCGCCAACGGCACGCTGCAGCGTAACTTTCAGGGCTACTCGACCTTTGCCGACTGCGACCTGATTGGTCTGGGTTCGTCCTCGATTGGCAAGGTCGGCGACACCTACAGCCAGAGCGTTAAGGAGCTGTCGCAGTATTACGCGCGCATCGATCAGGGCTTGCTGCCGGTGCACCGCGGCTACCGCCTGAATGCCGACGATCAGCTGCGCCGCGACGTAATCAGCGACCTGATGTGCCATGGCCGTGTCGACTTTGCCAGCATTGAAGCGCGCCACAATATTCGCTTTAAAGAGTACTTCGCCGACGCTTTAGCCAAGCTCGACGAGCATGTGGCCGATCAGTTGGTGGCGATCACTGACGATGCACTGCTGCTGTTGCCGCAAGGCCAGCTGATGATGCGCAGCGTGGCCATGGCCTTCGACGCGTACATCGGTGCTGCGCAGAAGGGCAATTTCTCGCGCACGGTTTGAGGAGGTTTAGGTGAGCAGTTATGCCGTGCTACACGTGTTGCACCTGCTGGGCGCCATTGGCTTTATCGGCACCGTTTTTTATGAGGTGCTGATTCTCGCCAAGGTTAAGCCACAGCTCGATCCTGCCTACCTGGGTAGTCTTGAGCGCGCACTGGGGGCGCGCAGCCGCACGGTGCTGCATTGGGTGGTGTTGCTGGTGTACGGCGCAGGTTTGGGCCTTGCTTGGCAACATCGGCACGTGTTGAGTGCGCCGTTGGCCAGCAGCTTTGCCAGCTTGCTGACGCTGAAAATCATCCTGGCGGTGTGCGTGTTTGTCAGCTTTGGCGTGGTCGCCATGCTGCTGCGTGGCGGCCGCATGACGCCTGCGCTGTACCGCAAGCTGCATTGGGTGGTGCTGGGGCAAATGCTGGCGATCGTGGTGCTGGCCAAGGCGATGTTCTACCTGCACTGATCGCCGGCACGGCTTAGTCGCTGCTGTTGTCCGTTTGTGGCAATCGCACCAGCGTGACCAGCACAATCGCAGCGACTTCGGCGCGCAGCGCATGGGCGGCGCCTTCGGCAATGTAGATCAGCTGGTTTTGCTGCAGGCTTTGCCACACTCCTTCGACTTCAACTTCGACAGTCCCTTGCAGGCACTGAATGGTCAGCGGCCCGGCGACGGCGTGCCCGGGAATCAGCTTGCCGGCTTCCAGCACCAAGCGCATCACTTCCAAACGTGGCGCGCAGACCAGCGCTTGGGAGATGGCTGTGGGTTCTGCCAGTAGGCTGACGATCTCACCCGATGTTGCGTGTTTTAAGGCCATGAGCGGTGTCTCCTTGTGGGTCAGTGGTTTGACCATAACGCAGGCGATTAGCGCGATTCAACGCCTGTTGCGCGGGCTATGAGATTGTCGTGATCAGCGTTCTGTATCTGTTTGCGCAGACGTTGGCGATGATCTTGGTCAAGATTTGCGTTGCTGTGCAAAGCGCTGATGGGCGTTGATTCAGGCCTTGCAACATCCTGTGTTTTGCTCGTGCGCGTGGTTATGGTGCAGGCTCATTGATTGTCAGTCTGCACCGAGGTTCACCATGCACTTTGCTTACAGCCCGCGCACCGAAGCCCTGCGTCAGCAGCTGCGAGAGTTTCTCGATACGCATATCGTGCCGCGCATTGGCGCCTGGCAGAGCGAGGTGGCAGCGGGGCGTTTCCCTGTGTCGTTTATGCCTGACCTAAAGGCCTTGGCCCGCTCCGAAGGGCTGTGGAATCTGTTTTTGCCGGCGTTGCAGGCAGATGAGCCGGGCACTGCCTTGAGCAATTTGGAATACGCGCCGCTGGCGGAAATCATGGGGCGCGTGTCTTGGGCTTCTGAGGTATTCAACTGCAACGCACCGGACACCGGCAACATGGAGCTGTTGCACCTGTTTGCCAGTCCAGAGCAACGCCAGCGCTGGCTGCAACCTTTGCTAGAAGGCGAGATACGTTCGGCCTTTGCCATGACCGAGCCAGATGTGCCGTCCTCGGATGCTAGCAATATCCAAACCCTGATTCGCCGTGACGGCGATGAGTACGTGATCAACGGCCGCAAGTGGTTTATCACCAACGCCTCGCACCCTGATTGCAAGCTGCTGATTGTGATGGGCAAGACCGACCCAGACGGCGAAGCACATCGGCAACAGAGCATGATTTTAGTGCCGTTCGACACGCCGGGTGTGGAGTTGCTGCGCAATATCCCTGTGCTCAATCACCTAGCCCCCGAGGGCCACAGCGAGTTGCTGCTGCGCAATGTGCGGGTGCCGGTGGCTAACTTGCTGGGCGCCGAAGGTGAGGGCTTTATGATGGCCCAGGCACGCCTCGGGCCTGGTCGAGTGCATCACTGCATGCGCTCCATCGGCATGGCCGAGCTGGCGCTGGAGCTGATGGTTGAGCGCTGCCAGGAGCGCAAGACGTTTGGCAAATACCTGCATCAATACGCCAATGTGGGCGACTGGATCGCCGAGTCGCGCATTGAGATCGAGCAAGCGCGACTGCTGGTGCTGAAAACCGCGTGGATGATCGACGAAGTCGGTGCCAAGGCGGCGCGCAAGGAAATCGCCATGATCAAAGCGTTGGTGCCGAGCATGCTCACGCGCGTGGTGGATCGCGCCATTCAGGTGTACGGCGCCATGGGTCTAACCCCGGATACGCCGCTGGCGGACATGTGGACGGGGGGCCGCGCGCTGCGCTTTGCCGATGGCCCGGACCAAGTGCACCTGCGCAGCATCGCCCACCTTGAACTTAAGGCCAGCCAAGCCGCGCGCGGCGCCACGGCGGCCTACCTGACGCCGCCGCAGACTTAATGCTGTGCTGAGCATCAGCCTGTGCCTCGCACGCAGCCGCGCGCGCCGCACTGATTGCCCTCACGCTTGACCGCAATCAAGCCGCGCCGGCAGGCGGCTTGAGACACGGTCCGTCGCCGGGTACCGTGTAGGCATGAATAATTGCGTGATGAGGTGGCTGTAGTGAATGCGCCGGAAAGAATAATCGACATCAGTACTGCGCATGCTGCGCCCTTTTATCAGGCGTTAGGCAACGAAGAGGTGCTGTTTACTAAGGCCTGGCAGCATGGCATGCCGGTGCTGATTAAAGGCCCAACGGGCTGCGGCAAAACCCGCTTCGTCCAGCACATGGCGCATAAGCTCAATCTGCCGCTGTTTACCGTGGCCTGCCATGATGACCTGAGCGCCGCTGATTTAGTCGGTCGCCACCTGATCGGCGCCCAAGGCACCTGGTGGCAAGACGGCCCGCTGACTCGTGCGGTGCGCGAAGGCGGTATTTGCTATCTGGATGAAGTGGTCGAAGCACGTCAGGACACCGCGGTGGTACTGCACCCGCTGGCGGATGATCGCCGTGAGCTGTACCTCGAACGCACCGGTGAGGTGCTGCGTGCACCACCCGGTTTTATGTTGGTAGTGTCTTACAACCCTGGCTACCAGAACCTGCTCAAAGGTATGAAGCCCAGTACCCGTCAACGGTTTGTGGCGCTGCGCTTTGATTACCCGGCCGCCGCCGAAGAGGAGCGCATCGTCGCCAATGAGGCGCAGGTGGATGCAAGCCTTGCGGCGCAAGTGGTCAAGCTCGGCCAAGCGCTGCGGCGTTTGGAGCAGCACGATCTAGAAGAGGTGGCCTCGACTCGCCTGCTGATTTTTGCCGCGCGAATGATCCGCTCCGGCATGAGCCCGCGTGAAGCCTGCTTGGCCTGCTTGGCCGAACCGCTGTCGGATGACCCGCAAACCGTTGCGGCATTAATGGATGTGGTTGATGTCCACTTCGCTTGAGGTAAACCCTGGCGCCACTCCCGCTCGGCATTTGCCGGGCGATTTGGCGATGTGGTTTTTTATCCTCGCCGAGCTGACAGTATTTGCTCTGCTGATCATTGCGTTCGCGGTCACCCAAGCATTGCAGCCGGCGTTGTTTCAAGCCAGCCGTGAGGCATTGGACAGCTCCATCGGTTTAGCACTGACCCTGAGCCTGCTGACTGCCGGCTTGTTCGCCGCCTTGGCCCAAGAGCAAATGCGTCGTGGGCGCTCGCGCCGCGCCGGCTGGCTGCTGCTAGCCGCGCTGTTAGTGGCCTGTGTGTATGTCAGTTTGAAGTTGAACGAGTATCAGCACTTGCTCGGTTTGGGGCTGGGTATGGAGCACAACAACTTCTTTACCCTGTACTGGATTCTGACCGGCTTTCACTTTCTGCATGTGCTGTTGGGCATGCTGATTTTTGCTTGGCTGGCCGTGCGCTGCTGGCGCCGCACGCAGTTACAGTCGGACGACTCAGTGCTGGAGTCGGGCGTATTGTATTGGCACATGGTCGATCTGATCTGGGTGCTGCTGTTTCCGCTGGTGTATGTGCTCAGTTGAGCACCGCCGCGTATTGCTGAGGTTTATGTGCTCACTTCTCGCGTACTGCTGTTCTGCTGGCTGGGCTTGGTAGCGTTATCGATTACCAGCGTGCAGTTGGGCAATGCCAAGGCCGGTTTGCTGTTGGCCGCTGCAGTATTGTTGGCCGCGCTGGGTAAGGCCTGGCTGATCGCCGACGGCTTTATGCACTTACGCCAGGCTCCGCCGATATGGCGTTGGCTGCTGCTGAGCTGGGCGCTGGTGATGGCGTTGGTGCTCATGCTCAGCCTGTGGTTACAGCGCAGCATCACTGCGTAGTCTGGCCGCTGGCGGCCAACCAGTCCCCTTCCAGAGTCGCATGTCGTCGCCTGCGATTGCACGTATGTCTCTGTTTTTCGGCATATTTTGCAACACTTGCGAGTTGCTAGCCGGCACAATACCCCAGCCAAACCATCGGATGTTCTTGATTGCCATCAAGCGGGTTTGCTTAGGACGCTTTCTACAATGGACTCGCCAAGTAATGAGGAAACGGCCATGTCAGACACATTCACGAAGAGCATGGCCAGGAATATTTACTTTGGGGGGAGCATCTTCTTCTTCCTGGTATTCCTGGCTTTGACTTATCACACCGAGCAAACCTTTCCCGAGCGCTCTAATGCTTCACAGTTGACCGAAGCGGTAATCCGCGGCAAGTCGCTATGGGAGCAAAACAACTGCATCGGCTGTCACTCCCTGCTGGGCGAGGGTGCGTATTTCGCGCCGGAGTTAGGCAACGTGTTTATCCGCCGTGGTGAGGATGCCGGTTTCAAGCCGTTCTTGCAGGCATGGATGAAGATTCAGCCGTTGGGCGTTCCAGGTCGTCGGGCCATGCCACAGTTTAATCTGAGCACCGAGGAAGTGGACGACATCGCCGAGTTCCTTAAGTGGACCTCGAAGATTAATACCAACAAATGGCCACCAAACAAGGAGGGCTGATAGATGACTATTGCAAATCCACATCTGAAATTCGCCTCGCAAGCCGTGGCTAAACCCTACTTCGTATTTGC
>RCMZ01000254.1_pt1 | contig 43241 bp, 34 predicted proteins | sample 2041141 | NCBI WGS metagenome assembly RCMZ01 (sample SAMN09708263, study PRJNA481090) | Wastewater metagenome, whole genome shotgun sequencing project. | biome: sewage; isolation source: Davis station wastewater (DW) | place: Antarctica: Davis Station | collected 2010-03-01 | reverse complement strand
CGACAAGCTCGCAACAAGTTTTGCGGCGATGGTCTCATTGGCCTGCGCTATGCGGTGCTTGCGACAATACTTTACGTACAGAGCCTAGGATGGACCGCGCCGGGCTGGTGAAAGTCGAGGCGCCAAGCATCGTGAGAACACCCAGAGCCTATATTCGCATGCCAGGGGAGTATGTTTGATGTGCTGCTTGTGCGTTAGTCGGCTGAGCAAAGCGGGAATTTTTAATTTTAGAGGTCACGAGTTTTTGTCGCAGGAGTAGCCAGCGGGCAGGCCCGCTGGCTATAGACGAGAATGTTGTTTAGAAGTGCAACTTCACCAACAAGCTCGCGGTGTTCTGGTCGGTGTCGAAGTAGTGGCTGTCGTTGATGCCGTACTTGTTCTTCCAGTAGTCGTATTCAATACCCACGTACAACTGCTTCTCGCCGAAGTTGAGCGCTTTGCCCAGGTCGTATTTGATTTGCGGGTTGATGTGCAAGTTGGCGTGGTAGGTGCCCTTGCTGTTCTGGTCGTTGTCCACGACCCAGTCGATAAAACCGTCGATCAGGATGTCGGACTTGCCCACGGGAATGGTGTAGGCCCATACCGGGGTGATCTGCCAGACGTTGTCGCCGGCGCGCGGGCCTTCGGTCTGGCGGTTGTAGAAGTTCAACTGGAAGAAGTCGAAACCGGGGATGGCCAGGTCGAAACCCGGGCCGATCAGGTAGGACTCGTTGTCGCCTTCGCCAAACTCGTAGGTCATGGCCAGCAGCACGTCCTTGATCGGGCCGAACTCGATTTTCTGGTCGAAGATCTTGCCGAACGACAGGCGTGGGCTGAACTCGCCGTAGTAGGTGTTGGGGCCCGAGTTACTGTCTTTTTTACCGTTGTAGAAGATCTTGTCGACGAACAGGAAGTTGTCGCCGTACTTCCAGCCATCGGCGTGTTCGAAGGTGAAGGTCTGCTGTGTTTCGGGGTTGACTTCGAAGTTTTGCCCATACAGGTACGTCAGGCTGTTGTTCTGCCATTGCAGCAGGTCGCCCGCCATGGCCTGGCCGCCGGCCAGCAGGCCGGCAGCGAGCATCACACTGTTTACGGTACGTTTCATTCGGTTGCTCCCAAAAGTTGGTGGTTCTACGTTGTTCTTCAGTCAGCGCTCTGCTGTGGCGCCTGTTTTCACTGCAGTTAAAAGTTATCCGGTTGGTCAGCTTTGCTGTGCTTTGCAAGCGCTGAGCCAAGGTGAAGCGAAAACCAAACAACGCCCGTCGGCTGTCCGCAAAACAACCGAGTGGGAGTGTTTTTTTGTTGTGTTCGGGACGCCTTCGAACTAACCGGGGCCTGGATAAGTTGGCTGCCCGGTCAGGTTCGGGCGGTACGGCGGGGTCAGCCGTGCCGCGGCGCGGGCGCGGAGAATACTGGCTCCCACGGCCCGGCTCAAGTGCCCTGCAACAGCGCACCGCCAGCAATGTGGGCGCGCTATTGCCGGGCATTTTAGAAATGCACCTTGAGCAGCAGGCTCGCGGTGTTTTGGTTGGTGTCCAGGTTGGCGCTGTCGGCGATGCCGTACTTGTTTTTCCAGTAGCTGTACTCGGCGCCGACATAGACCCGTTTTTCGCCCCAGTTCAAGGCTTTGCCCAGGTCGTATTTGATCTGCGGGTTGATGTGCAGGTTGGCGTGGTAGGTGCCGCGCGCGTTCTGGTCGTTGTCCACCACCCAGTCCAGGTAGCCGTCGATCAGCAGGTTGGAGCGGCCCAGGGGGATGCTGTAGGACCAGGCTGGGGTGATTTGCCACACGCCATCGCCGGGGCGTGGGCCTTCGGTCTGGCGGCGGTAGAAGTTGAGGGTGAAGTAGTTGAAACCCGGCACCGCCAGGTCGAAGCCCGGGCCGATCAGGTAGGCCTCGCTTTCGCCTTCGCCGTACTCGTAGGTCATGGCCAGCAGTACGTCCTTGATTGGGCCGAGCTCGAACCTGCGGTCGAAGATCTTGCCCATCGACAGGCGCGGGCTGAACTCGCCGTAGAAGGTGTGCGCGCCTTTGTTCCGGTCTTCGGCGCCGTTGTAGAAGATTTTGTCGACGAACAGGAAGTTGTCGCCGTACTTCCATTTGTCGGCGTGCTCGAAGGTCACGGTTTGCTGGATCGCGGGGTTGATGGCGAAGTTCTTGCCATACAGGTAACTCAGGCTGTTGGTCTGCCACAGCAGCAGGTCGCCGGCCATGGCCGGGCCGGCCGCCAGCAGTGCGCCGCCCAACAACAGGCGTGAGGGGGTGAGTTTCATCGGTGTGCTCCCTGATTGTTTTTATTGTTAAAGGCGCAGGCAGACCGCTGACCGCGTGCGATCAAGCGCCGTCATGGGTGTTGCAGGTGGAACCGGTGGCGATGCGGGGCGCGTTTGCCGCGCCCGGGTCGATCAATGGGGGTGGGCGCTGCACTCACTGGCGGCGGCGCGGTGGCTGCCGCCGAGGATGTTGAACAGCAGGTTCAGCGCCAATGCGCTGAGGGTGGCCATGGCGATGCCGCTGTGGGTGATGGGGCTCATCCACAGGGGCAGGTGCGCGAAAAAGTCCGGGCGCACCACGGGGATCAGGCCCATGCCGATGCTCACGGCCACCAGCAACTGGTTTCGGCGGTCGGCGATGTCGGCTTCCTGGAGGATCTTGATGCCCGTGGCGGCGACCATGCCGAACATGGCGATTGCCGCGCCACCCAGCACCGCCGGGGGAATCGACGCCACCAGGAACGCAGCCTTGGGCAGCAGGCTGAGGAGGATGAGAAACAGCCCGGCGACGATGGTCACCGAGCGGCACCGCACCCCAGTCATCTGCACCAGGCCGATGTTCTGGGCGAAGGAGGAATGGGTGAAGGTGTTGAAGAACCCGGCGAAGAACGACGCGCCGGCGTCGCACAGCAGGCCCCGGCGCAGCATGCGCGGGGTGACGTCCTGGCCGGTGATCTTACCCAGGGCCAGGAACATCCCGGTGGATTCGACGAAGATAATCACCACCACCAGGCACATCGACAGGATCGGCGCGAGGTGGAACTGCGGCAGGCCGAAGTGCAGCGGGGTGACGAATTGCAGCCACGGCGCCAGGGCCATGCCGCTCAGGTCGACCATGCCCAGCGCGCCGCACAGTACGTAGCCCAGGGCCATGCCGATGAGCACCGAAATGTTCACCCAGAAACCGTGCATGAAGCGGTGGATCAGCAAAATAGTGCCCAGCACCAGGGCGGCGATGGCCAGGTAGATCGGCGAGCCGAACTCGGCGGCGGCGTTGCCACCCCCGGCCCAGTTCACCGCCACCGGGAACAGCGACAGGCCGATGGAGGTAATGACGGTGCCGGTGACCAGGGGTGGGAAGAAGCGCACCACCTTGGACATGAACGGTGCGATCAGCATGCCGAAGAAGCCGGCAGCGATGGTCGCGCCGAAAATCCCCTGCAAACCGATGCCCGGCATGCCGGCCATGGCCACCATGCTGCCGACGGCGGCGAAACTGGCGCCCATCATCACCGGCATGCGAATGCCCATGGGGCCGATGCCCAGCGACTGCACCACGGTGGCGATGCCCGCCACCAGCAGGTCGGCGTTAATCAGGAAGGCGATTTCTTCGCGGCTCAGGCCCGCAGCCTGGCCAACAATCAACGGCACCGCGATGGCGCCGCCGTACATCAGCAGGACGTGTTGCAAGCCCACCAGGATCAACTGCAACAGCGGCAGACGTTGGATGGCAGGCGCGTCGGCGACGTGCGTGGGGGATAACACGGACATGCAACACCTCGGATCTTTTTTTATTTTTGTAGGGTTTGGCCTGCAGCGGCTGGCGCCTGCCTGTCAGGGGAAGGCAGGCGTGCCAGGGCTAATGGTGGGGGCGGGCCTGCCCCCACAATAAATCACCCTCGCCAGGGGGCGATCAGTTCGTGGGCGCCCCCTGCACAATCCAGGCGCCGATCAGGTCACGCTCCTGCTGGGTCATCTGGGTGATGTTGCCCAGCGGCATGATTTGCGTGGCGACAGCCTGGGCCTGGATGCGCGCAGCCTGTTGCTGGATTTGCTGCGGGGTATCGAACATCACCCCGCCCGGCGCGGCGCTGAACAGTGGGCTGGTGGGCTTGGCCGAATGGCACACGGCGCAGCGTTCCTGGATCACGCTATGCACCTTGCTGAAGTCGCCGCTGCCGGCCTGGGCGTTGGCCGCTTGCGGTTGCTGCGCCGGGGCCGCGGCCGCGGCAGGTTTGGCGCCGCCACCCAGGGCGGTTTCCGGCAGGGGTTGGTACTCGATGGCGGCCGGGGCCTTGGCGGTGTCCGGGGCCAGGGCCACGGGTTTTGGCCCGGTGACGTAGGCCAGGCAGATCATCGCCAGTGCGCCGGCCGGCAGGGTCCAGGCGAACTTATTGCTGTTGTGGCGGGTGTTGAAGTAATGGCGCACCAACACCGCCGCCACCGCGATCCCGGCCAGGATCAGCCAGTTGTACTGGCTGCCGTAGGTGCTGGGGAAGTGGTTGCTAATCATGATGAACAGCACGGGCAGGGTGAAGTAGTTGTTGTGCCGCGAACGCAACAGGCCCTTGGCCGGCAATGCCGGGTCGGGGCTGCGGTTCTCGGCGATGGCGGCCACCAGCGCGCGCTGGGCCGGCATGATGATGCGGAACACGTTGCCGACCATGATGGTGCCGATTACGGCGCCCACGTGCAGGTACGCGCCACGGCCGCTGAACACCTTGCTGAAACCGTAGGCTGCCGCGATCAGCAGCACGAACAGGATCAGGCCGAGCAGGGCAGGGTGCTTGCCCAGGGCCGAGTCGCACAAAAAGGAGTAGACGAACCAGCCGACGAACAGCGAGCCCAGGCCCAGTAGCACGCCTTCGGGGCCGCTCAGGCTGCTGCCCGGGGCCAGGAGGTAGAGCGTGGGGTTGGCGTAGAACACCACGCACAGCAGCGCGACGCCCGACATCCAGGTGAAATAGGCTTCCCATTTGAACCAGTGCAGGTTGTCCGGCATGGTCGGCGGGGCCAGTTTGTATTTTTCCAGGTGGTAGATACCGCCACCGTGGATCGCCCACAGATCGCCCGCCAGGCCATCCTTGGGGTTGACCCGGTTGAGGTTGTTCTCCAGCCAGACGAAGTAGAACGAGGCCCCGATCCAGGCCACGCCAGTAATCATGTGAACCCAGCGCACGCTCAGGTTCAGCCATTCCATCAAATGTGCTTCCACAGTGCTTACCTCTTGCCCGACACCCTCGTCGTGGGGTGTGCGGGCCTCCTTCTCTTATTGGTGGGGGGCAAGGATCAACCGCTCATCCTCTTTGAAAAAATGCTCATCGCAGTTATTGCCTGTGCCACTGCGATCAACCACCAGGAAGTCATCCCGCTTTTCGATCGTCAGCACCGGGTGGTGCCAGACGCCGCGATGGTAATTGATGCCCTGCCTGCCATTGGTGCGGAAGGCGCGGACCAAGCCTGATACAGGTGCATCGCCAACGGGCGCGACCACGATCAGAAAGGGGTTGCCGAGCAGCGGGATGAAAGCCTGGCTGCCCAGCGGATGGCGCTCCAGCATGCACAGGGTCAACGGCATGTCCTGCGCCTCGGCGCGGAAGATGCTGATGATCGCCTTGTCTTCGGGCAGGGCCGTTTCAACCTCGGCCAAGCGGTGGAAGCGCAGGGTCGAACCGTTGTTAATCATGAAGTGAGCACTGCCGTCGGTTTCGATCACGTCACCGAAGGGGGCGAAGGCTTCTTTGCTTAAGGGTTCGATCGTGAGTGTGCGCATGCTGTTCTTCTTATTCAGGGTTCTGTGTTGTTTGCTCTGGTGCTATCGCGAGCAGGCTCGCTCCCCCAACTGGAATTCATTCCCCTGTGGGAGCGAGCCTGCTCGCGATCGGGTTGTCGCTTACTTGGCCACCTTGCCCAGGATGCGCAAGCGGCTCACGCCACCGTCCGGGAAGATGTTGAGGCGGATGTGGGTGATCGGGCCCAGGGCCTTGATCTGCTCGGCGAAGGTGTGTTCGGCGTGCATTTCCAGCTTCTGGCTGGGCAACAGTTCCCGCCAGAACAGCGATTGGGTTTCGATCTGGCTGTCGGTGCCGCCCTTGACGAATGCGCCCTGGATCGAGCAGCTATCAGGGTAGTTGCCCTTGAAGTGCAGGGTGTCGACGACGATTTTTTCCACTTCGCCGGCATGGCCCAGGGCGACGATCACCCAGTCATTGCCCGGCGTGCGGCGGCGTGCGGTTTCCCAGCCGTCGCCCATGTTGATGCCACGGCCCGGGTTGAGCAGGTTGCTGATGCGCCCGAAGTGCTCGTCGGAGCAGGCCAGGGCCCGGCCGCCGTTGAGGGCGCTGGCCAGGTCGAGCTGTTCGTTGTCGCCCACCGCCGACCAATCGCGGAACGGAATGCCGTACACCCGCAGGCGCGCAACGCCGCCGTCGGGGTAGATGTTGAAACGCAGGTGGCTGAACGCCTGCTCGTTGTTGATCTCGTGGTAGTGGTGGCTGTTGCCCTGCAACTCCACCGCCGACAGCACTTCGCTCCACTGGGTGTTTTCGCCCGGCTCGCCGTCGGCCAGGAAGCAGCCTTCCAGGGACGCGGAGGGCGGGAAGTTGCCGGTGAAGAATGAAGTGTCGATGTCCAGGCCTTTGATCTGGCCCGGCACGCCGAGGCGGATCACCGCGCTGTCGTAGCCTTCAAAGCGCTTGCGGCGCGACTCCCAGCCGTCCATCCACTTGCCGTTGTCATCGAAAACGCCCTCCTTCCATACGGCCGGGGTCGGCTGGAACATGCGGTTGGCATCGGCGAACCAGTCATCGGTGACCGAAACGATCTTGGTGCCCAGGCGGGCATCGGCCAGGTTGACGAACTTCTCGAAAGGTACGGCGTAAGCTTTCATTCTTCTTGTCTGCCTTTAATAAAGTGGCTTGGGATGCTTGCAGGGCCCTGGGCGACGGGGCGTTGTGTGCCGCTCGGGCCAGGCTCGCTATAGGGTCAGTAAACGCAGCAGGGCGATTTTGTTGATCTCGCTCAGCGCGCACTGGAACTCGGTGTCTACCGGGTTGTGGATGCGCGTTTCGAACGCCGCGAGGATCTGGTGCCGGTTGCTGCCTTTTACCGCCATGATGAAGGGAAACTTGAACTTGGCTTTGTAGGCCTCGTTCAACTCGGTGAAGCGCTGGAACTCATCGCTCGAGCATTGGTGAATACCGGCGCCAGCCTGTTCGCTGGTGCTGGCTTCGGTCAGTTGGCCCTGGATGGCCGCTTTGCCCGCCAGGTCCGGGTGAGCGTTAATCAGCGCCAGTTGCCTGGCGTGGTCGGCGCTCAACAAAATGTCGCTCATGCGCTGGTGCAGGGTTTCGATCTCGTCGATCGAAGGGTCCTGGCCCAGCTCGAAGGCCTTTTCGGCCACCCATGGCGAGTGTTCGTAGATGTCGGCAAAGGCCTCGACGAAGGCCTCGCGGCTCAACGTCGAAGGCTTGAGGGTTTGGAAAGCGGTCATTGCGCGGCCCCTTGGAATGGGTGGACGTCGTGCCAATGGCGGGCGATATCGACGCGGCGGGTGAACCACACCTGCTCGTGGCCCTTGGCGTATTCGATAAAGCGCTTGAGGGCGGCCAGGCGCGCGGGGCGGCCGATCAGGCGGCAGTGCAGGCCGATGGAAAGCATCTTCGGCGCCTCGCTGCCTTCGGCGTAGAGCACGTCGAAAGCGTCCTTGAGGTAGTTGAAAAAGTCGTCGCCGGTATTGAAGCCCTGCACCTGGGTGAAGCGCATGTCATTGGTGTCCAGGGTGTAGGGGATCACCAGGTGCGCCTTGCCGGTGGGGTTGCGGCTTTCCCAATAGGGCAGGTCGTCGTCGTAGGTGTCGCTGTCGTAGAGGAAGCCGCCTTCTTCCATCACCAGGCGCCGGGTGTTGGGCCCGGTGCGGCCGGTGTACCAGCCCAGCGGGCGTTCGCCGCTGATGTCGGTGAGGATGCGGATGGCTTCGAGCATGTGCTCGCGCTCCTGGGCCTCGTCCATGTACTGGTAGTCGATCCAGCGGTAGCCGTGGCTGCAGATCTCGTGGCCGGCGGCGACCATGGCGCGGATCACGTCCGGGTGGCGCTGGGCAGCCATGGCCACGGCGAACACGGTGAGCGGGATGTCGAATTGCTTGAATAGCGCCAGAACCCGCCACACGCCGGCACGGCTGCCATACTCGTACAGCGACTCCATGCTCATGTTGCGCTCGCCTTGCAGCGGCTGGGCCGAGACCATCTCCGACAGAAAGGCCTCCGACTCCTTGTCACCGTGCAGGATGTTGCGCTCGCCGCCTTCTTCATAGTTAAGGACAAAGGACAGGGCGATACGGGCATTGCCCGGCCAGTGTGGGTGCACGGGGTTGGGGCCGTAGCCGATCAGGTCGCGTGGGTAGTCGGCGCTCACTGCGTGGTTCCTTCTTGTGCGTGGCTAGGTCAGTAGCAAAGGGTGGCGTGGCGGCCTGACGGTGGAGGGGCAGGCTGGCGTCACAGCGATGGGCTGATTGTATACAAGTTTATATTCAATTTGTAAGCCTGTTTTTTCCCCAATTTCATTTTCGGGTTGGCCGGGGAGCACTGCAAGAAACCTGCCTCGTTAGTCAGTTGTTGGACGAAAGGTCTGGGCCGCCTGTGGCGGGGGGCTGTCTCCCGGTGACGGCAGCCCTGGGTTGAAGCGTGGAAAAAAATCTGGATCTATTGTGTACAATTTTTGTTGAAAGTGTCTTAATCAGCTCCGCGCCGCACCTTTTCACGATCTGAAACGGTGCGGCCTCCACATTTCACTGACTCCGGGAGGCGCGAGGCCTGGCGGTACACACCGCACAAGGGCCCGCAGAATCAATGGGACGTTTGACTACTCACGTATTGGATGCCGCACACGGTTGCCCTGGCAGCTCGATCAAGGTCGAGCTGTATCGGGTCGAGGGTTCGCAGCTGGAATTGGTCGCCAGCACGCTGACCAACGCCGATGGCCGTTGCGACGCGCCGCTGCTGCAAGGCGAGGACTACCGCACGGGCGTTTACCAACTGCAATTCCATGCCGGCGATTACTACCGCGCCCGTGGTGTGGCACTGCCCGAGCCGGCGTTTCTGGATGTGGTGGTGCTGCGTTTTGGCATCAGCGCCGAGCAGGAGCACTACCACGTGCCGCTGCTGATTTCGCCCTATAGCTATTCGACCTACCGAGGTAGCTAAACCCCAAGCTAGCCATCTCACTTAAAGAAGCTTTCGCGCATCGAGCTTCTCTGGTCTTTCGCCCGCTCACACTGCGGGCTTTTTTCGCCCGGGATTTACCGTGGCCCAGGCGTTAACTATCTAGGGCACGGCGCGCTGCGTGGGGTTTTAGGCTCGGGTTTTGACTGCGCGAAGAGGCCCGACATGACCCCACCGACCACGCCTTTGGCCGAGCCCGGCGACCACCTGCCGTGGCTTGAGCACGACGGGTTTCAGGCGCGCGTGCGCGATTGCCTGACCCGCCGCCTCGAAGAGGCCGCCCACCCCAGCCGCTTTATCAACGACCTGCACGCCGCGCACCTGCGCTGCAGCGAAGCGGCCCGTGCCCTGCGGCGCCTGATCGAGCGGGCGCCGCGTATCGCAACGTGGGTGGGCGAGGCGGTGCAACAGCACTTGGGCCTGGCTCCCGAGACGGTGTTGTTTCTGGAACCCGATGCCCCTGACGCCCCCCGGTTATCGGCAAGCGCCTTAGAGTGGGCGTTGCGCCTGATGCGCCAGCCTCCCGGGGACGAGACTGCGCCCGAAGGCACCCGCGCCCGCCTCCTGGCGCTGGATTTACGCACGCAGGTGCAGGCGGCCACCGACCAGTATTGGGCGCAACTGGCGGACGGCGCCCGGCATTCGCGCACGGCGCAATGGCGGGCGTTGTACCGCAGCCTGTTGGCGGACAAGGCGTTTATCGCCCACCAGTTGTACGAGTTGTCCGAGACCGGGTTCGACCTGGTCCAGCGTTTGCTCGACGCCCCCACGCCCGAGGATCGCGCCCTGGCCGGCGGGCCCTGGGCCCAGGTGCAGGTGCGCGAGTTGGTATGGGCTGGGGAGGGCCAGGCCCGGGTGGCCATTGGCGGTGCGCTGCATATCGCCTATGCCCCCGGCGCCGAGCACAGCCAGCAAGTGGTGTACGTGCCAGGGCTGACGCGCGAGTTCCATGAGTTTGCCTCCCTGGCCGAGCTGGAGTTCAAGCTGCCCGCGTTGCTCAATGGCCACGATCAGGCCCGGCTGTGGCAGCGCCTGCCCCTGCGTTGGCGTACTGACCTGCTTGATGCTCGCTTCCGCCAGCCGATGCCGTTCAGCTTTACCCCGGTGGCCTTGATTGCTGGCGACGCCGTGGGCGACAGCGCCAGTAGCCTGCTGCACCTGCAAAGGGACAACGAACTGGCCTGTGCCCTGGGCATCGACCTGGCCTGGCTGAGCATCCGCGGCGACACGCCCCCGGAGCAGGGATTGGCCCCGCTGATCGCCCACGTAGAGGCCGACCGCAGCGCAGGCGTGGGTTGTCCGAACCTGCGTCGGGCCTTGGAGCGCCTCCTGGGCTGGGACGAGCAACGCCGCGCGCCGGAGATCAGCTTCGATGCCCTGGCCGCGAGCCTGGCGGTGCGCACCCGCGAGCACGCGGTGCGGCGCTACGAAAACGGCCTGCTGGGCCTGCTGGACAGCGCTGACCCGGCGGCCGAGACCGAAGCCTTCAGTCAGTGGGTGGTCTTGCAGGAGCACTGGCAGGCGCGAGTGACGCAATTGCATGACTACATCGAGCAACAGGTCGCGCGCTTCGATCAGCGCCCGTTCTGGAATGAAAAGGCCAAGGCCGGGCATAGCCACGCGGTGCTGCACCTGGTGTTGCAACGCCAGGCCCTGCGAGATGAGATGCGGCTGCAACAGCGCCTGAACCTGATCGACAGCGCAGCGTTGGGCCTGCTGAGCGAAGTGCTCGATGAGTCGTTCGCCACTCGCCGTCCGGCCAGTGATACCCGCGCCCTGCACATCAGCGTCGGCCAACCGTTGTGCCAACTTACCGGCGCCTTCGTGGTGACCACCGCCCAGGCACTGGCGGACCACAGCGTGGGGCAACCGGTGCTGTTGTATGTGGGGGGCGGGCAGGGTGGCCTCACCCCATTCGCCTCGCTGGCGCAACTGAGCAGCGCCCTCGACGCCAGCCTTAACAGCCCCGACGGCTCGGTGCTGTGGGATTGCATCGGCCGCCATGAACGCGCTGGCGTGCGGGTGCAGGTCGCGGCGTTGGGCGCTGGGCGAAAACTGGAGGTGGCTTATGGGGTGATCGAGGAACAGGTGCTGGGCTATAGCTTCAAAGGGTTGGTGAAGGGCTTTTTCAAGACTCTCAAGTGGCTCGACGAGGGTGGCCAGCCCTTCAGTGAAGTCAGCGACGCCAGCTTGGCGTTGGGGTTGTTGCGCCGCGAACTGGCCGAGCGCTTGGCGGCGCCGAGCAGCGCCGCGCGGGATGTGGCGCTGGTCAACGTGCGCCTGCTGCGGCTCGCCGCCGAGCACCGCAAGACCCTGGCACCGTGGTTTGCAGGCGCCGACGCCGCGACGCGCCGGCGCTACCGGCATCTGTTGCAGCACTACCTGGCCAACGCCCAGGCACTGGAACATGAACTGCTGGAGCGTCTACCGGGTTTCGATACCTATGCCCGCGCGGCCTTGCTCGCGCGCCTGACCCGGGACGGGCTCTACCCCGGCCTGGATATCGACCAGCCTCTATTCGACATGCCTGACGATGTCAGCCGCCCCTGGCAATCCCACCCACAAAGCCCCGCCGGGGACTCGGGGCCGGTGGAGCGGGTCAGCCAGGAGCGCACCACCTACAGCCTGTTGCAACTGGCCGTGCATAACCTCGACCCTGCCGCGCCCTGGACCCTATGGCGCCTCAACCACACGGTGTACCTGGACCCGGCCTGGAAAACCCGGCTCTCGCCTGCGTACTTGATCGACACCCTGTCGGACCTGAACCTGAGCGGGCGCTATGAACGCCTCATCGAGCAGGCCTTCTACGGCGATGGCACGGCAGCCGCGGGCGAGCCGCTGGTTAAGGCGCTGCTGCAGCGGGTCTTGAAGCAGCGCGCCCAGGTGGAGTTGTACAGCGCCCGGGAACAAGGCCTCTCGGCCAACGCTCAGAGCCTGTTCACCACTGCCCTGGCGGCGCGCACCGCGGCGGACCTGGAGCGCAACGGCCATCGCCTGCAATTGGCGTTTATCCACCTGGCCGGCGCCACGTCGCAAAAGGCGCGACATGTGGCGGAGGTGCTACTGATTCACGACCAGGTGTCATCCGTGTGGGTGCTCTATTGGCCGGGGGTTCAAGGCCATCCGGCCATCACCGCCCACGCCAGTGAGCAAGAGGCCTTGCAGGCACTGATGCAACGCTGTGCCGCGCCGCCCTATGTCACGGAGTTGGCCCAGCGGGTGGCCGCCGGTTGGGAGGCGCAGGCCATCGAGAGTTATCCGGGGACGGTCCGCACGGTCGCCCCGCCCTTGGCCTGGGACCAGGAACTGGAGCAACTGCGGCGGCTGCTTTTTCCCAATCATTTGGACAGGATGTGGATGGTGGCCAAGTCCACATCGCTGTGGTTAAACGATGTGAATGTGTTCCCGGTGGTCACCCTGCAAGACATCGAAAACGAGATCGCCAAGCAGCGGGCCAACGCCCCCGGCCAGTGGCTGGGCGTCACACCGACCAGCGGCCATGACGTGCTGCAGGTGTTGGCCCACGCCCAGGTGCTCAAGCGCCAGCGGCGCGTGCGCGCAAGTGGTAACTCGGGCCAAGCGCTGGATGAGTACCGCGAGTGGCGTCTGGACGAGCAATCGGCGGCGCGGGTGCGTGGGCTACTGGGCCTGGTGCCGATACTCGGATCGCTGGTGCAGGTTTACGAATTGCTGCTGGCGATCCGCCGGCTGTATCACAGCGGCAATGCCCACGATGGCGTGGACGTGGTCTACCTGGCGCTCATGGTGGCCGTCGACCTGGCGCTGATCCTCTATCCACCGGCCAAGGCCGGTACAGCGGCCAAATTGCGCCCAGCGCCCGCCCTAAGCCTGCTGCGCAAACGCCAGGCGTTGCACAACCAGGGCCATTCCAGCCTGGCGGTGCCGACGCGGGCCAAGCCCCTGCCAGGACTGCAACGCTATCAAAAGTCCCTCGACGCCGAGGGCGCCATCGTCCTGCGCGGCCCTTTCGACAAGGGCACCCAGGTCAAGCATGGTCAGCAGTTTCTGGTCGATGGCGACGCCCGTTACCCGGTCTACCGGCGCAAGGGCGAGCCCTTTGTGCGCTTGAGAAAAACCGACGCCAGCAGCGCTGATGAACTGATTCTGTACATCGACGAACCCGGTGAACGGCTGCTGGGTGCCGATGCCCCCGAACCTCAACCTGGGTCCAGCCGCGCCGTGACGCGCCAGGCTACCCCCGGTTGGCGGCCCTGGGACAGCCCCACCACCGGCACCGAATGGCGCATGCCCGCGCAGCCGCCAGTGTTGCGTGTGTGGTTGCAGCCGCCCCTGGCATCGACCCATTGGCACGCCTGGGGGTTGACCCTGGCCGACAACCCGCCCCACGAAGTCCTGCCGGCGCGCCAGTTGTTCCGGGTGATGGGGCGTCGGCCCTATGACGCAGTGAAGATCGGCGAGTATTACTATGAAGTGCTGCCCAACGGCTCGAAAATCCCCGAAAAAACCCTTTTCCTCAGGCGAACCGAAACCACAAGCGGCAATGCCATCAATGATTTGAGTCGCTGGCTGGGGCGCGACACCGCTCAGCAAGCCATTCCCATGACCTTTGAAAGCAATGGCCAGTGGCAGGCCCGTACGCCGTTGTTCACCAGCACCATCAGCGACTCGGTGCGGGGGGCGTTCCCCGGGATAACCCGGCTCAGTGGCCGGTTTGCCGCCGAGCGCCTCATCGAACAAGCGGACTACGGGCGCCTGAGCACCGCCACGCGCCTGCTCAACCTTCGCGACACCCTCGACCGCTGGCAGGCGTCCATGGTCGCAGGCACGGCCCAAACCGACGACCTGCTGCGCCTGCTCAGGCCCACCGACCGCCAGTCGAGAACCGGTATCTACATGGGCGCGGCGACGGACGGCCCGGGTTTTCATCGCCTGGATTTCGACCTGCCGCTGCCGTTGCCTAGTGCACAGGAGATGCAGTTGCCGCGCTCGCAGGCAAGGTCCATGGCGGCCCAGGACGCCGTCAGGACCATCCTGCAACGCCAAGGCTTCGTGGTGCGGGACGTGTTCAAGGGCTACTCATCGACGCTGGTCAATTTTGTCTGCACCCACCCGGCGTCCAACAATCTCTATTTCATACTCACTCGCTGGGTCGACCGGGGCTGGGTTGACCTGACCTCCCGCAACGAGTTTTTCCAGCTTTCCAATGGGTGGTTCGAGCTGCAGTTTCGCTCCCGGCGTAGATCCATCGACGATGTGTGGGGCCCGGTGAAAGAGGCGATGGAGCAACAGCGCCTGGTCAGGCTTCTGGGTGGCATCCATGGCGGCCCGGACCCGAGCTACGCCACGGTGTACTTCGTGAAAATGGGCAGCACCGATTATCGGCCGCTGTGACGGGCGGACCCTGGCGATATCTATGTAAAGACCTTTGGCGAAGCGGCGTCGGCATGCTGAACGGACTTAACCTCGTTTAGGGATTTTGAACATGACGACACCTTCCGTTTTGCCGGCCGCCCCCATCAAGGTTTCTGCCCTGCGCAGTGCCTCGACCCAGGTGCGCCTGTTGGACACGTTGACGCGCCTGGATGGCGAGTTACGCACGCTGCTGGCGGGGCAGCCGAGCTTCGACAGCATGGCGCAAGAGGCCTGGGCGATGACCTTTTCGCGGGCGCCATTAATGAGCCAGTGTTTTGTCTGGCGCGAACTCAAAGAGTTGGGCGACAGCGTGAACGAACTGCGCGAGGTCATGCAGGCGCCCCGGGTGACGGACGAGTTGCATGAGCGCATGCGCCTGGGGCGACCGCAGACCTACGCGGCGACCGCGACCCAACTGCTCGATACCCAGGGCGAGGCCATCGCGGATCTGGACATGGCGGCGTTCGAGAACTTCATCAACCGCCTTGGCGGCGATGCCGCGGGCCACTATCGCCAGGCCCTGGACCGCTACTGGAGCGCACCGCGGGCACCGTCCTCGGCGCAGACCCGCCAGGCGCGGCTGCTGGAGATCCGCCGCGAACAGTTACAGGCTGAAGTCGACCTGCTGTATGCCGATGAAACCCTGGCGGCGCCCAACAAGAGCCTGGCCGAGCAGGTGCTGATGTACCCCTCGGCGGCTGTGCGCAAGGCCTTGCCGGTGTCGTTGCGCCCCGCACTCTATGAGGTGGCATTGCAGGTAGGGGAGCGGCGTATGCCTGTGGCGGGTGCCTTTATCATCACCGAGCGCGATGGCAATGCGGTCAAGGACATCAGCGGTGTGTATTCCATCGCGCAAACAACGGTCGCCAGCGACTTGGCGCCGGAAGCGGACACCGGCGCGGCGCTGCTCTACAGCCCAGGCCGGGGCCTGGAGGAGTTTGACTCCCTCAAGGCCCTGGACGAGGCCCTCAAGCGGCGCTGGCAGGCCGCGAGCGAGTTCGAGTTCGTCTTCCAGTCGCTGGCCCGCGCCGACGTTGCGCGGGTGCAAGCGTTGGCCGCGCCGGCATTGCGCTACCGCGAGCTGGCAGAAGATGTGTTCGAGCAAACCTGGCAAACCCTGCGCGCCACCCAACTCGCTAACCTGAGTCACGCCCTGGAGCAGGCCCATAGCGACCCGGACGCGGACTGGGAGCAGGCCCTCACCCAAGCCGTTGCCATGGAACACACCTTGCAAGGCCGCGATGTGCTGGCGGCCCGCGAGCAAAAACGCCTGGCCAAGGGCCTGGCGGGTTGGCTCAAGGGGGCTTCGGCCGAGGACCGCGACCAGTGGCTGAACGCGGTGGCCGACTACCGCGAGCAGGTACAGGGCACGGAGCTGCAGGGCTTGCCTTCCCTCGCCCAATTCGGCGACCGCGCCTTGCTCCTGGCCTATGCCCGGCAGGAAGTGATGCCCTATGTGCAACTGCATTACGGGGTGCAGATCGACCCGGACAAGGTGCTGATTACCACCACCAAGGCCTACCAGACCGGGCCGCTGATCCCGCCCGGCGCCTCGGCCTACAGCACGGCCATGAGCCTGGACCGCACCGGGCCGACCCTGACCCTGGTGCACAACACCCGCAGCCTGACGGCCCTGCTGCTGGAGAATGTGGGCGCACTGGACATCGACTACGCCTTGACTGCGCGCATTTCTGGCGACGCCAAGGGGTTGTCTAGCGCCGAGGTGAAAGACATCGTGCGGGCGCTGAACATCGGCCAATCCTACGAGCGCTTCCTGCGTGAACGCCTGCTCCATGGCCCCCAGGCCCAAGCGGACCAGGAGCGCTTCGCGGCGCTGATGGCCGCGCAACTGCGGGTGGACCTGTTGGAGGCGAAAATCAGCGGGGCGTTCGCCCATGACCGCCAGGCCCGAGGGTTCGGTTGGGTCAACAGCGTGCTGGAGCACCCGGTGGACGATGACCGGCGCCTTGCGGTCGAGGGCCATCGCATCCAGGTCCAGCAGTTGCTGGTGCAGGGCGCGACCTTGCTTGACGTCCTGGTGTTCGCCCCGACGGCGGTGCAGTCGGTGCCGTCGCTGGTCATCTATACGCCTCAGGCACCGGGCGGCGTGCGTTTTCGTGAATACGAAAGCCGTGCGGCCCTGGTCGCCGGGTTGTTGTCTGACAGCCACCTGCGGGACTACTTCGTCAGCCGTGCGGCGCTGACCGCCCGCCCCGAGGTGGCGCGCCTGTTACAACGAGGCGTGCGGGGCACGGAGTTGGCCTTGCAACCGATCAAGGGGGATTTTCTGCACCAGGCCTACGCGGCGCAGGTGGAGCGCCTGCTCGCCGATGTCGACGCCCAGAGCACCACCACCGGGGAAAGCGACCGCGATACCAGCCTGGATGTACTGGAAGCCGTGTTGGACGTGGTGTCGTCTGCATTGCCGCTGAAAATCCTCGCGCCGCTGGCGCTGGGCCGCAGCCTGTTGGCGGTGTGGAATGGCATCGACGCTTTGCGCCGCGAACAGTACGAGGAGGCCCAGGGCCAGTTCTTACGGGTCATCACCCACTTTGCCGATCTTGCGTCCGATGTCGCCCAACCGCCCACCGGCCGGGTCCGCCGCCCGACCGTCCTGAACCCGCGGTTCGCAGTGGGCAAGAAGCCCGAACCCCTGACCCTGCGCAGCGATGGTGTCTACGAAAACCTGCCCGCCCAGGGTGGTTTCGCCCGTTACTTCATCGAAGACGCGGGGCGTTGGTTCCAGCTCCAGCGCGATGACCTGACCTGGCGCCTGGTGGATATGCGCCGCCCCGGTGCCTATTACAAACGGCCCGTGGCCCGCCAGGCCGACGGCACCTGGCGCTACGCCGATGCGCCGGGGCTCAAGGGCGGTGGTAAAAGCTTTATCGCCCCCACGCGGTTACAGGTGGCCTTTCCGCGGTTTTCCTTGAAAGAGGCGCGGGTCTACCTCGATCAGTTCCGCTTTCCCGAGGCCCGCCAGCGCCGCATGGAGTTGGACCTGGCCGAGGACCTGATCCGTACCCGCGGCACCCTGCCGGATTGGGCCAAGCCGTACTTTCATGGGCATGTCAGCCAACCCCAGCCCTCCACCAGTGCCGGCCCCTCCAAACGCCCGGCCTTGCCAGCGGTGGTGACGCCGCCCAAGCGGCCACGGCCCGACACGGGGCAAGATTGGACCACTTGGGGGCAGGTGCTGGAGGGGCGTGACCTGAACCGGGTCAGCGACTTGGAAACGGCTATGCCGGTGTATCGGGTGGTGAGCAAGGATGGTATTTACCCGGCGATCGAAATTGATGGCAGCTACTACGAAATCCTTCCCGACGGCCCCAGCCCCAGGGCCGGTAGCGTGTTTCTCAAGCCGCCGTCCTGGGCCGGCGACGACCTGCAAGGCGTGTGGCAAAAAGTGGCGCTCGACCCCAGCGACCAACCGCGCCTGGTGACTTTCAAGGCCGGTGTCGGTTGGAAGGTGGCGCTGCCGCTGTTCCACAAGCCTTTGCACAGGTTCATCGATGACCTGTACCCCAACTTGACCACCCAGTCCCTCTGGGTATTGGCCGAACGGCTGTTTCAGGTGGCAGACGCCGAGTCTATCGGGGAATTGACCGCCACGCGCCTGCTCAACACCTCCTACACCCTGCATGCCTGGCGGGCGAAGACAGCCGCGCCGGTGGCGAGCATGAGCGATCCGTTGACCTTGTTGGCCGAAGCGCGGCTGCTTTCGGGGCGCACGCACTCCATCAGCTCCGAAAGCCGCCTCGACACTTTTCGTCGGCTGAACTTCCGTCTCGACGAGGAGGACATCAAAGCACAGGGCTACCTGCCGATGGGCGATATTGGCTTTACCGACCGGATTTTGAGCCGCAATGGCTATCAGCTGCAGGCCGGGGTCACCGACTTGAACATGATGATGTTCACCCGCCCAGGGTCGCAGACGGTGTACCTAATGTTGTTCCGCGACATCATCGGCCGGGGCCTGTACGTACCTATCGTGGGGCGCTGGGTCGAGGCATTCGTCGAAAAATGCCGCAACCCGGACGCCGTACAAAGGCTGCGCACGGCTCAGAGCGAGGGCCGCGTGGCCAAGTTCATGGTTGGTGTGCAAACCGTGGAAGAGCCGGTCTTCTTTGTGGTGCGTGTCGACGACAGCCTGTCCTGACGTGGCCTAGCGGCTGAGCAGCGAGGCCGCCCCGGCCCCGCTGAACAGCCCGGCGCTGACGCGGTTGAACCAACTCTGGCCCTTGCCGCTGCGCAGGTAACGCGCAGCGCCATGGGCCCCCAGGCCATAGGCCAGCTTGCACAGCAGGTCGAGCACGGTCCAGGTGGCGATCATCACCAGCAACTGCGGCAAAAAGGCGTGTTCGGCGCTGAGAAACTGCGGCAAAAATGCCGCAAAAAACAGGATGTCCTTGGGGTTGCTGGCCCCCAGCACAAAGGCGCGGCCAAACAGGCTGCGAAAACGCGGGGCGATGGCGGCTTGGGGCACCTGGGCCGCCCGGGCCGGTTGCCGCGACTGCTGCCAGCTCTGCCAGGCGAGGTAGAACAGGTACAGCGCGCCAACGATTTTCAGGGCGCTGAACAGCTGCTCCGAGGCCAGCAACAGTGCGCCCAGGCCCAGGGCCGAAGCGCTCAACAGGCAGATCGACGCCACCACACCCCCGAGAAACGCCGGGTACGAACGCAGCAAACCGTAGTTCAGGCTGTTGCCGATCATCAGCAACGACAGCGGGCCGGGGATGAGAATCACCACCAACGCCGCGCCACTGAACAACAACCAGGTTTCCAGACTCATAGCATTACTCCAGCTTTTAGTTGTGAGCGGCAAGCGGCAAGTTAAGCGCTTGCGGCGTGCCGCTGCCTTTTCCCGTTTTTAAAGAAAGACGAATTTGGCGATGAAGATTGCGCACAGCACCCACAGGCTCACCGAGATTTCCTTGTGTTTTCCGGTGCCGGCCTTGAGTGCCACGTAGGTGATAAAACCCAGGGCGATGCCGTCGGCCACCGAGAAGGTCAGGGGCATCATGATTGCCGTGACGATGGCCGGGATGGCGTCGGTGGCTTCGTCCCATTCGATATGGGCCATGCCGCCCATCATCAGCATCGCCACGTAGATCAGTGCGCCGGCAGTGGCGTAGGCGGGGATCATCCCGGCCAGTGGGGCGAAAAACATCGCCGCAATGAACAGCACGCCCACGGTGACGGCCGTGAGCCCGGTGCGCCCCCCGGCGGCCACGCCGGCGGCACTTTCCACGTAACTGGTCACCGGCGGCACGCCGACCACCGCGCCGAACACGCTGGAGGCGCTGTCGGCCTTCATGGCGCGCGAGAGGTTTTCGATGCGCCCTTGCGCGTTCACCAGCCCGGCCCGTTGCGCCACGCCCATCAGGGTGCCGGCGGTGTCGAACATGTGCACAAAAAGGAACGCCAATACCACGCTAATCATGCTGATATTGAATACACCGGCCACGTCCATGGCCATCCAGGTCGGCGCCAGGCTCGGCGGCGCCGACAGGATGCCGCTGTACTGCACCAGGCCCAGGCCCCAACCCGCCAGGGTCACGGTGATGATGCTGATAAGGATGGCGCCGAACACCCGGTGGTAACTGAGGATGGCGATCATCAAAAAGCACACCGCCGCCAGCAGCGGGCCGGGTTCGCGCAGGGAGCCGAGCTTTATCAGGGTGGCCGGGCTATCGACGACGATGCCGGCGGTTTTCAGGCCGATCAGCCCCAAGAACAGCCCCACGCCGGCGCCCATGGCATAGCGCAGGCTGACCGGAATGCTGTTGAGCAGCCATTCGCGGATGCGTGAAAAGGTCAGGAACATGAACAGCACGCCGGAGACGAACACCGCGCCCAGGGCCGTTTCCCAGTGGTAGCCCATGGTGCCGACCACGGTGTAGGTGAAAAACGCGTTCAGCCCCATGCCCGGCGCCAGGCCGACCGGCCAGTTGGCGTACAGGCCCATCAACAGGCAACCGAGGGCGGCGGCGATGCACGTGGCGACGAAGGCCGCACCGTGGTCGATGCCGGCGTCGGCCATGATGTTGGGGTTGACGAAAATGATGTAGGCCATGGTGATGAACGTGGTCAGCCCGGCGATCAGTTCGGTTTTCACCGTGGTGCCATGGGCGTTCAACTTGAACAGGCGTTCCAGCCAGCCCTGGCGTAGCGGCGGCGAAAGATCCAGCGTCGGGGATTGGGGTTTGCGGCTATCCACAGCGAGTACTCCTCAAGCGTTTTATTGTTATTTCCAGAGCCGGGCACGCACGGGTGGGCAGCGGCTCTTTGAGGTGAGCATGGCTGGCGGGTTTTATTGACTTATTGGTCAGGAACTCGCACGAAGCGAATTATGCTTTTGTATACAAATAAAGCAATTAATGTTTTAGATTGTGTGTCCGAAAAATGACGAAAGGCCAACCCTCTGTAGCAAGCGGGCTTGCCCGCGCTCGGCCGCGTAGTGGCCGTAAACGCGCTCGGCTTGAAAGGGATTGGGGCTGCTGCGCACCCCAGCGCGGGCAAGCCCGCGTGCTGCACGGCGCCGGTTCAGGGGCGTTCGGCGAGGGCTTTGTTCACCGTCAACCAGCCATCCACCGCCGCTTCGCCGGCCTGGGCGAACACCCGCTCCAGCAGTTTCACTTGTTCACGGCGCAGGGCCTGCTCGAAACGGGCGCCGTCCTCGGTCAACTCCAGCAGGCGTTTGCGCTTGTCGGCCTGGCTGGCGACGCTGCTGACCAGGTGCATTTCCTGCAATTGGCGCAACGGCATGTTTAGCGCCTGCTTGCTCACCCCCAGCAGGGCCAGCAGTTGGGTGACGCTCAGGTGGGGGTGCAGGGCGATGAAAAACACGATGCGCTGATGTACCCGGCTCAGGCCCCGGCGTTCGAGCATTTCGTCGGCCTTGGCGGTAAACGCCTGGTAGCCGAAGAAAAACGCCTGCATGGCGGCTTGTTGCGAGGCGCAGTGTTTAAGGTCAAGCATATTGACGTATCCGTGGCGGGCGGCGTAATTTCGGTCAAGCAGTTTGACGTATTTTTCTCCGCCTTCGCTACCGGTGACTCTCCATGGCTTTCTCTGAACGTGTGTCGCGCCTTAAAGGTTCCTTGATCCGTGAAATCCTCGCTGCGGCCCAGCGCCCGGAGGTGATGTCCTTCGCCGGTGGGTTGCCGGCCGAAGCCATGCTGCCCCAGGTGCAATGGCAGGACATGCCGCGCAGTATCGGCCAATACGGCATGAGCGAAGGCGAGCCGGCCCTGCGCGAACTCCTCGCCGCCCAGGCGCGGGCGCTGGGGGTGCCGTGCGAGGCGAGCCAGGTGCTGGTGGTCAGTGGTTCGCAGCAAACCCTGGACCTGGCCGCCAAGCTGTACATCGACAAGGGCACCGAAATCCTCCTGGAAGCGCCGACCTACTTGGCGGCGTTGCAGATTTTCCAGCTGTTCGGCGCCGACTGCCTGACCGTGCCCCAGCAGGCGGACGGCCCGGACCTGGCCTGCCTGCGCGAACGGCTGGAGCGCTATCGCCCGGCCTTCATCTACCTGATCCCGACCTTCCAGAACCCCTCGGCGGTGCGTTACAGCGAAGCCAAGCGCGATGGCGTGGCGGCGTTGCTCGATGAGTTTGGCGTGACCCTGATCGAGGACGAGCCGTACCGCGAACTGACCTTCGACGGTGGCCAGGCCACGCCCATTGTCAGCCGCTTGAAAAATGCCAGTTGGATCTATACCGGCACAGTGTCCAAGACCCTGCTGCCTGGGCTGCGGGTGGGTTACCTGATCGCCAGCCCGGACCTGTTCCCCTATCTGCTCAAACTCAAGCAGAGCGCTGACCTGCACACCAACCGCGTCGGCCAGTGGCAGGCGCTGCAATGGTTGGGCAGCGAGAAATACACCGAACACTTGAGTGAGCTACGCAGCTTTTACCGTGTGCGCCGCGATGCCTTCCAGCAGGCGTTGGAGCGCCACTTCGCCGACCTGGCTGACTGGCAGGTACCGCAGGGGGGGCTGTTTTTCTGGTTGACCCTCAAGCAACCGCTGGACACGCGCACCTTGCTTGCGGCGGCGCTGGCGGCGGACGTGGCGTTCATGCCGGGCGAGCCGTTCTTCCCGCAGCCGGAGGAAAACCTGGGGCACCTGCGGCTGAACTTCAGCCACATCGCCCCTGAGCGCCTGGACGAGGGCCTCAAGCGTTTGGCGGCGGTGGTGCGCCAGGGGTTGTTGCAGTAGCAAGCGGGCTTGCCCGCTTGCTACGACGAGAAGGGGGTAGTCAAACCGCCGCGAAGCGCTTGTCCAGGTAGTCGATGATGACCTTGGACTCGTACATCCAGGTGACTTGGCCGTTTTCTTCGATGCGCAGGCATGGCACTTTGACCTTTCCGCCGTGTTCGAGCAGGGCCTGGCGGTCCTGTTCGTTGTTCTTTGCGTCGCGCAGCGCCACCGGCACGTTGAGGCGGCGCAGGGCGCGGCGGGTTTTTACGCAAAACGGGCAGGCGTGGAACTGATACAGGGTCAGGTCCTTGGCGGCGGCATTGACCTGAGCCTGGACGGCGGCGGGGCGCTGCTTCTTGCCGGGGCGGGTGAGGAAGTCGATGAAGATAATGATCTGGCCGAGGCCGACTCGAAGGGCTTTGACGAACACGATGGTGGCCTCACGGGGCAGGGTTTGCGGGGGCGCAGCTTACCTGATTTTTCAGGGGCGAAAAAAAACCGGCGCTCGATGCCGGTTTTTTTTGGGGCGTATCACTTGATAAGGCTGAGGAACTCGCTGCGGGTGGCGGCGTTTTCGCGGAACTCACCCAGCATCACCGAGGTAATCATCGACGAATTCTGTTTCTCCACACCGCGCATCATCATGCACATGTGCTTGGCCTCGATCACCACGGCCACGCCCAGGGCGCCGGTCACTTGCTGCACCGCGTCGGCGATCTGGCGGCTGAGGTTTTCCTGGATCTGCAGGCGGCGGGCGTACATGTCGACGATCCGCGCCACCTTGGACAGGCCCAACACTTTGCCGCTGGGGATGTACGCCACATGGGCCTTGCCGATGAACGGCAGCAGGTGGTGTTCGCACAATGAGTACAGCTCGATGTCCTTGACCAGGACCATTTCGCTGTTATCGGAGCTGAACAGGGCACCGTTGGTGACCTCTTCCAGGGTTTGCTCATAACCACGGCAAAGGTACTGCATGGCTTTGGCAGCGCGTTTTGGCGTGTCGAGCAGGCCTTCGCGAGAGACGTCCTCGCCCAATTGGCCGAGGATCGCCGTGTAATTCTGTTCCAGGGACATGAAACTACCTGTGGTTTTTACGCAAACGGCAAGGGTACGGGGGCGGGGCGGGCGCTGCAAGCCTGGTGATACGGCTTTACTCGTCGCGGCCTTCCATCATGGTGCGCTTGAGCATCACGTACACCGCGCCGGCGCCGCCGTGGCGGGCCTGGCAGGAAGCGAAGCCGAGCACCTGGGGGTGCTGGCGCAGCCAGGTATTGACGTGGCTCTTAATCATCGGCCGCTTGCCGTCCAAGCGCACGGCCTTGCCGTGGGTCACGCGGGCGCAGCGGATCTCGAACTGGGTGGCTTCGGCGAGGAACGCCCACAGGGTTTCGCGGGCCTTTTCCACGTTCATACCGTGCAGGTCGAGGCTGCCCTCGAATGGGATCTGGCCGGCCTTGAGCTTGCGCATCTGGCTGTCCTGGACGCCGTCGCGGGCCCACATCAACTCGTCTTCTGGGCCGACGTCGATCACGAATTGATCGGACAAGCCGTCCACGGTGGTGGCATCGGTGCGGATGGTCGCCGCTTGGCGCAGCTTGGCGATCTGCGCGCGGTCGGCCTTGGGTTTGCCTGTTTCGGCGCGGTCGTGCTTGATCGGCTTGACGCCTTGGATCGCGCTTTTGAACAGGGAAAAATCGTCGTCTTGCATGTCAGCCTCCGCGAAGGGCGGCTAGTCTACCCAACTCCCGCGCGATCGCGCAGGACAAAACGCAGCGCCGCCCTCAGTCATTCTTTTTCATCAGGTGCGGGGCCATGTTCAGTTCGTGGTAGCGGCGGCGATGGCGACGGCAGCGGCGCCACAACCAGACCCCGACGTACAACAGCACCAGGCCCAAGCCCAGCAACACGCCGGAACCGGCCGCGCTGGCATTCAACTCGCCCAGCGCGGGCGGGCGGCCCAACAGGCTGGCGGCCCCGGCCATGGCCAGCAGCACGCCGAACGTTGCCAACAGCGCGGCAAAACCGGCGCTCAGGCGAAAACGCCAGTTGCTCGGGCCTTTTGGGCGCAGGCGGCGGGCGTCAAATCCATCGGATATTTTCATTCCGACCATTCCTCAATGGGTATCGGCCCTTCGACCGGAAGTCGTGCGGGTGGTTCCTGAAGCTAAGCCATTTGGCGGGAATGAGAGGCTTTTGCGGATGAGCGGCCAGCGTGCCGCTCACCGGGGGAGGCGGTCAGATCAGGTCTTTGGTCTGCGCCAGGGTGGCGAAGTTGTCGGCCATGATCGCCATTTCAGTCTGCTGCACGTGCTCGGCCGTCAGCACACCGCCCTTGTAGGGCAGGTCGCGGGTGGCGCAGGCGTCTTCGACCAGGGTGCAGCGAAAGCCCAGGTTCTTGGCGGCGCGCACCGTGGTGCTGACGCTGGAGTGGCTCATGAAACCGCAGACGATCAGGTCCAGGGAGCCCAGCTCTTGCAGGCGTTTTTCCAGCTCGGTGCCGTGGAAGGCGCTGGGCAGCAGCTTACCGATGATGGTTTCGTCGCCTTGCGGCTCCAGGCCCGGGATGAATTCACCGCGCTCGCCCTGGGGGTCGAACAGGCCGCCGACGGTGCCCAGGTGGCGCACGTGCACCACCGGCCGGCCGGCAGCCCGGGCGGCGGCGAGCAGTTGCTGGATGTTTACGACGGCAGCGTCCATGCCGGACAGGGCCAGGGGGCCGCTGAGGTATTCCTTTTGAGCGTCAATGATGACCAGGCTGGCATGGCTCAAATTGGCCGGTGCGTAACCGCGGCCGCTGAGTTGAAACATCGTCTTTGGAACGGACATTCTGGGGCTCCTTCGGGTGGGGCTTTTGGGGCATTGTCCTCTGGCTGAGCGGTTCTGTGAATCGCTACCAACGTAAGCTACGTGGTTGTTGGCTTACAGCGATGTCAAGGGGCGCTTGCGTTCAACCAAAAACGGCTGCCTGGGATTTTTCCTACTTTTCTCGAGCTGTTTTCATGCGTCGTCGGCGGACGTTTTGGCTGTTAGAATCACCGGTCGTTTTTTCTGGAGTCTGTTCCGTGATTACTTCCCGTCTGCGCACGTTGCGCGACCACATCCGTTGGGCCGTCAGTCGTTTTCATGGGGAGGATCTGTTTTTCGGCCATGGCACCGACAATGCCTGGGACGAAGCCCGCCAACTGGTACTCGGTGCCGTGCACCTGCCCTGGGAAATCGCGGACAGCTACCTCGATTGCCGCCTCGAAGACGACGAACTGATCCACGTGCAGCACCTGCTGCACCGGCGTATCGAAGAGCGCGTGCCCACCGCCTACCTGCTGGGCGAGGCGTGGTTCTGCGGCCTGTCGTTCATCGTCGATGAGCGCGTGCTCATCCCCCGTTCGCCCATCGGTGAGTTGATCGAAAAACGCTTCGAGCCCTGGCTGGGCAGCGAGCCGGCCCGCATTCTCGACCTGTGCACCGGTTCCGGTTGTATCGGTATTGCTTGCGCCTATGAGTTCCAGAACGCTGAAGTGGTGCTGGCCGATCTGTCGTTCGAGGCCCTGGAAGTGGCCAACCAGAACATCGAGCGCCATGGCGTGGATGAGCGGGTATTCACCGTACAGGGCGACGGCTTCGACGGTTTGCCGGGGCAGCGTTTCGACCTGATCGTGTCCAACCCGCCGTATGTGGATGCCGAAGATTTCGCCGACATGCCCGACGAGTACCAGCACGAACCGGAACTGGCCCTGGCCTGTGGCGACGATGGCTTGAACCTGGTGCGGCGCATGCTCAGCGAAGCGGCGGACCACCTCACCGAAAAAGGTCTGTTGATCGTAGAAGTGGGCAACAGCCAGGTGCATGTTGAGGCCTTGTACCCGGGCGTCGACTTCGCCTGGCTGGACTTCGAGCGTGGCGGCCACGGTGTGTTCATGCTCACCGCCGAGCAATGCCGCGACCATCAGGCGCTGTTCGCCTCCAAGGTGTAAGTGCGCAACGCCTGCGTGCCTCGTGAACGAGGCGCAAAAAAAGAGGCTGCCACGGTAGTGGACGGCCTCTTTTTCATTCCCTCAGGGCTTCAGCCCTGTTTGCCGGCCTCCAGCATGTGTTCTGGTTTGACCCATTCGTCGAACTGCGCATCGGTCAGGTAGCCCAACTGCAACGCCGCTTCGCGCAGGGTCAGGTTTTCGCCATAGGCTTTCTTGGCGATCTCTGCGGCCTTGTCGTAGCCGATGTGCGGGTTCAGCGCGGTGACGAGCATCAGCCCGCGTTCCAGGTGCGCGGCCATTTGCACCGGGTCCGGCTCCAGGCCCGCCACGCAGTGTTCCTGGAAGTTGCGGCAGCCGTCCCCCAAGAGGCGGATCGATTGCAGCAGGTTGTGGATGATGACCGGTTTGAACACGTTCAGCTGCAAGTGCCCTTGGCTGGCGGCGAAACCGATGGTCACGTCGTTGCCCAGCACCTGGCAGGCGAGCATGGACAAGGCCTCGCACTGGGTCGGGTTGACCTTGCCCGGCATGATCGAGCTGCCCGGTTCGTTGGCCGGTAACTTGACCTCGGCGAACCCGGCCCGTGGCCCCGAGCCCAGCAGGCGCAGGTCGTTGGCGATTTTCATCAGGGCCACCGCCAGGGTTTTTAGCGCCCCGGAGAGGGCGGTCAGCGGCTCATGGCCGGCCAGCGCAGCGAATTTGTTCGGCGCGGTGATAAACGGCAAGCCGCTCAAGGCCGCCAGTTCGGCGGCGATGGCCTCGCCAAAGCCGTGGGGCGAGTTGAGCCCGGTGCCCACCGCGGTGCCGCCCTGGGCCAGTTCGTACACCGCCGGCAAGGCGCCGCGCAGGGCGCGTTCGGCGTAGTCGAGCTGGGCGATGAAGGCCGAAAGCTCCTGGCCGAAGGTGATGGGGGTGGCGTCCATCATGTGGGTGCGCCCGGTCTTGACCAGTTTCATGTGCCGCGCCGACTGCTCGGCCAGGCCCCCGGACAACTCGCGCAGGGCCGGCAACAGGTGCTCGTGCACCGCTTGCGCGGCGGCGATGTGCATGGCGGTGGGGAAGCAGTCGTTGGAGCTCTGGGAGCGGTTGACATGATCGTTGGGGTGCACCGGGCTCTTGCCGCCACGGGGGTTGCCGGCCAGTTCGTTGGCGCGCCCGGCGATCACTTCGTTGACGTTCATGTTGCTCTGGGTGCCGCTGCCGGTCTGCCAGACCACCAGGGGGAACTGTTCATCATGCTGACCGTCGATCACTTCGTCGGCGGCCTGTTCGATCAGGCGGGCGATATCGGCGGGCAGGTCGCCATTGCGGTCGTTGACCCGCGCGGCGGCTTTCTTAATCAGCGCCAGGGCGTGCACCACGGCGATGGGCATGCGTTCCTCGCCAATGGCGAAATTGACCCGCGAACGCTGGGTCTGCGCGCCCCAATAGGCGTCATCCGGGACTTCAACCTGGCCAAGGCTGTCAGTTTCGATACGGCTCATGGGTCTTACTCCTGTAGGTCGGGTTGCGCAGCTTAGGCTGCATGGGGTTGCCGGGGTTCCATCGGTCGCCTTTTGCGCCGTTGGCGCGTTGCAAATGAGAAGCGCCCCGCCCCGGGGTTGAGTGGCGGTGATTGTTAGGCGCAGAATGGTCGCCCTTGGGGTTTTACCTCGTCTGCTAGAAAAGGAAACTTGATGACTCGTCTTCGTGCGATCTGTACCGCGGTTGTTCTGGTTTGCGCAAGCGGCCAGGCGCTTGCCGACACCGCCAGCCACAACGCCAGTGCCGAGGCCTTCCTGACCCTGGCACACGCTGACAAGCTCGGCACGCCGGTGTACATGCAAGTGCAGCAAATGTTCGCCCAGCGCTTCGAGCAAACCAAGGCCCCGGCCTCCAAGCAAGCCCTGCTGGAAACCTATCAGGCCAAGGCCAATGCCGCCCTGGACAAAGCCATCGGCTGGAACAAGCTCAAGCCGGACATGGTCAAGCTCTACACCAGCAACTTCAGCGAGTCCGAGCTCAAGGACCTGGTCGCGTTCTACCAATCGCCGCTGGGCAAGAAAGTCCTGGAAAAAATGCCGCAGCTGACCCAGCAATCGGCCCAGTTGACCCAGGCCAAGCTCGAAAGCGCGGTGCCGGTGGTCAACAAGCTGTTGGCTGACATGACCGCCGAGCTGGAGCCTAAAGCCGCTCCCGCGAAGAAAAAGTAAGCAGGCCTATGAACATGCAGCAACGTATCGAAGCGGCACTCGCGGCCCTGAACCCCGAGCACCTGCAAGTGTTGGACGAAAGCCACATGCACAGCCGTGGGTTGCAAACCCACTACAAGGCCGTGCTGGTCAGCGAGCAATTCGCCGGGCTCAACAGCGTCAAGCGCCACCAGAAGGTCTACGCCACGTTGGGTGACCTGATGGGCCAATTCCATGCGTTGGCGCTGCACACCTATACGCCCGAAGAATGGGCACAGACCGGCGCGGCCCCGGCCTCGCCCACCTGTGCCGGCGGCAGCAAGCACTGACCTGGGGTTTTTGCTAGACTGCGCCACGCGCCGCTCAGTCGGCGCGTTTTTTTTGTCTATCCGGTTCACCCCTTGCGCGGGTAGCCACCTGGAGAATCACCCATGACACACCCCATTGTCGTGGCGGCACTGTATAAGTTCGTCACCCTCAACGATTACGTCGCCCTGCGCGAGCCACTGCTCAAGGCCATGGTCGATAACGGCATCAAGGGCACCCTGCTGATCGCCGAAGAAGGCATCAACGGCACCGTCTCCGGCAGCCGCGAAGGCATCGACGGGCTGATGGCCTGGCTCAAGAACGATCCGCGCATGGTCGATATCGATCACAAAGAGTCGTACTGCGACGAGCAGCCGTTCTACCGCACCAAGGTCAAACTCAAGAAAGAGATCGTGACCCTGGGCGTCGAAGGGGTAGACCCGAACCGCCAGGTCGGTACTTACGTCGAGCCGCAGGACTGGAACGCGTTGATCGACGACCCCGAAGTGCTGCTGATCGATACCCGCAACGACTACGAAGTGGCGATCGGCACCTTTGAAGGCGCGATCGACCCGAAAACCACCAGTTTTCGCGAATTTCCCGACTACATCAAAGCCAACTTCGACCCGGCCCGCCATAAGAAGGTCGCCATGTTCTGCACCGGTGGCATCCGTTGCGAGAAGGCCTCCAGCTATATGCTCAGCCAGGGTTTCGATGAGGTGTTCCACCTCAAGGGCGGCATCCTCAAGTACCTGGAAGAAGTGCCCCGCGAAGAAACCAAGTGGCAGGGCGACTGCTTCGTGTTCGACAACCGCGTCACCGTGCGCCACGACTTGAGCGAAGGTGACTACGATCAATGTCATGCCTGCCGCACACCTGTTAGCGTCGAAGACCGGGCCAGCGAGCACTATGTGGCCGGCATCAGTTGCCCCCATTGCTGGGATAAGCTGAGCGAGAAAACCCGGCGCAGCGCCATCGACCGGCAAAAGCAGATCGAACTGGCCAAGGCCCGCAACCAGCCACACCCCATTGGCTACAACTACAAACAACCGTCCGAGGCCTGAACCATGTCCGCGCGCTTGCTCTATGTAATGGACCCCATGTGCTCCTGGTGCTGGGGTTTCGCCCCGGTCGCCGAGGCGTTGGTAGAGCAGGCCCAGGCCGCGGGCGTGGAGCTGCACCTGGTGATGGGTGGTTTGCGCAGCGGCAGCGGTTCGGCCCTGGAGCCGACCACCCGGCGCTACATCCTCGAACACTGGCAAGCAGTTAACGAGGCCACCGGCCAGCCGTTCAAGTTCGACGGCGCGCTGCCTGAGGGGTTTGTCTACGACACCGAACCTGCCTGCCGTGCCCTGGTCACCGCCCGGGGCCTGGCACCGGATTGTGCCTGGGCCCTGCTCAAGCTGATCCAGCAGGCGTTTTATGCTCACGGCCGCGACGTCACCCGCGCCAGCGTGCTGGTGGAATTGGCGGAGCAGGCCGGTTTGCCGCGCATTGAGTTCGCCGCCGCGTTCGACCGGATGGAGCAGCACACCGCCACCCTGGCCGACTTCGCTTGGGTCCAGGACCTGGGCATCGCCGGTTTCCCCACCTTGCTGGCCGAGCGTAATGGCCAACTGGCCTTGCTGACCAATGGCTATCAGCCGCTGGAGCAGTTGTCGCCGCTGTTGGGCCGCTGGCTGGAGCGCGCGGCCTGTGCATGATGGCGCCGAGCAACCCCGGCGCGCCGATCGGTTGAGTTGGGCGCACATCCGGCGCCTGGCCCAGCAGCATAAAAAATCCCTGTGGCTCGCCAACGGCGTCGCCGTGCTGGCGACCCTGTGCAGCGTGCCGATTCCGCTGCTGTTGCCGTTGCTGGTGGACGAAGTGCTACTGGGCAATGGCGACGCAGCCCTCAAGTTGATGAACCACGGCTTGCCGCAGGCCTGGCAGACCCCCGCCGGCTACATCGGCCTGATGCTCCTGGCCACCCTGACCCTGCGCTGTTTCGCCCTGGTGCTCAACGTGGTGCAGGCGCGTTTGTTCGTCGGCCTGGCCAAGGACGTGGTGTACCGCATCCGCCTGCGCTTGATCGAGCGCCTCAAGCGTATTTCCCTGGGCGAATACGAAAGCCTGGGCAGTGGCACGGTGACCACGCACCTGGTCACCGATCTGGACACCGTGGACAAGTTCGTCGGCGAAACCCTCAGCCGTTTCCTGGTGGCCATGCTGACCCTGGTGGGCACCTCGGCGATCCTGTTATGGATGCACTGGCAACTGGCGCTGCTGATTCTGCTGTTCAACCCTTTGGTGATCTACGCCACGGTGCAATTGGGCAAGCGGGTCAAGCACCTCAAGAAACTGGAAAACGACAGCACCTCGCGCTTTACCCAGGCCCTGACCGAAACCCTGGATGCCATCCAGGAAGTACGCGCCGGCAACCGCCAGGGCTTTTTCCTCGGCCGCCTCGGCCAGCGGGCCCGGGAAGTGCGCGATTACGCGGTCAACTCCCAGTGGAAGAGCGACGCCAGCAGTCGGGCCAGTGGCTTGCTGTTCCAGTTTGGTATCGACATCTTCCGTGCGGCGGCCATGCTCACCGTGCTGTTTTCCGATCTGTCCATCGGCCAGATGCTCGCGGTGTTCAGCTACCTATGGTTCATGATCGGCCCGGTGGAACAACTGCTGAACCTGCAATACGCCTACTACGCGGCGGGCGGTGCCATCACGCGCATCAACGAACTGCTGGCCCGTGCCGATGAGCCCCAGTACCCCGGCGGCGTCAACCCGTTCCAGGGCCGCGAGACGGTGGGCATCGAAGTGCGCGGCCTGAGTTTTGGTTATGGCGATGAACTAGTGCTGGACCAGATGAGCCTAGCCATTGCTCCCGGCGAAAAAGTCGCCATCGTCGGCGCCAGCGGCGGCGGCAAGAGCACCTTGGTGCAGTTGCTGCTGGGCCTGTACACGCCGCAGGCGGGGAGTATCCGCTTCGGCGGCGCGAGCCAGGAGGACATCGGCCTGGAAACCGTGCGCGAAAACGTCGCCGTGGTCCTGCAGCACCCGGCACTGTTCAACGACACGGTGCGCGCCAACCTGACCATGGGCCGCGAACGCAGCGACGAGGCCTGCTGGCACGCCCTGGAAATCGCCCAGCTCGACGGCACCATCCGCAACCTGGCCCAAGGCCTGGACAGCGTGGTCGGCCGCTCCGGGGTGCGTTTGTCCGGCGGCCAGCGCCAGCGCCTGGCCATCGCCCGCATGGTGCTCGCCGAGCCCAAAGTGGTGATTCTCGACGAGGCCACCTCGGCCCTGGACGCCGCCACCGAGTACAACCTGCACCAGGCTATGGCGCGGTTCTTGAGCGGGCGCACCACCTTGATAATCGCCCATCGCCTGTCGGCGGTTAAGCAAGCAGACCGGGTGCTGGTGTTTGACGGCGGGCACATCGCCGAAGATGGCGACCATCAGCAACTGATCGCCGACGGCGGCCTTTACGCCAAGCTCTACGGGCATTTGCAGCAGGTTCGCTGAAGCCCTTCGAGGGTGCCGCTCGCGCCCTAACTCCCTGAATACATGATGCAAACCTGGCGCTGGAATCCTGGCGCCTGACTGTAGGAGTTAAATCCATCTCGTGTCAGATATCTTGCCTTTGCATTACTGAAAACTAGCCTAGGCTGTGCTGATTAGGAGAAAGAACCTCTCGGGTGTTCATCTGGCAGTGCTTATGCAAGGGACGTCATGAAGCAAAAGCGGACTCTCGGAACGCCGCGGTTGTTGGGCATCGTCTGGCCATTTATTACCGCGGTGCTGTTTCAGGCATTGCTGGGTGGTTTCAGCCTGTATGTCCTGTCGGCCGTGCGCGGTTATGTGGCGGGCGAGAGCTTGTGGTCCAAGGGCCAGAAAGACGCCATCTATTACCTGAGCCTCTACGCCGACGTGCGCGATGAGGCGGTCTGGCTCAAATACCGCCACGCCATCGCCGTGCCCCAGGGCGGCCATGAGTTGCGCGTGGCCCTGGACCGCCATCCGCCGGATCTGGACGCGGCGCGCCAGGGCATTCTCAAGGGCGGCAACCACCCGGATGACGTCACCCGGCTGATCTGGCTGTACCTCAACTTCCGCCATTTCAGCTACCTGGAAAAAGCCATCGACCTGTGGGCCGAGGGCGACGGCTACCTGGTGCAACTGGACGCCGTGGCCCGGGAGATGCACGAGAAAATCCTCGATAACCGCGTTAGCGCCGCCGATGTCGCCCGCTGGAAAAACCTGATCCTGGCCATCAACGAAGGGGTGACCCCGGCGGCCAAGGGCTTTAGCGATGCGCTGGGAGAGGGCTCGCGGGTGATGCTGCGCCTGCTGCTGACTATCAACCTGGCCACCGCCCTGGGCATGATCGCCCTGGCGCTGTTGCGCACCCACAAGTTGCTGACTCAGCGCCACGCCTTTGCCGATGCTCTGCAAATGGAGCGCGAGCGAGCGCAGATTACCTTGCAGTCCATCGGCGACGGGGTCATCACCACTGACGTAGAAGGCGCCATCGCCTACATGAACCCGGCCGCCGAGGCGCTGACCCATTGGAAAGCTTCCCAGGCCACAGGCCTGCCGCTGGCGGCGCTGTTCAACCTGTTGGATGAAAATGCCCAGGCCGAAGGCTTCACCCTGATCGAGCACATTCTCAACGGCCAACTCGGCGGCGGTAGTGAGCATGCCAAGCTGATCCAGCGCCTCGATGGCAGCACCGTTTCGGTAACCCTGGTGGGTGCGCCGATCCTGAATGCCGGCAAAGTCAGCGGCACCGTGCTGGTGCTGCACGACATGACCCAGGAACGCCAGTACATCGCCAACCTCTCATGGCAGGCGACCCACGATGCCCTCACCGGGCTGGCCAACCGCCGCGAGTTTGAGTACCGCCTCGAACAAGCCCTGCACGGCTTGCTCCGCCACCCGGGGCGCCACGCGGTGCTGTTTTTGGACCTGGACCAGTTCAAATTGGTCAATGACACCTGCGGCCACGCCGCGGGGGACGAGTTGCTGCGGCACATCTGCGCGCTGTTGCAGTCGGGCCTGCGTGAGGGCGACACCCTGGCACGACTGGGCGGCGACGAGTTCGGCATTCTGCTGGAGAACTGCGCCCCCGAAGCCGCAGAGAAAATCGCCGAAGGCTTGCGCCAAACCGTGCAGAACCTGCATTTCGTGTGGAAGGGGCGCCCGTTCGTGACCACCGTCAGCGTGGGCCTGGTACATATCAGCCAGGTGCCGACCACCCTGGAAGCCTCCCTGCGCGCCGCGGACATGGCCTGCTACATGGCCAAGGAAAAGGGCCGTAACCGGGTGCAGGTGTACCACGCCGACGACTCGGAACTGTCCATGCGTTTTGGCGAGATGGCCTGGGTGCAGCGCCTGCACCTCGCTCTGGAGGAAAACCGCTTCTGCCTCTACGCCCAGGAAATCGCCGCCCTGGGCCTCACCGAACGGGGCGGCGGCCATGTGGAAATCCTCCTGCGCCTGCATGACGAAGCGGGCCGGATGATCTTGCCCAGTAGTTTCATTCCGGCTGCTGAACGTTATGGTCTGATGCCTTCGTTAGACCGTTGGGTAGTTCATAACGTATTCAAGATCATTGCTCAATGTATTGCTCAGGAACGCCCGGGAACAATGGCGATGTGTGCGATTAATCTGTCAGGTATTACTATCGGAGATGAGAGTTTTCTGGACTTTCTGCGGGAGCAATTCAAAACTTACGATATTCCACCAGAAATGATTTGTTTTGAAATAACTGAAACAAGCGCCATCGCCAATCTCGCTAGCGCAATTAGATTTATCAATGAACTCAAGCGCTTAGGTTGCTTTTTTTCATTGGATGATTTTTGTGCCGGGATGTCTTCGTTCGCGTACCTAAAACATTTACCTGTAGACTTCCTGAAGATCGACGGAAGTTTCGTGAAGGATATGTTGGACGATCCGATCAATCGCGCCATGGTCGAAGTTATCAATCACATTGGCCATGTCATGGGTAAACGCACTATTGCCGAGTTCGTTGAGTCACCCCAGATCGAACAAGCGTTATTGGAAATCGGTGTGGACTTTGCTCAGGGTTATATTATTGAGCGCCCACAACTATTTACCTGCGACAGCCTGTTGTGCCGCCCTGTGCGGCCGCAACCGTTGTTGTTCAAGGCGCCCGGCACCTTTCGCTGAACTTACGGCTGATCTTCATCATCACCATCAAAAGGAGCTCGACAGTGATCGATACATTCAACCGCACCGGCCCGCTCATGGACGCCGCCAGTTACCCCGTCTGGGCCCAGAAGCTGATCCGCGAATGCAGCGAGAGCAAGCGCCGGGTCGTCGAGCACGAGTTGTACCAACGCATGCGCGACAACAAGCTGGGCGCCAAGACAATGCGCCATTACCTGATCGGCGGCTGGCCGGTGGTTGAGCAGTTTGCCTTGTACATGGCGCAAAACCTGACCAAGACCCGCTTCGCCCGCCACCCCGGCGAAGACATGGCGCGCCGCTGGCTGATGCGTAACATCCGTGTGGAGCTCAACCACGCCGATTACTGGGTCAACTGGAGCCGCGCCCATGGCGTGACGCTGGAGGATTTGCAGGCGCAACAGGTGGCGCCGGAGCTGCACGCCTTGAGCCACTGGTGCTGGCACACCAGTTCGGCCGATTCGCTGATCGTGGCCATCGCGGCCACCAACTACGCCATCGAAGGCGCGACGGGTGAATGGTCGGCGTTGGTGTGTTCCACCGGGGCCTACGCGGCAGCGTTCCCCGAAGAGGCGCGCAAGGGCGCGATGAAGTGGCTGAAGATGCACGCCCAGTACGACGACGCGCACCCTTGGGAGGCGCTGGAGATCATCTGCACCCTGGCCGGAATGAACCCCTCGGCGCAGTTGCAGGTGGAACTGCGCCAGGCCATTTGCAAGAGCTACGACTACATGTACCTGTTCCTGGAACGCTGCATGCAGTTGGAAAAAGCCCCGGTGGCTCGCGCGTGCTTGGCCCTGGCCGACGACTGAAGTGGCCTGGCGGGGTGCCTACCCCGCCATCGCCAAGCGGTTGCGGCCTTCGCGCTTGGCCACGTAGAGGGCGCTGTCGGCGCGGCGGATCAGGCTTTCGGCGGACTCACCGGGCAGCAGGGTGGAGCAGCCGAGGCTGACCGTCAGTTCGATGGGCACCGTGTCGGCCCGATAGTCCTGGGCTTGCGCGGCGTGGCGCAGACGTTCGCCCACCAGGGCCGCGGCTTCGCGGCTGGTGTTGGAGAGCAGGATCAGGAACTCTTCGCCGCCGAAGCGGAACACCATGTCCACATTACGCAACTGGCCCTTTATCGCCGCGGCCACGGCTTTGAGCACTTTGTCGCCGGCGTTGTGGCCGTGGCTGTCGTTGACCCGTTTGAAGTGGTCGATGTCGAGCATCAGCAGCGACAGCGGTTGCAGGTGGCGGCGCGCCATGTCGATTTCCCGTTGCAGGGTCTGGTCCATGGCGATGCGGTTGCCGGTGCCGGTCAATGGGTCGCGCAGGGCGCTCTGGGTGGCGGCGCGGTAGAGCAGGGCGTTGCGCATCGGGTAGAGCAGGCAGGACAGCAGCGACTCCAGGCTGGCCAACTCTTCCTCGCTAAAGCGCTGGTTACGGCGAAATACCAGTTCACCCAGGTGCTCGCCTTCGTGGCTGAGGCTGTAGCTGACGCAATGGTGGCCGCGTTGGCCGAACTCCAGGCGCAGGTCGCTGGCCTGGTGTTCGTAGCTCAGGGCGTGCAGCGGCACCAGGCGTTGGATCTCACGGAAAAACAACCCCAGGATGCGCTGCGGCTCCAGGCTGGTCTGTAATTGCAGGCCCAGTTGCTGGCGCAGTTGACCCAGGCTGATCGTGCGCTGCACCAGAGGCGATTGCTGCCCAAAGCCCAGGCGCTGCAATTTGGCGCTGTCGAAGTCGATGGCGTGGGTCTGGGTGGGTGATTTCATATGGCACGGGCCCCTGAGCACGAAATGCTGTCTTACAGGCCGAGTGAAAGCTTTGTATCCACTGATCCATCAGTCCCGTAGGACAAGTGCTATCAGTCTAGTCGGACTCGCTGCCACGCGGCGTGTTTGCAGGGTTTAGAGCGAAAGTCGTGCCATTCGGTTCAGTTTGATAAAACTCGTTTCAATTCAGATGCTTGGATTATTTTGCGGAACACGGCGAGAAGCGCAGTGGCAGAAACTTGGCTGAGATAGGCGCGGGGGGCGGGGAGGGGCGAGCAGCGCGCCGGTTTACCGGCGCGCCACGGGGGTTACTGCGCGTCGAACGCCTGGCCGTTGATCCCGGTGCTGTCCGGGCCCATCAGGTACAGGTAAACCGGCATGATTTCCTCGGGCGTAGGGTTGTTGCCCGGGTTCTCGCCTGGGTACGCCTGGGCGCGCATGCTGGTGCGGGTAGCGCCGGGGTTGATGCTGTTGGAGCGGATCGGCGCCACGGTGTCCACTTCGTCGGCCAGGGTTTGCATCAGGCCTTCGGTGGCGAACTTCGACACCCCATAGGCGCCCCAATACGCGCGGCCCTTGCGCCCGACGCTGCTGGAGGTGAACACCACCGAGGCGTCCTGGGACAGCTTGAGCAGCGGCAGCAGGGTGCTGGTGAGCATGAACATGGCGTTGACGTTGACTTGCATCACGCGCATGAAGTTCTCGCCTGACAGCTGCTCCAGCGGAGTGCGCGGGCCAATGATCGAGGCGTTGTGAAGCAGGCCGTCGAGGTGGCCGAACTCGCTTTCGAGCCAGCTCATCGTATTGATGGGGCAGGGCGGTCTCCAGGTTGAACGGGATCACCACCGGTTGCGGGTGGCCGGCGGCTTCGATCTCGTCGTAGACCTGGGTCAGGTTGGCTTCGGTCTTGCCCAGCAGCAATACGGTGGCACCGTGGGCGGCGTAGGTTTTCGCCGCAGCGGCGCCGATGCCACGACCGGCGCCGGTGACCAGGATGACCCGGCCTTTGAGCAGTTCGGGGCGAGCGGAGTAATCAAACATAGTTAAGCCTCAACAAAACAATAAGCAGGTGGCCGCAAGCGGCGCTCTAGCAGCGGCACAGCGCGTTATCCAGCACCTTGCGCAGTTCCAGCGGGTGGTCCACCACCGCACCGGCGCCCCAGTTGTGGGGGTTGTCGTCGGGGTGGATATAGCCGTAGGTGACGGCGGCGGTCAGGGTGCCGGCGTCGCGGCCCGATTCGATGTCGCGCAGGTCATCGCCCACGAACAGGACGCTGGCCGGGTCGAGGTCGAGCATCTTGCAGGCCAGTGTCAGGGGTTCAGGGTCGGGTTTACTGTTCGTGACGTGGTCCGGGCAGATCAGCAGGGCCGAGCGTTCGGCCAGGCCCAGGCGTTGCATGATCGGTGCGGCGAAGCGCAGTGGCTTGTTGGTGACCACGCCCCAGATCAGGTTGGCCTTTTCCAGGTCGGCCAGCAGTTCGGCCATGCCGTCGAAAAGCTTGGTATGGACGGCGCAGTCCTTGAGGTACAGCTCTAGAAATTCCTGGCGCAGCGCTTCGAAACCGGGCGATTCGGGGTCCATGGCGAAGGTCACTGCAACCATCGCCTTGGCGCCACCGGAGATTTCGTCGCGGATGTGCTGGTCGGCAATCGGTGCCAGGCCACGGTCGGCGCGCATCCGCTGGCACACCGCGATGAAGTCCGGCGCGGTGTCGAGCAGGGTGCCGTCCATGTCGAAAAGAACCGCTTTGATGGCCATCGGCTTATTCCTCGCGCAGGGTCTGGATCATGTAGTTGACGTCCACGTCGGCGGCCAGTTTGTAGTGCTTGGTCAGCGGGTTGTAGGTCAGGCCGATGATGTCCTTGACGGTGAGGCCGGCGGCGCGGCTCCAGGCGCCCAGTTCGGACGGGCGGATGAACTTCTTGAAGTCGTGGGTGCCACGCGGCAGCAACTTCATGATGTATTCGGCGCCGATGATGGCGAACAGGTAAGCCTTGGGGTTGCGGTTGATGGTGGACAGGAACACCTGGCCACCGGGTTTGACCATGCGCAAACAGGCGCGGATCACCGAAGACGGGTCGGGCACGTGCTCGAGCATCTCCAGGCAAGTGACCACGTCGAACTGCTCGGGCATTTCTTCGGCCAGGGCTTCGGCGGTGATCTGCCGGTACTCCACGCTCACCCCGGATTCGAGCTGGTGCAGGCGGGCCACCGCCAGGGGCGCTTCGCCCATGTCGATGCCCATCACGGTGGCGCCGCGTTGGGCCATGGCTTCGCTGAGGATGCCGCCGCCGCAACCGATGTCCAGGACCTTCTTGCCGGCCAGTTTGACCCGCTCATCAATCCAGTTGACCCGCAGCGGGTTGATGTCGTGCAGCGGTTTGAACTCGCTTTCGCGGTCCCACCAGCGGTGGGCCAGGGCTTCGAATTTGGCGATTTCTGCGTGGTCAACGTTGCTCATGGGGTCATCCTCTAAATCCAGTGAAAGCGTTGGCGGAGCTTGAGTCGTGGCTCAAGCCCCTTGATTCGGTTGGTGGTGGCCGCCGATGCGTTCGCCCCAGGCGACGGCGGTGGCACACAGTTGCTGCTCGTCCAGGCGCGTCAGGCGGCGGTCTTCAAGCAAGGCTTTACCGGCGACCCAGACATGCGTCACACAGTCGCGGCCCGTGGCGTAGATCAACTGGGAAACCGGGTCGTAGACGGGTTGCTGGGCCAGGCCGGAGAGGTCGAAGGCCACCAGGTCGGCGGCCTTGCCCACTTCCAGCGAGCCGATGTGCGTATCCAGGCCCAGGGCTCGCGCGCCGTTCAAGGTGGCCATGCGCAGTGCGCGGTGGGCGTCCAGGGCGGTGGCCGAGCCCGCGACAGCCTTGGCCAGCAAGGCTGCGGTGCGGGTTTCACCGAGCAGGTCGAGGTCGTTGTTGCTGGCTGCGCCATCGGTGCCGACGGCCACGTTGACGCCCGCCAGCCACAAGCGCTCCACCGGGCAGAAGCCGCTGGCCAGTTTCAGGTTCGATTCCGGGCAGTGGATCACGCTGCTGTTACTTTCTACCAGCAAAGCCAGGTCGTCATCGCTGACCTGGGTCATGTGCACGGCCTGAAAGCGTGGCCCCAGCAGGCCCAGGCGTGCGAGGCGGGCCAGGGGCCGCTCCTGGTTCTGCTCCAGGGCCTGGTGCACTTCGAAGGCGGTTTCGTGGACGTGCATCTGGATCGCAGCGTCCAGTTCTTCGGCGATGACCCGCACTTTTTCCAGGCTTTCATCACCCACGGTGTACGGCGCGTGGGGGCCGAGGGCGATGGTGATGCGCGGGTGGTGCTTGAGCTCGCCGAACAGCGCGATGGCTTGGCGCAGGGCTTCGTCGGCGTCGCTGGCGCCGGGGATCGGGAAGTCGAGGATAGGCATGGCGATTTGCGCGCGGATGCCGCTGTTGTGCACGCGTTCGCACGCGACTTTGGGGAAGAAGTACATATCCGAGAAGCAGGTGATGCCGCCCTTGAGCTGTTCGGCGATGGCCAGGTCGGTGCCATCACGGACGAAAGCTTCATCGACCCACTTGCCCTCGGCGGGCCAGATGTGGTTTTCCAGCCAGGTCATCAGCGGCAGGTCGTCGGCCAGGCCACGGAACAGGGTCATTGCCGCGTGCCCGTGGGCATTGACCAGGCCGGGGCTCATGAGCATGCCGGGCAATTCGCGCACTTCTTGCGCCTTGAGCTTCAGGGCCTGGGCCCTGGGGCCGATAAACACAATACGGCCCGCGCGGATGCCCAGGCCGTGGTCCTTGAGCACAACGCCGGCCGGCTCCACAGGTACCAGCCAGGTCGGCAGCAGCAAGAGGTCGAGCGCAGGGGCAGAGATTGGCATCGTGGCAGGGTTCCGCGGCTTTTATAGAGGACGGCGAAGTATACCCGAGCGTCTTCGCGGGGGGATCGCTATAATCGGCCGCTTTTGTTCTTGAGTGGGGAGTCAGGCATGCGCGATCGACTGTTGGCGGCGGAGAAGGTGAAGGCCATCGATTGGCGCGATGGCGCCCTGTACCTGCTCGACCAGCGCATCCTGCCGTTCGAGGAGCGCTGGATCGCCTACACCAGCGCCGCCGGTGTGGCCGAGGCCATCCGCACCATGGTGGTGCGCGGCGCGCCAGCCATCGGCATCAGCGCCGCCTATGGCGTGGTGCTGGCCGCCCGCGAGCGCTTTGCCGCCGGCGGTGATTGGCAGGTGGAGCTGGAAGAGGACTTCGCCTTGCTCGCCGATTCTCGGCCCACGGCAGTCAACCTGTTCTGGGCCCTGAACCGCATGAGCGATCGCCTGTACCGCCTCAAGGGCAACGCCGACCCCTTGGCGGCGCTGGAGGCTGAGGCTCTGGCCATTCACGAGAGCGACCGCGAAGCCAACCTGACCATGTCGCAACTGGGGGTGGACCTGATCCGCCGGCACCAGGGCAACGCCCAGGCGATCCTCACCCACTGCAACACCGGGGCCCTGGCCACCGGCGGCTTCGGCACAGCGCTTGGGGTGATTCGCGGGGCCTGGATCGAAGGCATGGTGGAACGGGTCTATGCCGACGAAACCCGGCCCTGGCTGCAAGGCTCGCGCCTGACGGCGTGGGAGCTGGCCAACGAAGGCATCCCGGTGACCCTCAATGCCGACTCCGCGGCGGCCCACATCATGAAAACCAAAGGCATCACCTGGGTCATCGTCGGCGCCGACCGCATCACCGCCAATGGCGACGTGGCGAACAAGATCGGCACCTACCAACTGGCGGTGAACGCCATGCACCACGGCGTGCGCTTCATGGTGGTGGCGCCCAGCTCGACCATCGACATGAGCCTGGCCAGCGGCGACGAAATTCCCATCGAAGAGCGCGACGGCAGCGAGCTGCTGGAGGTCGGTGGCAAGCGCGTGGGGGCGGACGTGGAAGCGTACAACCCGGTATTCGACGTGACGCCGGCGGACCTGATTGACGCGATCGTCACCGAAAAGGGCATTGTCGAGCGGCCCGATATGGCGAAAATGGCCCAGTTGATGTGCCGCAAACGCCTGCATTGATGGGCGATTCTGGTTGATGAATGGCTCTCGCGAGCAAGCTTGCTCGCGCGGGTAAGGGTTTTGGTGGGAGCGAGCCTGCTCGCGATAGGGGCCGCACAGCCAGCCAAACCGCCCCAATCGGCCGCCAATTCTGCATTCGCCCCCGCTCTGAGCTTCTCTCGTCGCCCTCAAGCCCGTCATCGCTCATCTAACTACGCTCCATGCGCATCAGAGGGATAGGTGCGTGGCGGCGATTGTGATACCATCCGGCGTTTTCCGAGATAGCCCCAAGGGGTTGTCTTTACTGCGCAAATCCGTGGTGCAACTCGTTGATTTGTCGTAAGTCGATGCATGGCATAAAGCCTGCACCGGCGAGCTTCGTTCGTCCCATATGGATGTGACGAGGTTTCACCAGAAAAAGGAATCAGGCTTCTCATGGGCGAACTGGCCAAAGAAATCATCCCGGTCAATATCGAAGACGAGATGAAGCAGTCCTACCTCGACTACGCAATGAGCGTAATTGTCGGGCGGGCACTGCCTGATGCGCGTGATGGCTTGAAGCCCGTGCATCGTCGCGTGCTCTTCGCGATGAGCGAACTGGGTAACGACTGGAACAAGCCATACAAGAAATCGGCCCGTGTCGTCGGCGACGTGATCGGTAAGTACCACCCCCACGGTGATACCGCGGTCTACGACACCATCGTGCGTATGGCCCAGCCTTTCTCCCTGCGCTACCTGCTGGTGGACGGCCAGGGCAACTTCGGTTCGGTGGACGGCGACAACGCCGCGGCCATGCGATACACCGAAGTTCGCATGACCAAGCTGGCCCACGAGTTGCTGGCCGACCTGCACAAGGAAACCGTGGACTGGGTGCCGAACTACGACGGCACCGAAATGATCCCCGCGGTCATGCCCACCAAGATCCCCAACCTGCTCGTCAACGGCTCCAGCGGTATTGCCGTGGGCATGGCGACCAACATCCCGCCGCACAACCTCGGTGAAGTCATCGACGGTTGCCTGGCCCT
>RCMZ01000153.1_pt1 | contig 43352 bp, 30 predicted proteins | sample 2041141 | NCBI WGS metagenome assembly RCMZ01 (sample SAMN09708263, study PRJNA481090) | Wastewater metagenome, whole genome shotgun sequencing project. | biome: sewage; isolation source: Davis station wastewater (DW) | place: Antarctica: Davis Station | collected 2010-03-01 | reverse complement strand
AGTAACCGGCGGTTGGGCAGCCCTGTCAGCGCGTCGTAGAACGCCAGACGCTCGATCTCTTGCTCTGACCGCTTTCTGTCCGTGATGTCGCGGCACACACCCAACACGCCGGTGACGCGGCCGTGCAGATCGCGGATGGGGGTCTTGATGGTCTCGAACTGGCCCTCGTACCCATCTTCCGCAAAGGTGAGCGTTTCTTCATATACCAGCGACTGCCACGCCTGCATGGCGCGCTGGTCATATTTGCGAAAGCGCTCGGCCTCGGCGGGTGCCAGCAGGTCGAAGTCATTGCAGCCCAAAATTTGCCGCTCAGGCCGGCCCGCAAAGCGCTCGAAAACGGGGTTGACCGACAGATACACGCCCTGCGCATCCTTGAGGAACACCATGTCGGGCATGGCATTCACCACCCGCGCCAAGTGCGCCTTCTGGTGCGCCAGCTCCTGCTCGATGCGCTTGAGCGCCGTCAGGTCGTAGGCAAACAGCACCACGGCAGGCACACCCTGATCGGTCACGGTTTCTGGAGCGATGGTGGTGTGACGGAATTGCAAACCATCAGGACCTTCAACGCTGTGCTCAAACACCGTGATCTCGCCCGCAAAGGCTTTGTCGAAGCGCGGCTGCATTCGCCCCATGATCTCGGGCGAAAACACGTCTTGGACCAGCCGCCCCTGGAGTTCACGGGGGCTGCTCCCCAACCAGCGCGCCTGCTGCTCGTTGACATATAAGACCCGCATCTCGCGATCCACCCGGGCCACACCACCGGGCACATGGCGCAGCATGTTGGCCATGAGCGCCTCCTGGGCGTGTGCCGCCTCTGCAGCCTGGTGATGTGCCGTGATATCGGTCTGCACGCCATCCCACAGCACGCGGCCATCCTGTAGCAGGCGTGGCGAGGAACTCAGGTGCATCCAGCGCACCTGCCCGTCCCTTCGACGCAGTCGGAACACCGCCTCCAGACTGGTCATGGACAAGAAGGACTGCTTCTCTGCCTGCCGCAAGGCGCCGAGGTCCTCCTCCAGGATTTGCTCGTACAGCACACGCGGGTTGCTCAGCACCTCTTCGACCCGCACGCCGTTGAGCCGCTCGATGGCATCGCCCATGTGCACGAAATGCGCACGGCCGTCGAGCTCGCGCACCACCTGGAACAGCACACTGTGGGGCAGGTTACGTCCCAGCAAGGACAGCCGCTCTTCGCTTTCGCGCAGACGGCTCTCGGCCTCCTGGAGCCGGGCAAAAGGCTGGCGCACCCCCGCATCAAACACCGCCTGATAGAGCAGCGCATAGGCAATCACCCGAAACCCATGAGCCAAAGATCCGCCCAGGGATGAGTGCCCGCCCAGCACGCCCACCGCGATCTCTCCACAAAGAAACGCCCCGGCCGCCCACGCCAGAAAGCGATCACGCGGCTGCCGATCGTTGCGGTAGGCTCGGCCAGACCACCACAGGGTGATCACGCCCAGCGCAGCCACCAGCCCCAAGGCCACCATCTGGCGCAGGGCACCCCCTGCCGCCTGCGCAAACCACGCCGGCAGCGGGCCCGTGGCAGAGCTGACAATCACCAGAGTGAGGCCTCCGGCAACCGCCAGCCACACCCTGCCGGTGCCCGGCGCCGACAACCGCGTGGCGGTGAGCCCCAAAGTGAGCATTTCGGCCACCCGCGCCCAGGTGCTCAACCACAGGGAGACGTCGGCGCTGCTCGATGGCATGCCCACGGGCCCGGAGTGAACCAGTACACCATGCAAAAAATTGCAGGCCGCGGCCACACCAAAACCCGTGACAAGCACATTGGCCCGCGCCTGCTCCTTCGCTTCGAGGGCATGCAACGACACGGACACCACCAACAGCCCCAGCAACACCGCCACCAGTTCCAGAAACGGCTCCACGCCATGTTGAGCCCCCCCGCCCAGCATCTGAGCCAACGGCAAAACCACCAGCGCGAGCGCAGCCGCCACCAGCACCACCGTGACGGCTGGCGCATCCGGCAAAAACGGGCGCGCGGGCTGAAGATTGTTGGGGGGGGCCATACGAGAGAGAGGCTGCGGGGTGAATCGCTATTTCAGCAGTGCGTCAAGTGTATCGACGCATACATAAATAACCAGCGCACCAGCACGGCAGAACAACAGGGCGCAGCACCCGCCAAAAAAACGGGGCCGAAGCCCCGTTGCATTGACGCACAAAACCCGGCGCTCACGCTTGCAGCAACTGGCGCAGTACAAACGGCAGGATGCCACCCGCCTGGTAATAGTCCACCTCAATTGGCGTGTCGATGCGCAATGTCACCGTGATCGACTGGTGCGTGCCATCGCTGCGGTGGATCACCAGCCGCGCATCGCTTTGCGGCGTGAGTGAGGCGTCGGGCACCACATCAATGACTTCATTGCCCGAAAGGCCCAGGGATTCCCACGAATCGCCGGCCTTGAACTGCAAAGGCAACACGCCCATGCCCACCAGGTTGGACCGGTGGATACGCTCAAAGCTCTTGGCCACCACAGCCTTGATACCCAGCAACTGCGTGCCCTTGGCCGCCCAGTCACGGCTCGAACCGGTGCCGTACTCTTCGCCCGCAAAAATCACGGTGGGCGTTCCCTGGGCCATGTATTGCATGGCGGCATCGAAGATAAACATCTTCTCGCCCTGCAGCGGCCCATCGTTCTGGAACACCGTGACGCCGCCCTCCTCGCGCGAGCCGTCGGCGGTGGCCTCGATCATGAGGTTCTTGATGCGCACATTGGCAAACGTGCCGCGCATCATCACGTCATGGTTGCCACGGCGTGCGCCATAGCTGTTGAAATCAGCCTTCGCCACCCCGTGCTGCACCAGCCACTGCCCCGCAGGCGAACTCTCCTTGATGGAGCCAGCGGGCGAGATATGGTCGGTGGTGATGGAGTCGCCAAACAACGCCATGATGCGCGCGCCATGCACAGACGGAAGTTTGGCACCATTTTGGCCTCCAGCGCTTTTACCGCCTGCGCTAGCAGCTACTTTTTCAATAGCAAATTGTGCAAAAAATGGTGGCTCTGCGATGTAGGTGCTGGCAGGCCAGGTGTAGGCATTGCCGCTCACTCCCTTGATCTTTTCCCACAACTTGCCGGGTTCGGTGGTGACCTTGGCGTAGTTTTCACGGAAAGCCTTGCCCTTCATGGCGTACTTCATCAACGATTGGATCTCGTCGCTGGTCGGCCAGATATCGCCCAAGTAGATGTCTTTGCCACCTTTGCCCTTGCCTACGGGCTCGGTCATCAGGTCCTTGAGCACCGTGCCGGCGATGGCATACGCCACCACCAGCGGTGGACTGGCCAAAAAATTGGCCTTGATGTTGGGGTGGATCCGGGCTTCAAAATTGCGATTGCCCGAGAGCACCGCAGCGCACACCAGATCGTTGCCGGTGATGACCTCGTTGAGCTCGGGGGTGAGGTCGCCCGCGTTGCCGATACAGGTCGTGCAACCATATCCTGCCAACGCAAAGCCCAGCTTTTCCAGGTAAGGCATCAGCCCGGTTTCGGTGAGGTACTCGGTCACGATGCGCGAGCCCGGCGCCAACGAGGTTTTGATGTGTGGCTGCACCTTGAGCCCTGCCTCCACCGCCTTTTTGGCCAGCAGGCCCGCCGCCAGCAGCACGCTGGGATTGCTGGTGTTGGTGCAACTGGTGATGGCGGCGATCAGCACATCGCCATTGCCCACAGTGGGGTCCGCGCCTTTGGTGGGCATGACTGCCACGGCATCGGCGTGGGCCGTGGCCAGCGCAGGCTTGTTGCCCTCCATCTCTTCCAGGGATCGCGACGCGCCCGCAGGGGCCGGTTTGTCCTTCGGCGCCGATTCCTGCACCACATCCTGGCCCCGGTGAATATGGTGCCGCGTGTGCAGAAGCTCGGCGGGACGGTTGAAGCCGTTCTGCGAATTGGGCAGGCTGAACAGGTCAGCGAACTGGCGACAGACCTTGCCCAACTCGATGCGATCCTGCGGACGCTTCGGCCCTGCCAGGCTGGGGGTGACGCTGCCCAGGTCAAGCTTCACGACCTGCGAGTAATCGATCTCGCCCGCCAGCGGCACACCAAACAGCCCCTGTGCTTTGAAATAGGCCTCAAATGCTTCGATCTCACCCTTGGTACGGCCCGTGCCCTGAAAGTATTCAATGGTCTTTTCATCGACCGGGAAGAACCCCATCGTTGCGCCGTACTCAGGCGCCATGTTGCCGATGGTGGCACGGTCGGGCAGCGAGAGGGTACGGGTGCCAGGCCCGAAAAACTCGACAAACTTACCCACCACCTTGTGCTGGCGAAGCAGTTCGGTCACGGTCAACACCAGGTCTGTGGCGGTCACGCCTTCACGCAGCTGGCCGGTCATCTCAAAGCCGACCACGTCGGGTGTGAGGAAGTACACGGGCTGGCCCAGCATGGCGGCCTCGGCCTCGATGCCGCCCACGCCCCAACCAACCACACCAATGCCGTTGATCATGGTGGTGTGGCTGTCCGTGCCCACCAGCGTATCCGGGTAATAAACGCTGTCTTTGCCCTTGTGCACGCCACGCGCCAGGTATTCGAGATTGACCTGGTGCACGATGCCAAAACCCGGTGGAACCACGCGAAAGGTGTCAAAAGCCTGCATGCCCCATTTCATGAACTCATAGCGCTCGCGATTGCGCTGGAATTCGAGCTTCATGTTCAGGTCGAGCGAATTTTTCTTGCCGTAGTAGTCCACCATGATGGAGTGGTCCACCACCAGGTCAACCGGCACCAGTGGCTCAATTTTTTTGGGATTCTTGCCCAGGCGCACGGCCACACTGCGCATGGCCGCCAGATCCGCCAACAGCGGCACGCCGGTGAAATCCTGCAGCACCACACGCGACACGACGAAAGGGATCTCGTCCTTGCGTTCGGCCTTGGGCGCCCAGTGCGCAAGTTGCTGCACATGCTCGACGGTGACCTTGCGGCCATCACAGTTGCGCAACACCGATTCCAACACGATGCGAATAGACACCGGCAGTCTGCTGACTTGCGGAAACTGCTTTGCCAACGCCGGCAGCGAATAAAAGCGCCCCTCTTTGCCGGACGCTGTCTTGAATTTCTTGAGGGTATTGCCGAACGCGTGGCGAATGGGTTTGGCAGACGATGAGGCTAGTGGCTTGGACGACGAGGCCATGGCGAACTCCTATGAAGCGCAATGGCGTCTATTCTGGCACCTCCGACCAATGACAGCATTGCGGGCTGGGTATAGGGCAGCGTGCGCAATATAAACACAGGCCTTGGCGCACCCAGAAACGCCAGGGAGATAACAGAGCCTACGCTGGTTCGCTGACAACTCGCATCCGAGCATCAGCAAAATCAAGCAGCGCAGGCATCTGCGGGTGGGCGCGGCGCTCAGGGCTTGCACATCGCAAGCTTCACGACGCCCCCATTACATTCACTATGAAAGTCTTGTGAGAAGGAACCCTTCAAATCCCCAATGCCAAATTGCCCATTGCTGTTCGGCGGGAGTATCTTGCGTCACCTTTAACTGCTGGATGCCAAGCGCACCCAAACACACGGCGTATAGTGCCCCGGTGCAAAGACGGTAAAAACACTACGCTCCTCCCTTCCTCTTCAATCCGATGCCAGAATGCACCAAATTGGGGCGAATTTATTGCATTCATTTCATTTGGCGCCCATAAAAAAACCCGCTGATGCGGGTTTTTTTATGGGCAGGCTCAATGGCTCAAATAGCAAATTTACTGCGATCTTCATTTTGAATCCACTTGGGCGCCTTGCCACGGCCGGTCCAAGTCTGGCCAGTGGCTGGATCACGGTACTTGGGCGCGACCTTGGAACCTGCCATAGAACTGCGACCCGTCTTGCCTGAACCCTTGCCCGATGGAAACACATCTTGCGCGGTCAACCCATATTCGGCTACCAGCTTTTGAACCTGCGACACTGCATCGGCCAACTCGCGATGCCGGGCTTCGCTGATTTGTTGCTCAAGAGCTTCGCGCTGCTTCAAAAGTTCTTTATAGCTGGTCATGGGTATTGAAAATAAGGAGTGATTCGGCGAAAGAAGCCTGGATTATATAAATAATCAACGTTTGTGAACGCAGGCTCTCGAAATTTTATTAAAGCCGGGCATCAAACACATGTCTCTTTGTCTTTTTGAATGCCCTGGGTTGCGACCCCTGCGTATTCGCTTGCACATGTGCTGCATCACCGATTCTTCACCCATCCGCCCCCGAGTCCTCGCCACCTGAATAACCGGTCTGGCTTCCGCCTCCGTTCCATCCACCCTTTCAACGGGCATGATGCAGGCCTGCTCGCGCAGTTTTTTGCCGAATCACCCCACTTCCCACAAAATCAATATGGCCATCTATTGCATTGGCGACATTCAAGGCTGCGACTCTGCGTTGGGGCAACTGCTAGATGTCATCGGTTTTTCGGCCAGCCGAGACACAGTGTATTTGTTGGGCGATCTGGTGAACCGCGGACCCGCGTCTGCGGACGTTCTGCGACGCTGTATGGGCCATGGCGATGCCATCCGCTGCCTGCTCGGAAACCATGACCTGCACCTGCTGGCCGCAGCCCATGGGGCGCGTAAGCCCTCGCGTCGTGACACGCTCGCTCCCATCCTCGACGCTCCAGACCGAGTCGCACTGCTCGATTGGGTGTGCCAACAACCACTAGTGCGCACACACGAGCATGCCGGCCAGCATTTGCTCATGGTGCACGCGGGCGTTTTGCCCGACTGGTCCATCGCCGACACGTTGGAGAGGGCGAACGAAGTTCATGCCGTATTGCGCAGCAACGATCTGCCCGAATTCATGCGAGCCATGTATGGCAACACACCCAATCAATGGCAGGACAATCTGCAAGGCGTGGAGCGCCTGCGGGTGATCGTGAACGCATTGACACGCTTGCGCTTTTGCTCTCCCTTGGGAGCCATGGATTTTGAAAGCGCCGAAAGTGCGGACGACGCACCCGACGGTCTGCTTGCGTGGTTCGATGTACCCGGCCGGCAAACGGCAGGATCGCTGATTGCCTTTGGTCACTGGTCCACGCTCGGCCTGCTCAACCGCTCAGACCTGTTGGGGCTTGACACCGGTTGTGTGTGGGGAGGATGCCTGAGCGCTGTGCGCTTCGGTGCCACCTTGGCCGACCGTGAGTTGCTGCAGGTGCACTGCGAACAGTCGCAGGTTCCCGGCTAAAGGAAAAGGCGCAGCGACCCGATCAAATGAACAATCGGCTGCCCGCCTGCGCGCTGAGCCGGCCCGTCTTTGCATGCGGCGTGACGTCGTAAATACGCCGCAACGAGCTCCGCCCTGAACACGCGGGTAGATACGCCTTGGCTCACCCCAGGGGCATGAAATACGGGGCAGGTACTACCTGCGAAGTTCAGTATGTCTGCGCGAATGGGGATTTCATCGTGCAGCACCGCCGTGGCGACGGTGACCTCGGACCTGCGTGACATTACATCCTTGCAAACCGGCAGCGCCCATATGAGGCGAAGAACGCCCCGAAACAGGAGCTTGGTCCCCAAGGCCAAACCAACCAGAACCGTCTCAACGATGGGGTTTGCTCAAAAACCGAGACACCGAGAGGCATGGAAGGGCCGAGGGCCTGGTTCCAATATACCGGGATCAACGCAGCCAAATGCGCCAAAAAGCATAGCTGCAAAGCCATCTCCAACAACCGCAGACGGGCTATTCACCCACCAATGGCCTACTGCGTGGAGGTTTCAGGCTCAATGGCTTTGAACAGCGCGGCCACCTTGCGCTTCGGTTTGATGTTGGCCGAAATACCGCTGCGAGCAGGCGCCTTGGCGGACTCCCAGGCCGGTGCCACTTCAGGGCTGCTGCTGGCCTCATAGGGCTTTTCGAAAAATGGATCGCGGGATGCAACAGCCGGGCGAAACCCACGGTGATGTTCACGGGCCTCGCGGGGTTCGCGGCGGTCACTGCGTTCACGGGAACTTGGCGAAGGCAGCGCATCGCGCGGATCGCCTGTTTCTCCTGCCTCGCGCCATGCACGGCGGCCATCGTTGATGCGGCCCTGGTTGCGAATGTCCGGCCGATCTTGGTCGTATTCGAGGGCTTCGATGTCGATTTTCTTCTTGAGCAGCTTCTCGATATCGGCCACCAGGCGCGCATCGCTACCAGACACCAGGGTGACCGCAAGGCCCGAGGCGCCCGCACGGCCCGTGCGGCCAATGCGGTGCACGTAATCCTCGGCATTGAACGGCACGTCAAAGTTGAAGACTGCTGGCACGTCTTTGATATCCAACCCCCGAGCAGCCACGTCGGTACAGACCAGCAGGTCCACTTCGCCGCTCTTGAACGCCTCCAGGGCTTTCAGTCGCTCGTCCTGGCTCTTGTCGCCATGCAGTGCGGTGGTCTTGAGACCTTCGCGCTCCAGGCTGCGGGCCAGGCGCGCACAACCGAGCTTGCTGTTCACAAAGATGAAGGCCTGCTTGATGCCCCGGCTCTTGAGCACCTGGTGGATGGCTCGGCGCTTGTCGTCATCACCCGCACTGTAAAAGTGCTGCTCGACGGTAGAGGCGGTCTCGTTGGGCCGCGCCACCTCGATGGTGACCGGGTTTTGCAGGTAGCTGCCCGCCAGGCGTTTGATCTCTGGTGAGAACGTGGCGCTGAACAGCAGCGTGGTGCGCTGCTTGGGCAGGTACGAAAGGATGCGCTGCAGGTCGGGGAGGAACCCGATGTCGAGCATGCGGTCCGCCTCGTCGAGCACCACATACTCCACCTGGTTGAGCACCGCGTTCTTGGCTTCGATGTGGTCCAGCAAGCGGCCAGGCGTGGCCACCAGCACTTCCACACCTTTTTTCAGTTCGATGGTCTGGGGCTTCATGTCCATGCCACCGAACACCACCGTGCTGCGCAGCTTGGTGTATTTGGCGTACAGGGCGATCTGCTGAGCAACCTGATCGGCGAGTTCGCGCGTGGGCAGCAGCACCAGCGCTCGCACAGGGTGGCGGGCGGGGGACGTGGAGCTGCTCTCGTGCTTGAGCAAGCGCTGCAAGAGGGGCAGCGAAAAAGCCGCCGTCTTGCCGGTACCCGTCTGGGCCGCGCCCATCACATCCTGCCCGGTGAGCACCACGGGAATGGCCTGCTGCTGGATGGGTGTCATGGATTCGTAGCCCATTTCGGCTACGGCACGCGCTAGCGGCTCTGCCAGCGATAAATTAGAAAAGGAACTTGTCATTGAGGCCGCTATTGTCGCACTGGTGGCCAAAACTGCTTTTTCTGCGGCTCTTGGCGCTTGCCAAACGCGCTGCGCGCATGCAGCACGCTCGTTGGATTGCTATATTTTAAATAGCTAAAAGTGCTTACAAACAAAGCGCTATCAGCCATTTATTCAAAAATTTACTCCAACATAGCCCTTAGCTGGCGTGTCGTGGCGGCCAAGCGTCTCGCCCCGATCTGGGCGAGGTTATTCATCACCTTCAGGGCAGCTTCGGGGTACTGGTGGGCCCACGCATCAAAATGGGCCCGCGACAAACGCACCAGGTGCGCAGAGCCTCTTTCCGCGCCTGCGCTGGCACTGCGCGATGCCCCGTTGAGAAACGCCATCTCGCCAAAGGCCATGCCCGGGCCCACCGTCGCCAGGCGCAAGCCATTTTCGGGCGGCCACTGCGTCGCCAAGGTGATGTGCCCCGAAGTCACCACCAACAGGTCGTGATCGGCATCCCCTGCGCTAAACACCACACCCCGCGCTGGCACCACCACCGGCTCCAGCAGGGCCAAAAGCGCTTCGGCGGCGGCCCTTGGCACACCGTCACCCAGCTCCCCCATCAAGTCGCGCTGCAGGCGCGCCGGGCGTTGCTCAATGGGGCGCTCTGAAAGAATGCCGACCTCGGCCCATTCCAGCGCGCGGTCCAGGTCGGCAAAGGTGCGCACTTGATCCCCGGCGTGTTCTGCCGCCACCGGGTCCAGCGCCGCCACGGCAGCCGCAATGCCCTGCTGGCCCAGATCGCGCACCAGCGCCCTCAATTGCGCCAGCGCCGTACTGTCCCACGCAGGCACGCGGCCCGCGTCCAGAATCACCCAACGGTGGCGCGGCTGCAGCGTCGAACGCACCTGCTCGGCCAAGTGCGCGGCCACACCAAACGACATCACGCCCTGCAACTCAAACACCGCCACCTGGTTCATGCGCGGAGCCAGCCACGTATCCGACCCCGCCCTGCGCAGGCGCCGCGAGCGCAACTCCCCGTCGAGCCTGACGTGGCGCAGCACCTTGGCGGCAGAGTCGTGCAGTAGCACAAAGGTGGCCACGACCAGGCCAGACACCAGGGCACCGATCCCCCCAATGACCGCAAACACCAGCGCCACCAGCCAGCTCTGTGCCCACGTCACCCGCGATCGCCTGGCGTAGCGCAGTGACCACATCAAGGCCGGCACCTGCATCAGCCCCGCCAACAACAGCCCACCCGCCAGGCACGCCATAGGCACCCAGTGCAGCCACCACGCCCCCGTGATCGCCACCCCCAGCATGATGGCGGCGTGCCAACGCGGTGCGTCATGCGAGGGCGCCGCTTGCGCCAGAACGATGCGCGAGCGCGACGCGCTGGTCGATGCGGGGATCATGCCGGCCAAGCCGCACAGCGCACCCAGCAGGCTCTCGCGGCGCAGCGCCAGATTGGCATTGCCCCGCAGACTATGTTCCAGCTCCAGTTCCTGGCTGAAAACCAAAATCTCCAGACTGTTGACCAATGCCATCAACAGCGCCAGTATCACCAGCGGCGACCCCAGTTGCTGCGCCACCGCGGCCCATGGAACCCCCCTCCACTCGGGCAACAACGGCCAGGCAAAGTGGCTCGGTTGCACCGCAGGAACAAATACCGTGCCCAGCCCCTCGCCCCACAAGCCAGCCACCGCGACAGCCAACGCTACCAATACCACTGCGGTCAACAATCCTGGCATCCGTGGCCACCGGCGGCGCAACCACCAGGCCAACACCGCCACGGCCAACGCCGCCAGGCCGTGCCATGCCGTGCGCGCATCCCATGCCACGGCCGCACCGGCACCAAACCCCACGCGCGCCTGCCCCAGCACCATGGACAGACCCACCCCCGCCGCAAAACCATGGGTCACAGAAATCGGCAAAAACCGCGCGACGGACGCCAGGCGCAAGACCCCCAGCACCCACTGAAAAACAAACGCCAGGGCCATTGTGGCCCCACTCACCGCCAGCACCTGCCGCGCAGACAAACCCAGCGCGGGCGCAGCCCCGTGAACGGTGGTCAACACCGCAGCAAAAAGAAGTGCCACCACCGTGGTGGGGGCATACACCACGCCGACGCGCGGGGCAGCGATGGTCAGAAAAAGCCCCGGCAATGCGGCCGACCACAATGCCAGCGCCGCCAAGGAATAGTCCCCCGCCAACGGGGCAAAAGCCAGCAGCCCCAGACCGACCGCATGTGGCACCGTGACGGCCGCAGCAGACCATGCGGCTGCGACGCTGGAAGCCTGGGGCTGATGTTCCGGCCCGGCCGTGGCATCGCGCAACGTGGGCAACGAGGCAGCCGGTGTCGCGGGTGTCGCCAGCTTTGGATCGGAGGCTACCTGGGGCGATGTACCCGGTGCTGGTGGATTCGCAGGGCGCATGGCCAATGGTTCCGCCAGCCTGCGTGGGCGCCGACCTAGAGGCTACGGGCAGAAAACGTGTCGCACGCCTTCACGCTGCCGTTCTGCAACCCGTTATTGAACCAGCGCTGCCGCTGGGCGCTGGTGCCGTGGGTAAAGCTTTCGGGCACCACAGCACCGCCATTGGCACGTTGCAATGCATCGTCGCCAATCTTGGCCGCGGCGTTCATCGCTTCCTCCACATCTCCCTGCTCCAGAATCTGGCGCGCTGACTGCGCATGGTGGGCCCACACACCGGCAAAACAATCGGCCTGCAGTTCGAGCCGCACCGACAAGGCGTTGTACTCCGTCTTGCTCACCCGCCCGCGCATCTGGTCGACCTTTTCACTGATGCCCAACTGGTTTTGCACATGGTGACCAACCTCATGGGCAATCACATAGGCTTGTGCAAAGTCGCCAGGCGCTCCCAGCCGGTTTTTGAGGGTCTCGTAAAACCCCAAATCGATATAGACCTTTTGATCGGCAGGGCAATAAAACGGGCCCATGGCCGCCTGACCCGTGCCACACGCGGTGGGTGTTGCCCCCCGAAACAGCACCAGGCGCGGGTCATGGTACTGGCCACCGCCCTGGCGAAAAACCTGTTGCCAGACGTCTTCGGTGTCGGCCAGCACCGTAGAGACGAACCGGGCCATCTTGTCGTCCGCAGGCGGACGGTGCGCAGGCGTCTGGGGCTGCACCTGCGCCGGCGTGCCGCCGCCACTGAGCAGGCCAAGAATCGTCAGCGGGTTGATGCCCAGCACCCAGCCCCCCACCAAGGCCACCACGATGGTGCCAATGCCGATGCTTCGCCCGCCAAAAATGGGCGAGCCCCCGCCACCGCCGCCGTCATCGCGGCGGTCTTCTACGTTGTCGGACTCTCGATTGCCTTCCCATTTCATTGCATGACTCCAGTGCCCGCCCAACAGGGGCAAGCCAATGCCGCATATTACGCGCCGGCGGGGCTCTTCAAGGAGCGCTGATGCGCCCATTCAACGTACAGGCCTGGGAACATACACAGGCCCATTGGACCGCGCAAAAACCCACCGGTTGCAGCACCGGCCAAGCACAACGCTTGCGACATGGGCACGTCATCAAGCTCATGCTCACTTTCGGAAATCCGGGCGCTGTGTAAAGTGCGGCCATGTCTTTTGCGCACATCTCCCTGCACCAGACCCCAGTCGCCAACGACGGGGCCACCTCACCAGGCCTCACGGCCTGGCGGACGTTGCGCGCCGGCCCCCATCGCTCTCACGGCTCGCCCCGGCCCCTTGAACCCGCCACAGGGCACATGCCATGACAGGGTTCCACCGCTTTGCAGACCTGGGGTTGCGCACGCAGATCGCGCTGGTGTTTGGCGCACTCGTGGTCTCATTGGCTGCATTGTTGTCCCTGGGTTTCGGCGAGCTGCTCAAACAACACACCGAGCGTGATGCGGGCGCTGCGCTCCAGTTGGTGGCAGAGAACGCCAGCACATCGCTCGCCAACGGTTTGCAACGGCGCAGCCGCGAAGCCACCGTGCTGGCCAGCGCCGACATCATTTGGGCCCACGGGCTGCGCTCGCCCGAAGCCGTGCGCATGCTGGAACGCAGCAAGGCGATGGAACCATCCAACGCGTGGATTGGCGTGGCAGATGCCCAGGGGGTCGTGCAAACCGCCACTGGCGGCATGCTTCAAGGGCACAGCGTGGCACAGCGGCCGTGGTTTCAGCACGGCCTTCAGGGGGCCTATGTCGGCGACGTACATCCGGCCAAATTGCTCGACAGCCTGTTGCCGCCCAACACCTACGGAGAACCCAACCGGTTTGTGGACTTTGCCGCACCGATCCGCGTCGGCAACACCATCGTGGGCGTGGTGGGCATTCACGGCAGCTGGGAATGGACGCGCGATGTGCTGCAAGACCTCACCCCGCCTACGGCGCAAGAAAACGCGCTGGAACTGTTCATCTTCAACCGCGACGGCCAACTGATTCTGGCCCCGGCCTCGCGCGGGAACACTGTACTGAACGCCGACGTGCAACTGCCCGAAAAAGTGAACGTCAACCACAGCCGCGACGGTGGTGCCATGCTCCCCTCTGTGGTGCGATGGCAGGATGGCAAAAAGTACCTCACTGCGGCCACCCAACTGCAGGCACGCACTGCGGAAAGCGACCTGGGCTGGCTGATCGTGGCACGCCAGCCCATCGCGCTTGCGTTTGCCGATGCCAACCGCGCCGTTCGCATGGCGCTGGCTATAGGGCTGGCGGCGGCGCTGTTGGCATCGCTGCTGGCATGGCTCGCCGCGCGGCGACTGAGCGTGGATCTGTATGCGCTGGCGGATGCCGCATCGGCCATGGGGGCGCGTACCAGCCGGGCACCGATTCCAGCCGTCAAGAGCAATCGGGAAGTCGCCCAACTGTCGCAAGCGCTGGGCTGCATGACCCACCGCCTGCTGGACGCACACGAAGCCATGGAAGACACGGTGCGCCAGCGCACGCAAGAACTCCAAGAGGCCAACCAGGCCCTCGACCGCCTGGCCCGCACCGACGCGCTCACGGGTCTTTTGAACCGCAGGGGGTTTGAAGGCCAAATGACTTTTGCACTCGCGCTGGCGCGGCGCAGCGGCAGGCCACTGAGTGTGATTGCCGTCGACGTGGACCATTTCAAGCAGGTCAACGACACCTACGGCCACGAAACAGGCGATGACGTTTTGCGGCGGCTCGCCCTCACCCTGCGAGACCGCCTGCGCAGCTCCGACGTGATTGCACGCCTGGGCGGTGAGGAGTTTGTGGCGTTGCTGCCCGACACCGATCTGGCTGGCGCACAAGCCATCGCACAAATTCTGGTATCTGCCATGGATGAACGACACGACCCGGTGGTTGGCCACATCACCGTCAGCGCGGGGGTCGCCACACTGAAGGGCTCCGATGAAAAAAGTGCAGACCTCTTGCGGCGCGCAGATGCGGCCCTTTACGAGGCCAAGGGCCAGGGTCGCAACCGGGTGTGCGTCGAAAACTGACTGCGCGCTGAGACGGCCCAGGTGGCTGGAATGGAGTGATCGTGTGATGGAGTGATCGCGGATTCAGCCAGACAGCGGTTGCAAACCGAAAGGCGTCCTGGCGGCGCCCCTTCCAGGGGCAAGATCACCAGGGGCGACGTATCGGGCAAAGCAGCGGGCCGCGCCGCGCCCCACAGCACTGCGACGGTCACACGACCAACAGGCGCTCATCCTGCGCCTGGGAAATCGCCGCAGCCACGATGCAGCCTTCGGTCGCAGCCGCATCGAAATACGCCTGCAGGCGTGCAGACAGTGCGACCAAATCGGTATCACGCGACACCCTGGCGGCGGCCAATTGCGCCCTTGCGTACTGCCGGTCTCCCAGCATCATGGCGGTGTTCACACACCGCCCGGTGGCTGCCATCTTGAGCGTGAAAGTGTCCAGCAACTCACAAGGCCAATACCTTGCATGTGCAGGCTGTGCAGGGTGCCGTGCCGCGCTGCGCCCATGTACCAACCCTTGGCCGTCGCCGAGGCACAAGTCTTCATCCGAAAAATGAAAGCCCCGCATCTGCAGAGGGGCCTGGGGTGCAGCAAATGTCAGCATGGTGAGTTCCTGGTTAGCGCCCCCAGAACAACCCGGTGGCAGGGCTCCATGCTAAAAAACCCCGGCATCGCCACCACTCAGCCAACAGAGGCTGAGCATGTAGGACATTTTCCGAAGCCGCCGCCAGGTGGGGCGGTTGCTGTGGGCACTGCTGGCGAACCGTCAACGCCCGCTCAGGCCTTGGGCAAAGTCACCCCCACCTGGCCCTGGTATTTGCCGCCCCGATCTCGGTAGCTCACCTCGCAAACGTCGTCCTTGTCGCTCTCGAAAAACAGCACCTGCGCACAGCCTTCGCCCGCGTAGATGCGTGCAGGCAGCGGCGTGGTGTTGGAGAACTCCAGCGTCACATAACCCTCCCACTCGGGCTCGAACGGGGTGACGTTGACGATGATGCCGCAGCGCGCATAGGTGCTTTTGCCCAGGCAAATGGTGAGCACGTTGCGCGGGATGCGAAAGTACTCCATCGTGCGGGCCAGCGCAAAGCTGTTGGGCGGGATGATGCAGCTGTCCCCCTCGAAATCGACAAAGCTCTTCTCGTCAAAATTCTTGGGGTCAACCACCGTGCTGTGAATGTTGGTGAAAACCTTGAATTCAGGCGCACAGCGGATGTCGTAACCATAGCTGCTGGTGCCGTAGCTGATGATTTTTTTACCGTCGACCTCGCGCACCTGGCCGGGCTCGAAAGGCTCGATCATGCCGTGCTCGGCGGCCATGCGCCGGATCCACTTGTCGCTCTTGATGCTCATCGGAGAACTCCCTGCTCTAAGGCCCAGATGGTCGGTCAGCAGACGGCTGGGCGCTATTGAATATGTAGCTATTAGCGCTTGATTATCAAGCGCTGGAGCCGTATTTTGCTTGAAAGTTTGCGCAAACACCCCGGGCATGGGCCCAACACCGGGCGCAGATTGCGCCAGATCACTGGCGGGAGGCCCGCCGCAAGCAAAAGCCCGCGCGGCCCACACCCGGCGCCGCCGACCGGGTCGTGCAACGGGACTGCCCCTGAAAATCAAAAATAATAGCAGTCAGCGCTTACTCCTCAAGCACAAGAAGGCGATAGAGCATTGAATCGTCTGCCCATTCAATCGTTCAACCGTTCAAACTTTCAACGCCTGGCTGATCACCGTGCGCTCGACGAGCCGGTCGTCGCCCAGCACAATCATCGCAAACAACAGTTCATCCAGGGTGTGGGCCTGTCGGGTCTTGCGCTCCAGCAAGGGGGTGGCCGCAGGGTTCAACACCACAAAATCGGCTTCGCACCCCGGCTGCAGATTCCCCACCACCCCCTCCAGTCCCAGCGCCTTGGCCGCGCCTGCCGTGTGTTGCCACCACAGATGCTGGGGTGACAGGCTCAAGCCCTGCTTGCCTTTCACGCCGCCAACGCTCCCCAAGCTCTCTACGGTCGTGCGCCCCACGCAGTAGGCCGCCAGCATGGTGCGAAACGGGCTGAAGCTCGTGCCACCACCTACATCGCTGGCCAGGCCATAACCAAAACCCGCGCGGTCAGCGCTCGCGTAATCGAAAAACCCGCTGCCCAGAAAGAGGTTGCTGGTGGGGCTCACTGCCGCCACGGTGCCGGTGTCGCGCATCAGCGCGCGATCTTCGTCGTCGAAGTGGATGCAGTGTGCATAAACAGCGCGTTCACGCATCAGGCCGAAGTCGTCGTACACCGACAGGTAGCTGCGCGACGCAGGAAACAAGGTGCGCACCCAGCTGATTTCATCCAAATTCTCGGCCACGTGCGACTGGATCCAGACATCGGGGTAACGCGCTGCCAATTCGCCTGCGCCCTGTAGTTGCGCTGAGCTGCTGGTGGGGGCAAAACGGGGCGTGATCGCGTAGCCAAGCCGGTCCACACCATGCCACCGCCGGATGAGGTTTTCGGTATCGATCAGGCTCTGCTCGGTGTCGTCGCGTACACCGTCAGGCGAGTGGCGGTCTTGCAATACCTTGCCGGTGATGAGCCGCATGCTGCGGCTTTGGGCTTCGGCAAAAAGCCCCTCCACCGATGCCGGATGCGAGGTGGAGAACGTCAATGCCGTTGTCACCCCGTTGCGCAAAAGCTCGTCCACAAAAAATGTGGCGACCTGCGCGCTGTAGTCCTCTTCCACAAAGCGGGACTCGTGGGGAAAGGTGTAGTTCTCCAGCCAGGGCAGCAAGCCGTCCGCTGGCGATCCGATCACGTCGGTTTGGGGAAAGTGGATATGCATGTCCACAAACCCCGGCGCAATGATTCGGCCGGGCCAGTGGGTCACGGCGGCATCGGCGTGGCGGGGAGCGACCTCTGCATAGCCCCCCACGTCCAACACCACCTGCCGCCCCGAGGCGTCCGGCCCCACGACCAGCAGGCCGTCGACATCAAAAATGGCATGGCCCGCAGAGTCAAATCGCAAGAGGGAGGCACGGTAAGCTTTTTGCATAGTGCGGCAGAGCTTACTGAAAACTGGCGGCCGCAGAATACGCCGACCCACATACCCACCATCCTGCGCCAAGCGCTTTCCCAAAAGGCCGATCCTGGATCGACGCCACGCGCCGTGCAACGCGCACCGCGCGAACACAGGGCACCCCACTCCACGCGCAGCCTTTTGTGCACCGGTGCTGCGGCCCCAAGCAAAGCGAAGGTGGTCGCAGGAGCGGGGGATGAAAAAGGGAAAAAGAAAACGGGGAGTAGTGAGCAGCGACAGGAAATGAACACACAGCCCCTGGCCAGCCATTGCCTCACAGGCGGTGCCACAAAGGCACACCCAGACGAGGCACCGGCGCCCAGGGCGCTCGTGAACCGCGCTTAGTCGAGCCGTGCGCCTGTTTGCTTGACCAAACGCTCCCACACCGGCATCTCCTTGCGGTACGCCGCCTGGAATTTTTCGGGAGAACTGTCTTCGATCTCGAAGCCCATGGCCACCACTTTCTCGCGCACATCGGGCAACTTCAGCGCAGCGCCGATCTCTTTGGCCACCCGGGCCACCACCGCTTTGGGGGTGCCGCCTGGCGCAGCCACGGCCAGCCAGCCCGTGATGCGATAAGGCTCGTCGGTCATGCCCTGCTCGGCCAGGGTGGGCACGTTGGGCAACACCGTCATCCGCTTTTCGCCAATGACACCGATGGCGCGGAGCCTGCCGCTGTCGATGTGGCCTTTGGCCGCCAGCGCGCTGGCAAAGGCCATCTGGATCTGGCCCCCGATGAGGTCTTGCACCATGGGCGCCTCGCCTTTATAGGCAATATGGTTCATGCCGCCCTGCTGCGACTCGCTCAGGTACGCGCCGCCCAGGTGGGGGTACGAGCCAATGCCATAAGAGCCATAGGCGAGTTTGCCTGGGTTGCTCTTGATGTATTGCAGCAATTCCGGCCCGTTTTTGGCCGCAACGCTGGGGTGCACCACCAGCACCATGGGGCCCATCGCCACGCGGTACACCAGCGTCAGGTCGCGCTGTGTGTCGTAGGGCAACTTGCTGTACAGAAACTGGTTGATCATCAGCGAGGTGCTCAAGCCCAGCATGAGGGTGTGCCCGTCTGCGGGTGCCTTGGCCAGCGCATCGGTGCCGATGATGCCGCCCGCGCCGGGTTTGTTGTCCACCACGATGGGCTGACCCAAACCGATGGCCATCTTTTCACCCAACACGCGAGCCAAGACGTCGGTGCCGCCGCCCGCAGCAAACGGCACCAGCATGCGGATGGGTTTGGTGGGGAATGGGGCTGCGGCCGCGTTGGAAGCAGCCGTTTGCGCCCCGGCGGGAAGAGCTATCGAAACCATAGCTGCCAGCGCAGATCCACAAAGCACCCGACGGCGATTTGGCTCATATTTTGAAATCATTTTTGTCTCCTTTATGGTTATAAAAAATAGGACGCGCGTCAGGCAACCAGCACCCGCGTCTTGACGGGCAAGGGGGCCAGCGCCTGCTCCAGGCGCTCACGCAGGGCCGCATCCTGCGGCGTGGCACCACCGATCTGCACGGTGACCCCGTGGTGCTCATCACTGTCTACGACAGGACGCTTGGACGTGTCGATGCCCAGGTCGCGGCAAGCCCCATCGACCAGCGCCTGCGCCACATGCTGTGCGGCCAGCGCGCGCAGTTGTGGTTTGTAGATCTTGCCGACATTGGTCATGGGCATCTGTGCGATGACGATCACGAACCGGGGTTTGGCGGGCGCCTCGTCCACACGGCGGGCGGCAAACGCGAGCAGCTCGTCAGCACTGGCGCTTTCGCCCGGGCGCAGTGTGGCAAAGACCACGGGCAGTTCGCCCGCATATGCATCCGGCGCGCCCACCGCCGCACACAACTGCACGGCAGGGTGAGCACCCAGTGCGTCTTCGATGCTTTTCGGGTCGATGTTGTGCCCGCTGCGAATGATCAGGTCTTTGGAACGCCCGGTGAGGTTGAGCCGCCCGTCCCCATCCACCCAGCCCAGGTCGCCCGTGGCCAGCCAGCCGTCAGGGGTGAAGGCCTTGGCGGTATCCGCTGGGTCCAGAAACCCCGAGAACACGTTGGGCGACTTGAACAGCACCATGCCGGTTTCGCCCACGGGCACATCCTGGTCACTGGCGCCGCCCTGCGCGTCAAGCGCAACGATGCGCATGTGGGAGTAAGGCATCGGAAACCCCACACAGCCCGCTGGCCCGATGACACCGGGTGGCGTCACGGTCGAAATGCCGGCCATCTCCGTCATGCCCAGGCTTTCGTGCACATGCAGGCCGAACAGCCGCTCAAACCGGGCCGCGAGCTCTGGGGCGAGCACCGCTGCACCGGTACGGCAGTAGCGGATGGACGAAATGTCAGCCCCATCCAGCGGCACATTGGTCAACGCTGCCAGCACTGTGGGAACGGCCGACAGCGAGGTCGGGCGAAACTTCTCCACCAACCGCCAATAGTTGGCCACCACCTGTTTGTTGCGCAGCAGTGCCGTGGTGGGGATGATGGTCTCCACCCCGGCTGACAGCGATGCCAGCGCAGCGGGCAGCACCCCGGCCACGTGGAACAACGGATACCCATTGATGGTGACGTCGTCGGCCGAAAGCCCCTGCATCTGTACGCACGACCAGGCCGTGAAAACCTGGGCGCGGTGACTGTGGCGCGCCAGCTTTGGCGCCCCGGTGGTGCCACCGGTGTGAAAGTAGGCCGCAATGTCTTCGGGCCCGATGTCGCGCCCGCTGACGAGATGGTCGCCGGGCTGTGCCGCGAGCCGTGTCGAGAATTCGTGCACGCCTGCAGGCAGCGCGGGCGCTGTGCCCGGCCGTTCGTCGTGTGGCGCCACACGCAACACGGCGGTCAAGGTCGGAACTTGGCTGCGCAGGCGCAACGCTTTGGACCACATGCCCGCCTCGCCCGCGCCTTCGTCCGAGCCATAGGCAATCAGCACTTTGGCACGCGCCACCGTCATCAAAGCCACCAGCTTTTCGTCGGTCAGCAGCGGATTCAGCGGCTGCACGATGCCGACCGCCTCACCACCCCACAACGCCAAATGGTGCTCCAGGCAACCGGGTAGCAGAACGGCGACAGCGTCTTGCGAACCGACCCCCAGCGTGTGCAGAAGGTTGGCAGTCTGGTGGACGCCCGTTAGCAGCTGCGCGTAGCTCCAGCGGATCGGCGGCGTGGCCGGGTCCGCATCGCGCAGAAAGGTCAGCGCGGTTTTGGCACCAAAGGCATGGGCCGCATTACAAAGGATTTCGTAGGTGCTGCGCACCGTGACCGCCTGCTCAAGCGGCGTCGCCTCTAGCTGCCGTACATCGGCCATCGTGCGAATGGGGCGAGTGGCCTTGAATGGGGGTGCGGCTTTGCGCTCGGGTGGCAAGGTCTGCATGGGTCGGTTGTCTCCTGAAGGCGAAACAAATCCTACCTGCTGAAAAATATAAACCTGTCGCTTTGGCGCCTTGGCATGGCATGCCCCCCGCTGACATTGAGGCACCCGCACGCAAGTCAGGAACCTGGAAAAACCCTGCTTTGACTGGCTTGACCATGCCACCGTCTTTGGGCGGGCGGAGCGCGGGAAGCAACAAAAAAAGACAGGCGCAAGCATGGCCGTGCATTTTTTCTCGTGGCGTTCTGCTACACGGTGCCGACGACAAAAAAAGGAAAAAGGCTGCCGGGACAGCAGCCTTTTGCAAGGGCATGATTTTGCCCCCTCGCACTCCCTGCGCCACCGCAACGGTTTCGGCGAGACGCAGGGAATGCGAACCTCACTCGCGCAAACTGGCGGAGGTATAGCCGGGGCTGGAGGTGATTTCGCTTTCGGTGAACGGCACTCGGAGCCACTGCTTGGCGGAATAGGCGCGCGTGTAATCGCCGTAGTGCGGCGAGGCCGGATCGTCCGACTGCGAATAAGTGACGAAGGTATACGCCTGCACGCCGCCCGCAGGGAAGTCCACCACCTGCATGTAGCTATTGCCATGCGGCTGGTTGTCCATGGTGTAGCCGCCCTGCCCGATGGGGTTCTCTGAGCAGGTGATGGTGAAGTAGCCTGGCCCACCACAACCGCCATACAGCGGTATCTTGCTGCCGCCGCGCGTGGCAAACAGGATGTCGCCACGCGCGGCATCCACAGCAAAGCCGCTGCTCGCCACCTTGGCCACGGCGGTGGCGAAGGCCTGGCGCAGCGCATCGGCCGCGCTGGCTTTGATCTCGCGCGGGGTGTTCAGCGGGTCGGCCGAATCAAAGGGCACGGCATACATCTGCGCATCGGTGAGTTGCTTGGTGCTCCAGAACTCGTCCCACAGGTGCGATCCGCGCGCGTTGCTGTTGCCCGTGTTGTCCCACGCCCGCAAGGCGGCACAGGCCGCAGCCACGTTTACCGCGCCGCTTCCCGGCACGGTAATTTGCGGATTGGCGCACACCATGTCCAGAGCCTGGGCCTTGAAACGCTCAGCGCTGTAGACGCGGCTGTTGAGCACCATTTGCCGCACGATGACGCTATTGGCCTGTTTGCCCGCATAGCCATCGGTACCTGCCAGGCGCTCCAGTGCCATCTGGTGGCCAAGGCGCGTGCGCATGCTCAAAGCCCCGGTACCGGCCGCACCAAAAATGGCGGGAAAGCCAGTGAGCGGGGCGCGCACATTGGTGGACCAGTAGCTGTCATTCATGTTGCCCACGTAGTCGTCACGCAGCAACGAGGGCATGCGCGACGGGCCAATGGCCCCCTTCTGCACCGAATCGGTGTCCGTTTGCCAATCGCAGGCACTGCGCGAGCCATCGAAGAACGGCACATTGGGAAGGGCCGCAGCCATCGCCTTGCCGAACGACGTGGTGCAGGCAGCCACCTGATCAGGCGACACGTTGGGCACCGCTCCGATATCGGCATACCAGGCCTTGGCATGGCCCCTGCCCACAGCCACGGTATTGACCCATGGAATGGCAGACTCCTCGCGCTGGATGGTCATGAAATCATCGAGAGATTTCGCCTGGTTCCACCGCATCCAGTTGCGGAAGGTGCGATAGTTCTGCGCGTTGATGTCGCGGATGGCAAACGCCGTGGTGTTGCTCCAGCCCAGGGCGGGGTTGAGCAGGCCCATGTTCAGCATCGGCCCGTATTCGGACTTGTAAAGCGTGCGCGTCACGGGGGTGGTGGAGCCCGACGCATTGCGCACCTGCACGGTGATGGGCCGGGCGGTCATCTTCACGCTCTTGCCATCGCGCTCATAGCTGGTCGGATCGCTCGCCGTGAGCTTGAGTTCGAAAAAGCCGAAACGCCGTGCGGTGGAGACGGTGTGGCTCCAGGCCACGCTGTCGTTGAAGCCGATCAGCACCACCGGGATGCCCAGGAAAGACACACCGCTCACGTCGAGCTCGCCTGGGATGGTGAGTTGTGCCTGGTAAAACCGGTCAGGCCCCTTCCAGTACCAATGGGGGTTGCCGAACAAGACGCCACTGCCCTCGCCCGTCGCAGCCGTGCCAAAGCCGTACATGTTGCTGCCGACCCCTTCAATGCCACCGACTTCCAGATGGGGTGCCCGAGTAGCGGCGGGGTCGAACGCTGCAACCTGGGTGTCCAAGGACTTTGCCGTGTCCACTTGTGCGGCAACGTTGACCGATCCGGGAGGCTGCGCATTCGCGATGTTCGCGACAAAGTTGCTGGAGCCGCCAGCCAGATTGGCGGCATACATGCGCCGCCAGATGTCCTGCGCCGTGATAGGCTGCACCCAGCCCTCGGCACGGCACGCTGCGTGGGCCTGGGTGCCTCCCTTGACTTCCTTCACGTAGCGGTTGTATCCAGCAGCAAAGCCCTCGACCAGCTTGTGCATGTTGTCAGTTTGCGCTGCTGCCATGGCGTCCACCGTGTCGGCAGACAAAATGTGGCGATGGAAAAAGTCCGAGTCGATGTTGCGCGGCTGATCGATGGTGCCGCCATACACCAGTGTGGCGTCGCCGCCAAAGTACTGCGACCGCTCACCCCGGTACGTCAGGAAGGAATCGGCCATGGTGCACAGGTTGTCCTCGGCTTGCGCGTATCCGTAGCCATAGCCAACGCCAGACCAGTTGGACGCCTTGATGTGCGGGACGCCCATCTCGGTGCGCCGAATTTCGGCGCTGTAGCCGCCCCCGCCATCGTTGCCGCCGCATGCGGCGAGCAGTGCCGTGATTGCCAGCAGGGAAAGCGGCCGTATGCCGCTGCGTGTCAAATACATCATTGCGCTTGTCTCCTTGTGCCCTCTTTGTCGGGGCACAGGCAGCTTATGCAGACGCGGCGGCGCTGGCTTGAACGCAGCCGCTACGCAGCGGCATCAGAGGCCACTAAGCCTGCCACGTGCGCAACGCGTGCTCATCCACCACCACCGCCACGCTCCCTGCGTTGGCCAGGAACGAAGGTGACAGGCCGAAGTAGCGCTGGAAGGTGCGGCTCATGTGCGACGCATCGGTGAAGCCGCCGGACAAGGCAATTTGCGTGAGCGAGCCACCCGTGGCCATGAGCTGCACCGTGCGCCTGATCTTGGCCCACAGCAGGTAGCGCTTGATGGACATGCCGGTTTGCTCGCGAAAGAGGTGTGTCATGCGATCGGGCGACAGGCATGCCAGAGCGGCCAACTCCTTGAGTGGGATGGTGGAACCCTGCCCCGATGCAAGATGAAGACGATTGAGCACGCGGTTCACGCGGGCGTCCAGCAAGCCACGCTGGGCGCGCGCACCGCAGACGGACTGGACCATGCGAGCGCTCAACTCGTGCAGTTGATCCGTGCCGATTTGTCCATGCAGGGCACCCTCGAACTGGTCGCGGAGCCGGCCGAAACACGCCGCATGGATGGGGAGGATGGACCGGTTGCCCAAGGCTGTCGATAGATCACGGAACGTGGCTGAGGCGGGGTCGATGTTCAGCGAGAGCAGGCCGCAGCCATCGGCATCGAGCTGCCGCGGCACGTGCGGTGCCACGATGGCCGCCGTGCATCGCAGCACGCAGCCATCCAACGCAACCAGCGTGAAGGGACGGCCACTGACGGATGCCAGCAAGGTGGCGGAGGAGCGTGCCGTGAGGCCGGACTGAATGGCCGGCGTGATGTAGAAGAAGCGGTCTTCCCAGAGGTGCAGGTGGTTGGGTGTCGGCATGCGTAGTGCTCGATCGGTAGTTTGTCTCCACGTTCATTGTGGAGTCGCAGACCGATCAGGGCAAGCCCGCCCCGGCGGGCCCGGCATGCTGCCGCACAGCAGGTGGCCGCAATACCGCCTTGCTCAGCGCAGGCGCGGTGTACTGGGGTGCGCGCCCAGGCGGAACGCGCCCACTACGTCGGCCAGACGCGATGCCTGGTCCTTGAGGCTCTCTGCGGCAGCGGTGGATTCTTCCACCAGCGCGGCGTTTTGCTGCGTCATCTGATCCAACTGACTCACCGCCACGTTCACCTGGCCAATGCCCTGGCTCTGCTCGGAGGCGGCTGCACTGATCTCTCCAATGATGTCGGACACACGGCGCACAGAGCTCACGATGTCGGTCATGGTGCTGCCGGCGTTCTGCACCAGCGCTGCGCCTGACTCCACCTTTTCGACCGACACGCCGATCAGCGTTTTGATCTCCTTGGCCGCCTGTGCAGAGCGCTGCGCCAGCGAACGCACTTCGCTGGCCACCACGGCAAAACCGCGGCCTTGTTCGCCAGCGCGGGCCGCTTCCACCGCTGCATTGAGAGCCAGAATGTTGGTTTGGAACGCAATGCCGTCAATGGTGCCGATGATGTCGGAAATCTTCTTGCTGCTGGCGTTGATCTCATCCATGGTGCTCACCACCTGAGCCACCACCGCGCCCCCACGCTGCGCCACCTCGGCTGCCGACGCGGCCAACTGGTTGGCCTGCACGGCGGAGTCCGCGCTCTGGCGCACGGTGCTGGTGAGTTCTTCCATCGAACTGGCCGTCTCTTGCAAGCTGCTGGCCGTTTGCTCTGTGCGTGCGCTCAAGTCCTGGTTGCCGGTGGCAATCTGGGTGCTGGCGGTCGAAATGCTGTCCACCACACCCCGCACCTGCGACATGGAGGTGTGCAACTCGGTGCGCATCACGTCCAACGCCCGCAGCAGGCGGCCGGTTTCATCAGCCGCGTAGCTCGGCTGCGGAGCGCCCGTGAGGTCCATGTCCGCAATGGCTTCGGCGATGGCCTCGGCACGCAAGAGCGGGCGAGTGATGCTGGTCGTGAGCAACCAGGCCAGCAAGGCACCGAGCAACAACGAGACGGCCGTGCAGATCTGCAGCAGCCAGGACGTCTGCGCACGCAGCTCCTCACTGTGTTTGCCGGCTGCATCCAGTTGCGCGCGCTGGATGTCCACCATCTTCTGCACCCCGGTGATGTACGCGCGCGACATGGGTTCGAACTGCTCGTTGAAGACCTTGTTGGCACTCTCGGAGTCTCCCGCTTGCTTGAACTTGCTCACCTCTTCGCGGGCGGCCAGATAGCTTTTGCGCAACTCACCCACCTTGGCAAAAAGCTCCTTCTCCTCGGCGGTTTCCATCTTGGACTCAATGAATTTCTGCAACTCATTGGTGTCCTTGATCGCTGCGGCCGTGGCGGGTGCGAAATAGGCAATCAGGCTCGGATCGCTGCTTTTGGCGATGGCCGCTGCGCGCTGTACGCCGGATGTGGTGTGGCGCAACCAGTCAGAGCCCGCACGCTCCGTTTTGATGTTGTCGTTGACCATGCCGTCAATCTCTTTGCCAAGCTGGCTCAGCTTGACCACCGCCACCACGCTGCTAGCCAGAAACAATGCCAGGATCAGGCCCAGCACCACGGCCAGCCGCTTGCCGATGGAAAGTTGATTGAGAAACATGAAAGCACTCCGGAAAGGAACAACGCACTAAAGGTGTGCACAGATATCGGCGGGCGGCGCGAGCCTATGCTGCGCAGCACTCCCACCAGCGAATATCTGGCTACAAAAGCTAACAATTTTAGGGCTCAGAGGGTTTACCCGCAAACCGCCGGTCCAGAATGGGGCCTGCGCGCACCAAAAAGGCACACCTAATGCGTGCATTCACTGGGTATTCAGCGTCGCGCGTTGTGCCCAACAGAACGTTGCGGTGTTGCGCCAAGTCCACACACCGTGCTCGAACGACAGCACGACGCGTCGAGACAGCCTTCAATCCTGCTCAAAAAACCGCTCGAAGCTTTCCTTGAGCTTGTGCTCCCACACGCGTTTTTCTTGATGGCTGGCAAAGCTGGCTTCAAAGCTATTGAAAGCCAGCTGGTAAGCCTGCCGCGCAGACATGCCCGTGGCCGCAAATACCTGCGTGAAGTTTTCATTGATATAGCCGCCGAAGTAGGCCGGGTCGTCCGAATTCACAGTGGCCGCCAGCCCCGCATCGAGCAGCTTGCCCAGGTTGTGGTCCGCGAGATTCGGAAACACGCGCAGCTTCTGGTTGGACAGTGGGCACACAGTCAGCGCGATGCGGTCTTGGGCCAGGCGTTGCATCAACGCCGCGTCGTGCACAGCCTGCACGCCGTGGTCGATGCGCTCGACCTTGAGCACATCGAGCGCACTCCAGATGTAGGCGGGCGGGCCCTCTTCGCCCGCGTGCGCCACCAGGTGCAGGCCCAGCTCGCGGCAGCGGGCAAACACGCGGGCGAACTTTTCGGGCGGATGGCCCACCTCGCTGGAGTCGAGCCCCACGCCGACGATCTTGTCGACCAGGGGCAGTGCCTGCTCCAGCGTTTCGAACGCAGATTCCTCACTGAGGTGGCGCAGGAAACACAAAATCAGCGTGGCGCTGATGCCCAGATCCGTGCGTGCGTCTTCACACGCGCGGTGCAGGCCGTTGATGACCGTCTCCATGGCAACGCCGCGTGCGGTGTGGGTCTGCGGGTCGAAAAAAATCTCGGCGTGCAGCACGTTGTCGCGCGCTGCCCGTCCCAGGTAGGCGCGGGCCATGTCATAAAAGTCCTGCTCGTGCAGCAGCACGCTGGCGCCCGCGTAATAGATGTCCAGAAAACTCTGCAGGTTGCTGAACGCGTAGGCGCTGCGCAGTTCTTCCACGCTGGCGTAGGGCAAGGTCAGTCCGTTGCGCTGGGCCAGGGCAAAAATCAGTTCGGGCTCCAATGAGCCTTCGATGTGGATGTGCAGCTCGGCCTTGGGCATCGCGCGCAGCAGTCCTGGCAGGCGCTCGGCGGAAATGGGGGGTACTTTAAACATCAGCAGACTCCAAAAGTAATGCCGCTCTGGCGCAGAAAGCGGCGGTAGGCGGATGATGCCTTGTCGGCAGCGGTATGCAACTCGGCACGCAGGTCGAGCGGCAGGCACTGCGGCACTTGCGACTCCAGTACGGGCTGGTCTTGCGTGAAGATGGTGTGCTGAAAGGCCTGCAGTTTCTCGTCGGGCGACTCGAAATCTGCCACGGCCAGCCGAAACCACACGCGGCTGCGTATCGGCGTCACAGGGCAGATGAACAGAGCAATCGACTCACGCCAGCCATCCAGCGCTGTAGTGCCCGCCTCGGGCACCTTGGTCAGCACGGCCACGTAGGGCGCTGTGACTTCGTAGGTGTACTCCACCTGGGCCGGGGCGGTCGAATGCAGGTTGGACTGCGGCTGCCAAGCCTTGCAGCCTGTGGCCAACAGACCGGTGGGCGTGGACTCGACGCGGTAGTCGTCAATGGCGGTGGCGTCGCGGCTGCCCAGCCAACCCTCGTGCACAAAGCCGAAGTGCGACATGTCCAGAAAGTTTTCCATGATGCGCGGCGCGCTGGCCGCCACGTCGTAGGGCCCGCAGTTGAGCTTGCGCAGACGCGCGTCGTCTTCGGCCGCAAATGCGGGCAGCGCTGCGCCGCCCTCCTGCTGCACCATGCGCACCCACACCAGGCCATGGCCTTCGCGCGCCTCGAACGCCCGCGCGCAATGCCCAGGCGGTGGCACAAACGTGGGCAACGCGGGCACATGGGTGCAACGCCCGTCGGCCGCAAACTGCCAGCCGTGGTACGGGCACTCCAGCTGCCCTTGGGGCGTTACACGGCCCAGCGACAGGCGGGCTCCGCGGTGCGGGCACTGGTCGGCAAAGGCTTGCACTGCGCCCGCTCCATCGCGCCACACCACCACGGGCTGTTCCAGCAATTGCACGGCAACGGGTGTTTGCGCCACATCGCCCACCAATGCCACCGGATGCCACAAACCTGATTCGACCATCGGCCAACACCTTTAACAACGTGTTCTAAAACAAGAACAGGAATGAAACAGAAATGAAAAAGGGCCACCCGCAGGCGGCCCTCTCTGTGCAAACAGCAAGCCCGCAGGCCCACTGAGCTGCCCATGGACTTACTTCTTATCGCCGCCGGGAATCTTGCCTTCCACGCCCTTGACGTAGAAATTGATGCCTCCCAGGAATTTGTCGTCGGCCACGGCGTCTTTTTCAAGCACCGCTTTGCCGTCCTGGCCCAGGATCGGACCCTTCCAGATCACGAAGCTGCCGTCATGCAAGCCTTTCTTGACTTCTTCCACCTTGGCTTTGGTTTCGGCAGGCACATCGTCGGCGATGGACACCAGGTCAATGGCGCCTTCCTTCACGCCCCACCAGCTCTGGCCAGTGGACCAAGTGCCGTCGAGTGCGTCTTTGGTGGCCTTGATGTAGTACGGCCCCCAGTTGATCACGGCCGATGCCAAGTGGGCCTTGGGGCCGTAGGACGTCATGTCGGAATCCCAACCGAACGCGCGCTTGCCTTTTTCCTGGGCTGTCTTGAGCACAGCGGGCGAGTCCGTGTTCTGGAACAACACGTCAGCGCCGCCATTGATCAGTGATGTGGCGGCTTCGGTCTCCTTCGGTGGGCTGAACCATTCATTCACCCACACCACCTTGGTCTTGACCTTGGGGTTGACCGACTGCGCACCCAGCGTGAAGCTGTTGATGTTGCGGATCACTTCAGGGATTGGCACCGAGCCCACCACGCCCAGCGTATTGGACTTGGTCATGGCACCGGCGATCACGCCAGCCATGTAAGCGCCTTCGTAGGTGCGGCTGTCATAAGTGCGCATGTTCTCGGCGGTCTTGTAGCCCGTGGCATGCTCGAACTTGACACCCGGGTTATCGGCAGCCACCTTGAGCATGGATTCCATGTACCCAAACGTCGTGCCAAAGATCAGCTTGTTGCCTTGGCCTGTGAAGTCACGCAGAACCCGCTCGGCATCGGCCGACTCGGGCACGCTTTCCACGAAGCTCGTCACGACCTTGTCCCCGAACTCTTTTTCGATCGCTTTGCGGCCATTGTCGTGGGCATACGACCAGCCACCATCGCCCACGGGGCCGACGTAAGCAAACGCAATCTTCAGGGGCTCGACCTTGGGTGCCGGTGCTTCAGCTACGGGGGCGGGTGCAGGCGCCGGGGCTGGTGCGGGTTCTTCCTTCTTGCCGCAGGCCGCAAGGGCGGCAGCAGCCATGGCGGAGAGCGCGGCGACCTTGAGCAGCGAGCGTTTGGGCAGATCAGTCATGATGATTTCCTTGTTGAAGCAGTAAGGCTGGCAAAGTGAACAAAGTTCAGGGACGAAAACGGCAATTATGGGCCGAGCCACCAACGCGCAGCCCCCCATTTCTCGAACGGGAGGCCCGCCTGGTCATGAGCCCGGATGAAACGGTTTGCCCAGCGATGCGGGCATGTTGATGCGGATCCATGCTGGATTGCGAGAGATCAGCGCCAACACCACGATGGTGGCCACATACGGCAGCATGCTCAGCAATTGGCTGGCCACCTGCACACCTGAGGCCTGCAAATGGAACTGCAGCATGGTTACGCCGCCAAACAGGTAAGCACCAAGCAACACCCGTGCCGGGCGCCAGGTCGCGAAGGTGGTGAGCGCCAGCGCGATCCAGCCGCGCCCCGCCACCATGCCCTCCACCCACAGGGGGGTGTAGACGGTGGAGATATACGCCCCCGACAGGCCACACAGGGCGCCGCCCACCACAACAGCCGCCAGCCGAATGCGCCGAACCGGGTAGCCCAGCGCATGGGCCGACTCTGGCGATTCGCCCACCGATCGCAGCACCAGTCCAGCGCGTGATCGGTACAAGAACCAGACCAAACCCGCCACCAGCAACATCGTGAGATACACCAGCGGATGCTGGCGAAACAGCGCAGGCCCAAGCAAAGGCACATCACCGAGCACAGGGATCGCGTATTTGGGCAGTTCCGGCAGCTTGGCTTGCACGTAGCCGATGCCCGCAAACGCCGAAAATCCCACCCCAAACAGGCTGAGCGCCAGGCCCGTGGCGTACTGGTTCGTGTTGAGCCAGATCACCAGCACGCCGAAGATGGCCGCCAACAGGGCGCCCGCAGCCATGCCCGCCGCAAAACCCAGCCAGGTGCTGCCCGTGTGAACCACCGTGGCATAACCGGCAATGGCGGCGCACAGCATCATGCCTTCGGCGCCCAGGTTGACGACACCGGCCTTTTCGTTGATCAGCAACCCCAGCGCAGCGATCGCCAAAACGGTGCCCGCGCTCAGCGTGGCGCCAATAAGTAGTGCGTAGGATTCCATATCAAGCCTCCCGCCGGGCCGCACCAATGGGGGCTGGCGCCCCCTCGGGGGGCAGTGAATACACAAAGTGATGAACGTGGGGGCTCATGCCTTGCCTCCTTTGGTGGCCACCCAGCGGATGCGATAGGCAATCAGCGTATCGCTGGCCAGCAGCGTGAACAGCAGCAGCCCCTGGAACACGCCAGTGAGGGATTTGGGCAAGCCCAGGCGCGACTGCGCCAGTTCGCCACCGATGTAGAACATGCTCATGAGAATGGCCGACAAGATCATGCCCACAGGGTGCAGGCGCCCCACAAAGGCGACGATGATGGCCGCAAACCCGTAGCCTGCAGGCACATAAGGCGTGAGCTGCCCAATAGGGCCCGCCACCTCCAAGGCCCCTGCCAAGCCCGCCGCGCCGCCTGAGATCAGCAGCGCAATCCACAACGCACGGCGCGATGAAAAGCCCGCATAACGCGCCGCCGCTGGCGCAAGCCCCCCCACCTGCTGGGCAAAACCTGCGCGGGTGCGAAACAGAAACACCCACAACGCCCCCGCCCCCGCAAGCGCCAGCAGCAAGCCGATGGACATGCGCGAGCCCTGCATCAGCCGGGGTATCTGTGTGACCTTCTCAAACGTTTTGGTCTGGGGAAAGTTGTAGCCCATGGGGTCTTTCCAGGGACCATAGACCAGATAGCTGAGCACCAGCGTGGCGACATACACCAGCATCAGGCTCACCAGGATTTCGTTGGCATTGAACTTGTCACGCAGCAGCGCCGTGAGCCCCGCCCACACCATGCCCCCCAACACCCCCGCCACCAAAATGGCGGGCACGATCCAGGGGCCCGTGGTCTTTTCAGCCAGCAGTGCCACCCCCCCTGCGGCCACGGCGCCCATCACAAACTGCCCTTCGGCACCGATGTTCCAGACGTTGGACCGAAAACACACGGCCAAACCCAGTGCGATCAACAGCAGTGGCGTCGCCTTGACCATGAGCTCGCCCAAGGCATATTGCGACTTCACAGGCTCCCAGAAGAAGACTTGCAGGCCCCGCACAGGGTCTTTGCCCAGGGCCATGAACAACATCACCCCAATCACGATCGTGACGGCCAGCGCCAGGAGGGGGGAGCCATACGTCCACAGCTTGGAGGCCTGCGGACGCGGTTCGAGCTTAAACATGCTGTACCCCCCCCGCATGGGCAGGCGGCGCATGCCGTGCCGACGAATCGCGAGACAGGTGGGCCTGCACGTCGGCATGCCAGAGGCCGCTCATCCATTCGCCAATACGCTCCACCGTCGCCTCGGCGCGCGCCACGGAGGGCGACAGGTGTCCCTTGGCCACCACATGCAGCCGATCACAGATTTCAAACAATTCGTCCAACTCCTCACTGACGACCAGCACGGCACAACCGGCGTCGCGCAGCGCCAGAATCGATCCACGAATCTGCGCCGCAGCGCCCACGTCCACGCCCCAGGTCGGTTGCGAGACGATCAGCAATTGGGGGTTGGCATCAATCTCCCGCCCCACGATGAACTTTTGCAGGTTGCCGCCCGACAACGACTTGGCGGCCGAGTTCGGCCCCCCGGCCTTCACATTGAACCGCTGGATGATGGCCTCGGCGTGCTTTTGCAGAGCCCCCACCTTGATCCAGCCGCTGCGGCTGACGGAATTGATGCGCGTGAGCAGCAGGTTGTGCGCCAGACCCATCGTGGGTACTGCGCCACGGCCCAACCGCTCTTCGGGCACAAAATGCAGGCCCAGCGCCCGGCGCTGGCCGGGGCCCATGCGGCCCGCGTTCTGGCCAGCCACCTGGATGCTGGCGGGATCAGCCCGCTGGTCTTCACCCGACAACGCATAAAGCAGCTCTTTTTGCCCGTTGCCTGAGACACCGGCAATGCCCACCACCTCGCCCGCCTTCACCTCGAATTGCAGATCGATCAAGTCCACACCGAACTGGTCGGCGCGCGGCAGCGACAGGCCCTGCACGCGCAACACCGTCGCACCGGTCTGCACGGCGCGGTGCTCCAGCGCAGGTGGCTCGGCACCAATCATCAGGCGCGACAGCGAGGCGTTGGACTCCTCTGCCGGGTTGCACACACCCGTCACCTTGCCGCCCCGCAACACGGTGCAGGCGGTGCACAGCGCGCGAATTTCGTGCAGCTTGTGGCTGATGTAGAGGATGCTGCAGCCTTCAGAAGCCAGCTTGCGCAGCACCACAAAAAGCTTCTCGACCGCCTGGGGCGTGAGCACCGAGGTGGGCTCGTCCAGGATCAGCACCTTGGGGTTGGTGAGCAGCGCGCGGATGATCTCCACGCGCTGCATCTCGCCCACGCTCAGCGTGTGCACCGGGCGCAGGGGGTCGATGTCGAGGCCATACTCGGCCGCCTTGGCGGTGATGCGCTGCGTGACCTCGGCCAGCGTCAGGCTCTTGTCCAGGCCGAGCCACACGTTTTCGGCCACGGTGAGGGTGTCGAACAGGCTGAAATGCTGGAACACCATGGCAATGCCCAGGGCCCGCGCCTCTTGCGGGTTGCGCACCTGTACCGCCTGGCCGTTGAAGAACACGCTGCCTTCGTCGGGCTTGACCGAGCCGTAGATGATCTTCATCAGCGTGGACTTGCCCGCGCCGTTTTCGCCCAGCACCGCATGGATCTCGCCGGGCAACACCGTGAGCGACACATTGCTGTTGGCCACCACAGCGGGATAGCGCTTGGTGATGCCCGTCAACTGCAGCCGGGGCGGCGGCGGCGCGCCCGGGCCGGGAGAGAAATGGGGTGAACTCATGCGGGGGATTGTCTCTCAGTTTTACAACTTGTTATAAGAGTGAAAACACCTTCTTGCGCTTGTTCAGCATGCGCAAGCAGCTATTCTTTTCGTAGCGAAGCGGCCACAGCCTTCACACACTCGCGCAGCCACATGGCAGCTGCCGAGTGGTGGGTGCGCGCGTGCCACAGCTGGTAATACATCAGCCGGGGAAAGGGCACGGGACACAGCAGTATGGCGACCGGCAACTGCGACACGTAGCGCTCGCAATACTGGCGCCCCGTTGTCAACACCAGCAAGCTTGATGCCACGATGTGGGGGATCAGGCTGAAATGCGCGCAGCGCGCCGTGATGTGGCGCTGCATGCCCAGGCTGTCCAGGTGCACATCGATCACACCGCGCGCGCCGGGGTGGGTGGGGGTGGGCGCGATGTGCTCTGCGGCCAGCCAGCTCTCCACATCCCAGCCGCGCCGAACGGCGGGGTGGTCCTTGCCAACGAGGCACACCACCTCGTCGCCAAACAAGCGGCCCATGTGCAAATCGTCCGGCGGCTGGGGCCAATTGCCAATCACCACGTCGACCTCCCCCTGCGACAGATGTGCGTGATAGTGCGCATCGGCCGACAGGGGCAGGATTTCGATGGGGCACAGGGGTGCCTCGACCTTGATGCGCGCCACCAGCTGGGGCAGAAACAGCGGGTCCAGGTAATCGCTGGCGGCCAAGCGAAACGTTCGGGTGGAGGTGCGCGGATCGAACCCGCGTGCATCTGAAAACAGCGCCTCGGCCGACCGGAGGATGGCGCCCGCTGGCTCCACCATGCGCTGCCCTGCATCGGTGGGCATCATGCTGGAACCCGAGCGCACCAGGAGCGGGTCGCCCGACAGATCCCGCAGCCGCTTGAGCGCGGCAGACACCGCAGGCTGGTGCATGCCCAGCCGGACGGCGGCTCGCGATACGCTGCGTTCAGTCAACACGGTGTGCAAGACCCTTATGAGATGGAGGTCTATCTTGTCGAAAAGGGCATGGTCTCTCATACGGGGGGCTGCATTCTTGTCATACGGCATCGCGTATGCCACGCCGCGCGGTGACCGCGCAGCGCACCGTCGTGTGGGGGTGGGGGGAGTGCCGCCAACTGTACACCGCGCCCCCGCCCCTAGATTTCGTCGATGGAGGTAGAGCGGTCGCCAGGGCCCGGGCTGCGGTCAATCGCAAAACGCTCGCCCGTCTTCACATAAAAGCTGGCGCCAAAGCGGCCCACGGGGTGAAAGTCCTGCAGCCGAACGCGCCAGCGCTCGGTGTCTACCAGGCCATCGCGCACTGCCAGCCACTGCACCCGGCCAATGAAAACATAGCGGCTGGCGGTCTCCAGGGTTTCGTGCAGCACACATTCGAAGGCCACGGGCGCCTGGGCGATGCGCGGCGGCGCCACACTGCGCGAGGGCACCGCAGTGAGCCCGGCGTGCACCAGCTCGCTCTGGTCAGCGGGTAGCGCATCGCCACAGGCATGCATGCGCTCTGCCATGGCCTCGTCGGTGATGTGCACGACGAACTCGCCGGTGCGCAGAATGTGGGCCGCCGTGTCCTTGAGCGCCCCGCCCTGCAGCCGGTTGATGCTCACCATCACGATGGGCGGGTCCTCGCCCACCATGTTGAACATGCTGAACGGCGCAGCGTTCACGGTGCCGTCCGGCCCCAGGGTGGTGATGAGGGCGATCGGGCGCGGCACGATCAGGCTGGCCATCAGCTTGTAGCGCTGGTAGGCATCCAACTGCGAAAAATCAATATCCATCGGGCTCTTTGCGGGGTGGGGCAACACGCACCCCTGCAAGCAGAAAACGGGCCTGCGGGGAGCCAAGACAGGTTTCCTTGCGGCAGCTCAAAAAGGATAGCCCCCACGCTCCCCGCTGCGCTGGGTCGCTGCCCCCCGAGGGGGCGCTTTTCATCTTGGGGCGACCCAGCGATGAAAAATCGAGGTGCGCCACAGGTACATTCAGCGCTCACGATTTCCCGGCACGCCCCGCACAGAACCAAGACACCGCGCCCCCCGGCGCGCGATCGCACGTATTCACCACCGCCTGCGCATGAACCACACACCCGACATCAAAGGCTGGTGCCCCGGCGCCTGGCAGCCCATGGCTTCGGGTGATGGGCTGGTGGTGCGGGTGCGACTGCCGCAGGGGCGGCTGACGCTGCACCAGGCGTTGCGGCTGTCGCGGTTGGCCCAGGTGCACGGCGCGGGGGGGCTAGAGCTGTCGAACCGCGCCAATGTGCAGTTGCGCGGCGTGCGGCCCGATCGCCATGCCGCGCTGCTGCGCTCGTTGGCCGCGTGCGGGCTGCTCGATGGGGATGCGCGCAGCGAGCGGCGGCGCAACGTGGTGATCGACCCGCTGCACCAGCCGGATGATGGCGTGCAAGCCCTGGGCGCGTTGCTGCACCAAGCGCTGGCGCAAGCCGAAGAACTGCACGCGTTGCCTGCCAAGTTCGGCTGGGCCATCGATGGCGGCCACTCCACCTGGCTGCAGGGGGTGTCTGCCGACATCCGCATCGAACGGTTGCCAAGCGATGCGCCCCACGCGTGGCGGGTGCGTCCCGACGGCCTGACCTGGGCACTGGCTGTGGCAAGCCCCCACGAGGCCGTCGCAGCGGGTATGGCCCTGGCGCGCTGGTTCGCGCAGCGCAGCCTGCGCCAGCAATCGATGGGACAGCGGCCCGGGCGCGTGATCGCCTGCGCCCAGGAACTGAGCGACCAGTTGCAGACCCCCACCCCAACCGCAGCCTGGCTCCCCGGCCTGCCGCAGGGCGCAACCTGGGTTGCGACAGGCACCGCCCCCGCGCTGAGGACGGGCGAGGCCCTGCCTGGCCCGGTGGAGGGGATCGGCTGGCTGGTGGGTGCGCCGCTGGGGCGCGTTTCGGCTGCAGCATGGGGGCAGTTGGTGCAGGCCCTGCAGCGCAGCGGCGCCACGGGGCTGCGGATCACGCCCTGGCGCATGCTGTTGCTGGAATGCAGCACCGATGCACTGCCCCGCCTGTGGCAGGACGCTGGCCTGCATACCAAGCACGTGGCAGAACACTGGGTGACGCACCCCGGCGACGCGCGCTTGCGTGTCTCGGCCTGCACGGGCGCCCCGGGGTGCCCCCAGGCGCTTGCGCCCACGCAAGCCCTGGCACTGGCCTGCGCACCCCATGTGCCCGAGCACGCGCACCTGCACGTGTCCGGCTGCGCCAAAGGCTGCGCGCGGCAGGCGCCCGCTACCGTCACGCTGCGCGCAGAACCGGGGCCGGACGAGGCCCTGTGGGCCGTGGTTCGCCAGGGCACCGCCAGCGGCGTGGCCACCGAGCACATTTCCATGTCCGTCCTGCAAGACAATCTCGGCTTGTTGTTTGCAAAGAATTAATGCTGCACCGCTACGAAACCCATGGCGCCGAGATCTACCGGCAGTCTTTTGCCACCATCCGGCGCGAAGCCGCACTGAGCCATTTCACGCCCGTCGAAGAACGCGTGGTGGTCCGCATGATCCACGCGGCCGGCATGGTCGAACTCGCACCGCTGGTGGTGTTCTCGCCGGGCATGGCCGAGGCCGCCGAGCAGGCGCTGGAGGCCGGTGCGCCCGTGCTGTGCGATGTGCGCATGGTGAGCGAAGGCATCACCCGCTCGCGCCTTCCAGCCCACAATCCCATCGTCTGCACACTGCAGGACGACCGGGTGCCCGCCCTGGCCCAAGAGCTGGGCACCACCCGCAGCGCCGCTGCAGTGGAACTGTGGCGCCCCCAATTGCAAGGAGCCGTGGTGGCCATCGGCAATGCGCCGACGGCCTTGTTCCACCTGCTGAACATGCTCCAGGAGCCCGGTTGCCCGCGCCCTGCGGCCATCATTGGCTGCCCAGTGGGATTCATCGGCGCCGCCGAGTCCAAAGACGCGCTGATGCAGGACCTGCCCGTGCCGGCCATGATTGTGCGCGGCCGCCTGGGCGGCTCTGCCATGACCGTTGCCGCCATCAATGCGCTGGCCAGCCATGTCGAATAGCGCACCGCCCCCAGGGCACGGTGGGCCCGGTGTCGTGTGCGTGGGCCTGGGGCCCGGCGACCCGGATCTGATGAGCGTCAAGGCCGACCGGCTGGTGCGCGGCGCACGCCACGTGGCCTTCTTCCGCAAGAAGGGCCGGCCCGGCAAGGCCCGGCAGTTGGTGGAAGGCCTGTTGATGCCCGGGGTGACCGAATACCCGATGGAATACCCCGTGACCACCGAGCTGCCGGTCGACAGCCCGGGCTACGTGGCCCAGCTGTCCGCGTTCTACGACGACTGGTGCGCGCGCCTGACGCTGCTGGCGCACACGCAGCAGGTGGTGGTGCTTTGCGAGGGCGACCCGTTCCTGTACGGGTCTTTCATGCATCTATACACCCGGCTGCGCGAGCGCGCTGACGTGCCGATGGAGGTGGTGCCCGGCATCCCCGGCATGGTGGGGTGCTGGCACGCCACGGGCGAGCCCATCACCTGGGGCGACGACGTGCTCAGCGTGATGACGGGCACACTGTCCGAAGACGAACTGGTGCGCCGCATGCAAGCCGCCGAGGCGCTGGTGGTGATGAAGGTGGGGCGCAACCTGCCGCGCATTCGCCGGGCGCTGGTGCGCACCGGCCGGCTCGACGCCGCCTGGCTGGTGCAGAACGGCACCACGGCCACGCAACAAGTGGCGCGCCTGGCCGATGTGGCCGACGACGCCTGCCCATACTTCGCCATCGTGCTGGTGCACGGCCAGGGGCGCCGGCCGGAGGCCGCATGGTGACCCCCACTGCAAACCCCACAGCCAACCTTGCTCCAATCGGCCGCCTGACCGTGGCGGGCCTGGGGCCCGGCGCGCTCGCGCAGATCACGCCCGAAGTGGCCACCGCCCTGCAAGATGCCACTGACGTGGTGGGCTACCTGCCGTATGTGGTGCGTGCGCAGGCGCTGCTGCACCAGGCGGGCGCAGACAGCGCCGTGCGCCTGCACGCATCGGACAACCGCGTGGAGCTGGAGCGCGCGCAGCAAGCGCTGGCCCTGGCTGCCCAAGGGCGGCGTGTGGTGGTGGTCTCCTCCGGCGACCCGGGCGTTTTTGCCATGGCGGCTGCCGTGTTCGAGGCCATGGAAAACGCCCCCCCCGCACAGGCCGCCGCATGGCAGGCGCTGGATGTGCAGGTGCTGCCCGGCATCACCGCCATGCTGGCGGCAGCGGCCCGCGCGGGGGCCCCGCTCGGGCACGACTTTTGTTGCATCAACCTGTCGGACAACCTCAAACCCTGGCCGGTAATTGCCAAACGGGTGCAACTGGCGGCCGAGGCCGACTTTGCCATGGCCTTCTACAACCCGCGCTCGGTCAGCCGGCCCGAGGGTTTTGTACGCCTGCTGGCGCTGCTGCGCACCCACTGCGAGCCACAGCGCCTGGTGGTGTTTGCGCGGGCTGTGTCCACACCCGACGAGCAGCTCAGGGTGTGCACGCTGGCCGAGGCCCAGCCCGAGATGGCCGACATGCGCACCGTGGTGTTGGTGGGCAACAGCACCACGCGGCGCGTGGGCCGCTTTACCTACACCCCGCGCTTCTACGGCCTGCCGACGGAGTCACCCGGGCCATCGCCCTCGCCTGCCGCCTCGTTCACACCGGGCAACACGCCATGACGCAGCCAGTGGAGCACGGCGCCCACCGTTTCGGCGCGCGCGCGCTGCGGCAGACCGGGCCGCTGCACCATCACCACGGGCAGGCCCAGCGCGCGGGCCGCGTCGAGCTTGCCTCGGGTGGCGTCGCCCCCCGCGTTCTTGGCCACCAGCCACTGCACGCGCTGCGTCTGCAGCAAGGCCAGGTCGTGCGCGGCACTGAAGGGGCCTCGCCCCAGTTCCACCGTGGCACCGGGCCAGGGCAAGCTGCCGGGCGCGGGCGCATCCACCAGACGCACCAGATAGTGGTGCTGCGGCAGGCTGGCAAAGGCCTGCAACTGCTTGCGGCCCACGGCCAAAAACACGCGGGCCGGCGCCATCGGCAAGGCCCGCGCCGCAGCGGCCATGTCGGGCACGTTGACCCACTGGTCGCCGGGCACGGCCTGCCAGGGGGGGCGCTCCAGCGCCAGCAAGGGCACACCCGTGGCTTCGCAGGCCGCGACGGCATTGCGGCTCATCTGCGCAGCGAACGGGTGCGTGGCATCCACCACCTGCGTGATGCCGTGATCGGCCAGGTAACGCACCAGCCCCGGCACGCCGCCAAAGCCCCCGCTGCGCGTGGGCAGCGGCTGCGCCAGCGGCGACTGCGTAACGCCCGCGTACGAGAACACGGCCCGCACACCGGACTGGTGCAAAGCCTGGGCCAACTGGCTGGCGCCGCTGGTACCGCCCAGCACGAGAACATGCGTCATGACTGATCCGTGGTTGACATTGGTGGGCCTGGGCGAAGACGGGTTGGACGGGCTCTCGCCCGCCGCCCGCGGCGCGCTGGACGCCGCCCAGGTGGTGTTCGGCGGGCCGCGCCACCTGGCGCTGGCACAGGTGGGCGCGCGTGGGCAGCCGTGGCCTGTGCCGTTCGACGTGGCGCCCGTGCTGGCCCTGCGCGGGCAGCGCGTGGTGGTGCTGGCGTCGGGCGACCCCTTCTGGTTTGGTGCTGGCGGCAGCCTGGCGGCGCACCTGGCGCCACACGAGTGGCGCTGCCACCCGCAACCCTCGACATTCTCGCTGGTCGCGGCCCGGCTCGGTTGGCGCCTGGAAGCCGTCGATTGCCTGGGCCTGCACGCCAGCCCGTTGCAGCAACTGCTGCCGCGACTGGCGTCGGGCCAAGCGGCCATCGTGCTGGTGCGCGACGGCGCCGCCGTGATCGAACTGGCGCGCTGGCTGGCGCACGAAGGCTGGGGCGATAGCGCCCTGTGGGTGATGGAGGCCGTGGGCGGCCCGCACGAGCGCTGCCGCATGCTGAAGGCCCACAACGCCGCAGCACAACTGGATGCATCCCCCGCACGCGCGCCCGTGGCTGTGGCCCTGCTCGCCCGCGGCGGCGTGGGCATGCCCCAGGTGCCTGGCCACGCCGACGACCGCTACGCGCACGATGGACAAATCACCAAGGCGCCCGCCCGTGCGTTGACCCTGGCTGCCCTCGCGCCCCGGCGCGGCCAACGGCTGTGGGACATCGGCAGTGGCTCTGGCTCGGTGGCGGTGGAATGGTGCCTGGCGGGCGGTGTAGCCAGCTGCGTGGAACAACACGCGGCGCGCGCGGACAACATCCGCCGCAATGCCGAGCGCGTGGGCCTGCAGGCCGCGCTGCAGGTGGTGCACGGCCTGGCGCCCGCTGCCCTGCAAGGGTTGCCACCGCCACAGGCCGTGTTTGTCGGCGGCGGTTTCGACGCTGCGCTGTTCACCGAACTGCAGGCGTTGATGCCCGCCGGTTGCCGCCTGGTGGTAAACGCCGTCACGCTGGAAACCCAGGCGCTTCTGGTGCAACTGCATGGTGCGCACGGCGGGCAGTTGCTGCGGCTGGAGCTGTCCACGGCACAGCCGCTGGGGCGCATGCACAGCTGGCAGGCGGCGCGCCCGCTGGTGCAGTGGAGCTGGCAACGATGACGGCGGCCACCCACGCGTGCGTGGTGCTGGGCATCGGCCTGCGGGCCCAGGCCCCGGCAGACGCGCTCCAAGCCCTGTGGCGGGAGGCGCAGGCCGCGCTCACAGCGCCCGCACCTCAAGGACCTCAAGGACATTGGGCCGCGCATACCTCCCATGCCCCCCATGCCGCACAGGTGGACGGCTTTTGCGCGGTGGCCCTGCTCGACAGCAAGGCCCGCCACCCGGCACTCGCGCGCTGGCTGCAGGCCGTGGCGCCCCACGCGGCCGTCATTGCGGTGGCGCAAGACCAGTTGCCCGCCCAACCCGTGGCCACCCATTCGCCGCGCCTCCAGGCGCGCTACGGCACCGGCAGCGTGGCCGAGGCCGCAGCCCTGTCGGCTGCGGGCCCCGAGGCCACACTGATCGTGCCCCGCCTGGTGGCCGCTGATGGCAGCGCCACACTGGCCGTGGCCATTCGCCGGGCGGTCCCCCCGGATTGTTGTTTGGCAGCGGCCGCCAGTGTGCGTGCCGCGCCCCCCTTGCAAGGAGCAACGGCATGACCGTGCATTTCATTGGCGCCGGCCCTGGCGCTGCCGACCTCATCACCGTGCGCGGGCGCGACCTGATGGCCGCGTGCCCTGTGTGCCTGTATGCCGGCTCGCTGATCCCGCGCGAGCTGCTGGCCCATTGCCCGCCGGGCGCGCGCATCGTCAATACCGCAGCCATGAGCCTTGATGACATCGTGGCCGAGATCGCGGCCGCACACGCGCTGGGCCAGGACGTGGCACGCCTGCACTCGGGCGACCTGTCGGTCTGGTCGGCCATGGGCGAGCAACTGCGGCGCCTGCGCGCGCTGGGCATTGCGTACACCGTGACGCCGGGTGTGCCGTCGTTCGCCGCTGCCGCCGCCACGCTGGGCGCCGAGCTTACGCTGCCCGGCCTGTGCCAGTCGGTGGTGCTCACGCGCACCTCGGGCCGCGCCACCTCCATGCCCGAGGGCGAGAACCTGGCCGCTTTTGCCGCCACGGGCGCGGTGCTGGCCATCCACCTGTCGATCCACGTGGCCGAGAAGGTGCAGGCCGAGCTGCTGCCGCACTATGGCGGCGACTGCCCGGCGGCCATCGTGTGGCGCGCGAGCTGGCCCGACGAGACCGTGGTGCGCACCACCGTGGGCGCCCTGGCCCAGGCCGTGGCCGCCAGCATGGAGCGCACCGCGCTGATCCTGGTGGGCCGCAGCCTGCAGGCGCAAGACTTTGGCGAGAGCCGCCTCTACGCCGCAGACTACGACCGCCGCTACCGCCCGCTGGGCACAGAGCCGCGCTTTCCGGCCACCGATGTGCGCGACGGCGCCCCGCTGGACACCGCCCGCGACCAACCGCTGGACGCGCCCAGCGCATGAGCCGCTTCTCCACGGCCCCAACGGTCGCCCCCACAGCCGCTCAACCGGCCGCCCTACCCGCCGATCTTCCCAACGCTTTGTCCCCCGCATTGCCGCCCCTCGCCCTCACACTGATCGGCATCGGCACGGGCAACCCCGACCATCTCACGCGCCAGGCCATTGCAGCCATGAACGCGGCCGACCTGATCCTGCTGCCGCACAAGGGCGAGGACAAGGCCGAGCTGGCGGCCCTGCGGCAATCGCTGTGCGACGCGGTGCTGACAGGCCCTGCAGCGCCGCGCATCGCCGGTTTTGACATGCCGGTGCGCCGCAGCCAGGGCGATGACTACCGGGCCCAGGTGGACGAATGGCATGCCGCGATCACGCAGCAGTGGCAGGCGGCCATTGGCAATGCCTTGGCACAAGCCCGACTCGATGCGCCTGCCGAGGGCGCCCCGCTGCGTGTGGCGCTGCTGGTGTGGGGCGACCCGTCGCTCTACGACAGCACGCTGCGCATCGCCGCCCGCCTGCAGCCCGCCCCCGTGCAGGTGCAGGTAGTGGCAGGCATCACCTCGGTGCAGGCGCTGGCGGCGGCGCAT
>RCMZ01000261.1_pt1 | contig 43379 bp, 34 predicted proteins | sample 2041141 | NCBI WGS metagenome assembly RCMZ01 (sample SAMN09708263, study PRJNA481090) | Wastewater metagenome, whole genome shotgun sequencing project. | biome: sewage; isolation source: Davis station wastewater (DW) | place: Antarctica: Davis Station | collected 2010-03-01 | reverse complement strand
TCGCCGGTGACGAGCAGTTGATCAAGCTGCACGCTCAGGCAACGGTCGCTCCGTCTCAACTCCTCACCGCCCTGGCCGGCGTCCTCAAGGCCGCCGCCCAGCTCAAGGGCGCCGGCGTTCCGGCCGGCCTCGAAGCCGTCGAGCCCGACGCCACCGCGCGGAGCATCGCCGAAAGCCTGGTGGGCGGCGAGAAGCGCGCGATCTTCCTCGGCAACGTCGCCGAGCAGAATGCGCAAGCCGCCCAGATTCACGCGTTGGCGCAGGAGCTGGCCAAGCTGACCGGCGCCAGCTTCGGCTTTCTTGGCGAAGCGGCGAACAGCGTCGGCGGGTACGTCGCCAAGGCCGTGCCGAGCGCGCTCAACGCCCGCGAAATGTTTGCCCAGCCGCGCCAAGCCTACATCCTGTTCGGCGTCGAACCCGAACTCGATTGCCACAATCCGCAGCAGGCCGTGGCGGCGCTCAAGCAGGCGGCGCTGACCGTCGTGCTGACGGCGTTCAAGAGCGCGACGCTGCTGGAAACCGCCGACGTCCTGCTGCCGGTGACGCCTTTCACCGAAACCTCCGGCACCTACGTCAATACCGAAGGCCGTGTGCAGAGCTTCAACGGCGTCGTCCGTCCGCTCGGCGATGCGCGTCCGGGCTGGAAGGTACTGCGCGTCCTCGGCAACGTCCTGGCGCTGCCCGGCTTCGACTACGACTCGAGCGAGCAGGTGCGCGACGAGGTGATCGCCGTCGGTCAGGAGTTCGTCACCGGGCTGGACAACGGCATCGCCGGCGTCGCCGTTTCGCTCGGCGCGCCTGCGGCGAACGGCTTGCAGCGGATCGCCGACGTGCCGATCCACTTCGCCGACCCGCTCGCGCGCCGTGCGCCGGCTCTCCTGCTGACGCGCGACGCGGCCGTGCCGAGCGCCCGCATGAGCGCTGCGACCGCATCCGGCCTCGGCGTCGCCGACGGCGAGCCGGTGCGTGTCCGGCAGGGGCAGGGCGAAGCCCGCCTGGCGGTCAAGATCGATGAAACCGTTCCGGCGGCATGTGTCCGCGTGGCCGCAGCGCATGCTGCAACGGCTGCGCTGGGCGACATGTTCGGCCAGATTACCGTGGAGCGTGCATGATGGTGGATGCGCTGCAGCAACTGTTGCAAGGCGTGTTCGGACCGGTTTTCCCGCTGGTCTGGACGCTGCTCAAGATCGTTCTCATCATCGCTCCGCTGCTGCTCGGCGTCGCTTACCTGACGTTCTGGGAACGCAAGGTCATCGGCTGGATGCAGGTGCGGATCGGCCCGAACCGCGTCGGTCCCTGGGGCTTGATCCAGCCGATCGCTGACGGCGTCAAGCTGCTGATGAAGGAAATCGTGATTCCTTCCGGCGCCAGCAAGGGCATCTTCCTGATCGCCCCGATGTTCGCCTTCGCACCGGCGCTGGCCGCCTGGGCGGTGATCCCGTTCAACGACACCATGGTGCTCGCCAACGTCAACGCCAGCCTGCTCTACATCATGGCGGTGACCTCGGTCGGGGTGTACGGGATCATCCTCGCGGGCTGGTCTTCCAACTCCAAGTACGCCTTCCTCGGCGGCATGCGTTCCGCTGCCCAGATGATTTCCTACGAAGTCGCGATGGGCCTTGCCCTCGTCGTCGTGCTGATGGTCTCGAACAGCCTCAACCTCGGCGACATCGTCAAGGCGCAGGGGCGCGGCATGTTCGCCGACAACGGCCTCGGCTTCCTGTCGTGGAACTGGCTGCCGCTGCTGCCGATGTTCGTGGTCTACCTGATCTCGATCGTCGCCGAAACCAACCGCGCGCCGTTCGACATGGCCGAAGGCGAGTCGGAAATCGTCGGCTTCCACGTCGAGTACTCGGGCATGGCCTTCGCGGTGTTCTTCCTCGCCGAATACGCCAACATGATCCTGGTCTCCACGCTGACCGCGGTCCTGTTCCTCGGCGGATGGCTATCCCCGGTCGGCTTCCTGCCCGACAGCATCTTCTGGCTGTTCGTGAAGATCGCCGCCGTGCTGTTCTTCTTCCTGTGGATTCGCGCCACCTTCCCGCGCTACCGCTACGACCAGATCATGCGCCTGGGCTGGAAAGTGTTCATTCCCGTGTGCCTCATCTGGCTGACCGTCGTCGGCTGCTGGATGATGTCGCCGTGGAACATCTGGAAGTGAGAGGCTAGTCATGGGTTCGATGAAAGAAATTTTCAACAGCCTCCTGCTCAAGGAGCTGTTCAAGGGAATGTCGGTGACCGGGCGCTACATGTTCGCGCGCAAGATCACCGTCCAGTATCCCGAAGAGAAGACGCCGCAGAGCTTCCGCTTCCGCGGCCTGCATGCGCTGCGCCGCTATCCGAACGGCGAGGAGCGCTGCATCGCCTGCAAGCTCTGCGAGGCGGTCTGCCCGGCGATGGCGATCACCATCGAGTCGGATCAGCGCGCGGACGGCTCGCGCCGCACGACGCGCTACGACATCGATCTGACCAAGTGCATCTTCTGCGGCTTCTGCGAAGAGGCCTGCCCGGTAGATGCCGTCGTGGAAACCCGGATTTACGAGTACCACGGCGAAAAGCGCGGCGATCTCTACTACACCAAGCCGATGCTGCTGGCCAATGGCGACCGCTACGAAGCGCAGATCGCCGAAGACCGCGCGCATGACGCGAAATTCCGCTGAGGCCGACACGATGGAATTCAAGACCTTCGTTTTTTACTTTTTCGCGGCGATCATGGTGTTCGCCGCCCTGCGCGTCATTACCGCGCGCAACCCGGTGCAGGCCGCGCTCTTTCTGGTCCTGACCTTCGTCAGCGCCAGCGGCATCTGGATGCTCCTGCAGGCCGAGTTTCTCGCGATCGCGCTGGTGCTGGTCTATGTCGGCGCGGTGATGGTGCTCTTCCTGTTCGTCGTGATGATGCTCGACATCAACCTCGACCGGGTGCGCGAGGGCTTCTGGAGCTACCTTCCGCTCGGCGCCATCGTCGCTTTGCTGATGGTCGCCGAAATGGGGCTGGTGCTGGGCGGCAACTATTTCGACCTGTTCGAGAACAAGGTGCCGCAGGCCGCCGCCGACGCGACCAACGTCATGTCGGTCGCCCGCCTGATGTATACCGACTATGTTTATCCGGTCGAACTCGCGTCGGTCATCCTGCTGGTCGGCATCGTCGCCGCGGTGGTGCTGACCATGCGCGATCGCCGCAAGACCAAGGCAGTCGATCCGGCGACGCAGGTCATCGTCAAGGCCAAGGACCGTATGCGCGTGCTGCAGATGCCTTCCGAGAAGCAAGGCTGAGACGCAAGCGAGAATAACAAGGCGGTGGCGCGCTGCGCCGCCGCATGCTGAAGGAACCAGGGAGGCACTTTGCTTACACTGTCCCATTTTTTGATCCTAGGCGCGATCCTCTTTGCGATCGCCGTCGTAGGCATCTTCCTTAACCGGAAGAACCTGATCGTCCTGCTGATGGCGATCGAACTGATGCTGCTGGCGGTGAACATGAACTTCATCGCGTTCTCGCATTACATGCAGGACGTCGCCGGTCAGGTCTTCGTCTTCTTCATCCTCACCGTCGCCGCCGCCGAGTCGGCGATCGGCCTCGCCATCCTGGTCGTTCTCTTCCGCAACCTGAGAACCATCCACGTGGATGATCTGGACAGCCTCAAGGGTTAAGCGCACATGGACATGAAGAGCCTTTATCTCCTGGTGCCGCTGGCACCGCTCGCCGGCGCGATGATCGCCGGCCTGTTCTGCCGGATCATCCCGCGCTGGGTGGCGCACACGGCGACGATCGCCGGCGTTGCCATCGCCTTCTTCGCCTCCTTCCTGATCTTCAAGGACGTGATGGCCGGCAACACCTACAACGGACCGGTCTACCAGTGGCTGACTTCGGGCGACTACCGCTTCGAAGTCGGCTTCCTGATCGATCAGCTGACGGTCACGATGATGCTCGTCGTGACCTCGGTCTCGCTGATGGTGCACATCTACACGATCGGTTACATGAAGGAAGATCCGGGCTACAACCGTTTCTTCAGCTACATCTCGCTGTTCACCTTCTCGATGCTGATCCTGGTGATGAGCAACAACTTCATGCAGCTCTTCTTCGGCTGGGAAGCCGTGGGTCTGGTGTCGTATCTGCTGATCGGTTTCTGGTACACCCGGCCGACCGCGATCTTCGCCAACATGAAGGCCTTCCTGGTCAACCGCGTCGGCGACTTCGGCTTCATCCTCGGCATTGGCCTCGTCCTCGCGCACTTCGGCACGCTCGATTACGCCGCCGTCTTCGCCAAGGCGCCGTCGCTCGCCGATGTCACGATCTCGTTGTTCGCCGACCGCGAGTGGGCGACCGTCTCGCTGATGTCTATCACCTGCATCCTGCTGTTCATCGGCGCCATGGGCAAGTCGGCGCAGGTTCCGCTGCACGTCTGGCTGCCCGACTCGATGGAAGGTCCGACCCCGATTTCCGCACTGATCCACGCCGCAACGATGGTGACGGCCGGCATCTTCATGGTCGCGCGCATGTCGCCGCTGTTCGAGTTGTCCGACGCCGCGCTGACCTTCGTCATCGTCATCGGCTCGATCACCGCGCTGTTCATGGGCTTCCTCGGCATCATCCAGAACGACATCAAGCGCGTCGTGGCCTACTCGACGCTCTCGCAGCTCGGCTACATGACCGTCGCGCTGGGCGCCTCGGCCTATTCGGTGGCGATCTTCCACCTGATGACGCACGCTTTCTTCAAAGCGCTGCTGTTCCTCGGCGCCGGTTCGGTGATCATCGGCATGCACCACGACCAGGACATCCGCAACATGGGCGGCCTGCGCAAGTACATGCCGATCACCTGGATCACTTCGCTGATCGGCTCGCTGGCCCTGATCGGCACGCCGTTCTTCGCCGGTTTCTACTCGAAGGATTCGATCATCGAGGCCGTCGCCCTGTCGACCATCCCGGGCGCCGGCTTTGCCTACTTCGCCGTGCTGGCCGGCGTGTTCGTCACGGCCTTCTACTCCTTCCGCATGTATTTCCTCGTCTTCCACGGCGAGGAGCGTTTCGGCAAGGCGCACGACGCCCACGGCCACGATGCGCATGAAGGCGACCACGACGACGAGGAGGTCGCGCACGATCACCACCACGGCCTCGCGCCCGGCCAGAAGCCGCACGAAACGCCCTGGGTCGTGACGCTGCCGCTCGTCCTGCTGGCGATTCCGTCGGTGATCATCGGCTTCATCGGCATCGAGCCGATGCTGTTCGGCGACTACTTCAAGGGCGTCATCCACATCAACGCCGAAGCGCATCCGGCGATGAGCGAGCTCGCGCACCACTTCCACGGCGCCGTGGCGATGGCCACCCACGCGCTTACCACCGCGCCGTTCTGGCTCGCCTTGTCGGGCGTCGCGCTGTCGTGGTTCTTCTACCTGAAGCGTCCGGACATCCCCGCCGCCATCAAGGCGCGCGTCGAGCCGATCTACACGCTGCTCGAGAACAAATACTACTTCGACAAATTCAACGAAGTGGTCTTCGCCGGCGGCGCCCGCCTGCTGGGCCGCGGCTTGTGGAAGGGCGGCGACGTCGGCCTGATCGACGGCATCGTGGTCAACGGCTCGGTGCGTCTGGTCAACTGGCTGGCGAGCATGATCCGCTTCTTCCAGTCGGGCCACATTTACCACTACGCCTTTACGATGATCATCGGCGTGTTCGTGTTGCTGACCCTCTGGGTCTCGCGCGTCTGAGCTAGAAAAAGACTGGGAACGATATGTCAGGTACCCCGCTTCTCTCCCTTGCCGTCTGGATTCCGATCCTCGCCGGTTTCGTCGTGCTGGCGACCGGTTCGGACCGCAACGCGCCGCTCGCCCGCATGCTCGCGCTGCTTGGTGCCGTTGCCGGCCTGCTGGTGACGCTGCCGCTCTACACCGGGTTCGACGTGACGACGCCGGCGATGCAGTTTGTCGAGCTGGCGCCGTGGATTCCGCGCTTCAACATCAATTACCACCTGGGCGTCGATGGCATTTCGATGCTCTTCCTGATCCTCAACAGCTTCATCACGGTGATCGTCGTGCTGGCCGGCTGGCAGGTTATCGACAGCAAGGTGGCGCAGTACAACGCCGGCTTCCTGATCATGTCGGGCCTGCTCAACGGCATCTTCTGCTCGCTCGACGGCGTGCTGTTCTACGTCTTCTTCGAAGCCTCGCTGATCCCGCTCTACCTGATCATCGGCATCTGGGGCGGACCGAACCGCGTGTATGCCGCGTTCAAGTTCTTCCTCTTCACGCTGATGGGCTCGCTGCTCCTGCTGATCGCGCTGCTCTATCTGTTCATTCAGTCGGGCGGCAGCTTCTCGATCCTCGACTGGCATCAGCTGCCGATTCCGCGCGGCGCGCAGCTCTGGATCTTCGTCGCCTTCCTGATCGCCTTCGCGGTGAAGGTGCCGATGTGGCCGGTGCATACGTGGTTGCCGGATGCCCACGTCGAGGCGCCGACCGGCGGCTCTATCGTGCTGGCCGCCATCGCCCTGAAGCTCGGCGCCTACGGCTTCCTGCGGTTCTCGCTGCCGATCGTTCCCGACGCCGCGCACGAGCTCTCGGGCCTAGTCGTCGGCCTGTCGCTGATCGCCATCGTCTACATCGGCTTCGTCGCCCTGGTCCAGGAAGACATGAAGAAGCTGGTCGCCTATTCGTCGATCGCGCACATGGGCTTCGTCACGCTGGGCTTCTTCATGTTCAGCGCCATGGGCATCGAAGGCGCGCTGGTCCAGATGGTTTCCCACGGCTTCGTCTCGGGCGCCATGTTCTTCTGCATCGGCGTCATGTACGACCGCGTCCATTCGCGCCAGATCGCCGACTACGGCGGCGTCGTGAACACGATGCCGAAGTTCGCCGCATTCTTCATGCTGTTCGCCATGGCCAACGCCGGTCTGCCGGCCACCTCCGGCTTCGTCGGCGAATTCATGGTCATCCTCGGCGCCGTCAAGTACAACTTCTGGGTGGCCTTCGCCGCCGCCACGAGCCTGATCGTCGGCGCCGCCTACACGCTGTGGATGTACAAGCGCGTGATCTTCGGCGCGGTGGGCAACCATCACGTCGAGGAACTCACCGACATCAACGGCCGCGAATTCCTTGTCCTGGCCCTGTTGGCCATCGGCACGCTCGGCATGGGTCTCTATCCGCAGCCCTTCACCGAAGTCATGCACAGTTCGGTCAATGAACTGCTGCGCCACATCTCTATCAGCAAGATTCAATAATTGGTAGCCGCTATGACTCTGGCCGAAATGCAATTCGTAATACCCGACCTGCGCCCCGCCAGCGCAGAGCTCTTCATGCTGGCGATGGCCTGCGGCATCCTGCTGGTCGATCTTTTCGTCAAGGACAAGAAGCGCACGCTGACCTTCGTCCTGACCCAACTGGCGCTGCTCGGCGCGGCCGTCATCACCTTCATGACGAGCACCGGCGAGATCGCCTACACGTTCAGCAACATGTACGTCGACGACCTGCTCGGCGATCTGCTCAAGCTGCTGACCTACCTCACGGTGATCGTCGTCCTGTTCTACTCCCGGGGCTACGTTCTCGACCGGCCGCAGATGGCCAAGGGCGAGTACTACACGCTGACGCTGTTCGCCACGCTGGGCATGATGGTGATGATCTCGGCGAACCACTTCCTGACGGTCTATCTCGGTCTGGAACTGCTCTCGCTGTCGCTCTATGCGCTGGTCGCCCTCAACCGCGACTCGGTGCAGGCGACCGAAGCGGCGATGAAGTATTTCGTGCTCGGCGCGCTGGCTTCCGGCCTGCTGCTCTACGGCATGTCGATGATCTACGGCGCGACCGGCACCCTCGAAATCACCGCCGTCGCCGAACGCCTGTACCAGGGCCAGGCCAACAAGAGCATCCTGGTCTTCGGTCTCGTCTTCCTGGTTGCCGGCATCGCCTTCAAGCTCGGCGTCGTCCCCTTCCATATGTGGATTCCCGACGTCTATCACGGCGCCCCGACGGCGATCACGCTGCTCATCGCTTCGGCGCCGAAGCTCGCCGCCTTCGCCATCGTCATGCGCATGCTGGTCAACGGCCTCGTCGTGCTGGCGGCCGATTGGCAGATGATGCTGATCATCCTCTCCGTCCTCTCGATGGCGATCGGCAACCTGGCGGCCATCGCGCAGACCAACCTGAAGCGCATGCTGGCCTACTCGGCGATCTCGCACATGGGCTTCATGCTGCTCGGCCTCGTCACCGGCGTGATCGGCGGCGACGCCCGCTTCGCGCTCAACGCCTACAGCTCGTCGATGTTCTACGTCATCACCTACGTGCTGACCAGCGCCGGCACCTTCGGCATGATCCTGCTGCTCGCCCGCGCCGGTTTCGAATCGGACCTGCTCGACGACTTTAAGGGCCTCAACAAGCGCAGCCCGTGGTTTGCCGCGATGATGATGATGATGATGTTCTCGATGGCCGGCGTGCCGTTCTTCGTCGGCTTCTTCGCCAAGTTCTCGGTGCTGCAGGCCGTGGTCGCCGCCGGCTACCTCTGGCTGGCCATCGCCGCCGTGATCTTCTCGCTGATCGGGGCCTTTTACTACCTGCGCGTCGTCAAGCTGATGTACTTCGATCAGCCGAACGATCCGTCGCCGATCCACGCGCCGTTCGACGTCAAGCTGCTGATGTCGGCCAACGGCCTCGCCGTCGCGCTGCTCGGCATCTTCCCGCAGGCGCTGATGTCGATCTGCGCGGTGGCCCTGCTGCGTTCTCTCTGAGCGCCGCCGCGCCGTGCCGGATACGCCCCGCTGGTCGGGGCGTTTTCTTTTTGGAGGACCGAAAATGACCGACGATCACCGCCACCTGCACGAAGCGCCCCTGGACAGTACCCAGGTGTTCCGGGGCAAGCTGCTCGACGTTCGCCTCGACCGCGTGCAGCTGCCGGACGGTGCCGAAAGCGTGCGCGAATACGTCGTTCATCCGGGGGCCGTGGTGATCATCGCGGAACAGGACAACGGCGAGCTGCTCTTCGAACGCCAGTACCGCTACCCCCTGCGCCGCGCCTTCCTCGAACTGCCGGCCGGCAAGATCGATCCGGGCGAGGACATCCTCCGAACCGCGGTCCGCGAACTGCTCGAGGAAACCGGGCACAGCGCCGCCGAGTGGCGCCATCTCGGCGTGATGCATCCGTGCATCGGCTATTCGGACGAGCGGATAGAGATTTTCCTGGCGCGCGGCCTGCGCCGCGAATCCGCGCCGCAGCTCGACCAGGGCGAGTTCCTCGACTTGCTCAGCCTGCCGCTGGACGCGGCGGTGGCCGCGGTGCGCGCGGGAGAGATCACCGACGCGAAGACGATCACCGCCCTGTTCTGGGCCGAGAAGGTCGTCGCCGACGGCTGGTAGGGTTCAGAGCGAAGGGGCGTTCTCGGTGCCGGCCAGGGCGGCGGCGAGGCTGCGCTTTTCCGCCGCCGTCAGCTGCTTGATCCGGTACTCGGCCTTCAGCGCACTCGAGCGGTCTGGATACTCGACGCTGCCGAGCAGGCGGGCCGGCGGGTGCGAGCGCGTGTAGCGCGCGCCCTTGCCGCAGGCGTGCACGGCGTAGCGGGCGGCGACATCGACGGCGATGCCGGTGTAGATGCTGCCGTCGACGCACTCGATCAGATAGACGCGCCAGGGGCGCGGTGCGGCGGGCGCAGGAGGCGCGAGCGCCGAACTCCGAGGGGGCGGGGTCGGCGGCGCGTCGTCCAGGCCCGCTGCGCCGTCCTCCGCCTCCGTCGTCGGCCGAGCCCCGCTCATCGTCCGCCGCCGTGCTTCAGGCGTCGGCCGCCGGCTCGCCGCCCAGGGCCGCGACCAGATCGTCGAGCAGACGCGCGACTTCGCCGGCCATCAGCGTGAAGTCGAGATCGAAGCGCTCGTCCTCGTTGTCCGACTGGTTCTCGTTTTCTTCCTTGAGCAGGTCGAGGAAGGCCAGGCGCTTGACCTGCAGGTCCTCGGTGAGCAGGAAGGAAATGCGGTCGTTCCAGGTCATCGCCAGCTTGGTCGCGGTCTTGCCGCCGGCGATATGGCGGCGGATTTCCTCGCCCTCGAGCGCGTGCTTGACGTAGCGCACCTTGGCTTCCTCGGCCGAACGCAACTCCAGGTCCTGATCGAGCGTGAAGCCGGCCGGTGCGTCGCCGTCGGCCACCCAGCCGGTCATCGCCGCGGCCGGCGACTGATTGACCTTGAGCAGGCGGGCCGGCATCCCTTCGACCGACTTGCGCAGGTGCTCGAGGAATTCCTCGGCCTTGCCGACGGCGGCGGCATCGATCACCAGCCAGCCGTTCGCCGGGTCGATCCAGCCCCAGGTCGTGCGGCGGCGGACGAAGGCGCGCGGCAGCAGTTCCAGCGTCGTCTGCTCGCGGATTTCGCGCATTTCCTTGCGCCCGACCTTGCGCCCCTCGGCTTCGGTAATTTCCTTGGCCTTGTCCTTGGCGAACTGGTTGACGACCGAGGCCGGCAGCAGCTTCTGCTCGACGCCGAGGGCCAGCAGCCACTGATTGTTGACGCTATGCACGAGGCCGCCGCCGTCGCGCGGCGGGACCCAGCCGAAGCTCTGCGCGTCGGTGGCGCTGCAGCCTTGGAGCGTCAGCGTCGAAAGCTGCTCTTCGAGGCGGGCGGGGTCGATCGCCCAGGGCTTGGGAAGACGGTAGATATGCAGGTTTTTGAACCACATGGGGCGTGCCCTAAAAGTGTTGGGGTGATGCCGGCCCGGGGCCGGGGAAGGAAAGAGGGCAGCGCTTCCCGTGAAGCGCTGCCCTCGCAGCGAAGCGGGAGGCGGCGTTGGGCCGCCCCGGCGCCCGCGCCTAGCCGCAGGTGCCGACGGCGCCGCAAGCGGTGCAGAAGTCGCAGCCGTCCTTGCGGATCATCGTGTAGTTGCCGCATTCGCCGCACAGCTTGCCGGCGGTCGGTTTGGCCGCGGTACTGCCTTGCGGCGCCTCGAGGATGCCCATTTGCTGCAGCGGGAAACCGTTCTCGTCGAGGATGCCGAGCATCGCGTAGCGGTGGATGATCAGGTGCGCGAGGTAGGCGACCGTCGACGGGTAGTTGCTCTGCTTGCGCGTGCCGGGAACGAAGGCCATGAAATCGCCGAGCGGCTCCGGGTAGTCGAGCAGCTTGCGCAGCTTCATGCCGATCCAGGCCGGATCGAGCACGCGCATGTCGAGCGAGAGCAGCTTGGTCAGGCCGTCGAGGGCGCGCGGGTAGTTGCCCGAGAGCCAGACCGAGTAGGGCCGGGTGACGCCGTCGGGCAGCGTGATTTCCTTGAGGCCGAGCACGAAGTCTTCGCCGGTCGCCGGGTTGAAGATGTCGACCGTCCAGGACAGCGTGCCGTCGGTGCCGGTCTTCGGCTCCTTCAGGCTGAACATGGCGTCGAGCACCGGGGTCGGGCCTTCGTGCTTGAAGGCGCCGATCTGTTCGACGCGGAACTGGATCAGCTGCGCCATCGCCGAGACGAGCGAGGGCATCAGCTTGCGTTCGCCGTGCGGCGGGAAGGGCATCGAGAAGCCTTCGCCGTCCTGCGTCTTGGCCAGCGATTCGAGCTTGAGCGCGAGCCAGGCGTGATCGTTGGCGCGCATGTCCATCGACAGCGTCTTGGCGACGGCGCCCAGGCCGCGCGGCTGCGACGGACCGTTGACCCAGGCCTCGAACGGCCAGGCGCGGCCTTCCTGCTCGACATGGCCGACGAACAGGGCGAACTTGCCGAGCGCATGCTCGATCATGTAGGTCCACGCCATGTTGCCTTCCGGCAGGTTCGGGCGGCCGGGCCAGCGCAGGCTCGAGAGCACCGGCGCGGGCAGGTTCTTGATCGTCAGGCGGCGGTTGGCGTCGTTGCTGACGAAGTCCTGCGGCTGCTTCTTGTCCTCGGTCTGCTTGGCCGTCTCGACCGACAGCACGGAGCCGAGCACGCTGTTCGGACGGTAGGTGGCGAGGCCCTTGAGGCCGGCCTTCCAGGCGCTCATGTAGAGGCTCTGGAAGTCCTCGTAGGGGTAGTCGGCCGGCACGTTGACCGTCTTCGAGATCGAGGTGTCGATGTAGGGCGCGACCGCCGCGACGATGTCCTTGTGTGCCTCGGCCGAGATTTCGAGGGCCGTGACGAAGTAGTCGGGCAGCTTCTCGACGTCGCCGCCGAGGTGCTTGTAGAGGCGCCAGGCGTAGTCCTCGACGGCGTATTCCTTGAGCGTGCCGTCGGCCATGCGCTTCTTGCGGCTGTAGGTCCACGAGAAGGGCGGCTCGATGCCGTTCGAGGCGTTGTCGGCGAAGGCCAGCGAGATGGTGCCGGTCGGTGCGATCGACAGCAGGTGCGAATTGCGCAGGCCGTGCTTGCGGATTTCGGCCTTGATTTCGGCCGGCAGGCGCGAGGCGAAATTGCCGCCCGAGAGGTAGAGCTCGGCGTTGAACAGCGGGAAGGCGCCGCGCTCCTGGGCCAGTTCGACCGAGGCGAGGTAGGCGGTGTCGCGCATGTATTCGGAGATGCGCGAGGCCATCGCCGCGGCTTCCGGACGGTCGTAGCGCAGGCGCAGCATGCACAGGGCGTCGCCCAGGCCGGTGAAGCCGAGGCCGACGCGGCGCTTGTTGGCGGCTTCCTCGCGCTGGCGGTCGAGCGGCCAGGCGGTCACGTCGAGCACGTTGTCGAGCATGCGCGTCGACACCTTGATCACCTCGCCGAAGGCGGCGAAATCGAACTCGGCCTGGTCGGAGAAGGGATTGCTGACGAACAGGGTCAGGTTGATCGAGCCGAGGCAGCAGCAGCCGTAGGGCGGCAGCGGCTGTTCGGCGCACGGGTTGGTGGCTTCGATCAGCTCGCAGTAGTAGAGGTTGTTGTCCTTGTTCATGCGGTCGAGGAAGAGGATCCCCGGCTCGGCATGATCGTAGGTGGACTTCATCACCTGATTCCACAGGTCGCGCGCGCGCACCTTGCGGTAGACCCACAGGCCGTCGTCGCGCTGGTAGGCACCGGCCTGCTTCATGTCGGCGTTCGGCTCGGCGCGGTGCGTCAGCTCGACGTCGCCGTCGGCCTCGACGGCTTCCATGAAGGGATCGGTGACGCCGATCGAGATGTTGAAATTGGTCAGGTCGCCGTGATCCTTGGCGTGGATGAAGACCTCGATGTCCGGATGGTCGCAGCGCAGCACGCCCATCTGGGCGCCGCGCCGGGCGCCGGCCGACTCGACGGTCTCGCACGAGCGGTCGAAGACGCGCATGTAGGAGACGGGGCCCGAGGCGCGCGACTGCGTGCCCTTGACCAGCGCGCCCATCGGACGGATCGACGAGAAGTCGTAGCCGACGCCGCCGCCGCGGCGCATGGTTTCGGCGGCCTGGGCGAGCGCGGTGTAGATGCCGGGTTTGCCGTCGACGATTTCGACGACCGAATCGCCGACCGGCTGCACGAAGCAGTTGATCAGCGTCGCCGCGAGGTCGGTGCCGGCGGCGGAATTGATGCGGCCGGCCGGAACGAAGCCGTTTTCCTGCGCCCAGAGGAATTTCGCTTCCCAGTGCGCGCGCTGCTTTTCTTCCTCGTTGGCGGCGAGCGCGTGCGCGACGCGGCGGCGCACGTCATGCACGGAGGTTTCCTTGCCCTTGGCGTACTTTTCGACCAGCACTTCGGCCGAGATTTCCTGCTCGGGCAGCGGCGCGATCTCGGGGGCGTCGGGGATCGCCGCCAAGGACAGCTGTTGTGCAACCTTGCTCATGTTTTGTCCCTCTGTTTTGGGGTGGGAATTGCGGCGCGTGATCGCAGCCGACGATGTAAACGGACCAGCCGATTCGTTGCTATGAATAAGGTAATAGGCGGGGGGCTTGTCGCGCTCAACAAACGTAAAACTACTACATGTAGTGGTATCGGGCAAGAACTTGACTAGATGTAGTTTATCGGCCTTGGGTCGCAGCAGGCCGGGAAAGGTAGCTAAATCACCGTTTTAGGCGACAGGGGGGCTGTTTTTGTTGCGACGCACAAAATTTTTTACCCCGGGCCGGCGGCGGATCGGCTGCTTGTTTTTTGTGCGTTTCCGATGCGGTTTTGCCGTGGATTTCCCGCGGGGTTTTCGTCTTCGCCGCTTCAGCGTTTGGCCGGCGTCGCTCTTTCGCTGCGCCGGTTCTCCGCGTTCGCCGCGGGCACGTTGCCGCTGCGCGCCTTCGCCGGGGGCGGCGCCTTCTTCGCCGGGGCGCTGCTAGCCTCCGCCCGTTCGAGCCAGAGCAGGGCGTCCGCATACGACATGAAGCGCTGGAGATAGTTCGGCGCGACGTCGCGCATCAGCTGGAGCGAGCGCAGCACGAGCCGGTGCGAGTTGAGCGGGCCGGCATTCTCCGGGCCCTGCGCGAGGGCTTGCGCCAGCTGCCGGTCGACGCTGAGCGCCGACCAGGTGCTCCGGAAGTAGCGCAGGGACTTCAGTTCGCGCACGGAAGCGGTGGCGTTGGCGGAGTCGGCGGGGGCGGCGGGTTCTGCGAGGGACGCCGCCGGCACGGCGTTCGCGCGGCTGTCCGGGGCGTCGTGCATGCCCGGTGCGGGCGCCGAGCGCTCGGCGATGTAGGACGCGAGATCGGCCAGCGGCGTCTGCCCGCCGGCGTCGAGCGCTGCGGCGAACTGTCGCAGTCCGGCAAAATCTCCGGCGGCGAAGAGGCTTTCCAGCGTCGCGGCGTCGTTGGGGTGCCGCGCCGCCGCGCGGGCGAGCGTTTCCCCGGCCGCTTGCCGCGCCTCTGCGCAGCGCGCGGCGCAGTCGTCCAGCGCCTTTTCCAGGCGGGCTTCGAGCAGGCGCCGGCTGGCGCCCCGGTGTTCCTGTGCGCGCCGGGCCAGGGCTTCGATGAAGCGGAAGCGGACGGGGTCGTTGCGCGCCGCGCCCAGCCGGTCGAGCGCGGCGATCCGCTCGCCGGGCGGCTGCGGGCAGGGCGCGGCGCGTTCAGGCATGAGGTGGCGGCGGGCCTGGCTTGGCGGTTTTCGGCACCGGCGCCATTTCGACGCGGCGGTTCTGCGCACGTCCGGTGGCGTCGGCGTTCGACGCCACCGGCTGTTCGGCGCCGAAGGCCGCCGCAAAGATGGCGCCCGCCGGCAGGCCCTCGTCGATCAGCGTCCGCGTCACCGTCAGCGCGCGCTGGGCGGAGAGCTCCCAGTTGTCGTCGAATTGCCGGTTGCTGTCGCGCACCGGGCGGTCGTCGGTGAAGCCGCTGACCATCAGCATTTCGTCGCGCGCCCCGAGATAGGCCGCGAGCGGCGCGGCCATGCTCCTCAGGAGTTGCCGGCCCTCGGGCTGCAGCTGGTCGGAGTTCAGCGAAAACAGCACGCTGCCGCTGATGCCGATGCGCCCGTCGTTCAGGGTCACCCGGCCCGACGCGAGGGGAATGGCCAGCGCCTTTTCCAGCGCCATGCGGCGCTGTTCCTCGACCTGGCGTTTCTTCACCTCGGCTTCGAGGTGGCTTACCAGTTCGAGCTGGACGCCGAGCACGCCGACCAGGATCAGCACGAAAGCGCCCAGCAGCCCGGCCATGAGGTCGCCGAAGACGGCCCAGACCGGGGCCGTCTGCTCGACGCCGGCGTCGATCTCGTCCATCAGGCGGCCTCGCCGGCGAGGCGCGCCGGCTTGCCGGCGAGCTGCTGCAGGTCGTCGACGATGCGCGTCTGCGACATGATGCTGAGGTCGATGATTTCCCGTGCCTGCGCGACGTAGTAGGCGAGCTGGTCGTCGCTGCGCTGCAGCGACTTGTCGAGCGATCCCTCGATGCGCTGCAGGCCGGCGACGAGCTTGTCGTTGGACTCGGCGAACAGCTGCACCGCCAGCCCGAAGGCTTCGCCGAGGCTGGCCACCTCGACGGCGCCGCCGCTCACCTGGGCGGCGACCTCGCTCATTTTCGCCGACTCGCCGGCGACCTGTTCGGCGAATTGGCCGCCGACGCGGTCGAGCATCGCGGCGGCAGCGTTCACCAGCCCGTCGATGGCGCCGCGCTGTTCGGCGGCGGCGTGGTTGATCGCGTCGAGCAGCGTGGCCAGCGTCTGCATGACGCGGCTGCGTTCATCGAGCAGTTCGTTGTCGCGCACGACGCTGCGCGAGAGCTGCTCGCGCAGTTCGCCGATCACTTCGGCGGCGACGCGCGGCGCTTCGGCGGCCGTCTGCATGAGGCGGGCGACTTCGGCGATGGTCGCGGCGGCGTGCGCCTGCGCCTGTGCGCCGACGTCGCGCGCGGTCTGCTCCAGCGTGCGGCAGATTTCCTGCTGCTGCGCCAGGGTGTGCGCGCCCGCCTGCTGCCATTCCGTGCGCAGCGCGGCCGCCATCGTCTCCAGGCCTTGCAGCAGCGCCGTCTGGCGCTGGCCGTCGTGCTTCGCCAGGTCCGCCTGCAGGGCGCCGTGCGCTTTGCCGACGCGCTCCAGTAGCTCGGCCGAGCGCTGTTCGAAGGTCGCCGCGAAAGCCTCCAGCGACGCGCGCAGGCCGTCGCTCAGGCCGGCGCTGCTCTGCTCGTGGCGGGCCAGGGCCGTTGTCCAGGTTTGCGCGACGCTGCCGACGGCGCCGTCGAAGCGCGTCGCGATTCCGGCGAGCTGGGCATCCACCGTCGCCGCCACGCGTTCGTGCAGCGCCGCCGTTTCGCGCGCGATGCCGACCATCGCGGTTTCGACCGCGGGCTGGATCGTCGCGCCGGCGATCCGGGCGCTTTCGCTCAGGCTCTCGCGCAGGGAGCGGTCGACGGCGCCGGCGAGCTCGCCGTAGACCTCCCTGATGTCGCGGTGGAAACCTTCCTGACCGGCGAGCAGACGCTCGTCGAGTTGCGCGTTGCGGCTTTCCATCTGCGCCATCATCGCCTGCAGCTTGCCCACCACTTCCGGCATCGCTTGCGCCTGCGCCTGCAGCGCCTTGAAGGTCTCCTGGCGCTGGTGGACGAGCGAGAAGTCGCGCAGGACGGTGGCGATCCGGGTGTCCAGCCGCTGCCCCGCCTGTAGCCGTTCGCGCCGGCACAGCGCCGAGATCAGGCCGAGCATCGCCGACGCGGCGACGCCCGCGACCGAGGTGCCGAAGGCCAGGCCGAGGCCCTTGACCGGGGCGGCGAGGGCGGCGCGGATCGTCTGCAGGTCGGTCGTGCTTTCCAGCGCGAGGACCGCGCCGTTGAGCGTCACCACCATCCCGAGGAAGGAACCGAGCATCCCCAGCATCACCAGCAGGCCGACCAGATAGGGCGTCACGGCGGGGCCGGGCAGGCCGGCGCGCTCGCCTTCGACGCGCAGGCGCACCGGGTTCTGCAGCGAGGGATGGATGCGCTCGAGCCAGTCTTCGAGGCGCGCGAGCGGCGACGGAATGGCGTCCAGCGCCCGCGCCAGCGTTGCCGTGGCCTGATGGAAGCGCAGCAGTTCGAGCGCTCCCAGGAGATAGAAGGCGGCGATGATCGCCGTCATCGTCAGCGCCAGCGGATGCGTGCCGACGTAGCCGGCGCCGACCCAGAGGACGGCGATCGAACCCGCCAGAAAGGCGGCCAGGCAGAAATTCTTGTTCATTGCGACGGAGTTACCTCATTGCTGAATGCGTCTATCAGTCCGGCGACCGGCTGCAGGCGAAGGTCCAGTTCGGCGAGCAGCACGGCCTGCATCTCCCGGCGGAAGTCCGCCAGCCAGCCGCCCGCCTGGAGCCAGCGCTCCGGCGTGTCCGGCGTCTCCGGTGTCTCCGGTGTCTCCGGCGTATCCGCCGGCCGCGTTCCGGCGAGCGTCTGCCGGTGAGTTTCGTACAGTTGCGCGAAGCGCTTTTCGAGCAGCTGGGGGACGTTCGCGAGCAGCTCGCGCTCGCGCTCGGCCAGCGCCTTGCCCAGCGCGGCGTCGACGGCGGCCAGCCGCTGCAGCGCCGGGGAGCGCCGCGCCAGCGCCTGGCGCACGCCGGCGCGCAGCTGGCCGACGCCCGATTCCATCTCGCGCTGGTGGGCGAGATGGTAGCGCCGGTAGGGCAGGTAGTCGCCCGCGCTGTCGATCGACGCGCCGGGCGAAGGAAAGGGCAGTTTCACCCGCGCCCGCTCCGTCCCCCGCTCTGCCTCCGATACCCCGTCCGCCACGATGGAGTCGGCCAGCGCGGCGCGCACGCGCGCGAATTCTTGAGCCAGTTCCTGCGCGATTCCCTGCATGCGTTCCTGCCGCGCAGCGTCCCCGGCGCGCGCCGGCGCCGCGTCGGCCGTCGGCGCGGGAACGCCGGCGCCGAGCGCGCCGGAGAGCGCGATGGCGTCGCCGAGCTTCAGCCAGTGGCTCAGTCTTTCGGCAAAGGACTGCTTCGACTCGGCCACATCCTCGATGGCCGGGTCGGCGAGAAGGTGAATGAGCCGGGAACGGTTGAAGCCTGTACGCGGCAAGGATCTCTTCATTCGGTAATGCGTTGAAAGAAAGACGGAAAAGGGCGGGAAGGCTACTACAAAGCAGGCTTCAGGTCAGCATTCTTGTTGCGCGCCGTCCGGACCGGCCGCGCCGCATGGCCCGGAATCCGGGCCGCTGCGGCGGTGACCCGGAAGCGACGGAGCCGCGTCAGGGCTGTAAATGCGGACCAGGCGGCCGGCGTGAGAGGGAGCGCATCGCGGATGCTGCGGCCCGTTCGATTCGTTCCAGATTCCGTTGCCGCCATGCGGCAAAAAAGAAATAGTGGCGATCCCTTCGGAAGGCTGATGAGCCGCATGCGCATGGATTTTCCGGAAGCGAGGAACCAGGCGGCACTATCGGCTGCCGGGAAAGCCCATGCAGATCAATCGTTCGCGGTCTGCTCCGCCTGTCCGACGAAAAGCAGCGGCAGGCTCCGCTGAACGAGGGCCGGGGAGGCTTGCCGGCGGAGCAGGGCGCCGGTTTCGGCGGCCGGCGCGGGGCGTCCGAACAGGTAGCCCTGCGCGCTCGCGCAGCCTTCGCGGACGAGCATCGCCGCCTGTGCGCCGTCTTCCACGCCTTCGGCGATGGTCGACATGTTCAGCGCGTTAGCCATCTGGATGATGGCGCGCACGAGGGTCGCGTCCTCGAGGTCGGAAACCATGTCGCGCACGAAGGAGCGGTCGATCTTCAGGCGGTGGGCGGCGAAGCGCTTGAGGTAGCTGAGCGAGGAATAGCCGGTGCCGAAGTCGTCGATCGCGAGGCGGACGCCGAGGGCCTTGATCTTGCGGATCGCGGCGCCGACGCTGGCGTCGTCCTGCAGCAGGACGGATTCGGTGAGTTCGAGTTCGAGCAGCGCCGGCGGCAGGCCGGTTTCGGCGAGCACTTCGGCGACGCTGCCGGCGACGTCGCTGCGGGCGAACTGGATCGCCGAGAGATTCACCGCCATGACCAGCGGCGGCAATCCTTCCTCCTGCCAGGCGACGGCCTGCCGGCAGGCTTCGGCCAGGACCCAGCGGCCGATCGGGACGATCAGGCCGGAGTCTTCGGCAAGCGGGATGAAGCGGTCGGGCGGAACGGCGCCGAGTTCGGGGGATTGCCAGCGCAGGAGGGCTTCGACGCCGACCAGGCGTGTGTCGGCGAGGTCGAACTGCGGCTGGTAGTGGAGATGCAGTTCCTTGCGTGCCAGGGCTTCGCGCAGGAGTTGCTGCATGCGCAGGCGCTCGGCGGAGCCGGCGTTCATCCCGGCGTCGAAGAAGCGGATGGCGTTGCGTCCGGCGGCCTTCGCCGAGTACATGGCGATGTCGGCGGCCTTGAGCAGGCCGGCGAAATCGTCGCCGTCGTCCGGGTAGAGGCTGACGCCGATGCTCGCCGAGCTGTGCAGGACGTGGCCTTCGATGGAGAAGGGCGCGTCGAGGCTGCGCAGCAGGCGGCGGGCGCTTTCGCCGGCCCCGGCGGCGCCGTCGGCGAGGAGGACGAGGAATTCGTCGGCCCCCAGCCGGCAGATCGTGTCGGATTCGCCGGCGTGCTCGCGCAGGCGGCCGACGACCTCGCGCAGCAGCGCGTCGCCGGCGGCGTGGCCGAGCGTGTCGTTGATCGTCTTGAAACGGTCGATGTCGATGAAGAGCATCGCCAGCCCGCCGCCCTTCCGTTCCGCCCGCCGGCGCGCCTGCGCGAAGCGCTCCTGCAGCAGCAGGCGGTTGGGCAGGCCGGTGAGCTGATCGTGGTAGGCGAAATACTCGATCATGCCTTCGGCCTGGGCGCGCGTCGTCACGTCGCGCGCGACCTCGACGATGCCGGCGAAACTGCCGTCTGCGAGCCGCAGCGGTCCCGCCGAAATCTCGAACAGGCGTTCGCCGGCGCGCGTGCGCTGGCGCTGCGTGCTGCGCAGGCAGGTGTTGGCGTCGGGGCGCAGGATCAGCGGGCAGACCGGGAGCAGGTCGCCGGCGGGCAGCTGGACCAGCATTTCCGACCCCGGCGGCAGCGCGCCGGGCGGCGGCGCGCGGTAGGTGTGACACGGCGCCGGGCGGCCGTGGATGGCGAGGTGACAGGGCTGGCCGGCCCGTCCGTCGGCGTCGAAGACGAGGCCGTAGACTTCGCGCGCGGCGCGGTTGCTGAGCAGGATGCGATAGTCGGTGCCGATCACGAGCAGGGGGTCGGCGATCGCTTCGACGACGGCGGCGAGGCAGGCGTCGACCGCGAAGGCTCCGCTGGCGGGCGCGCTCATCGCGGGGGCGCGGGCCGGGCCGGCGTGCATGCATATCCTCCGCCGCTGCGGGCGCGCCGCGTGCCGCCGGGGGTGCGGCCCGGCCGCATCGGCGCGCCGGCGGGCGATGCGGTGGGGCTCAAACTTGCCGCTCCGGCAGGAGGTACACGGTGGGGGCGATCATCTCCAGGCGGTCGGTCACGCCGAACAGCGTCTCGGCGTGGCCGACGATGAAGAGGCCGCCGGGCTGCAGCTTTTCGAGCAGGCGCGCGACCACCTGCTGCTTGGTCTGGAGGTCGAAGTAGATCATCACGTTGCGCAGGAAGATGACGTCGAAGGGGCCGATCTGCGGCAGCGTCCGGGTCAGGTTCACCTGCATGAAGCTGACCCGCTGGCGCAGCGCCTGATCGATCTGGAGCTGTCCCGCGAACGGGCCGGACCCCTTGAGACAGTAGCGCCGCAGCAGTTCGGGCGGGATTTCCCGGGCACGCGCCATGCCGTAGAGGCCGCTCACCGCCTGCTGCAGGACGCGGCGCGAAATGTCCGAGGCGAACACCTCCCAGGGCGCCGTCAGCCCCAGCGTTTCCGCGAGCGTCATGGCGATGCTGTAGGCCTCCTCGCCCGTCGACGAGGCGGCGCTCCAGACGCGCGCCGTCCATCCCGGCTGGCGGCGCGTCGCCAGTTGCCGGCGCAGTTCGGCGAAGTGCTGCGGTTCGCGGAAGAAATGGGTTTCGTTGGTGGTGAGCAGGTCGATCGCCATCTGCGCCTCTTCCGGCGCCTGCCCGGAGGTGATCAGGCGGTGGTAGTCGGAGAAATTCCGGCAGCCGGTGAGCTTCAGGCGCCGCCCCAGGCGGCTGACGACCAGATTCTTCTTCTGCGCCGACAGGCTGATGCCCGCCGCGTTCATGATGAAGTCGCGGAAGCCGGCGAAATCCCGGTCGGAAAAGGCGCCGACGAGCGAGTCCCAGGCGGCCTCGCCGCTGCCGGCGGGGGGCGTGCCGGGCGCTGCGGCGGTCATGTCCGGATTCGCCATCGCCGCGTCCTCAGGCCGCGCGGGCGGCCGGCTCGCCCGTCGCGCCCGACGCATTTGACGCATTCGACGGGGCGGCCGCACCGGATGCGAGCATCGCCATTTCGTCCAGCGACAGCACGCGGTCGAGGTCGAGGATGATCGCGAAACGTTCGTTGAGTTTGCCCATGCCGCGGATGAAGTCGGAGCGGATGCCGCCGCCGAAGGCGGGCGGCGGCTCGATCTGCGCGGCGGGGATGTCGACCACTTCGTTGACCGCGTCGACCATCAGGCCGAATTCGTGGCCGTCATCGGCTTCGATGATGACGATGCAGGTGCGCCGGGCGATTTCGGTGGCGTCACGCCCGAAGCGCGCGGCGAGGTCGATCACCGGGACCACGCTGCCGCGCAGGTTGATGACCCCGCGCACGAAGGGCGGCAGGGTGGGGACCCGGGTGATCTGGCCGTAGCTGATGATCTCCTTGATGCACAGGATCTCGATGGCGAAGACTTCGCCGGCCAGCGCAAAGGCCAGGTGCTGCTGGTTCGCCGGCGCGCCTTCCGCGGCGGGCGGCGCCGTCTCCGCCGTCAGGGCAATCGCGGGACTCATGGCCGTCTCCTAGAAACGCTGGAAATGCGCGGCGCTGGCCGCTTCGCCGACGAGGGCGACGGCCGTCGGGCGCGTTCTGCCCGCCGTGCGGCGGCCGGCGTTCTCGGCCGGCGCCGCGCCGGCGCGGACGTAGGCGGCCGTCTCCAGCTTGAAGAAGGCCATCAGCTGCTGCAGGTTCTCGGCCTGCGAGGACATCTCTTCCGCCGTGGATGCGAGTTGCTGCGACGACGAGGCGTTCTGCTGCGTGGTGGCGTTGAGCTGGCCCATCGCCTGGTTGATCTGCGAGACGCCGACCGATTGCTCCTGCGACGCCGAGGCGATTTCCTGCACCAGATCCGAGGTCTTGCGGATCGACGGGACGATTTCCGAGATCAGCTTTCCGGCGCGCTCGGCGGTTTGCGTCGAGCCGTTGGCGAGTTCGCCGATCTCCTGCGCCGCGATCTGGCTGCGCTCGGCCAGCTTGCGTACTTCGGCGGCGACGACGGCGAAGCCCTTGCCGTGCTCGCCGGCGCGCGCGCCCTCGATCGCCGCGTTGAGCGCCAGCAGGTTGGTCTGGTAGGCGATGTCGTCGATGATCGAAATCTTGCCGGCGATCTGCTTCATCGCCTCGACCGTCCCGTGCACCGCCTCGCCGCCTTCGCTGGCCTCCTTCGCCGCCTTGGCGGCCATCGCGTCGGTGACCTTGGAGTTTTCGGTGTTCTGCGCGATCGATGCGGTCATCTGCTCGATCGACGAGGTCGTCTCCTCGACGCTCGCCGCCTGCTCCGACGACGACTGCGAGAGCGACTGGGCGGTCGTCGATACCTGCTCGGAGGCGCCGGCCAGGCTGTCGGCCGTGCTGCGCACCTGCTCGATGGTTTCGGCGAGGCGGGCGACGGTGTTGTTCACCGCGTCGCGCAACTGCCGGAAGTCGCCCTGGCATTCCATGTCGATACGCTGGCTGAGGTCGCCGCGCTCGACGGCGGCCATCGTCCGCTTGACCTCGGTGACCGGCGCCGCGACCGCGTCCATCACCCGGTTCAGGCCGTCGATGATCTTGCGGAAGTCGCCCTCGTGCCGCCTGCTGTCGGCCCGCGTTTCGAGCGTTCCGGCGACCGCCGAGTGAGCCAGCGTCTCGGCGTCGGCGAGCAGGCGCCGGATCGCTTCGCTGGCCGTGTTGAAGGCGTTGCGGAGGATGTTGAAGTCGCCCCTTTCCTCGGTGCCGTTGACCGGCGGGATGTCGCCCCGCGCGATCCGGGAGATCAGGTCGGTGGCCTTGTTGAGCGGCGCGATCGCCGCGCCGATCGCATCGTTCATCCCCTGGATGACCTTGCGGTAGTCGCCGGTGTGCCGGTCGGCGTCGGCGCGCACCGCGAGCCTGCCGTCCACGGTGGCGGCGGCGAGCGTCTGCGCTTCTTCCGCCAGCGCGCGGATGCTGACCTGCATGGTCTGCATGGCGGCGACCAGCTTGCCGATCTCGTCGTTGCCGTCGGCCTTGAGGTCCTTCGAGAGGTCGCCCCGGGCGATGCGCGTCGCCGCTTCGAGCGAGAGCGCGACGGGGCGGGTGATGCCGCGCGTGATCAGGACGCCGAGCAGGGCGGAGAGCGCGACGGCGATGCCCGCCAGCGCGATCAGCTGGTTGCGCGTATCGGTCGCGAGCAGCGTGGTCAGCTCGCCTTCCTTCTTCATCGTTTCGGTCTGGTAGGCGATCACCTCTTCGATCGCCGCCATGTAACGATGCTGTTGCGGACCGAGCGCGCTCAGCATCTCGCCGACCGCCTGCTCGTGTCTGCCGCCCTTGTAGTGCTCGAGATAGCGATTGAGCGAAGCGATATACAGCGTGCGCTCGCTGTGCAGTTTTTTCATCAGGCCGCTCTCTTCGGGCGCGGTCGAGGCTTTTTCGAGCCTGTCGAAACTCTCCTGGATGGTGCTTCGCGCCTGATCTATCTGCGCCATCTCCTTCCTGATCTCTTCTTCGTTCTTGAGGATCAGCCCGTTCTTGGCCGCCGACGCGACGAGGTTGAGCCCGTCGATGATCTTGTTGGCCCAGACGGTCTTGGCGAAGCGCTCATCGACGATCAGGTGCAGGCGTTCGCTGATGGTCGACACGCGGACGATGCCGATGAGCGCGACGACGATCAGGAAGAGGCCGATGAGGGCGTAGCCGATGCCGAGGCGGGTGCCGATGCGCAGGTTCTTCAACATGATGACTCCTTGAGATGGATCGGACGTTCAACTGGCGGCCATGCCGGCGCAGGCATGCTGCCCGGCGGCCCGGCTTTCGCCTTCGCGCCGCTGGCGCGGCGGCGTTCCCGGCTCGCTTTCGCTGCCGGCGGTGCAACTGCGGATGAGGGCCGGGACGTCGAGGATCAGGCCGACTTCGCCGCTGCCGAGAATGGTCGAGCCGCTGATGCCGGACGAGCAGCCGAGCAGCTTTCCGAGCGGCTTGATCACCGTCTGCAGCTCGCCCAGCAGGCGGTCGACGACGATGCCGGTCTTGCGCCCGGCGCAGCGCACGACGACGGCGCTGGCGCGCGCGGGTTCGCGCTCGGGGATCGCGAACAGGTCGCGCAGGCGCATGCACGGCAGGACTTCGCCGCGCAGGTTGATGACGCCGCGCCGGCGGTAGTCGTCGCTGTCGACTTCGATGCACTCGACGACGAGGTCGAGCGGGATGACGTACTGGGAATGGCCGACGCCGACCAGGAAACCGTCGATGATCGCCAGCGTCAGCGGCAGGCGGATGACGAAGCGCGAGCCGGCGCCGGGGCTGCTCTTCACCTCGACCGAGCCGCGCAGCGCCTCGATGTTGCGCTTGACGACGTCCATCCCGACGCCGCGCCCGGAGATGTTGGAGACGACCTGCGCCGTCGAGAAGCCGGGCTCGAAGATCAGGCGCGCGAGTTCGTCGTCGGCGAGCGTCTGCTCGGGCGCGAGCAGGCCGCGTTCGACGGCCTTGGCGCGGATGCGCGCGCCGTCGAGGCCGTTTCCGTCGTCGAGCACTTCGATGACGATGCAGCCGGAGTCGTGGTAGGCCTTCAGCTCCAGGCGGCCGCGCGCGGGCTTGCCGCGCGCCAGGCGCGCTTCGCCGCTCTCGATGCCGTGGTCGATGGCGTTGCGCACGAGATGCATCAGCGGGTCGCCGATCTTTTCGACGACGGACTTGTCGAGTTCCGTTTCGCCGCCGGTGACGACGAGTTCGACCTCCTTGCCGAGCTCCTTGCACACGTCGCGCACGACGCGGTTGAAGCGGTTGAAGGTTTCGCCGATCTGCACCATGCGCAGCTGCAGCGCCGAGTCGCGGATGTCGCCGACGAGGCTGACGATGGACGAGGTGGCTTCCTGCAGGACGGCGTCGCGGCGGCTGCGCGCCGTCAGGTTGGCGGAGGCGCCGGCGATCACCAGTTCGCTGACGAGATTGATCAGCTTGTCGAGCTTGTCGGCCTGCACCCGCACGAAGCCTTCGCCGGCCTGGCGCAGGCGCTCGCTCTTCTGGCGCTGGAGCGCGGCATCGACGACCGGCTGCGCGACCCGTTGCTCGGCGACGAGGATCTCGCCGAGCGGACGTTCGCCGGGCGGCTGGCTCCGGCGCTGCATCTCCATCGCCTGCGCCAGTTCCTTCGGCGTCAGCGCGCCGGCGGCGACGAGGATGTCGCCGAGGCGTCCGGGGCCGCCGTCCTGCCCGGCGATCAGGGCGACGTAGTCGGCGATGCGGCTGTGCGGCGGCAGGATGTGCAGCCGGCAGTCGTCGCGCACGAACTCGAAGGCATCCTCGATCGTCCGCTTGTCCGCGTCGGTGTCCAGGTCGATCTCGAAACCGATATGGCAGTCGCGCGGGTCCATCGTCTCGGCGTCCGGCATCGCGTCGGGCAGGCCGACGATGTGCACCAGTTCGCCGAGCGTGCCGAGGTAGCGGATGATGCCGGCCGGGTCCATGCCGTTGCGCAGGACGGCGGGCGCGAAGCGCACCGAGATGTGCCAGGTTGCGGCGGCGACGGTGTCGCCCGCCGCATCGGCTGCGTCCGGCGGGCTGCCGGCGCCCGTCGCGTCCCTTGCGCCCCTCGCGTCCGCTTCGTGCGTTGCGTCCGCCCGACCGGAGGGCGCTCCGTCGTGCCCGGCGGGCTGCGGCGTGCCGCCGCTCAGGCGGGAGAGCGCGCCGATCAGCGCTTCGCCGGCGGCACGGGCAGCGTCGTCGACCGCTTCGCCGCCCTCGGCCTTGTCGATCAGGTCGTTCAGATGGTCGTGACAGTCCAGCAGCGTCGCCAGGGCGGGCGCTTCGAGCGCCAGCCCGCCGTCGCGCGCCTGGGTCAGGAAGGTCTCGACGGCGTGCGTGAAATGCACGATGTCGGCGAGTCCGAAGATACCCGCCGATCCCTTGATGGTGTGCGCGGCGCGAAAGATCGCGTTGAGCTGTTCGCGCGCGTCGCTCTGGCCGGCCAGCGCCTGCAGTCCCTGTTCCATGCCGGCGAGCAGGTCGCGGCTTTCGACGAAGAAGACGGCAAGCGCACCGTCAAGGTTGATGGCGGCACTCATGGCGCGCTCCCGCTCAGGCCTGCGCCCGCGCCAGTTCGGCGCCCGGCACGACGCGCGGCGCGGCGTCGTCCGAGAAGTAGCCGACCAGGCCGAGCAGTTCGATGAGCGCCACCGTCGGGTCGCTGCGCCCGGAGAAGGTCAGCTCCTTGCGCTGCTTTCCGGCCTCCCGGCGGAGCAGGACGAGTATCTGGCAGCCGGCGGTGTCGAGTTCGCCGACGGCGGACAGGTCGAGTTCGAGGTGCTGGTGCCGGTCGAGCAGCGCGAGCAGCTCCCGTTTCAGGTCGTAGGCGGTGTAGATGCTCAGTTCGCCTTCGATGCTGGCGATGCAGCGCCCTTCTTCCATGCGTATGCGCAGACTCATTGCGTTCTCCTCCGGGGTTGATGAATGGGTTTCAGGGCGCCACGAGGCGGGCGACCGCGGACAGCAGCTGGGCGGGCTGGAAGGGCTTGACGACCCAGGCCCGGGCGCCGGCGGCCTGCCCCTGGCGCATCTTTTCGGCCTCGGATTCGGTGGTCAGCATGACCACCGGGGTGTACATGTGGCTGGGCAACTGCTTGAGCGCGAGCACGAAGCTGATGCCGTCCATGTTCGGCATGTTCACGTCGCTGATGATCAGGTGCACCTTGCGTCCGCTCTGCGCCTTCAGGACGGCGAGGCCGTCGAGGCCGTCGATGGCCTCGATCACTTCGTAGCCGGCGCCGGTCAGGGCGATCTTCACGACCTGGCGCAGGGATGCGGAGTCGTCGACGATGAGGATGGTTTTCGCCACGGCGGCGGCTCCTAGAAAAATGTGACCTGGGCTTCGGGCGCCTGCGCGCTGCCGGCGTCGGCGTGCAGCAGCCGCTGCTCGGCGGTGGTGTAGCGCCCCTTGAGTTCGTCGAGCCAGCGCGTCGCGTCGATCGCGTGCGCCTGGCCGCAGGCCTGCTGGCGCGAGCGTTCCTGCAGCAGGCTGTCGAGTTTTTCCATGTCCGCCTGCACGCTGCCGAGGATCTGGCTGACGCGGTCCTGGAACTGCAGGTTGACCAGCACGTCGGAAATTTCGGAGCCGATGCCGGCGCTCTCCTGCCGGAGAATCTGCGCGGATTCGTTGAGCCCGTCGGCGGCCGCGCGCATCTCGCACACGACGCTGTCCACCACGCGCTCGGCGTGGCCCAGCATTTCCGCGTCGATGCGCGCGAAGTCGTGCGCCGAGGCGAGACTGCGCTCGATGGCGGCGTTCACCTGGGCGACCGTTTCCCGGATGCGGCCGCCGGTCTGCGCCGATTGCGTCGAGAGCTTGCGCACTTCGTCGGCGACCACCGAGAAGCCGCGCCCCGCTTCGCCGGCGCGGGCCGCCTCGATTGCGGCGTTGAGCGCGAGGAGGTTGGTCTGCGCGGCGATGTCGCCGACGTCGCAGGCCATCTGGTGCAGCTGCTGGGTGAAGTCGGCGAGCAGCGAGACTTCGGCGAGCATCGTTTTCTTCCCTTCGATCGCCCGCTCCAGGGCGTGCACCACTTCGCCGAGGCGCGACTGGCTGTGGTCGAGCAGGGCGCCGATGCCGCCGTGCCCCTGGTCGATGCCGTGCGCGGTCTGGCGCGATGCGCTGACGGCGACGTCGATCTTCTGCGCGAGATTGGCGAAGCGCCCGGCGAGGGCGCCGATCGCCTCCTCCGTCTGCTGGCGGGCGACGATCACGTTGCCGGCCCACAGCGGCATGACGCGCTCGCACAGCACGTCGAGGCCGTCGAGGCGCTGCCGCTGTTCCCGTTCCAGGGTCGTGCGCCAGGGCGCGGCCGCCGCTTCGGCCGTCTCGGCGAGCGCGATCCGGCGCTGGCGGTCGAGCAGCAGGCTCAGGCCGCCGGCCGCCGGCAGCAGGGTCAGCGCGAAGAGCAGATCGCTGGAGCCGCTGGCGAACAGCGCGAAGACCAGGGCCGCGAGCGCCAGCGGCCCGCCGCGCACGAGGACGGTGAGCGCGAGCTGCGGATTCACTGCGCGGCCCCGGCGGCGGCGAAATCGAGGCGGCAGTTTTCCGCGGCGGCGTGGAAGGCGGCGGTGTCCTGGTACTTCAGGAAGAAGCCGTCGGCGCCTTCGCTCAGGCAGCGCCGCTCGAAGAGCATCAGCGAGGAGAAAACGAGGATCTTCGCTTCGACGTTGATCCGGCGCAGCACGCGCAGCAGGCCGATGCCGTTTTCGTGCGCGATGTCGATGACGATGATGCGCGGGCGCTCGGTCTGGCTCAGATGGATCGCGGACAGCATGCGCCAGGTCATGACGCTGCGCGCCTTCAGCGCGCTGGGGAGACAGGCGGCGACTTGCTCGCACCCGCTTGGCGAGGTATCGATGATCAGCGTTTTCATTCCACGGCCCCTCTTCGGTAGTGGAGCCATGGTGCGCTGCAAGATAACGCGCGAATATCGGAGTGTTCTTAAGTCCGTGTAGGGCAGTGACGCACCCGGGTGGGAAATCCCCTAATACTTAATGCATAGAAAGTCGGAGCGGCCGGCGAAGGTCGGCGAAGCCCCGCGCAGGCCGTCCCGGAGCGGCCGGCTATAGCCTGGGCGCCAGGGGGAGTTCGCCCTGCAGCGTCGCGACGGCGGGCGGCAGGTCGGCTTCGTCGCTCTCGGCGTTTTCGCCGGCCGCCAGCGGCGGGCGGGAGAGATGGTCGGCGAGGCCGTTGGCGATCGCGTAGCGCACGAGGTCCGCCGTCGTCTTGAGGTGCAGCTTCTGCAGCATGCGCGTCTTGTGCGTGCTGACCGTCTTGGCGCTGAGGCACAGCAGATGGCCGATGTCGCCGTTGCTGCGGCCGCTGGCGATCAGTTGCAGGACCTGCATCTCGCGGTCCGAAAGCTGCGCATGCGCGAGCTTCGTCGAAGACTGCATGTCGAAGACCAGTTCGTCGGCCAGCGCCGGCTCGATGTAGCGGCCGCCGTGGGCGACCTTGCGGATCGCGGCGAACAGGGTCTCGGGTTCGGCGTCCTTGGTGACGTAGCCGGCGGCGCCCGCGCGCAGCATGCGCGTGACGACGTCCTTTTCGTTGTGCATGCTGAGGATCACGATCGGCAGTCCGGTGTGTTCGCTGCGCAGGCGGCGGATCAGGTCGCTGCCGTGGATGCCGGGGAGCGACAGGTCGAGCAGCAGCAGGTCGGCCGGAATCCGGCGCACGATGCTCATGACTTCGGCCCCGTTGGCGGCTTCGCCGACGACGGCGATGTCGGCAGTGGTCGACATCAACTGCTTGAGACCGCTGCGCACGATCGCGTGGTCGTCGGCGCTGATGATCCGTATGGTTTTCATGACTCTCCCTCGAGTGGTACGGAAAACATGGTCGTCGTGCCGCGCGCCGGCGCGCTGACGATGCGCAGCGTGCCGCCCAGCGCCGAAATGCGTTCGCGCTGGCTGAACAGGCCGTAGTGCTTGTTGCACCCGGGGGCCTCCGGGTTGAAGCCGATGCCGTTGTCGCGCACGTCGACGAGCAGCTGGCCGCCGTCGATCGACAGCTGGATGGCGACGCAACTGGCGGAGGCGTGGCGCGCGGTGTTGGTCAGCGTTTCCTGGATGACGCGGAAGACCGGCGTGGCGATCTCGTCCGGCAGGCGGATTTGCTCGTCGAGGTCGATGTTGACCTGGCAGCGGATGCCGTTCCGGCTCTCGAATTCCTGGCCCAGCCACTGCACCGCGGGAATCAGGCCGACGTTGAGCGCCGGCGGGCGGATGTTGCTGGCGACGCGCCGGACGACGCGGAAGGAGTCGTCGACCAGTCCCTTGATGCCGTTGATTTCGCCGAGCAGCGCCGGGTTTCCGGCATGGCGCAGGCGGATCGCCGAGAGGCCCATCTTGAGCCCGGTGAGCAGTTCGCCGAGGTCGTCGTGCAGTTCCAGCGCGATGCGCCGCCGCTCGTCCTCGAGGCGCTGTTCCTGGCAGATCTGCAGCTGGCGCAGGTCGCGCTGCGAGGCGCGCAATTCTTCCTCGACCCGCTTGCGCTCGGTGATGTCGGTGATGGTGCCGACGTAGAGCGGCGCGGCGCCGTCGCTCTGCGCCGTCTCGCCGCGCATGTGGATGACGCGCGCGACCGAGCCGTCGGGGGCGGCGATGCGGAAGTCGAGGTCGAGCATCATTTCGTCGTGCAGCAGGCAGTTGAGCGCCGAGTACAGCAGGCCCCGGTCGTCGCAGTGCACGTTGCCCGCGAGCGCCCAGGGGCTGCCGCCCGTCTGGCTGGCGACGCCGAGCAGGCGCGCGGCTTCGCCGGAGCAGGTGAAGGTCCGCTCGGTCGGCGACCACAGCCAGTAGCCGAAGCGCGCCGTGCGCTGCGCGATGTCGAGCGCGGCGTCGCGCACGGCCAGTTCGCCCTCGGCCTGCTTGCGCGCGTCGATCGGGATCACCTGCCCGAGAACGTAGGTGGGGCCGGTCGCCGGATCGGAGAGCAGGGAGGCGTCGACGACCACCCACACCGGATGGCCGTCGCGGTGCCGGTAGCGCTGTTCGTAGGCGGTGCGCGTCTGGTCTCCGGAGAGCAGTGCGTCGACGCGGGCTTCGCACGCGTTCGTCCAGTCGCTCGGCCAGGTGATGTCGCGCACGGTCAGGCGCAGCAGCTCGTCCTCGCTGTAGCCGACCAGTTCGCAGAGCGTCGGGTTGGCGACCAGAATGCAGCCGTCGGTGTCGGAAACGCAGATGCCGATGGTCGACGAATTGAACACGCTCAGCGAAAGCTCGTCCTGCAGCCTGGCCGCCTTCGCGAGGCGCGTGTGGTCGGTCATGTCCTGAATGACGACGAGGTGGTTGCTGTCGTCGTCCCCGTCGTGGCCGTCGTCGCCCGGCGAGAGGCGTTTTTCGGAGATCAGCAGCGACTTGTAGTTGCCGCCCGGCCCGAAGATGTCGAGCATCTCCATCGCGCCCCGGTCCGGCGCGGCGGCGCCGTCGCCGCACAAATCGGCCAGCGTCGTGACCGGCCGCCGCTGGCCGTCCTTCTCGACGCGCCAGGCGCGCCGGCCGGCGACGTCGGCCTGCGCCGAGGCGAACGCCCAGATCCGGCGCGCCGCCAGGTTCTCGAAGCAGCAGTTGCCGGCGCGGTCGAGCATCCACACGCCGGCGGGCATCGCATCGAGGATGCGTTCGAGTTCGCGCTGCTTGCTGCGCAGCCGCCGCTCCGCCATGCGCCGTTCGGTGACGTCGCGCAGCACGCAGATGTGCGCGCCGCTCGGGTCCAGCGCGACGCGCTGCATACGCAGTTCGAGGACGCGGGGGCTGTCGCCGTCGGCGCTCAGGCTGATTTCGCAGGCGCGGCAGTAGCGTCCTTCCGGCAGCTCGCAAGCGCGCATGCCCTCGTCGCCGACGCTCGCGCAGCGGCGCAGGGGGCCGCCGCCAAGGAAGCAGATGTCGGGCAGCAATTCCTGCAGATGGGTGCCGGCTAGCCGCCGCCCCTCCGCCGCGAAGAGCTCGCGCGCGCTGCTGTTGGCGAGCGCGACGCGGATGTCGCCATCCAGGATCATGACGGCGTCGGGCATCGAGTCGAGCACGATGGACAGCGGGAAGCGCGGCGGTTCGGAGAGCGACAGGCCCTCGCAGGAAAACAGCGACAAATTCTTCCTCCCTGATCGTTCGGCTGGCAACGACGATTGTATTTTTGTGAAAAAGTATCTCTGCTAACGCCGGCGCTGGCAATCGAGCGCCGCGCGCCTTTTTTCATTTTCCCCCGCGCCTGCGCTCCGTTTCCGGCGCGCGGGCGCTTGCCGTTACGGGCCGGCCGGTGCGTACGCCGACGGCAGAAAAAAAGGGGATGCACCCCGCCGGCGGCGAAAAAAAAGGCTCTGTATGCGTTAAGTGTTCTGCTCCAACCCACTGATTGCAATGGCCCCCAAGGGGCGTCTTGTGTCCTGCTGAAATCCTTGTGACAGCAGGCACAAGGACCAAGAGTGCTATAGGGACAACAGCTAATTCTTACAGAGCCAAAAAAAACGGGCCGCGCAGGGCGGCCCGTTCCGTGTGCCTGCCGCCCCGTCCGGCGCGGGCGGCCCGCTTTCCTTGCCTTACAGACCGAGCAGGGTCTGCGCGTGGTGCGCGATCATCCACTCTTCGTTGGTCGGAATGACCAGCACGTCGACATTGCTGTTATGCGCGCTGATGCGCAGATCGTGGCGGGCGTTGGCTTCCGGGTTGAGGTGGATGCCCAGCCAGGCGCACTGCAGGCAGACGCGACGGCGGACTTCGGCCGCGTGCTCGCCGATGCCGCCGGTGAACACCAGGGCGTCGAGGCCGCCGGCGGAGGCCGCCAGCGAACCGAGCTCGCGCACGATGCGGTAGCAGAACAGGTCGACCGCCTGCTGCGCTTCCGGCTTGTCGCTGGCGAGCAGGGTGCGCATGTCCTGCGAAATGCCGGAGACGCCGAGCAGGCCGGATTCCTTGTAGAGCATCTGGGTCATTTCCTTGACCCCCAGCCCCTTGGTTTCCATCAGGTGCAGGACGACGCCGGGGTCGAGGGCGCCGCAGCGCGTGCCCATGACCAGGCCGTCGATGGTCGAGAAGCCGAGCGTCGTGGCGACGCCCTTGCGCCCGACCATCGCCGCCATGCTGGCGCCGTTGCCGAGGTGGGCGACGACGACGCGGCCCTCGGCGCGCGACGAGTGCTCGGGCAGGGCGCGCGCGATGTACTCGTAGGACAGGCCGTGGAAGCCGTAGCGCTTGATGCCTTCGGCCGTGATCGAGCGCGGCAGGCCGAAGAGCTGGGCGATTTCCGGCTGGCTGCGATGGAAGGCGGTGTCGAAGCAGGCCACCTGCGGCACCTCGGGCAGCAGCTCCTGCAGCGCGCGCACGCCGGCCACGTTGTGCGGCTGGTGCAGCGGCGCCAGCGGCACGTAGCGGTCGAGCTGTTCGATGGCCGCCGCGTCGAGCCGGATCGGCTGCGAATAGCGGTCGCCGCCGTGCACGATGCGGTGGCCGACGGCGACGATGCGCCAGTCCGCCTGGCTCGCGGTGAACCAGCGGAGGAGGGCGTCGAAGGCCTGCGTGTGGCTGACCTGCGAGCCGTCCAGATGCTGGTCGGCGATGCGTTCGCCGGCGCGGTTCTTGGCGACCATGCGCGTTTCGCGGGTGCCGATGCCGTCGATCTGGCCGGAAACCTCGGCCTCCGGCGAGAGCGGGTGGGCGAGCGGAAACAGCGCGAACTTGATCGACGACGAGCCCGCGTTGATGGTGAGGATGCCCTGCTTCATTCTGCGGACGCCAGCTTGGCCCGGTTGGCGTGCGCGATCAGCGCGGCGATCACGCACGAGGCGGTGCGCGTCTCGGCGGTGTCGGCGCGGCTGGTCAGCACGATCGGCACCTTGGCGCCGAGCACGATGCCGGCGGTCAGCGCGTTGGCCAGGTATTCGAGCTGCTTGGCGACCATGTTTCCCGATTCGAGATCGGGAACGACGAGGATTTCGGCGTGGCCGGCGACCGCCGACTTGATGCCCTTGGTCTTGGCCGCCACGAAGGATACGGCGTTGTCGAAGGCGAGCGGGCCGTCGAGCAGGCCGCCCTTGATCTGGCCGCGGTCGGCCATCTTGCACAGGGCGGCGGCGTCGAGCGTGGACTGGATCTTCGGGTTGACCGTTTCGACCGCCGAGAGGATCGCCACCTTGGGCTCGGGGATGCCGATCACGTGCGCGAGATCGATCGCGTTCTGGATGATGTCGACCTTTTCCTCGAGCGTCGGCGCGATGTTGATCGCCGCGTCGGTGATCAGGATCGGGCGCGGATAGGTCGGCACGTCCATCAGGAAGACGTGGCTGATGCGGCGCGCGGTGCGCAGGCCGGCGGCGCGCGAGACGACCTCGGCCATCAGCTCGTCGGTGTGCAGGCTGCCCTTCATCAGCGCTTCGGCGTCGCCGTTGCGGATCAGGGTCACGGCCATCGCCGCCGATTCGTGGCTGTGCTTGACGTTGACGATGCGGTGCGTCTTCAGGTCGAAGCCGTTTTCCTCGGCGACGGCGCGGATCTTCGCTTCCGGTCCGATCAGGATGGGGTCGATCAGGCCGGCTTCCGCCGCGATCAGCGCGCCGCGCAGCGATTCGCGGTCGCACGGGTGCACCACGGCCATGTCGATCGGCGGCAGGCCCTTGGCGCGCGCGACCAGCGCCTGCAGGCGGGCGTACTTGTCGGCGATGGTGATCTCGGGCAGGTCGATGCGCTTGGTCTTGATCTTCTCGGTCGGCGGCAGCACTTCGGCGGTGCCGTACACGACCTGCAGGTTGTCCTGGTTGGTGCACGAGCAGTCGAAGATGATGTGGTGGTTGTGGTCGAACTTCTGCTTGACCGTCACGGTGATCGTGATCGTGTCGCCGATCGTCACCGGGCGCGAGAAGTGCAGCGACTGGTCGATCAGGATGGTGCCGGGCCCGGGGAACTGGGTGCCCAGGGTGGTCGAGATCAGCGAGGCGCTCCACATGCCGTGCGCGATGACCTCGCGGAACATGCCGCTATGCGCGAACTCCGGGTCGACGATGGCCGGGTTGACGTCGCCGGACATGACGGCGAACAGCTGGATGTCTTCCGGGCGCAGCGTGCGCACCAGCGAGGAACAGTCGCCGACGTTGATTTCGTCGAAAGTACGGCTTTCCAGGTATTGCAAAGGGGCTTCGATTCGCATTGATGTGCTCCTGATTGGCTAAAGACATTCTAGCTGCCATCCGCTCGGATGAGGCTGTGCAGCGGCGCGGCACGAGCGTGGGCAGGCGTTTGCAGCGCCATTATGCTGCAACGCAGCATGGTTTTGTACGGCTTGGCGATTTTCCTTACGAAAAATAGGGTTAACTTTTCGTGACGTACCCGGCGGGCATGCGGAAAGTTTTCTTGACCCAGATCAGGAATTCGCCGGCGGCCGGGATTAAGCTGGGGGAACGGCGCTGCCCGCGAGCGCCGGCAGGGAGGTCGAGATGGTCCTTGGAAATCCCGAATCGCACGCGCCGGACCGCCTGGACGAGCTGCTGCAGCCCATCCTGACGCGCTGGGGGAGCGCTGCGCGCAACCTCGTGCAGATCCTGCGCGAGGCGCAGGAAGCCTGCGACTGGCTGTCGCCCGGGGTGATCGACCGCCTGCAGCGCGCGCTCGGCGTGCCGCGCGCCAAGATCGAGGGCGTCGCCGGCTTCTACGCCTTCTTCTACACGCAGCCGCGCGGCCGCTACCGCGTGCTCTTCTCGGACAACGTCACCGACCGCATGCTCGGCAACCGGGCGCTGCTCGACCGCCTGTGCCGCCAGCTCTGGATCGAGCCCGGCAAGACCTCCGAGGACGGGCTGGTCAGCGTCGCCAGCACCTCGTGCACCGGACTGTGCGACCAGGGGCCGGCGCTGCTCGTCAACGGCTTCGCCGTCGGTCGCCTCGACGCGGCGCGCATCGACGCCATCGGGGAGCTGATCCGCGGCGCCGTGCCGCTCGCCGAATGGCCGGCCGAATTCTTCGCGGTGGCCGACAACGTCCGCCGCGCCGACGTCCTGCTCGGCAGCGCCATGCCGCCGGGCGACGCGCTGCGCGCCGCGCATGCGCGCGCGCCGAGCGACGGCATGCTGGCGTCGAACATGCGTTCCTGGCGCGAGGGTCTGCCGCGCGGCCTCGGCGGTCCAGACGCGCTGCTCGACGAGATCAAGCGCGCCAATCTGCGCGGGCGCGGCGGCGCCGGCTTCATCACCGGACTCAAGTGGGAGGCCTGCCGCAACGCGCCGCTGGCGCCCGGGCAGCAGCGCTTCGTCGTATGCAACGCCGACGAGGGCGAGCCCGGCACCTTCAAGGACCGTGTGCTGCTCGGCGCACAGGCCGACCTCGTGTTCGAGGGCATGACGGTCGCCGCCTACGCGGTCGGCGCGCGGCGCGGCTTCCTCTACCTGCGTGGCGAATACCGCTACCTGCTCGACCGCCTGCAGGCCGTGCTGGCGCGCCGGCGTGCCGCCGGGCTGCTCGGCGGGAACATCCTCGGCATTCCCGGCGCCGACTTCGAGATCGAAATCCACGTCGGCGCCGGCGCCTACGTGTGCGGCGAGGAGAGCGCGCTGATCGAATCGCTCGAAGGCAAGCGCGGCACGCCGCGCAACCGCCCGCCGTTCCCGGTGACCAACGGCTATCTCGACCAGCCGACCGTCGTGAACAACGTCGAAACCTTCGCCAGCGCGGCGCTCATCGCCCTCAACGGCGGCGACTGGTTCCGCGCGATCGGCACCGACAAGTCGGTCGGCACCAAGCTGCTTTCGGTCTCCGGCGACTGCGCGCGGCCCGGCGTCTACGAGTACCCCTTCGGCGTTTCGGTCGCGGAGGTGTTGGCCGACTGCGGCGCCGCCGACACGCAGGCCGTCCAGGTCGGCGGCCCCTCGGGCGTCTGTCTCGCGCCGGACGAGTTCGCGCGGCGCATCGCCTTCGAGGACATCCCGACGGCCGGCGCCTTCACGGTCTTCGACCGCAGGCGCGACATGTTCGAGGTGGCGCGCAACTTCGTGCACTTCTTCGCGCACGAGAGCTGCGGCTTCTGCACGCCGTGCCGCGTCGGCACGTCCTTGCTGCGCAACCTGATGGACAAGCTGCACGACGGGCACGGCTCGCCCTACGACTTCGCCGAGATCGAAAAGCTCAACCGCCTGCTGCAGGCGATGAGCCACTGCGGCCTCGGCCACACGGCGTGCAACCCGGTGCTCGACACCATCGCCAGATTTCGCCCGGCCTACGCGCGGCGCCTCGAACGCGAGGACTACACGCCGGCCTTCGACCTCGATCGCGCGCTGGCGCCGGCGCGCCGCATGACCGGGCGCGACGATCCGGGCGCCCATCTGCAGACCGTCGCCGAGGCCGGCAGGGACAGCGGCGCGGGTCTCGGCCGCGGGGTGTGCGAGGACAGCGAAGGAGGCCGCGCATGAGCATCGATCCGGGGTTCGCCCCGACCTTCAGCCTCGACGGGCGGCAGGTCCTCTTCGTCGCCGGGCAGACCATCATCCAGGCCGCCGCCGCGGCCGGCATCTACATCCCGCACCTGTGCTACCGCCCGGAACTGAAGCCGCACGGCTCGTGCAAGCTGTGCACGGTGAAGGTGAACGGGCGCCAGGCCTCGTCGTGCACGCTGCAGGCGCAGGCCGGCATGGTCGTCGAGAGCGACACCGACGAGCTCAACGACGAGCGGCGCGCGCTGCTGCAGATGCTGTTCGTCGAGGGCAACCACTTCTGCCCCTCGTGCGAGAAGAGCGGCGACTGCAAGCTGCAGGCGACGGCCTGCGAACTCGGCATGACGAGCCCGCACTACGACCACTTCTTCCCGAGCCGCCCGGTCGACGCCTCGCACCCCGACGTGCTGCTCGACTTCGACCGCTGCATCCTGTGCTCGCTGTGCGTGCGCGCCAGCCGCGACATCGACGGCAAATCGGTGTTCGCGCTCTCCGGGCGCGGCATCGGCTCGCGCCTGATCGTCAATGCAAAATCCGGGCGCCTCGCCGACACCGATTTCAGCGCCGCCGACAAGGCCGCGTCGGTCTGTCCGGTCGGCGTCATCCTGCCCAAGCGGCGCGGCTTCGCGGTGCCGATCGGCGAGCGCACCTACGACGCGGCGCCGATTTCCGTCGTCGCGCTGCGCAAGGGCGAGTGAAATGAACGCGCCCGCGAAGAAGAAGCTCAAGGTCGCGACCACGTCGCTGGCCGGCTGTTTCGGCTGCCACACATCCTTGCTCGACATCGACGAGCGCCTGTTCGACCTGCTCGAACTCGTCGAACTCGACTGCTCGCCGTTCACCGACATCAAGGCGGTCGGCGCCGCCGGCCCGTGCGACATCGGCATCGTCGAGGGCGGCTTGTGCAACGCCGAGAACGTGCAGGTGCTGCGCGAGTTCCGCAGGCACTGCAAGGTGCTGGTCGCGATCGGCGCCTGCGCGATCAACGGCGGCCTGCCGGCGCAGCGCAACCATCTCGAACTCGGCGCCATCCTCGAAGAGGTCTATCACGCCGGCCACGGCCTCGCCAACGGGATGATCCCGAACGACCCGGAGCTGCCGCTGCCGCTCGACCAGGTGCACCCGCTGCACGAGGTGGTGCGGATCGACGTCTTCATCCCCGGCTGTCCGCCGTCCGCCGACGCCATCTGGCAGGTGCTCACCGACCTGATCGCCGGCCGCGTGCCGCGCCTCGGGCCCGGCCTGCTGCAGTACGACTGAGGGAGGGGTCATGAGCTATCACCTGGAAACCGCCGCGCATCCGGAAAACCTGCGCCGCGTGGCGATCGACCCGGTGTCGCGCGTCGAAGGGCACGGCAAGGTGACGATCCTGCTCGACGAACGGAACAAGGTGCAGCAGGTGCGCCTGCACATCGTCGAGTTCCGCGGCTTCGAGCGCTTCATCCAGGGCCGGCCGTACTGGGAAGTGCCGGTCATGGTGCAGCGCCTGTGCGGCATCTGCCCGGTCAGCCACCATCTGGCGGCGTCCAAGGCGCTCGACCAGATCGTCGGCGCGCACCGGCTGACGCCGACCGCCGAGAAGATGCGCCGCCTGATGCACTACGGGCAGATTTTGCAGTCGCACGCGCTGCACTTCTTCCACCTGTGTTCGCCCGACCTGCTGTTCGGTTTCGATTCCGAGGTCGGCCGGCGCAACATCGTCGGCGTCGCGGAAAAATATCCGGAAACGGCGAAGAAGGGCGTCCTCCTGCGCAAATTCGGGCAGGAGGTGATCCGCGTCACCGCCGGCAAGCGGGTGCACGGCACCGGCTCGATTCCGGGCGGCGTCAACAAGGCGCTCGGCGTCGCCGAGCGCGACGCCCTGCTCGCCGACATCTATCGCATCGTCGCCTGGAGCCGCGACGCGGTGCGCATGGCGAAGGAGCTGCACACGAGCAACCCCGCGCTCTACAACAGCTTCGGCATCTTCCGCTCGAACATGCTGTCGCTGGTCGGCAGCGACGACAAGGGGCCGGGCGCGCTCGACTTCTACCACGGCAGCCTGCGCGCGCGCGACGAGAGCGGCGGCATCCTCTTCGACAAGGTCGACTACCGGCGCTACGACGACTACATCGCGGAGGAGGTGAAGTCGTGGAGCTACATGAAGTTCCCCTACCTCAAGGCGCTCGGCAAGGAGCACGGCTGGTACAAGGTCGGCCCGCTCGCCCGCGTGCAGAACTGCGAGCGCATCCCGAGCGCCTTCGCCGAGGCCGAGCGCCGCGAGTTCGTCGATTACGCCGGCGGCACGCCGATGCACGCGCCGCTGGCCTATCACTGGACGCGCATGATCGAGCTGCTGCACGCCGCCGAGACGATCAAGGAGCTGCTGCACGACGACGACCTGCTCGGCGGCGAACTCGTAGTGCAGGGCGAGCGCCGCTTCGAGGGCGTCGGCGTCATCGAGGCGCCGCGCGGCACGCTCTTCCATCACTACCGCGTCGACGAGGACGACCTCGTGACCATGTGCAACCTGATCGTGTCGACGACCCACAACAACCAGGCGATGAACGAGGCGGTGCGCCACGTCGCGCGCCGCTATCTGCACGGGCGCGAGATCACCGAGGGCCTGCTCAACCACATCGAGGTCGCCATCCGCGCCTTCGATCCCTGTCTCTCCTGCGCGACGCACGCGCTCGGCAAGATGCCGCTCGCCGCCGAACTGGTCGATGCCGAAGGGCGGGTGATCCATCGCCTGAGCAGCGCATGAGCGCCGGTGCGCGCGTGCCGGCCGTCGCGCCGGTCGTCATCTTCGCGGTCGGCAATCCGAGCCGCGGCGACGACGCGCTCGGCCCGCTACTGCTCGACCGCCTGGGCGACTGGCTGGCCGCCGAAGGGCTGGACGCGGACTTCGATCTGATCGGCGACTTCCAGCTGCAGGTCGAACACGCGCTCGACCTCGCCGGGCGCCGCCTCGCGCTGTTCATCGACGCCGCGCAGGGCGTGCCGGCGCCCTACGTCTTTCGCGAAACGACGGCCGGAGCCAACCGCAGCCCGACGACGCACGCGCTGTCGCCCGAGGCGGTGCTCGCCGTCCTGCCGCTGCTCGGCACGGCGCCGCCGCCGGCCGCCTTCGTGCTCGGCGTGCGCGGCGATTCCTTCGTCCTCGGTGAGGCGCCGGGCGCCGCCGCGCAGGCCAACGCCGAAGCGGCCTTCGCGCTGCTCCAGCGGCTTTGCCGCGCGCCGGAAAGGGCGATCTGGGCGGCCTGGGTTGGCAGCCGGCGCCTGCCTGCCGTATAATCCGAATAGATACTGACTGACCGGTCAGTAATAAAAATTGGGGAACCGCCATGCCTCGCTCATTCTCCGCAAAGCAGAAGCTTCTGTTTCTCATCGTGCTCGCCGCCGTGCTCGGCGGCGCCTTTGCCGCCTGGCGCCTGCGCGCGCCGGAACTGCCGCCCGGCATCGTCGCCGGCAACGGCCGCCTGGAAGCGACCGAAGTCGATGTCGCACTCAAGGTCGCCGGGCGTCTTGCCAGCCTGACGCCGCGCGAGGGCGACCGGGTCGAGAAGGATCAGGTCGTGGCGACGCTCGACGCCGAGGACATCGCCGCCCAGCTGCGCGCCGCCGAAGCGCAGGCGCGCCAGGCGCAGGAGGCGACGCGCGAGGCGCGCGAAGGCGTGCGCAAGGCCGAGAGCGACCTGACGCTGGCGCGCAAGACCCTGCAACGCTCGCAGGAACTGGTGCAGCGCGGCTACATCACCGGCGACAAGCTGGACCGCGACCGCAGCGCGCTGCAGGGCGCCGAAGCGGGGCTGGCGGCGGCACGCGGACGCGTGGCCGAGGCCGGGGCGGCAGTCGATGCGGCGATCGCCCGTGCCGAGAGCCTGCGCGCCACGCTGAACGACACCGCGTTAAAGGCGCCGATCGGCGGGCGCGTGCTCTACCGGCTGGCCGAGCCCGGCGAGGTGCTGGCCGGCGGCGGCAAGGTGCTGACGCTACTCGACCTGTCCGACGTCTTCATGGCCATCTACCTGCCGACTGCCGAAGCCGGGCAGGTGGCGATCGGCGCCCCGGCGCGCATCGTGCTCGACGCCCTGCCGGACGAGGCGATTCCGGCGACCGTCAGCTTCGTCGCGCCGCGCGCCCAGTTCACGCCGCGCGAGGTGGAAACGCGCAGCGAACGCGAGAAGCTGATGTTCCGCGTCAAGCTCCGCGTCGATGCCGCGTGGCTCGCCGCGCACCCCGAGCGCGTCAAGGGCGGCATGCCGGGCATGGCCTACCTGAAGCTCGACGCCGCGCAGGAGTGGCCGGCCCGGCTGGCGGCGAAGTAGGCGACAAGGCGATGAACGCGATGGATGCACCCGTCGCCCGGCTTGCCGCCGTCAGCCAGCGCTACGGCGCGGTGACGGCGCTGGCCGACATCGATCTGGAAATTCCCAGCGGCGGCATGGTCGGCCTGATCGGGCCGGACGGCGTCGGCAAGTCCACGCTGCTCGCGCTCGTCGCCGGCGCGCGCGAAATCCAGAGCGGGCGGGTCGAGGCGCTCGGCAGCGATCTCGCCGACCGGCGCCGGCGCGCCGCCGTCCAGCCCCGTATCGCCTACATGCCGCAAGGCCTCGGCAAGAACCTCTATCCGACGCTCTCGGTGTTCGAGAACGTCGACTTCTTCGGCCGCCTGTTCGGGCAGGGCAGCCGCGAGCGCGCCGCGCGCATCGCCGAACTGCTCGCCAGTACCGGCCTCGCGCCGTTCCGCGACCGCCCGGCGGCGAAGCTCTCGGGCGGCATGAAGCAGAAGCTCGGCCTGTGCTGCGCGCTGATCCACGACCCCGATCTCTTGATCCTCGACGAGCCGACGACCGGCGTCGATCCGCTCTCGCGGCGCCAGTTCTGGGAGCTGATCGACAACTTGCGGGCGCGCCGGCCCGGCATGAGCGTGCTCGTCGCCACCGCCTACATGGAGGAGGCGGCGCGCTTCGACTGGCTGGTGGCGATGGACGCCGGGCGCGTGCTCGGCACCGGCACGCCGGCCGAGCTGCTGGCGCGCACCGGCGAGGCGACGCTCGAAGGCGCCTTCATCGGCCTGCTGCCCGAGGAACGGCGGCGCGCGCACCGTGCGCTCGTCATCCCGCCGCGGCGGGCCGACGGCGACGTGCCGGCGATCGAGGCGAGCGGCCTGACGCAGCGCTTCGGCGATTTCACCGCCGTCGACCGGGTCAGCTTCCGCATCGAGCGCGGCGAGATCTTCGGCTTCCTCGGCTCCAACGGCTGCGGCAAGACGACCACGATGAAGATGCTCACCGGCCTGCTGCCGCCGAGCGAAGGGCAGGCCGCGCTGTTCGGCCGGACGGTCGATGCGCGCGACCTGGAGACGCGCAAGCAGGTCGGCTACATGTCGCAGGCCTTCTCGCTCTACGGCGAACTGACGGTGGCGCAGAACCTCGACCTGCACGCGCGCCTCTTCCATCTACCGAAGGCGCGCATCGCGCCGCGCATCGCCGAACTGGTCGAGCGCTTCGGCCTTGCCGCCTTCCTCGACGCGCCGGCCGCCGAGCTGCCGCTCGGCATCCGCCAGCGCCTGTCGCTCGCCGTCGCCGTGGTGCACGAGCCGAAGCTCCTGATTCTCGACGAGCCGACCTCGGGCGTCGATCCGATCGCGCGCGACGAATTCTGGGCGCTGCTCGTCGAGCTGTCGCGCGGGCAGGGCGTCACCATCTTCATCTCGACGCACTTCATGAACGAGGCCGAGCGCTGCGACCGCATCTCGCTGATGCACGCCGGGCGGGTGCTGGCCAGCGACACGCCGGCCGCGCTCTGCGCCGCGCGCGGCGCGGCGACGCTGGAGGACGCCTTCATCGCCTATCTCGAAGAAGCGGCCCGGCAGGACGCGCCGGCGCCCGCCGCCGGCAGCGGCGCC
>RCMZ01000152.1_pt1 | contig 43755 bp, 33 predicted proteins | sample 2041141 | NCBI WGS metagenome assembly RCMZ01 (sample SAMN09708263, study PRJNA481090) | Wastewater metagenome, whole genome shotgun sequencing project. | biome: sewage; isolation source: Davis station wastewater (DW) | place: Antarctica: Davis Station | collected 2010-03-01 | reverse complement strand
GAGCCAGCCGCCGCCGGCCTCGGCGCGCAGGCCGCCGGACAGCGCCAGACGGGCGAGGCCGTCCAGCCCGGCGCAGTCGGCCGCCGCCGCTTCCCTGCCCCCTTCCCGTTTCATGCGCGCCGTCGCCTGCAGCACGCTGCAGGCGCGCGCGGCCACGCTCTGCGGGCTGGCGCCCGGTGCGCGCAGGAGCGCCGCCGCGAGCGCCGCTTCGCGCTCGTCGAGTCCGTCCGGCCACTTGCCGAACAGGCCGCGGCTCATCGCCGCGACGCCGACCAGTTCGCCGCGGAAACCGGCAAGGTTGAGGTAGGCCTCGAGAATCTCGTCCTTTTTCCAGCGCCGCTCCAGCCACAGCGCGCCCGCCGCCTGCGAGACCTTCTCCGCGACGTTGCGCCGGCCGCGGCGCGCCGCCTGCTTGTCGCCCTGCTCGTCCTCAAAGGCATCGAGCAGGCCCACGAGCTGCATCGACAGCGTGCTGGCGCCGCGCGTGCGCGTATTCCACAGATTGCGCCAGGCGCTCGCCGCCGCCGCGCCCCAATCGACGCCCGCGTGCTCGTAGAAGCGCCGGTCCTCGGAGGCGAGCAGCGCGCGCAGCAGCGCCGGCGAGACGTCTTCTATACGCGTCCACGGCAGGCGCCGCGCCTGCAGGTCGAGGCGCAGCGCCTGCACGGGCCGGCCGTCGCGCGCAAGCAGCCAGGCGTCGGATTCGCGCCAGGCCGCGCGCACTTCGCCGAACGCTGGAAGGGCGCCCGCCACGCCGGCGCACAGCGCGAGGCAGACGGCGAGCAGCGGACGGCGCAGGGAGCGGAAAGGCATGCCGGCGATCATGGTCGGCCGCCCGGGGCGCCGGCAAGCCGCCGGATATGAGATGGCTCAAAGTCCGCCGGACGACGGCGCAAGTACAATGCGCAGCGACTCGACAAAATCACGGGAGATGCCGCACATGAAGACACGCACGCCGCTGTTCGCCGCCCTGGCCCTGCTCGCCGGCCTGAGCGCCGCCTTCGCCCCCGCCGCGCAGGCGGAAACGCTCGCCTGCCCCGACCTCGCCACCGCCGTCCAGGTCGGCAACTGCCCGACCGAGGACGAACTGCTGTTCACCTACAACGGTTTTTGCAGCGACAACGCGCGCATCTACCGCAAGGACGCCAGCGTGTGCACCGACTTCCAGCTCTACCGCAAGATGAAGAACGTCGTGCTCTGGGAATCGGCCGACGGCGCCTTCCAGACCTATCTGTCCTGCGACCTGCCGAGCGCCGCCGTCGCCGCGGCCAAGCCGCGCGGCATCGCCGTCGCGCGCGAGGGCAGCATGACCCGCCTCGTGTGCGCCTACGGCGACGGCATCACCTTCACGCACCGCACCAAGGCTACCTGCCGGACGCAGGGCGACGGCGACTGCGGCGCCGATCCGGCGGCCTGCAAGGCGAGTTGCGACTGACGCACAAGCGCGGCGCATCGGCATCCAAACGGGCCAGCCCGCCGGCGTCGGCGCCGTCGGCACCGCGATCCTCGCCATCGTCCTCTTCGACGAACCGGTCACGACCGGACGCCTTGCCAGCATGACACTGATCGTCGCCGGCATCGTCGGCCTCGAGCTGGCGTCGCCGGCCTGATCCCGGGCCGGGCGCTACGGTGCCCGGCGACCCGGTTTCCGGCATCCGGTTTCACTCGCCCACCTTCACGCGCGCGTTCGGCGCCTCGCCGAAGACTTCCGGCGCGTACATCGCCTCGACCCGCGTTGCGGGCAGCGCGAATTCGCCGGCGTTGTTCAGGCGCAGCGTGTAGTCGATGTGGAAGCGGCCGCGCGGCACGTGCGCGTAGTACGCGCGGAAGGCGGCGAAGCTGCGCTCGACGTAGGCTGGCCGGAGGCGGAGCGAACCGCGCCCGTCCTTCTCGCTCGCGTCATCCGCCCCGCCGATTCCGGCGATCCGCGCGTCGCGCCCGTCGCTTTCGCTGCCTTCGCCGAGAATGCGCGCACCGGCCGGGATCGGGTCGCCGAGCGCCACCCACGAGATGTCCTGCTCGGCCTCGACGCTCAGGCGCACGCGCCAGACGTCGCCGCGCGACGCCTGCCCCGGCACCTTCTCCTGCAGCGGCGTGACCGTGCGTATAACGCGCAGGCCGTTGGCCTGCGGCGTCTTGACCGGCACGGCGGCGAGCACCTGCACGCTGGCCCACGGCTGGCCGCCGCCGGCGTGCGTCAGATGCAGCCGGTCGCCGGCGGCGGGCTTCGCCGGCCAGGGCAGCAGCAGGCGCTCCGGCGCGGACGCGGGAACGTCCTTCGCCCCCGCCGAAGCACTCGTCTCCGGCATCGCCGCCCAGACGACGCTTTGGGGCGGCGTCGCCCCCAGGGCGGCGCGCGTCGTGCCGCTCACCGCGCCGCGCTCGAAGCGCCGGCCGAAGCCGTCGAGCGCGATGCTCGCCCAGACGTTGGCCACCGTCGTCGCCCAGCGGCCGCGCTGCTGGCGCAGCATGGCTCCCTGCACGAGCGCCGGCAGATCGTCGCGCCACGCCGGGTCGTCGAGCACCGCCTCGATCAGGCGGAAGGCGTTGGCGTCGCCGCCGACCATCAGCCACCACCAGTAATCGGAGCGCTCGCTGGTGAACACCAAGCGCCCGCCCAGATACGAGAGGCGGTTGCGCAGTTCGCGCTGGACCGCGGCGAGACGCGCCTCGCGTCCGGGCAGCTTGTCCAGACGCTTGACGACGAGATACCAGTCGATCAGCGCCGACGTCGGCAGGCGCGGCGGGTCGATCTCCAGGCTGGAAATCGCCGAGAGCGGCTGCTGGCCGCGCCGCGTCAGCGCTTCCAGCGCGCCCAGCTTGCGCACCGGCAAGTCGGCCTGCGGCGACCAGTGCGCGGGCCGGATGCGGCCTTCGGCAAAGGCGGCGAGACCGCGCTCCATGCGCTGCGCGAGTTCCGCCGGCAGCGCGAAATCGGTTCCGGCCGCGGCGGCCGTGCTCAGCAGGTGCGCGGTGAGCGCCGGGCTGCCGGGATTGCTCTCCGCCGCCGCTCCTTCGCCCGGGAAATAGCGCGCCAGCCCGTCGCCGTCGAGATAGGTCGGCAGCGCGGCGACGACCTCCCGCCAGCGCGCCTTGTCGCGCAGGCCGATGGCGACCGAGGCCTTCTGTTCGAGGCAGACGAAGGGGTACTCCTCGAAGAAGCGGCGCAGGCCGGGCGGCGGCGTCGACAGGCGGGCGGCGAGGCCGATCTCGATGCCGCCGAGCGGGCCGTCCTTGCCGGCCAGCGCGCCGGCCGGCAAGGCGACCGGCAGGTCCAGCGCGCCGTCGAGGCGCGCGAAGCTCGCCTGCTGGACGCTGACCGGCACCGCCGGCGCGATCTGCTGCGCGACGCGCAGGCGGTCGCGCCCCGCGCCGCCCTGTTCGACTGCGTCGAATTCCCAGGCCAGCGCCGCTTCGCCTTCCGGCGCCTCGACCGTCCACGCGACTTCGGCGGCGCCCTCGGCCGCCAGCTGCACCTGCTTCGTTTCGAGCGTGCGCTTACCGGCGCGCGCGGCGACATCGACCGTCATCGCCTTCGCCGTGCCGTTGCGCAGGGTGAGCAGCGCGCGGTAGCGGTCCTTCTCGCGCACCAGCGGCGGCAGGCCGGAGATCAGCTGCAGTTCCTGCCGGGTGCGCAGGCGCGCGCTGCCGGTGCCGAACAGCCCGGTCCCGACGTCGGCGACGGCGACCAGGCGGAATTCGCTGAGCGAATCGTTGAGCGGCACGTCGAGGGTCGCGCTGCCGCTGGCGTCGAGCACGACGCGCGGCTGCCAGAGCAGCAGCGTGTCGAACAACTCGCGCGCCGGCGCGCGCCCGCCGCCGCCGCCGGGCGGCACGGCCTTCTTGCCGAAGTGGCGCTTGCCGATCACCTGCGACTGCGCGCTCGCCGTTTCGACCTGATAGGCGCGCCGCGGCAGCATCGCGTCGAGCAGCTGCCAGCTGTCGTTGGCGCGCAGTTCGAGCAGCGCCTGATCGACGGCGGCGAAAGCCAGCTCGCTGCCGGCCGGTGCCGGCCTGCCGTCGGGCTGCGTGACGCGCACCTTCACGCGCGCCGTTTCGCGCGGCCGGTAGTCGCTCTTCTCCGGCGTCACCTCGACCTTCAGGCGGAAGGCTTCGACGCCGACGTCGAAGCCGGTCAACCCGAGCTTCCACGCCGGCTTGGCGAGATCGACCATGGCCGTCGCCTGCGGCGGATTCCACCATTCGCGGAACCACGCGGCCGGCTCGCGCCAGCCCCAGCGGAAAAAGGAGTACCACTTGAGCGGCTCGACGCGGCCGCGCACGACGAGTACCGAGACGAAGACGTTCGGCCCCCAGGCGCCCTGCACCGGCAGCTCGATCACCGGATCGAAGCGCGAGAGCGGAACGACGCGGCTGTCGACGATGCCGCCGGCCTCGACCGCGACCAGCGCAGACGCTTCGCGGAAGGGCGTGCGCACCTGCAGGCGCGCCGTCTCGCCGGGCGCGTAGCTGCGCTTTTCGGGAATCACGTCGATGCGGTCCTGGTTGCCGGCGGCGAACCAGGCGTCGTCGCCACTCGCGACCCAGTAGCTGGCGCCGGCATAGACGGCGTTGCCGTCGCGGTCCTTGGTCTCGGCGAGCAGGTAGATGCTGCCCGCCTCGCTGCTGCGCGCGGTGCACGCCAGCTTGCCGCGCGCGTCGCTGCGCCCGCCGCACACTTCGCCGAGGTCGGTGAACTCGGTGTGCTGCTCGAAGGCGTAGAAGCCGCCGACGATGCGCTTGCGGTGCGCGTAGTCGACGCGGCGCTTGGCCGTCACGCGCACCGGCACGTCGGCCAGCGGCTTGCCCTGCGTGTCGAGCACGACGACCTCGACGGCGCCGCCCTCCTTCACCGAAACCCAGTCCTTGACGCGGATGCCGGCCACGACGGCGGCCGGCCACAGCTCGACGCTGCCGCGCAGCGTCTGGATCTCGCCGTTCGGATCGGCGAAATTCATCTCGGCGTAGAGCTCGCTCGGCCCCTTGACCTTCTGCGTCAGCGGCACCGTCAAGCGGCCGGCGCCGGCCTGGTCGAGCGTCACCCGCAGGCGGTCGGCGACCAGCTGCTCGCGCTCGCGCCCGTCGTCGACGGCGAAGGCCGCGCGGCTCGCTTCGTCGAAGTCGACGAGGAAACGGAAGCCCTCGTAGCCCTTGTACTCCGGCCAGCGCGGGCGCAGCGTGGCCGACACCTCGACCGGCACGCCCTTGGCCGCGCCGCCGTTGAGGAAGGAGAGGCCGAGCGCGAGCGGCACCGCCTTCGGCGCCACCTGCCGCGGCGGCACGCCCTGCACGCTGCCGGAAAAAACCGGCAGGCGGAAATCGGAAACGCGGAATTCGCCGCTGTCGACGCTGCCCAGCGGACCGCCGCGCAGTTCGACCCGGTAGCTGCCGCGCTTGGCGCCCTCGGGAATCTTCCACGCACTGGTCGCCGCGCCGCGCGCATCCCAGGCCAGCGGCTGGCGAAACTCGTCGTTACTGCCCTCGTGGCGGATCACCAGTTCGTTCGGCAGCTGCCGCGCGTCGGGATAGGCGAAGCTGCGGCTGCCGCGCTCGCGCGCGAGATGCTTCATCGACACCGTCTGCCCGGCGCGCAGCAGCGTGCGGTCGAAGATCGTGTGGATCTTGCGCGCCTCGTACTCGCCCCAGGTCTCGACGCCGAAGCGCCAGGGTTCGACGCCTTCGTTCCAGTCCGAGCGGACGAAGCTGTAGTCCTCGCCGAGGCGCGCGCTGGCGAACAGGAAACTGCCCTCGTAGACATCGTTGCCGTCATCATTGGCGCCGGGAGCGCCGGCGCACGGACGTTCGGCCAGCGCCGTTTCGGCCAGCGCGCGCCCCTGCGCGTCACTACGCCCCTGCCAGAGCAGCGTCCCGTCGCACGCCGAGATGCGCACCTCGGCGCCGCTCACCGGCTGGCCGCCGTCGAGCGTCGTCACCCAGACCAGCGCGTTGTCGCGCCCGCGCTTCAGGTGCACGGCGAGGTTGGTGACCAGCGCCGCCGTGCGCACGTACATCGGCTTCGGCGTCGCCAGGAGCGCCGCGCCGAGCAGGCGGCTCTCGATCTCGACGATGTGGTAGCCGGGCTTCTGCAGCGGAATGCCGACCACCTCGAAGTCGGCGCTGCCGCCGGGCTTCGGCAGCTCGCGCCCGCTGACGCCTGCCTTGCCCTTGAGGAAGGACAGCTCGCGCGCGTAGTACGGGTCTTCAAACTCTTGCGCGGCGGCCCCCTGCCCGCTCCGCACCTTGCGCGTCTGCCGCTCGAAGCGGGCGAGCGCGCGCATCGCCGCGAGCACCTCGGCGTCGTCGTTCAGGCGCTGGCTGCTGAAACGCTGCGCACCGGCCGCCGGCAGCTGCAGGCTGGCGACCGGCAGCAGCGCCTCGACGTTGCGCAAAGTCACCGGCAGCACGCCGCCTTCCTTCAACTCGAGAATGCCGAAGGCGCCGGGAAATTTGGCGATCGGCGGCAGCGCGCCGGTGCGCACGCGCAACGGGAAGTTCGCCGCGTTGGCGAGCGCGCGCCCCGCCTCGTCTCGCACGCCTTCCCGCACGCCCTCTTTCGCGCCGCCCGGCAGTTCGATGCGCAGCTCGGCGTTCTGCGGAAAAGGACGGCGGAAGACGACTTCGCGCACCGTGTTCTCGCGTGCCGCCTCGCCGCTGCCGGCGTGCGGCACGCGCACGCCCTCCGGCGTCACGAGGCGGACGCCGGCCGCCAGCTTGCTGTCGATCGGCGCGGAAAATTCGACGCGCAGGTCGGAGAGCGGCGAGCACGGCGCGGCGGCCTTCTCGCGCTCGCAGCTGAAATTCGCGCGGAAAGGCTCGCGCACGACGTAGGGAAAACTCTCGCTGCGGCTCGCCGTCGCACCGTTTTCGGCGGCGACGCCCCGCCCCCAGACCAGGCGCATCTTGGCCCCGGCCGGCAGGCGCTCGCTGCAGGCGACGGCCAGCGTACCGGGCTGCGCGGTACGGCGCAGGGCGCCGAGGATGTCGCCGCGTTCGCGATCCGACAGGATGCGCACCGGGATGCGCTGGCCGACGCCGTCAGCCTCGCACCAGACGTTGCGCTCGACCGATGCGCGCTGCAGCGCGCCGCCCGCTTCGATCAGGAAAGCCTGCTCCTCGTCGACCGCGCCGCCCGGCCGCGGCGTGATAGCACGCGGCCAGGGGCCGGGCGCGAAGAAGGCATAGGACGGCTCGCCGAGCACGGCCTCGCCGTTCGCCGCACGCAGCTTGGGCGCGAGCCGGAAATCGCAGCGCTCGCCGGGCTGCAGGGCGCGTTCGAGGACGTAGGTCCAACTGCGCGCGTCGCTCCAGCGCCCCTTGCCCTTCACCGACCCGCAATCGACCGTGAACGGCGCCGGCGCATCGGGCCGCCCGAGCGCCACCATGTCGGCGGAAAACACCGCCGTCGCGCGTACCGGCTGGTCGACCTGCCCCTGCGGGCTGAACTGGCGCACGCCGGCCGCGCCGGCCGGCGCGCACAGCAAAAGCGCAGCGGCCAGCGTACAGATCAGACGCAACGAAAAAGGGATATAAGTAGGCGGCACGGCGCGACCTCGAGGAAAAAGGGAAGGTCCCAGAAAAGTCCCGGACCGGGGAAATTATTCCATGCCTGAGGAATGAACACTTTTAATCCCTTTCCGGCCGTGCGGCGCGGGCGAGCCTCGCCGCCCCTGGAGCGCTCCGGGGCAACCCGCCTCACCCCTTGGCTTCGAGCGCCTCCCAGCGTTCGAGCAGGGCCAGCAGTTCGTCGTCGATCTGCGCCAGGCGCGTCGAGATGTTCTGCGCTTCCTGCGGCGCCGACTGGTAGAGCGCCGGATCGGCGAGGCGCGCGGAGAGCGCCTTCTGCTCGTCCTCCAGCGCGGCGATGCTGGCCGGCAGCGCTTCGAGCTCGCGCGCGTCCTTGAAGCTCATCTTGCGCGGCGGCGCGGGCTTCGCGACGGCCTGTGCGGCGGATGCGGCCGGACGCGGGGCGCTGCGCGCCTTCGCTTCGGCGCTCGCCTGTGCGGCCTCGTCCTTGCGACGCTGACTCTGGTAGCTGGCCCAGTCGCTGTAGCCGCCGGCGAATTCGCGCCAGACGCCGTCGCCCTCGGCGGCGATCGTCTGCGTCACCACGTTGTCGAGGAAGGCGCGGTCGTGGCTGACCAGGAAGAGCGTGCCGCTGAAGTTCTGCAGCAGCTCTTCGAGCAGTTCGAGGGTTTCGATGTCGAGGTCGTTGGTCGGCTCGTCGAGCACCAGCACGTTGGCCGGCCGCGCGAACAGACGCGCCAGCAGCAGGCGGTTGCGTTCGCCGCCGGACAGCGATTTGACCGGCGAGCGCGCGCGCTGCGGCGCGAACAGGAAGTCGCCGAGGTAGCCGATGACGTGCTTCTTCTCGTTGCCGATCTCGACGAAATCGGAACCCGGCGAGATCACGTCGACGAGCGCCGCCTCCTCGTCGAGCTGGGTGCGGAACTGGTCGAAGTAGGCGACCTGCAGCTTGGTGCCGAGGCGCACGCTGCCCTCGTCCGCCTGCAGTTCGCCGAGGATGAGGCGCAGCAGCGTCGTCTTGCCGGCGCCGTTCGGGCCGATCAGGCCGATCTTGTCGCCGCGCTGCAGGCGGCAGGAGAAGTCGCGCACCACCGTCTTGTCGCCGAAGCGCTTGCTGACGTGCTCCAGTTCGGCGACCAGTTTGCCGCTCTTGTCGCCCGCGTCGAGCGCCAGTTCGACCTTGCCCTGCCGCTCGCGGCGCGCGGCGCGTTCGCGGCGCAGCTGTTCGAGACGCAGCACGCGGCCTTCGTTGCGCGTGCGCCGCGCCTCGACGCCCTTGCGAATCCACACCTCTTCCTGCGCCAGGAACTTGTCGAACTTGGCGCTCTGCACCGCTTCATCGTGCAGGATCTGCGCCTTCTTGGCCTGGTATTCGGTGAAGTTGCCGGGACACGAGAGCAGGCGCCCGCGGTCGAGTTCGACGATGCGCGTGCATACGCGGTCGAGGAAGCGCCGGTCGTGCGTGATGAAGAGCAGCGTCGTTCCCGACGAAATCAGCAGTTCCTCCAGCCACTCGATGGCGGCGACGTCGAGGTGGTTGGTCGGCTCGTCGAGCAGCAGGAGGTCGGGCGAGACGGCGAGCGCCTGCGCCAGCGCGAGGCGTTTCTTCTGGCCGCCGGAAAGGCTGCCGACGCGCGCGTCGGGATCGAGCGAGAAGCGCTGGATCACCTTCTCCGCCTGCGCCTCGAAGGACCAGGCGTCGCAGGCTTCGAGCGCGCCCTGCAGGTCGTGCATGCGGGCGAGCAGCGCGTCGTGGTCGGCGTCGGCGTCGCCGAGCGCGTGCGAGACGGCGTGGTACTCGGCGAGCAGCGCCGAGGTTTCGCCCATGCCGGCGACCACCGCCTCGAACACGCTGAGTTCGGGGTCGAAGGGCGGCTCCTGCAGGACGTAGCCCATGCGAATGCCGGGCTGGCGCCAGACGGTGCCGTCGTCAAGCGCGCCGACGCCGGCCAGCGCGCGCAGCAGGGAGGACTTGCCGCAACCGTTGCGCCCGATCAGCGCGACGCGCTCGCCCGGATCGAGCTGGAAATCGGCGTGGTCGAGAAGCGGCACATGGCCGAAGGCGAGCGAAGCGTCGGAGAGGATCAGGTGCGGCATGCGGGGCTATTGCTTTCCGGAAGTGGGGCTGGGCGAATTGAGTGAATTCGGCGGATTGAGTTGCCGGAGGTCGGCGACGATCTCGGCGGAGTGCCGCGAGGTGTCGACCTTGAGATAGGTTTTCGCAATTTTACCCTGCGCGTCGATCAGGAAGGTGTAGCGCCTGGCGAAACGCGCCACCTTCCAGTCGGACAGCGCACCGTAGCGGGCGGCCACGGCGCCGTCGGCGTCGGCGAGCAGCGGGAAGGGCAGCTTGTACTTTTTGGCGAAGGCGGCGTGCGAGGCGCTGTCGTCGACGCTGACGCCGACCACCTGCGCGCCGAGCGCGGTGAGTTGCGCGAGATCGTCGCGGAAGCTGCACGCTTCCTCGGTGCAGCCCGGCGTGTCGTTCTTCGGATAGAAGTAGAGAACCACCCACTTGCCGCGCCAATCCTCGAGCCGGCGCACTTGTCCTTTCTGGTCGGGCAGCGTGAAGGTCGGCGCCATGCTGCCGGCCGCCGGCACGTCGGCGGCCCGGGCCAGACCGCCGAGCAGGCAGGCACCGGCGAGGAACAGGGCGGCAAGGGATTTGCTCATGGGGAATCTCCGGTCGATCGGGAATGAAAACCGCCGCCCCGGGCCGCGCTGAACGGCCCCGAAAGCGGCAGACGTGAAAACCGGCCCGGCGGGCTCAGGCAGCCAGCCGCTGCGCCGTCATCGGCGGCGTGCCGTCCTTGAACATCTTGCGCAGCTGCTGGCGCAACTCGGGCGAATCCTGATGCTTGTGCACCGTGACCGCATGCTGCACCGCGGCCTCCAGCAATTCGTCGGCACTGTCCGCGCAGAGCGCCACCGAGCAGTTCATTTCGCTCGGATACTCGCGGCAATCGATGTATTGGCGTGCCATGATAAACCTCCTTCTGACTCCTTGTGGTTCACGGATGGACGAGAATCGGCGGGATGCGACGGGAATCGGCTGTGCGGGCACGAAGGCCGCGTCGAGAACCGGGAACCGATCCTCGGAGGAAGACGGCGACGCCCTTCGGCCGGCCGCCGCCCATGCACTCTCTATAGCCGCTCGCCCGCCTCGGCGCAAGCGCGGGCCGGAAGCGTCGGACACGCCTGGAAAAAGCGCCCGCGCTCGCCTATCGTGAAAGCTCCGTTCCCCGGTTTGCGGATCAGGAAGGATTTCCGATGCTCATGACGTCCCCGCTCCCCGCCGCCGATGCGCTTGTCGACACCCTTATCGCCCCCCCCACCGAGGCCGCTCCGGCGCAGCGCTACCGGGCGGTGCGCGCGCATTCGGCGGCGCTGGTCGAAGGTCTTTCCGACGCCGACGCGACCGTCCAGTCGATGGACGACGCGAGCCCGGCCAAGTGGCATCTGGCGCATACCGCATGGTTCTTCGAGGAGTTCGTCCTGGCCGGCGCGCGGCCCGCCTATCGCAGCGTCGATGCGCGCTACCGCTACCTCTTCAACTCGTATTACGAAAGCGTCGGGCCGCGCCATCCGCGCCCGCGCCGGGGTCTGCTCACCCGCCCCTCGCAGGCCGACGTGCTGCGCTACCGCGCGGCGGTCGACGCGGCGATGGAAGAGCTGCTGGCCGGCCCCCTGCCCGGCGCGACGCTGCGCCTGATCGAACTCGGCCTGCAGCACGAAATGCAGCATCAGGAACTGCTGCTCACCGACCTCCTCCATCTCTTCGCGCAGAACCCGCTGCGCCCGGCCTATCGGGAATACCCCGGCCCGCCGCCCGCCGCGCCGGCGCCGCCGCTCGCATGGATCGCCCACGCCGGCGGGCGCTGCCGGATCGGCGCCGAGGCCAAGGACGGGGCCGGCGAATCCGGCTTCGCCTTCGACTGCGAGGGACCGCGCCACGAGGTGTTGCTGCGCCCCTTCCACCTCGCCGCGCGTCCGGTGAGCAACGCCGAGTGGAGCGAATTCATCGCCGACGGTGGCTACCGGCGGCCGACACTGTGGCTCGCCGACGGCTGGAAGGCGGTGCAGGCCGAGGGCTGGACGGCGCCGCTCTACTGGGAGGACGAGACGGGCGAGGCCTACCGGGAGGACGCCGGCGCGCCGCGCGCGATGACGCTGTTCGGCGTGCAGGCGCTCGACCCGGCGGCGCCGGTGGCGCATCTTTCCTACTTCGAGGCCGACGCTTACGCGCGCTGGGCCGGCAAGCGCCTGCCGACCGAGTTCGAGTGGGAAGCCGCGGCGCGCGACCTGCCCGTGCGCGGCAACTTCGCCGACAGCGGCGCGCTGCGCCCGCTGGCCGCGCCGCAGCCGAGCGGCGGCGCGCCGGGCCAGATGTACGGCGACGTGTGGGAGTGGACGGCCAGCCCCTTCGCCGCCTACCCCGGCTTCCGCCCGGCCGGCGGCGCCGTCGGCGAATACAACGGCAAGTTCATGTGCGGCCAGTTCGTTCTGCGCGGCGGTTCCTGCGCGACGCCGGCCGGCCACCTGCGCGCCACCTACCGCAATTTCTTCTACCCGCAGCAGCGCTGGCAGTTCGCCGGCCTGCGTCTGGCCGAGGACGCCTCATGAACGAGCGCCGACTCCCCGGGGAAACCGGCGCCGCCGGCCTGAACGCCGCGTTCGCCGCCGCCGTGCTCGAAGGGCTGGCGCAGCCGCAGAAGCGGATTTCCAGCGCCTGGCTGTACGACCGGCGCGGTTCCGAGCTGTTCGAGGAGATCACCGGCCTCGCCGAGTACTACCCGACGCGCACCGAGATCGGCATCCTCGAAGCGCACGCGCCGGACATGGCGCGCCCGATCGGCCGCGCCGCCGTGCTCGTCGAGATCGGCAGCGGCTCCAGCCGCAAGACGCCGATCCTGCTGCGCGCGCTCGCCGAACCGCACGCCTACGTGCCGATCGACCTCGCGCACGACTTCTTCCTCGCTTCGGCGCATGCGCTGGCGCGCGAATTCGCCGGGCTGCGGATCTGCCCGCTGATCGCCGACTTCACGCAACCCTTCGCGCTGCCCGACGAGTTGCGATCCGACGCGCGGCCGCGTCTCGGCTTCTTTCCGGGGTCGACCATCGGCAACCTCTCGCCAGGCGGCGCCATCGCCTTCCTGCGCATCATGGCCGGCGCGCTGGGGCCGGGCGCGTACATGCTGATCGGCACCGACTGCACGCACGACCCGACGCTGCTGCTGCCGGCCTACGACGACACGCGCGGCGTCACCGCGGCGTTCAATCTGAACCTGCTGGCGCGCATCAACCGGGAGCTGGGCGACAAGGACGACGGGGACGGCGGAGATGGCGGGAGCGGGGATGGCCGGAGCGCCCGCGGCGAGCGTTTCGCGCTCGGCGCCTTCCGCCACGAGGCGCGCTACCGGCGGGAGCGGGGCCTCGGACGGATCGAGATGCACCTCGTCAGCCGCCGCGCGCAGAGCGTCCGCCTGTGCGGCCGGCGCTTCGACTTCGCGGCCGGCGAGACGATCCACACCGAGAATTCATACAAATATTCGCGCGACGATTTCCGCGCGCTGGCGCGCGCTGCGGGCTGGCTGCCGGAGGACAGCTGGAGCGACGCGCGCCAGCGCTTCTGCGTGCATCTGCTGCGCCTTTCGCCGCACGCCCCGCACCCGCGCACGATGCGGCGGGCGGAGCCGCCGGCGACGGCGCCCTCGTCGTCCGCCTTCTAGCGCCGCCTGGGACGGCGCGCCGCCCGGCGGATCGATCAGACCTTGAAGCGCCCGAGCATGCCCTGCAGTTCGGCGGACATGCGTTGCAGGCTGGCGGCCTGCTCGCGGTTGCGTCCGGCGGTGGCCGCGTTCTCGTCCGACGACTGGGCGATGCCCTCGATCAGGCGGGCGATTTCCTGGCTCGCCGAACTCTGCTCGCGCGTGCTTTCGGCGATGCTCTGCACGGTATGCGCGGTACGCTCCGTATGCTCGTCGATGGCCGCCAGCGCCACGCCCGCGCCCTGCGCCAGTTCGACGCTGCCGGCCATCTGCCGGCTGACCGCCTGCATGCGTTCGACCGCCTTCCCGGTCTCGCCGGCGATGGCCTCGATGGTCCCGGAAATCTCGCGCGTCGACAGCGCCGTGCGCTCGGCCAGCTTGCGCACCTCGTCGGCGACTACGGCGAAGCCGCGGCCGGTTTCGCCGGCGCGCGCCGCTTCGATGGCGGCGTTGAGCGCCAGCAGATTGGTCTGCTCGGCGATCTCGCGAATGACGTTAACCACGCTCGAAATCTGTTTCGAACGCTCGCCGAGCAGCCCGATCTGCTCGGCCGACTGGCCGATCTCGCCGGCCACCTTCTCGAGTTCGGACATGGTGCGCCCGACCACCGTCCGGCCTTCCTCGGCCGAGGTCCGGGCTTCGCCGGAAATGCGCCGCGCCTCGCGCGCGCTGTCGGCGACGTGGGTGATGCTCACCGACATTTCCTCGACCGACGCGGCGATTCCCGAGGCCGACAGCGACTGCTGCTCGGAACTGGACATCGTCGCCTGCGCGACGCCCTGCAACTCGTCGGCCGACACGCTCACGCGCTCGGCGGTGCGCGCGATGTCGCCGACCAGGGTGCGCATGTTGCCGGCCATCGCGCCGACCGCGTTGCGCAGGACATGCACCTCGTTGCGGCTATCCGCCGCGCCGCCGCCGATCTCGACGCGCAGGTCGCCGTCGCCGAGGCGGGAGACGTCGCCGACCAGCGAAACCAGCCCGGCCAGCTGCCGCCGCACGAGCACGAACATGAAGACGCAGAGCAGCGCCACCGAGCCGAGGGCGACGACGATCAGCGCGTTGCGCAGGCGGACGCTCTCTTCGAGGTATTCGTCGAGCCAGCTGCCGGCGACCAGCGTCCAGTTCCATTTCTCGGAGGTCGCCGCGTAGGTCAGCTTCTCGCGCCGGCGCTGCTCGCCGTCGACCGCGACATAGCGCGCCGAACCGTTCTTCAGCGCCAGCATTTCGGCGAGGCGCGCGCGCACCTCGGGGGTCGTCGCCGTCGCGTCGACGGTGCGGCCCTGGAAGCGCGGATGCAGGACGTATTCGCCGATCTCCTTGGCGTCGAGCGGACGCACGATGAAGACGTAGCCCGTCTTGCCGCTCACCACCTTGCCGAAGAGATCGCGGATCTGCTTCAGCTCGGGTTCCAGGTTGATGCGCACCGAGGTTGCCGCGAACACCTTGCCGTCCGCGTCCTTGAACGCCTTCACCGTGCTGAAGTGATAGTTGCCGTTGCGCACCGTCATGCCGCTGTAGTCCTCGCCCTTGAGGAGCGCGCGCGCCACCGGATCGCTGTCGGGAATCTGCGAACCGTGCATCGGTTTGCCGTCCTTCATCAGCAGGGTGGCGACGCGATAGACCTTGCCGTCGTGCACCGCCAGCAGGGCCGCCTCGTCGCCGGTCAGCTCCTTGAACGCTTCGAGCCACGGGCGATTGGCGTTGGCCACCTCGCGCCCGGCATGGATCGCCGGCAGCTCGACCTCGCCCGTCGGCACGCTGCCCTGCCCGAGGGTCAGCTTGCCGCCGAAGCTCTGCAGGAAGAAGCGCGACTGGCGCTCGCCGCGCGCCTTGACGTTGTCGAAGAAGGTACCGAGGGTGCCGGCCATCAGCCGGCTTTCCTCGGCCAGCGAGTGCTCGGCCTCGGTGATCGCGGCCCGCTCGGCCATCCGGTAGACGAGCGCGGTCATCGTGTAGAAGACCAGCAGCAGGAGAACGACGGATGCAAGGATGATTTGCTGCGCGATCGGCAGGCGGCTGTAGCGTTTGAACATGATCTTTCCTGGCCCGGAGTGGAATTCTATTGTCATTGATCGTCCGAAAATATTCCAGACGGGCGCTTCAAAAAACAGGCGTCGGTGCCTCGCCCGCGTCCCGGCGCGCCGTGGCGAAGGGCGCCGCGCTGGCATCGCCGGGCGCCCGCGGCTACAATACGCGCCCTATCTCTCCGTAGTTCAATGGATAGAACGGGCGCCTCCTAAGCGCCAGATACAGGTTCGATTCCTGTCGGGGGGACGGCGCCACGCCGTCCGGGAGATCACGCCGACCAGAGCGGCGGTTCGTCCATCAGCGCGATCTGCTCGCGCAATTCCAGAATGCGGTCCTGCCAGTAGCGCTGCGTGTTGAACCACGGGAAGGCGGCAGGGAAGGCCGGATCGTCCCAGCGCCGCGCCAGCCAGCCGGCGTAGTGAATCAGGCGCAGCGTGCGCAGGGCTTCGACGAGGTGCAGTTCGCGCGTGTCGAAGTCGCAGAAATCCTCGTAGCCGGCAAGCACCTCGGCGAACTGGCGCACCTGTTCGCCGCGTTCGCCGGAGAGCAGCATCCACAGATCCTGCACGGCCGGCCCCATGCGCGCGTCGTCGAAGTCGACGAAGTGCGGGCCGGCGTCGGTCCACAGAACGTTGCCCGCGTGACAGTCGCCGTGCAGGCGCAGCGTCGCCACCTTGCCGGCGCGATCGAAGCAGCGGCGCACGCCGTCGAGCGCCTGGTCGACGACGCCGAAATAGACGTCGGCCAGCTCGGGCGGCAGGAAATCGCCGGCGCGCAGGAAGTCGCGCGGCTCCTCGCCGAAGGTGCGGATGTCGAGCGTCGGCCGCGCGGCGAAGGGCTTGAGCGCGCCGACCGCGTGGATGCGGCCGATGAAACGGCCCATCCATTCGAGCGTGTCGAGACGGTCGAATTCGGGCGCCCGGCCGCCCTGCCGGGGAAACACGGCGAAACGCAGGTCGGCGTGGTGGTGCAGCGTGCGTCCGTCGATCACGAGCGGTGCGACGACCGGAATCTCGCGCTCGACGAGTTCGTGCACGAAGGCGTGCTCCTCGCCGATTGCCGTGTCGGTCCAGCGCCCGGAGCGGTAGAACTTGACGACGAGCGGCGCGCCCTCGTCCATGAACACCTGATAGACGCGATTCTCGAAGCTGTTGAGCGCGAGCAGGCGACCGTCCGGACGCAGGCCGACGCCCTCCAGCGCGCCGAGCAGGGTATCGGGCGTCAGCGACGCGAAGGGGGTGTTGCGCGGGTCGGGAGTGTCCATCCGCTCATTGTAGGGCCTGCCGCCCGCCCGGTGGCGACCGGTCGCCGGGTTGGGGCGGCGGCGCGCGACCGGAACGCGCTCAGAGAACGACCTGCGCGCCGAGTTCGACGACGCGGTTGGCCGGCAGCTTGAAGAAGCTCGCCGCGCTGCCCGCGTTGCGGAACATGGCGATGAACAGCTTTTCGCGCCAGAAGGCCATCTCCGAATCGAGGCGCGGGATCAGGTTCTCGCGCCCAAGGAAGTAGGAGGTCGTCATCGCGTCGAAATCGAGCGCCTGCTCGGCGCACCATTCGAGCGCCGCCGGCAGGTCGGGCTCGTCCATGAAGCCGTAGTGCACCTTCACCCGCCAGAAGTTGGCCGGCAGCGCTTCGACCACCACGCGCTGCGCGTCGGCCAGATGCGGCACGTCGTGCACCACGACGGTCGCCAGCACGATCCGCTCGTGCAGCACCTGATAGTGCTTGAGGCTGTGCAGCATGGCATGCGGTACGTGCCGGGAGTCGGGCGTCAGGAACACCGCCGTGCCCGGCACGCGGGCGATCTGCTCGTTCTGCAGGCTGGCGGCGAAGGCGTCGAGCGGCAGGCTGCCCTCGGCCAACCGCGCATGCAGCAGCTGCCGGCCGCGCTTCCAGGTGGTGAGCAGGACGAAGACGGCGACGCCGAAGACCAGCGGGAACCAGCCGCCGTCGCCGACCTTGAGCAGATTGGCGCTGAAGAACAGGAGATCGATGCAGAGGAAGGGTAGCGCGCCGGCGATGGCCAGCGGCAGGCTCCAGCCCCACAGGTAGCGCGTCACCATGAAGGCGAGCACGGTGGTGATGACCATCGTGCCGGTCACGGCGATACCGTAGGCCGCCGCCAGATTGGTCGACGAACCGAAGCCGAGCACGACGGCGATCACCGCCGCGAGCAGCGCCCAGTTGATTCCCGGCAGGTAGATCTGGCCGATCTCGCGCTGCGAGGTGTGCTGGATTTCGAGGCGCGGCGAGTAGCCGAGCTGGATGACCTGTTGCGTCATCGAGAAGGCGCCGGAAATCACGGCCTGCGAAGCGATCACCGTCGCCACCGTGGCGAGCCCGACGAGCGGCAGCAGCAGCCAGTCCGGCGCCAGCAGGTAGAAGGGATTCTCGATGGACTTCGGATCGGCGATCAGCAGGGCGCCCTGCCCGAAATAGTTGAGCACCAGCGCCGGCAGCACGAGGCCGATCCACGCCACCTGGATCGGCCGGCGGCCGAAATGCCCCATGTCGGCGTAGAGCGTTTCGGCGCCGGTCTGCGCCAGCACGACGCCGCCCAGCGAGAGGAATCCGAGCAGCGGATTGGCGGCGACGAAATGGAAGGCGCGCCGCGGATCGAGCGCCGCGAGCACGCCCGGGTGGTCCATGATGTTGATGACGCCGAGCCCGGCGAGCACGGCGAACCAGAGCGCCATCACCGGCCCGAACAGGCGGCCGACGCTGGCCGTGCCGGCGCGCTGCACGACGAAGAGGAAGACCAGCACGCACAGCGTGACCGGGATCACGTAGGGCTTGAGGGCCGGCGTCGCCACCTCCAGCCCCTCCACCGCCGAAAGCACCGAGATCGCCGGCGTGATCAGCGCGTCGCCGTAGAACAGCGCGGTGCCGAACAGCCCGGCCATGATGATCGCCGCGCGCCGGCGCGCACCTTCCGGCGCCGGGCGCAGCGCCAGCGCCATCAGCGCCATGATGCCGCCCTCGCCCTTGTTGTCGGCGCGCATGATGAAGGACACGTACTTGATCGTGACGACGACGATCAGCGACCAGAAGATCAGCGACAGGATGCCGAGCACGTTGTCCGGCGTGATCGGCACCGGGTGGTGCGCGCCGGCGAAGACTTCCTTCATCGTGTACAGCGGACTGGTGCCGATGTCGCCGTAGACGACGCCGAGCGCGGCCAGCGACAGCGCGGCCAGTTCGTCCCTCGAATGTTCCTTGTGCATGTTTTTTTCCCGCGGGGGTCAGAAGCGGAACCGGTAGCCGACGCCGGTCTCGGTGAGGATGTGGCGCGGCCGCGCGGCGTCGGCTTCGAGCTTCTGCCGCAGGTGGCCGACGTAGATGCGCAGGTAGTGGCTGTTCTCGCCCTGCCCGGCGCCCCACACCTCGCGCAGCAGCTGGCGGTGCGTCAGCACCTTGCCGGCGTTGGCGAGCAGCAGGCAGAGCAGGCGGTATTCGATGGGCGTCAGATGCACCGGCGCGCCGGCGCGCTCGACCGTGCGCTGCGCGCGGTCGACGCACACCTCGCCGAAACGGCACTGCGCCTCGCCGCGCTCGGGCGCCGGGCGCCGCAGCTGGGCGCGCACGCGGGCGAGCAGCTCGCCGATGCCGAAGGGTTTCGTCAGGTAGTCGTCGGCGCCGGCGTCGAGCGCCGCGATCTTCTCGGCCTCCGCCGAGCGAGCCGAGAGGACGATGATCGGCACCGCCGACCAGCCGCGCAGATTGCCGATCAGCGCGACGCCGTCGCCGTCCGGCAGGCCGAGGTCGAGCAGCACCAGCGCCGGCCGCGCGGCGGCGACGAGCGCCAGCCCGGCCGCCGCGGTCGCCGCTTCCTCGACGCGGAAATGCGCGTCCTCAAGCGCCGCGCGCACGAAGCGGCGGATCTGGAACTCGTCCTCGACGAGCGCGACGCAGGGCGCCGCCTCATCCCGCGGATGCTGGCGCGGGCCCGGAAAATCTTCCTCGCGGCCGGCGTCCATCACGCTTCTCCCGGCGGCGCGTCGAAAGCCGGCGGCGTGCCGCGCGGCAGCGTGAAGCGGAAGCACGCGCCGCCGCCCGTGTGCGGCTCGGCGCGGATGGCGCCGCCGTGCGCCTCGACGATGGCGCGGCAGATCGCGAGCCCGAGGCCGGCGCCGTCCGTGCCGCCTTCGTGGCGTCCGCGCTCGAAGAGCGAGAAAAGGCCTTCCGCGCCGCCCGGCGGCAGCCCCGGCCCGGCGTCGCACACCGCGATCTCGACGACCTCCGGCAGCACGCGGGCGCCGATCGAGATCTCGCCGTCCGGCGCGTACTTGGCGGCGTTTTCGAGCAGGTTGTGCAGCACGCGCTCGATCAGCACGGCGTCGAATTCGAGCAGCGGCAGATCGGCCGGCAGGTCGATGCGCACGCGCCGCCCGTGCAGGCTCGCCTCCAGCCCGGACAGCGCGCTGCCGACGACTTCCTCGAAGGGCTGCCACTCGCGCCGCAGGCACACCTTCCCGGCCTGCAGGCGGGCCATGTCGAGCAGGTTATGCACGAGGCTGCTCATGCGCAGCGCCTGTTCGCGGATCGCCGCCGCCGTTTCCGCCTGCGCCGGCGGCAGCGGCGGTTTGCCGACGGCGAGCGAATCAGCCAGCCCGACGAGCACCGTCAGCGGCGTGCGCAAATCGTGCGAGACGGCGGACAGCAGCGAGCTGCGCAGGCGCTCCGACTCGATGCCGAACTGCGCGTGCTGGACCGCCGCGACGGAAAGCAGGCGCTCGACGACGATCGCTGCGAGCGATGCGACGGCTTCGAGCAGGGGACGGCGCACCGCCGGCAGCACGCGCTCGGCGCTCGCCGCCGAGACGAGCATCACGCCGCAGACGCGCTGCGGCGCGGTAAGCGGAAAGAGCATGGCCGGCGCGAAGCCGTCCTGATCGGCGACGAACATCATCGCCTGCCCGCTGGCAAAGACCGCGTCGGCGTGCACCGCGGGGATGTGGACGCCCTTGCGCGCAGCCCCTCCGGCAGCCTTTCCGCCGTCGCTACCGCCGCTGCCGGCCTCGACCGGGTGCAGATGCCCCGCCGCATCGGGCAGCAGCAGCGTCAGCGAGGCGTCCAGCGCGTTGCGGACGAAGCGCCCGGCGACGGCCTGCACCTGCGCCGCGTCGACCGCGCCCGAGAGCTCGCGCGCCATGTCGTACAGGGCGCGCGTCTGCGTTTCCCGGCGCGCCGTTTCCTCGGCCTCCAGACGCAGGCGCGCGGTCAGCTGGCCGATGAGCAGCGCCACCGCGAGCATCACGGCGAAAGTGATCAGGTACTGCGCGTCGACCACCGCCAGGCTGAAACGCGGCGGAACGAAGAGGAAATCGAACAGGGCGACGCTGAGAAATGCGGCGAGCACCGCCGGCCCGCGGCCGAGGCTCAGCGCGACGAGGACGACGACGAGCAGGAACAGCATGACGATGTTGGCCAGATCGACGACGCCGATCAGCGGTGTCGCCATCAGCGCCGTCGCCACGCAGGCGGCCACGGCGCCGGCGTAGGCCGACGGCGGCGCCGTAGCGGAAGGCGGCGGCAGTGCGGACGCGCCAGGCGAGACGAGGGGCGGTGCGACGGGAAGCGCGGAGGACGGCGCCGGCCGGTCGGACGGGCGCGCGGGGGGCGGCGATGCAGGCGACGGATTCATGGAAGCCTCCTGTCCGGCAAACGGCCGGACGCTGAGGATCATCCTAATCCGCGTCGCATAAAAAAGGGATAAAGACGAACAACGGGCGCTCGGCGCCCGCCGGCATCCGGGCGCGGGCCTCCCGGCGCCGGGGCCGCCTTCAGCCGGCCGGCCGAATCAGGCGGCGGACGGGGCGGCGGCGCGCAGGTACTGGAAGAGGTCCTTGCCGCAGTCGGCGCAGGCGACGATGCGCTTGTCGTCGTTCTGGTCGTCGAGGCCGTAGTCGCGCGCGCCGGTCGCGCCGCAGTGGCGGCAGGCCAGCGAACCGTGGCGCTGCCGGTAGGCGTCGCGCTCGGGCAGGGCGCGGCGCTGGCCCATCTTGCGCAGATGCATGCTGATCAGCACGAAGGAGCCGATGAAGAAGGTGAAGATGATGATGACCGGGATGATGAGTTCCATAACGCAAGCCCTGAATCGCACCCAGCGTGCGCCGCGGCAGGATACACCGGAACGGCCGCCGGCAGGCGCCCGCTTGCGCCGGTGTGCGGACTTGTGGCCCCCCGCCGCTTCCGGTAGCCTCCCGCCGCGGTCGACGCGCGCCCGCCGCGCGCCGCACCTGACCGCCTGCGGCGGCGGAAGATCAAGGGTGGAGAAATGACAGACGATTCGATAGAGATCAGCGAAGAAGCCGGCGTGCGCTACCTGCACTTCAGCTCCGACTGGGTGCAGGGCGCCATGCGCATCAGCCGCCCGCACGCGCTGGAGCTGGCCTACACGCGCGAGATGATGGCCGGCCTCCTGCTGCGCGAGCCGCCGTGGCCGCGCAAGGTCCTGCTGATCGGCCTGGGCGCCGGCTCGCTGGCCAAGTTCATCTACCGCAACCTGCCGGACTGCCACATCACCGCAGTCGAGATCAGCCCGCGCGTCGAGATCGTCGCCCGCCTGCACTTCAAACTGCCCGACGATGCGCAGCGCCTGCAGGTGCACATCGCCGACGGCGCCGAATTCGTGCGCGCGGCGACCGAGCGCTACGACTACATCCTGGTCGACGGCTTCGACAAGGACGCGCGCGCCGGCGCGCTCGACACCCTGCCCTTCTACGCGGCCTGCCGCGAGCGCCTGAGCGACGACGGCCTGTTCGCCGTGAACCTGCTCGGCCGCAGCCGTGGCTTCCAGGCCAGCGCCGGACGCATCGCCGAAGCCTTCGCCGGGCGTTCGCTCGTCTTTCCCTCGTGCGACAGCGGCAACACGATCGCCTTCGCGACGGCCGGCGAAACCGTCGACGTGAGCGCCGACGAACTGCGCGCGCGCGCCGAGCGGCTGAAGCGCGAGAGCGGCCTCAACCTGCTGCCGACCGTGACGCGGCTCACGCAGGCGAAGGCGCTGGCGCGCGGCAGGCTGAGCATCTGAAACGCCGGGAAGGCCCGCCGCGCCGCGGCGCGCGGCCACGGCGCTCCATCGGCCGGCGGAACTGTTAAAGTCCCGCACACAGCGTTTCACCAATAGCGGAAAAAAAGGAGGCGCCGTCCCGCCCGGAGCGGGCACGGCGAAGGAGACATGGAGAACGGCTACCGGCTCAAACTGGCGATGCAACCGGACATCCCGGCGGGCAGCAAACAGCTCTTCGAACTCGCGCGCCAGTCGCTGTTCGAGCATTTCGCCGACCTCTGCGACGGCCTGGTCATCGTCGACGCCGCGGCGAACATCGTCTGGATGAACGACAGCTATCCGCGCCGCCTGGGGATCGCCGACCCCGCCGCGATGGTCGGGCGGCCGATCGAGGATGCCATCCCGAACAGCCAGATGCGGCACGTCGTCGAAACCGGCAAGCCGATCATGCTCGACATCATGGATTTCGGCAGCGAGTCCTTCGTCGTCACCCGCCTGCCGTTGCGCGACGCCGACGGGCGCATCATCGGCGCCGTCGGCATGGTGCTCTACGACGACCCGCGCCGCCTGGCGCCCGTCGTCGCCCGCTACCAGCAGATGCGCAGCGAACTCGCCGACGCCCAGCGCCGGCTGGCCGAAGCGCGGCGCACGCGCTACACCTTCGTCAGCTTCGTCGGCGTCAGCTTCCACTGCCTCGAACTCAAGCAGGCCGCCCGGCGCGCCGCGCGCACCACCTCGCCGGTCCTCATCCTCGGCGAAACCGGGACGGGCAAGGAGCTGCTGGCGCAGGCCATCCACGCCGCCAGCCCGCGCGCGGAGGCGCCCTTCATCGCGGTCAACATCGCAGCCGTGCCGGAAACCCTGCTCGAAGCCGAGTTCTTCGGCGTCGCGCCGGGCGCCTACACGGGCGCCGAGCGCAAGGGGCGCGACGGCAAGTTCAAGCTGGCCGACGGCGGCACGCTCTTCCTCGACGAAATCGGCGACATGTCGCTGGCGCTGCAGGCCAAGCTCCTGCGCACGCTGCAGGAGCGCGAACTGGAGCCGGTCGGCTCGAACCGGCTGATTCCGGTCAACGTGCGCGTGATCGCCGCGACCAGCCGCAACCTCGAAGCGATGGTCGCCGACGGCAGCTTCCGCGCCGACCTCTACTACCGGCTCAACGTCATCTGCCTCGTCACGCCGCCGCTGCGCGAGCGGCTCGACGACCTGCCAATCCTCGTCGAGCATCTGGTCGACGGCATCTGCCGCGAGCAGGAACTGCAGCCGCGCGTGCTCGCGCCCGCCGCGATCGAGCGCCTGCGCCGCCACGACTGGCCGGGCAACGTGCGGGAGCTGGCCAACGTACTCGAACGCGCACTGCTCATGTCGGACGGCGACTGCCTGGAAGCCGCCGACCTCGAACGCCTGATGCCGGCGCCGCGGCCGCGTGCCGCCGACGCCGCGACGGGTTCGTCCGCAACCGCCGGCAGCAGCCTGAGCGAGGCGGTGGCCGACGCCGAGCGCGCCGCCATCCAGGCCGCCCTGCGCGACTGCCAGGGCAACAAGGCGCAGGCGGCGAAGCAGCTCGGCATCTCGCGCGCCGCGCTCTACGAAAAGATCGCCGCCCTCGGGCTCGACGGCCGCCTCGGCAAGGGCTGAGGCGCCCGGCGAACGGGGCGGCGCCCGCATTTTTCCGCCGCCGACTGTCTGCACGAATGGACGCACTGTCCATCCGCGCAGACACTTTCCGCCGTCCCCCGCCCCGCCCGGCGACCCGTTTCAACAATAATCAACGAGTTGCACGGGTTGGCATGAAGCGTGCAATCCACACCCGCGTCGTAACTATTCAAACAAGGAGACAGGGTCATGGATTTTCTGATTGTATTGGCGGCATTGTGCTTCCTGATGTTCGTCGCGTACCGCGGCTACAGCGTCATCCTCTTCGCCCCGGTCGCCGCCCTCGGCGCCGTGCTGTTCACCGATCCGACGCTGGTCGCGCCGATGTTCACCGGCCTCTTCATGGACAAGATGGTCGGCTTCGTCAAACTCTATTTCCCCGTCTTCCTGCTTGGCGCCATCTTCGGCAAGGTGATCGAGCTGTCCGGCTTCTCCAAGTCCATCGTCGCCTCGGTGATCAAGGTCGTCGGCGCCGAGCGCGCCATGCTCTCGATCGTCCTCGTCTGCGCGATCCTGACCTACGGCGGCGTCTCGCTGTTCGTCGTGGTCTTCGCCGTCTATCCCTTCGCGGCGGAAATGTTCAAGCAGGGCGGCATCCCCAAGCGCCTGATCCCGGGCACCATCGCGCTCGGCGCCTTCACCTTCACGATGGATTCGCTGCCGGGCACCCCGCAGATCCAGAACATCATCCCGACCACCTTCTTCAAGACCGACACCTGGGCCGCGCCCTGGCTCGGCGTGATCGGCGCCATCTTCATCCTCGTCTGCGGCATGACCTACCTGCAATGGCAGCGGCGCAAGGCGGCCGCCGCCGGTGAAGGCTACGGCACCGACCTGGTCAACGAACCGGCCCCCTTCGAAGACGAAAAGCTGCCGCACCCGCTGATCGCCCTGCTGCCGCTGGTGCTCGTCGGCGTCATGAACAAGGTGTTCACCATCGGCATCCCCGCGCTCTACGGCAAGTCGCACTCCTTCGCGCCGGCGGTGATCGGCAAGGCCGCCCCGGTCGTCCAGGAAATCTCCAAGATCGCCGCCATCTGGGCCGTCGAGGGCGCGCTGCTGGTCGGCATCCTGACCGTCTTCGCGTTCGCCTGGAAGAACGTTTTCGCCAAGTTCGCCGAAGGCTCCAAGGCGGCGATCGCCGGCTCGCTGCTGGCCGCGATGAACACCGCCTCGGAATACGGCTTCGGCGCCGTCATCGCCGCCCTGCCCGGCTTCCTGGTCGTCGCCAACGCCCTGGGTTCGATCCCCAACCCGCTGGTCAACGAAGCGATCACCGTCACCTCGCTGGCCGGCATCACCGGTTCGGCGTCCGGCGGCATGAGCATCGCGCTGGCGGCCATGGCCGACACCTTCATCGCCAACGCCCAGGCCGCCGGCATTCCGCTCGAAGTCTTCCACCGCGTCGCGGCGATGGCCTCCGGCGGCATGGACACGCTGCCGCACAACGGCGCCGTGATCACCCTGCTGGCGGTCACCGGCCTCACCCACCGCGTCGCCTACAAGGACATCTTCGCGGTGACGATCATCAAGACGGTCGCCGTCTTCGTGGTGATCGCCGCCTACTACATGTTCGGTATCGTCTAGGTCGTCCGGCCTGAATATCGTGGGGCAGGAACGGACGCTCGCCGGCGACTGATCCTGCCCTTTTGCATTGCCGCCGCCGGCGGCATGATGCAAGCGCAAGCACAACGGCAAGTACAACGCATTCGGGAGCCGCGCGCGGCTCCTCATCGAGGAGACAAGAGATGCCCACCGCCCGCCACCCCATGGCCAATTCCCTGCGTGCCGCCGACACCGGCAAGGTCGTTTCCGCCGCCGACGCGGTGCGCCTGATCCGCGACGGCGACACGATCGCGACCGGCGGCTTCGTCGGTATCGGCGTCGCCGAGAACATCGTCGTCGCGCTCGAAAAGCGCTTTCTCGAAGGCGAGGAATCCGACGTGCACGGCCTCGGCAGCCCGCGCAACCTGACGCTCGTCTACGCCGCCGGGCAGGGCGACGGCAAGGAGCGCGGCCTCAACCACCTCGGCCACGACGGCCTCGTCGGCAAGGTCATCGGCGGACACTGGGGGCTGGCGCCGAAGCTGCAGCAGCTCGCGGTAGCCAACCGCATCGAGGCCTACAACCTGCCGCAGGGCGTCATCACCCACCTGTTCCGCGACATCGCCGCCGGCAAGCCCGGCACCCTGACGCGCGTCGGCCTCGGCACCTTCGTCGACCCGCGCTTCGGCGGCGGCAAGCTGAACGAGAAGACGACCGGCGACATCGTCCGCCTGATGGAGATCGACGGCGAGGAATACTTGTTCTACAAGGCCTTCCCGATCCACGTCGGGATCATCCGCGGCACGACGGCCGACCCGGACGGCAACGTGAGCATGGAAAAAGAGGCGCTGACCCTCGAAGCGCTGGCCATCGCCATGGCGGCGAAGAACTCGGGCGGCATCGTCATCGTGCAGGTCGAACGCATCGCCGAGCGCGGCTCGCTCAACGCGCGCAACGTGAAGATTCCCGGCATCCTGGTCGATTGCGTGGTGGTCGCCGAGAAGCCCGAGTACCACATGCAGACCTTCAGCGAACAGTACAACCCGGCCTACTCGGGCGAGATCCGCATCCCGATGTCGGCGATTCCCGCCATGGGCATGAGCGAGCGCAAGATCATCGCGCGCCGCGCCGCGATGGAGCTCAAGGCCAACGCCATCGTCAACCTCGGCATCGGCATGCCCGAAGGCGTCGCCAACGTCGCCGCCGAGGAACAGGTCATCGACCTGCTCACGCTCACCGCCGAACCGGGCGTGATCGGCGGCATCCCGGCCGGCGGCCTGAGCTTCGGCGCCGGCGTCAACACGCAGGCGATCATCGACCAGCCGAGCCAGTTCGACTTCTACGACGGCGGCGGCCTCGACCTCGCCTTCCTCGGGCTGGCGCAGGCCGACAAGCAGGGCAACCTCAACGTCTCCAAGTTCGGCCCGCGCCTGGCCGGCGCCGGCGGCTTCATCAACATCTCGCAGAACGCGAAAAAGGTCGTCTTCGTCGGCACCTTCACCGCCGGCGACCTGGAAATCGCGATCGAGGACGGCAAGCTGCGCATCCTGCAGGACGGCCGCGCCAAGAAGTTCGTCGACGAAGTCGAGCACCGCACCTTCAGCGGCCCGCAGGCCGCCAAGTGGAACAAGACCGTGCTCTACGTCACCGAGCGCTGCGTCTTCCGCCTGTGCGCCGAAGGGCTGGAGCTGATCGAGATCGCGCCCGGCGTCGATCTGCAGAAGGACATCCTCGACAAGATGGATTTCGTCCCCGTGATGAAGCGGGAACCCGCCCTCATGGACGCCCGCATCTTCAGCGACGAGCCGATGAACATCCGCCCGGAGATGCTGGAGATCCCGCTCGCGCAGCGCCTCTACTACGACGCCCAGCAGAACCTGTTCTTCGTCAATTTCGAGGGGCTCACGGTGCGCAGCGAGGACGACATCGCGCGCATCCAGCAGGCCGTCGAAACGGCGCTGGCGCCGCTCGGCCACAAGGTCAAGGCGATCGTGAACTACGACCGCTTCTCGATCCTGCCCGAGCTGGTCGACGACTACATCGGCATGGTCAAGGGCGTGATGGACCGCCACTACACCGACGTCACGCGCTACACCGCCAGCACCTTCCTGCGCATGAAGCTCGGCGAAGCGCTCGACCGCCAGTCGCTGGCGCCCAATCTGTACGAGACGGCGGAAGAGGCGCGCGGGCGCCTGAACGACGCGTCCTGAGGCGGCGCCGGCGCGCCGGGCAACCGCTTCCGGACGGCAGGCGCCGGCGGAGCGGAGACGGGCGACAGCGCGGGCGGCGCGTTTTCCGCCCCCGCGCATCCGTCGACGGCGGCACGGCCGACGCGCCCCGCCCTGCGTCCTGCTACGCCACGCCCTGCGCTCCGGGCCGACCGCCCGCGCCACACACCGGCGCAGGTGCTAATCTGCGGAGTCCATCGTCACCCCGGCCCGCGATCATGACCAAGACGCCGCTTTCCATTCTCGACCTCGCCCCCGTCACCGCCGGCAGCTCGCCGGCGCAGGCGCTGCGCAACACCACCGAACTCGCGCGGCACGCCGAGCGCCTGGGCTACCGGCGCTACTGGCTGGCCGAGCACCACAACATGACCGGCATCGCCAGCGCGGCGACCGCCGTGGTGATCGGCCACATCGCCGCCGCCACCTCGACGCTGCGCGTCGGCGCCGGCGGCATCATGCTGCCGAACCACGCCCCGCTGATCGTCGCCGAGCAGTTCGGCACGCTCGAATCGCTCTTTCCGGGCCGCATCGACCTCGGCCTCGGCCGCGCTCCCGGCACCGACCAGCCGACCGCGCGCGCCCTGCGCCGCCACCTCGCGGGCAGCGACGACAGCTTTCCGCAGGACGTGCTCGAACTGCAGTCCTACTTCCAGCCCGCGTATCCCGGACAGGCGATCCAGGCCGTTCCCGGCGCCGGTCTCGACGTGCCGCTCTGGCTGCTCGGCTCCAGCCTCTACAGCGCCGAACTGGCGGCCCGCCTCGGCCTGCCCTTCGCCTTCGCCTCGCACTTCGCGCCGCGCTTCCTGCTGCGCGCCATCGAGGTCTACCGGCGCGGCTTCCAGCCCTCCGCCGCGCTCGAACGCCCCTACGTGATGGTCGCCGCCAACGCGATCGCCGCCGCGACGGACGACGAGGCGCAGCTCCTGTTCAGCTCGCTGCGCGACCGCTTCGCCAAGATGGCGCGCGGCGTGCGCGGCCCGCTCGAAGCGCCGTCGGCCGCCAGCGAGCGCGACTGGAGCCCGGCCGAGCGCGCCTACGCCGAAGAAGCGACGAGTTGCTCCGCGGTCGGCGCGGCCGCGACCGTCCGCAGCGGACTGGAGAAGCTGCAGGCGGAAACCGGCGCCGACGAGCTGATGCTGACCGCGCAGATTTTCGACCACGCGGCCCGCCTGCGCTCCTTCGCCATCGTCGCCGAAGCCTGGGGCCTCGCGCCGCCGCCCGCCTCATAGGCGCCTCCGCCCTGTACCGCCCTGTACCGCCTGTACCGCCTGCCCCGTGTCGCCCCGTGTCGCCCCGCGCCAGCCGCGGCAGCGCGCTCGCCGGCCCGCGCCCGCCGTCGTTTCCCGGGACGGGCGCGGCCGGCGGCGCCGGCGAACGCGGCAGGCAGTCGGGAAAAAACTCCTTGAATTATCTTCCTGCTGTTCTAGGCTGAACGGGTTCCGCCACCCAAAGGCTCTCCCGGAGCCGACAACAAAGGCGGTGCAAAAACAAGAATATGCCGAGACTAGCCAGTACCCGCGCCGGGTTCTGCGCGTCGCGCGCACCGCATTGCGGATTGCGCCGATGCAGGATTTCCGGCTCCCGCGACGTCGTGCCAACGACCACGCCAGGAGGATTACCGATGTTGAGTCTGGAAGATTGTTTGGATTTCAGCGATCTTGCGAACGACGAGATCGAAGCCATTGCCGCACACGAACACATCCCGCTGATCTGCGCCGCCGAACTGGGCTGCGAACTCCTGAAAACGCCCGACGGCATCAGGCAGTTGCACAGCATGGTGCTCGACGACATGGAACAGGCCCTGGAACACGGGCAGATGGAGACCGCCAGCCGTTGGGCACTGGTCTACCGTCAGCTGCAGAACACCCACCCCATCTCGCCATCCTCGCGCTGAGGAGCCACGCCAGCCCTAAGCTGGCCGGACTCCGCGGGTTGTCTTCGTGGCCCGCGGAGTCCTTCCCGTTTTCAGCGTTCCCGCGCGGGAACGATACGGCGGCACGACGCCAGAGCATCGCCACGGCGATGCGGCGGCACCGTACTGCGGAGTTACGGCGCCGGCGCGCCGTCCTCGTCGACGGTCACGACCGATAGCGAGCGCGAGCGCGCGCTGCGCGCAATGACTTCGCGCACCACGTCGGTCGACAGCAGCTTGCGCCAGCGCGCGGCCGGCGCCGGCAGCACGATCTCGGCGCACGCGAGTTGCTCGGCCTGATCGAGGATGCTCGGCACCACGTCGCCCTCGACGAAAACGGCGCGCGAAGCGATGCCCGCCGCCCGCAGCGGGCGCGCCGCCTCGTCGAGAAAGACCTGCGCGCGCTCGGACTGGAAGCGCGCGATCTCCTGCGGCGTGCGGAAGCGCAGGACCTCCCACTGGCGAACGGTTTCGCCGACGTGCAGCAGGCAGACCTCGATCGCCTCGCCGGCCTGCGCACGGCGCAAGGCGTGGCGCACGCCGCGGCGCGACGGGGCGGTGGCGTCCACCGGCAGCAGCAGGCGGCGCGGCGGCGCCGTCGCATTTACATTCGTAGTCGTTTTTTGCGCGTCCATCTTCATTCTCCTCGATCAGGACTCGTCTTTGCCGCGCAGCGCCAGCGCGTGCGCGATTCCCCGCCGCGTGCGGCAGAGCAGGAAGGGGCCGACCGCGAGCCCGAGCAGCGGCGCGGCCACGGCGAACTGGACGAAATAGAGCAGCGGCAGCGGATAGGCCGCCAGTTCGCCGCTCCCGTAGCGCAGCAGCCCGGCGACGGCGCCGGTGCCGCCGACCATGCCGATCCACTCGGCCACGCTCAATTCGGCTTGGCGCGCCGTGGCGAGCACTTGCGCGCGCTCGCCCGGCGGCGCTTCCCGCAGCTGCGGATAGGCGAGCAGCGCGCAGGCCGCGCCCAGGCTGCCGAGGCGCCCGGCGATACCCGGCCGGGAGTGGGAGGAGGCGCTGGGCGCTGCGGAGCGGCGCATCACAGCACCTGGAAGGCGAAGATCGCCACGCAGGTCGGCGGCAGCGCCGCGAAAAGCAGGCCGAGCGGGTTGATCGCCTCGTCCCGGAAGCTGCCCTTGAGGATCGAGAAGCCGGCCGGGTTGGGCGCGTTGGCGATCACCGTGAGGCCGCCGCCGGTCACCGCGCCGGCCACCAGCGCGTACTTGAACTCGGCCGAAACGCCCTCGACCAGCGAGCCGAGGTAGGTCAGCGCGGCGTTGTCGGTGACCGCCGTGAGGCCGACCGCGACGAAGTACAGCACCGTCGAATCGACATCGGACAGCGCCGGCTGCAGCCACCACTGCTGCAGGCCGCCGAGCGTCACCAGCCCGGCCAGGAAGAAGGCGACGAGCAGCCCTTCGCGCAGGATCAGGCGGTCCTGGTACTTCTTGTAGGCCTCGGTGAAGCCGAGGAAAAACAGGAAGAGGCCCATGAAGACGGCCGCATGGTGCGCGAAGACGACGACGCCGACGAGGAAGAGCAGGTGCACGCCGGTCACCGTGTACGACGAAGCAATGCCCTTCCCGTCCTCGACCGTGGCGCGCCCCTTGGCCGCGATCTCGGCGCGGAACACCCAGGCCACGAAAGCGGCGTTGAAGAGCACGGCGATGGCGGCCTTCCAGCCGAAGTTGGCGATCATGTAGGCGGTGTCCCACTGCCACTTGGCGGCGACCATCAGCACCGGCGGCGCGGCGAAGGGCGTCAGCGTGCCGCCGATCGAGATATTCACGAAAAGCACGCCGAGCGTCGCGTACTGCAGGCGACGGCTCAGGCCGCGCGTGAAGAAGGCGTCGCGCAGGAGCAGCGCGGCCAGCGTCATGGCCGCCGGTTCGGTGATGAAGGAACCGAGCAGCGGCACCAGCGACAGGCACAGGAAATACACCGCCACCTGATCCCGTATCGGCAGCAGGCGGCCCAGCCACTGCACGCCGCCGAGCACCGCCTGCAGGATCGGATGGCTGGCGGCGATGACCATGATCACGAAGACGAACATCGGCTCGGTGAAGTTGCGCGAATCGAGATAGGCAACCGCCGCATCGTGCCCCGAGAGCAGGAAGAGCGAGGCGATGAGGACGAAGGCCCACATCCCGAACACGACCTCGACCTCGCCGAGCAGATGCCACAGCCCGGCGTGGCGCGGCTGCAGGTGCGCAAGGCGGGCGAAGAACTTGGTCGAGAAGGTGTGGACGACGGCGATCCCGAAGAGAATCGCGGCGATCAGTTCCGGTGCGGTCGGATTGGGCATGGTCGTATGCGGCCGGGACGCGGCAGTGAGTGGTCGGAGGAAAACCGTTGCGGACGAACGACGGTCCGGACGAACGGGCCTTGATGTCCCGATCCTAGACGCCCGGCGGCCCCTTGAAAATTCGGGCCGGCGCGTAAGGGAAACACGTAGCCGCCAAGGCGGCGTAAGCCCCCGCCGGCGGGGGTTCGGCGGGCATTAAGGGATTCCCCTAGGCCCGCGCGCGCGACATCGGATGCGCCACCGCCGGCAAACTCGCGCAAAATACGCGCTGCAGCCGGCGCCCGCGTGCGCCGCCGACCCATGCAACGCCACGAACGAGCCGCCCCACCAATGATTTCCGCCCGCCCCCTGCGCTGGATCGACCTGCTGACGCTGGTCGCCGGCTACGTCGCGCTCGACTGGGCGAGCTACTTCCATCCGCTCCACGAATTCAACTTCACGCCGTGGAATCCGGCGCCGGCGCTCGGTCTCGTCTATGTCCTGCGGCACGGCTGGAAGGCCGTGCCGCCGCTGATGCTGGCCGTGCTGATCGCCGACGCCTGGGTGCGCAGCCTGCCGGCGCCGCTGCCCGAGGCGGCGGTCCTCGCCGTCCTGCTCGGCGGCGCCTACGGCGCCATCGGCGGTCTGCTGCGCCGCCACCTCGGCGACGTCGAAATCTTCTCCGACCGGCGCGGCATGCTCGCGTGGTCCGGCATCGTCGTCGCCGGCACCCTGCTCAGCAGCCTGATCATCGTCCTCGCCTTCGTCGTCGCCGGCCTGATCGCGCCCGGCGAATGGCGCGAGGGCGTCGGCCGCTACTGGATCGGCGACGGCGTCGGCATCCTCGTCTCGATGCCCGTGCTGTGGATGCTGCTCGACGAACGCGGGCGCGCCCTGCTCGCCAGCCGCATGCGCGGCCCGGGCGCCGTCGTCCTGCTGGCGGCGATCGGCGCTGCGCTGTGGATCGCCTTCGGGCGCGACACGCCCGACTTCAAGTATTTCTACGTGCTCTTCCTGCCGATCGTGTGGGCCGCCGCGCGCCAGGGGCTGGCCGGCGCCGTGTTCGCCGCCGCCGTGATGCAGGTCGGCATCATCGCCGCCGTGCAGCTGCTCGGCTTTCCGGCGGTTTCGGTGTTCGAGGTCCAGACGCTGGTCGTCGTCCTCGCGCTGCTCGGCTTCTTCGTCGGCGTCGTCGTCGACGAGCAGCAGCGGATCAGCGCCGAACTGCGCCAGACGCTGCGCCTCGCCGCCGCCGGCGAAATGGCCGGCGCCCTGGCGCACGAGCTGAACCAGCCGCTGACCGCCCTCTCCGCCTACGGCACCGCCTGCGAGCACATGATCGCCCAGGGCGAAACCGGCGAGCGCCTGCGCGACGCGATCCGCCGCATGGTCGCCGAATCCTTCCGCGCCGCCGAGGTGGTGCGCCGCCTGCGCGATTTCTTCCGCACCGGCAGCACGCAGCTCGAACGCGTCGCCGTCGACGACCTGCTCGACGCGGCCGCCGCCTCCTTCCAGACCGGCGCGGCGCGCAGCGGCGCGGTCCTGCGCGTCGCGCCGGCGCCGGCCGAGCTGCCGCCCGGCCACATTCTCGGCGACCGCCTGCAGCTCGAAGTGCTGCTGCGCAACCTGCTCGGCAACGCCGCCGACGCAGTCGCCGGGCAGCCCGAAGGCCGGCGCGAGATCAGGCTCGCCGCCGCGCCGGAAGGCGCGGGGCGCATCTGCATCCGCGTCGAGGACAGCGGCCCCGGCCTCTCGGGCGAAACCGCGCTGCGCGTGTTCGAGCCCTTCCACTCGACGAAGACGAGCGGCATGGGCCTCGGGCTGGCGATCAGCCGCGCCATCGCCGAAGCGCACGGCGGCCACCTGCTCGCCGAAGTCGCCGACCACGGCGTGTTCAAACTCATTCTGCCGATCGAACCCGACCAATGACGACTCCCGCCGCCGATTTCACCATCTACATCGTCGAGGACGACGCCTCGGTACGCGACGCGCTCGGCCTGCTGCTCGGCCTGCGCGGCTACCGCACGGCGATCTTCGCCGACGCCGAGAGCTTCCTGCAGGCCTGGCGCCCCGACTGGCACGGCTGCCTGCTGCTCGACATCCGCATGCCCGGCATGGACGGCCTGACGCTGCAGCGCCACCTGCTCGACGCCGGCTGCCGCCTGCCGGCGATCATCATGTCCGGGCACGGCGACGTCGGCTCGGCGCGCGACGCCTTCAAATCGCAGGCCGTCGACTTCCTCGAAAAGCCGCTCGACCACGACCGCCTGCTGGCGGCCATCGAGGAAGCCGGTCAGCGCCTCACGGCGACCCAGCAGGAACAGGCGCACGACGCCCGGCGCGACGCCTTCGCCGAACGGCTGGCGGCGCTGACGCCGCGCGAACGCGAAGTGATGGAGATGGTGGTCGCCGGCCGCCACAACCGCGAGATCGCCGAAGCGCTCGGCATCAGCGCGCGCACGGTCGAAGTGCACAAGGCGCGGATGATGCAGAAGCTGCGCGTCGATGGCCTGCCGCAGCTGATCCGCCTGAGCCTCGGGCACACGGACGAAGCGCGCTGAAAAAACGAAGGCACCGCGCACGCCGCGTCGGCTGAAGCTCCGACAGGCTCGCCCGGAATCCCTCCGGTTTCAGGCCGGGGCCGTCGCCGAGGGCGTGGCGGTGCGGGCCGGCAAGCAGGCGGCGCCGGTTTCCGCGAAGACGACGCGCACCCGGGTGCCGCCGCCCTCGCCGCCGTGCAGCGACACCTTCCAGCCGAGGCGCTGGGCGACCCGGGCGACGATCGACAGGCCCAGGCCGTAACCCGAGCTGTCCTCGCCCTTGACGTGCCGGTTGAACAATTCCGGAAAGCGGTCCTCCGGGATGCCGATCCCGGTATCGACGATTTCCAGGCACTGGCCGTCCAGGAACACGGCAATCGTCCCCTCGCGCGTATAGGCGCAGGCATTGCGCAACAGATTGCTGACCACGACATAGGCAAGCGAACGCTCGACGGGAAGGATTGCGCGCTCCCGCACGGCGAGCGTGATGCGCACGGGCCGTCCGGCCAGCGCGGGCGTGCAGTCGGCTACGGCGTCCTTGACCGCATCCGCGATGACGCAGGCCGGATCGCCTTCCTCCCCCTCCTCCATGGCCAGCAGCAGCATGGCTTCGAGGATCTGCCCCATGCGCACCGACTGGCGGTGGATCGCCCACAGGCGCTCGCGCACGGCCTCGGGAAGATCCTTGTGCTCGACCAGCACTTCGACGGCGCCGCGAATGATCGCGACCGGGGTGCGCAGTTCATGACTGACGTCGGCGGCGAAATAGCTTTCCCGCTCGATGAAGCCGGACAGGCGCAGGGCGAACTGGTCTAGAGCCTGCACCAGGCGACCGATCTCGTTCTTGGGGTAGTCGAGCGGAGAGAAGGACAACGACGGAACGTCGCGCGGGTTGGCCTGGCTGACCTTCTCCGAAAGCGCACCGAGCAGGCGGCCGATCGGGCGCACCACCTGACCGGCCAGGCGGTTGCCGACCAGGAAGGAGAGCAGCGTCATCACGCCGGTGCCGACCAGCAGGAACAGGGCGAGCTTGCCCAGGCTGGACGAGACGTAGGTCCGGTCGTAGACCAAGGCATACGGTTCGCCGCCCACCGCCGTGACCATCACGGAATAGTCGCGATCCTCGTGCATGATGAGCTCGATGCGCTCCTGCCCCGGCTTGACCGGATCGACGTGGGGAAAATCGGGAACCGGCAGGAAATGACCCGCAAGAAGCGCCGCCGAGGGCGGCAGGGCCGCCGGGTTCTGCGCCCGGCGATTGTGGAAGCTCTCCATCTCCACGCGCAGCATCCGTTCGATGGCGCGCTCCTCGAGTTCGGCGACGAGGGCGAAAGTTACCAGGCTGAGCAGCGCGCTGACGACGAAACCGAGGAGGACGAACGGCAGGACCAGACTCTCGCGCAGGCTGTCATAGGGTGGATTGCTCATGGGTGATCCGGTAGCCGAAACCGCGCACAGTATGGAGCATCTGCCGGTCGAAGGGCTTGTCGATGGCGTTGCGCAGCGTGCTCATGTGGACGACGAGGGCATGGCTCTCACCGCGCTCCTCGCCCCAGAGTTCGCGCTGCAGGGCTTCGTTGTGCACGACGTTGGGCGAACGGCGCATCAGGAGCGCCAGAATCTTGGTCGCCCCCGGCGGCAGCGTGATCGCAACGCCGGCGCGCTCGATCCGCATTGTCCCCGGGTCCATACTCAGATCGCCGATCTTCATGACGGCGTTGTCGACGGCCATGCCGGCGCGCCGGATCAGGGCGCGGAGCCGCGCCTCGATCTCGCGCAGCGAAGCCGGCTTCACGATGTAATCGTCGGCGCCGATATCGAAGGCCGAGACCTTGGTATTGATCTCGTCCTTCGCCGTCAGCATGACGATCGGCACCTTGCTGCGCAGCTGGTTGCGGATGTGGCTGCACAGCGAGATGCCATCGACGCCGGGCAAGGTCAGGTCGAGAACGACCAGATCGTATTCCTTCGTGGCCAGCAGGCCGAGGGCAGTCTGGCCGTCGGCCGCGTGCTCCGTCACGTAGTCCTGGATTTCGAGGAAGTCGGCCAGGTTTCTGGCCAGGTCGCGGTCATCCTCAACGATCAGAATTCGGCTCGCCATCTTCGCTTGCGCTCCTTGGGCAATCGTTATCTTCGAACTTCTTCGAACGGCTCGTCCGAACGGACGCCAGGACGCATATTCCCAAACTCAGATCACTTTGAGCAACTGCGCCCGCAACTCTTCCGCGCGGCGGCGCCCGGCGCCGGTTTCGGTAATCGCCTCGAACCACGGCACGAACTGCTCGCGCAGTTCGGCATGCGTTCTGGCCGCGAACGCAGCCTCGACGATGCTCAGATGCGTCAGCGGACCGCAGAAGGTCTTCAGGGTGTTCATGATGAAATTCCTGGCCATTTCCAGCGATTTCGGGTCCGGCTCGGCCGGAATCTCGCGAAACCCCGCTCCCAGCGCCGGACCGTCGTCGGGCGGAAGGGCCGCTCGAGGCGACTCGGCCAAGACGATGTATCCGTTTTCCTCGAGGACCCCGAGCGCGCGTGCCAGATCGTCGGCGAGCGCCATGGCCCGGATGCTCTCGACGCTGCGCTTGCCGTCGATCAGGATCAGGATGCGCCGTTCCCGCGGGGTCAAGCCGCCGCCCCGCTTTACCAGCTCATCGGCCCCCTTCGGCGTCTTGACAAAAACCACGCTCATTTCCGACCTCCTCCGGAACCCGCACGCCTTTGCAATGATCGATGGAAATCCGCCGCAAGGCGGCATCGCCCTCCGCGCGGATCACGACTTGCGGGCGGCGCGAAGCGCGGCGGCCGGCGCGGGATTCTTCTTCCCCCACGTCGCATGCGCGTGACGGCTGAGAATGAAGTCGAAGATGAACTTCATCCAGATCGTCGACCCGGCAATCGCCGACCATGTTTCGTAGCCCATCGTCCCGGAGAGGATGCCGACGATCACCCACAGCACGACGGCGCCGGCGACGAAATTGATCGCTGCGGCATACGGAGCGAATTTTTCCGGATGCGCCGGCGCCACGCCGCGCTTCAGGGCCACCTCCGAATGATCGCGGCGCACGAGTATCCGCCATGTGCGGCGCAGCCAGAAAAAGGCGATGGGAAACAGTGCCAGAAACAGAATCCACGTCAGTGCGACGCTGATGTCCAAAATCATGTGTGACTCCAGAGCGTCCGGACGGCGCCGGACAGCGACAAACCCATCGAAATGGGTCCCGCCGGCGCAGCCGGCGGGACCCCGCTTCTACCGCATGTGCGCCTTAGTGCGCGCCGCGCACGGCCGTGGAGCCGCGCGGCGTGCGTACCGCTTCGACCATGGCCTGGATATGCTCGGGCGGTTCCTTGGTCACCTTATCGACAATGAAGGCAACGCTGAAGTTGACCAGCGCGCCGATCGCGCCGAAGGCTTCCGGCGTGATGCCGAAGAAGCTGTTGGCACCACCGATCAGCGGCAGGAACTCGGTTCCCTTGATGAAGAAGATGCCCTTGTGCGCGAACACATAGAAGAGCGTCACGGAGAGACCCGCCAGCATGCCGGCGATGGCGCCTTCCTTGTTCATCTTCTTGGAGAAGATGCCCATCATGATCGCCGGGAACAGCGAACTCGCGGCGATGCCGAAGGCCAGCGCCACGGTGCCGGCCGCGAAGCCCGGCGGATTGAGGCCGAGATAGCCCGAGATGACGATGGCGACCGCCATCGAGATCTTGCCGGCCAGCAGTTCGCCCTTTTCGCTGATGTTCGGCGCGAAGATGCCCTTGATCAGGTCGTGCGAGACGGCGGAGGAAATGGCCATCAGCAGACCGGCGGCGGTCGACAGCGCGGCGGCAAGGCCACCGGCGGCAACCAGCGCGATCACCCAGTTCGGCAGCAGCGCAATTTCCGGATTGGCGAGCACGATGATGTCGGCGTTGACCGACAGCTCGTTGCCCTTCCAGCCAGCGGCTTCGGCCTTGGCCAGGGCTTCCGGACTCTTGCTCTTGTCGTTGTAGTACTGGATGCGGCCGTCGCCGTTCTTGTCCTCGAACTTCAGAAGACCGGTCTTTTCCCAGCGCTTCATCCAGTCCGGACGATCCTCGGCCTTGATGCTGGCTTCCGGCGCGAACAGGTCGCCACCCGAGACGACGGCACTGTTGACCGTGCTGTGCAGATTCAGCTTGGCCATGCCGGCCACCGCGGGCGCGGTGGTATAGAGGATGGCGATGAAGACCAGCGCCCAGCCGGCGGACGAGCGCGCATCCTTGACCGTCGGCACGGTGAAGAAGCGCATGATGACGTGCGGCAGGCCGGCCGTTCCGATCATCAGCGACATCGTGTAAACGAACATGTTCAGCGTGCTGCCCGCCGTCGTCGTCGTGTACTTGCCGAAGCCGAGGTCGATCACCACCTGATCGAGCTTGCTGAGCAGCGAGGCATCGGTCCCCACCATGTTCGCGCCGAGCCCCAGTTGCGGGATCGGGTTGCCGGTCAGATGCATCGAGATGAAGATCGCCGGGATGGTGTAGGCGAGGATCAGCACGATGTACTGGGCGACCTGCGTGTAGGTGATGCCCTTCATGCCGCCGAACACGGCGTACATGAACACGATGCCCATGCCGACGTAGATGCCGGTTTCGCTCGAAACGCCGAGGAAGCGAGAGAAGGCGACGCCGACGCCGGTCATCTGGCCGATGATGTAGGTGATCGACGCGGTCAGCAGGCAGAAGACGGCGACCGTCGACGCCGTCTTCGAATAGAAACGGTCGCCGATGAACTGCGGCACGGTGAACTTGCCGAATTTGCGCAGGTACGGCGCCAGCAGCATCGCCAGCAGGACGTAGCCGCCCGTCCAGCCCATCAGGAACAGCGCGCCGCCGTAACCCATGTTGGCGATCAGGCCGGCCATCGAGATGAAGGACGCCGCCGACATCCAGTCGGCCGCCGTCGCCATCCCGTTGGTCACCGGGTGAACCGAACCGCCGGCCGCATAGAACTCGCTGGTACTTCCGGCACGCGCCCAGATGGCGATTCCGATGTACAGCGCAAACGTCGCGCCGACCACCAGATAAATCATTGTTTGCAGATCCATGGCGGCTCCTTATTCTTCGTGAACGTCGAATTGGCGGTCGATCTCGTTCATCTTCTTCGCGTAGTAGAAAATCAGCGCGATGAAGATGTACATCGACCCTTGCTGGGCAAACCAGAAGCCCAGGGGATAGCCACCCAGCATGATCGTGTTGAGCACGTCGACGAAGAGAATCCCCGCGCCGAACGAGATCAAGAACCAGATCACCAGAATCTTCCCCAGCAGACTCAGCGTGGCTGACCAATAGGCCTTGCCTGTGTCATCCATAACCATCTCCTCCTGTTTGTTTGAACGTGCCTCGTTGCAAGGTCACGCACCGAGTTTCTTTGTGAAAACTTACGGCCAGCTGACAAAATTTCCGTATTTTTTCTTTGATTTCAATTGCTTACGTTATTTTTACCGCATCCTGATCGTTCCCTGACAAAGGACTTATCGGGGTCTGACTCTGGCTCGTCGATGCGGGCATCGCGCTCGCAAGTTCATTGGGACGAACGGCCGGGCGGGAAGCGAATGGCGCTTTTCCGCATAGGGCGGCGGCGCATGCCGGCGTGACGGAGCGCGCGAGGAAAGGCCCCGGCCGGGCGGGATTGCGTGCCGGGCGCGGCGCCAGGATGGCGCGCGAAACGACAGGGCGAGCCCCTGTCGACAGCGCCCGCCCCCGGCGCCCGATCGCGCGCGGAGAATCGCCCGGCGGCCGAGCCGTCGGCTACCGGGGATACGACGAAGAAAGACAGCGGATCTGGCGGGCGGGCAACCGGAGGAGGCGCCGCACGGCGCGGCGAGAGGAAGCTAGGTCGGCAGGCCGACCGGCACGACGGGCGCAGGCTTCAGGCGAAATGCGCCTGCGCGACCTCGAACAGCTCGCGCTCCTCGAAGCGCACGTGGTCGGCGAGTAGTTCGGCGAAGCGCAGCAGGAGCGCCGCGTCGGCGCCCGGCAATTGCGCGGCGAGCGCGCGCAATTGCGCGTGCTCGTGCCGGGTGCGCGCGACGAGGGCGTCCTCGCCGGCCTGCGCGAGGAGCGGCAGCAGTTCCTTTTCCTCGACCGTGAAATGCGGCTCCAGCTCGCGCGGGAACAGCTCGGCGCAGGCCTGCGCCAGCGCCTGCACGCGCGCCGGCTCGCCGGCCTGGGCGGCGCGTTTGGCGTCGAGCGCGAGCTTGAGCGCGGTGTGGTGCTCGCGCGAAAGGTCCTGCAGGGTGGCGTGGCGTTTCATGGCGGGGTCCGGAACGTTCAGTACAGGATGCGGCAACGGATCGTGCCGTCCACCGCGTTCAGTTCGTCGAGCGCGACCTGGCTCGCGGTGGCATCTACGTCGATCACCACGTAGCCGATCTCGTTGTTCGTCTGCAGGTACTGCGCGGCGATGTTGATGCCGGCGCGCGAGAAGCGCTCGTTGATCTGCGCCAGCACGCCGGGCACGTTGTGGTGGATGTGCAGCAGGCGGCACTTGCCGGCCAGTTCGGGCAGCGAGACTTCGGGGAAGTTCACCGCCGAGGCGGTCGAGCCGTTGTTGCTGTAACGCGTCAGCTTGGCCGCCACCTCGCGCCCGATGCTCTCCTGCGCCTCACCCGTCGAGCCGCCGATGTGCGGGGTCAGGATGACGTTCTCGAAGCGCGTCAGGGGCGAGACGAAGACCGCGTCGTTGCCGGCCGGCTCGACCGGGAAGACGTCGATCGCGGCGCCGAGCAGATGCCGCGCGTCGAGCGCGACGACCAGCGCGTCGATGTCGACGACGGTGCCGCGCGAGGCGTTGATCAGGTAGCTGCCCGGCTTCATGTGCGCCAGTTCGCGCGCGCCGATCAGGTTCTGCGTGGCCGGCGTTTCCGGCACGTGCAGGCTGACCACGTCGGCCGTGGCGAGCAGGTCGTCGAGCCCGGCGGCCTGGCGCGCATTGCCGAGCGCGAGCTTGGCCTCGATGTCGTGGAAGAGGACCGTCATGCCGAGCTGTTCGGCGAGCACGCCGATCTGCGTGCCGATGTGGCCGTAGCCGACGATGCCGAGCGTCTTGCCGCGCACCTCGTAGGAATGGGCGGCGCTCTTCACCCAGCCGCCGCGATGCTGGCTGGCGTTCTTTTCGGGGATGCCGCGCAGCAGCATGATGATCTCGCCGAGCACCAGTTCGGCGACGCTGCGCGTGTTCGAGAACGGCGCGTTGAAGACCGGGATGCCGCGCCGCGCGGCGGCGGCCAGATCGACCTGATTGGTGCCGATGCAGAAGCAGCCGACGGCGACGAGCTTGGGCGCCAGCGCCAGCACCTCGTCGGTCAGCTGCGTGCGCGAGCGGATGCCGACGAAATGCGCGTCGCCGAGCGCGGCGGCGAGCGCCGGCCCGGACAGCGCCTTGGCGTGCGTCTCGATCTGCGTGTAGCCGTCGCGGCGCAGCACGTCGACGGCCGATTCGTGGATGCCTTCGAGGAGGACGAACTTGAGCTTGTCCTTGTCGAACGAGAGTCGTGTAGTGCCGCTCATGCTGGGCTCCTTACCAGTATTTTTCAAAGGCCATCTGGCCCGGCACGCCGCGCCGGGTGGTGGAAAAACCGAGCGCGCCGAGTTGCTGCCGCAGCTCGCGCGCCATCTCCGGATTGCCGCACACCATCAGGCGCGAGTGCTCGATGCTCAGCGCCGCGCCGGCCGCCGCTTCGAGCGCGCCGGCGGCGAGCAGCTGCGGGATGCGCCCGGAAAGCGGCGTGGCGCCGGCTTCGCGCGTGACGATCGGAAGATAGACAAGCTGCGCGCCGCCGGCGTTCGCCGCCAGCGCCTCGATCTCGTCGCGGTAGGCGAGTTCGCCGGCGCGGCGCACGCCATGCGCCAGGATCAGGCGCTCGAAGCGCCCCCACACCGCCGGATCGCGCAGGATGGAAACGAAAGGCCCGAGGCCGGTGCCGCTCGCCAGCATCCACAGGTCGCGCCCCGGCGCCAGCTGGTCGACGGTGAGAAAGCCGAAGGCCGCCTTGTCGACGCGGATGGGATCGCCGACGCGCAGTTCGGCCAGACGCTGCGAAAAAGCGCCGCCCGGCACCAGCACCGAAATGAATTCGAGGTGTTCGTCGGTCGCCGCCGAAACCATCGAATACGGGCGCCAGACGACGTCGTCGCCGGCGGCGGTTTCGCTTCCGTCGGCGGCGCTCGCCGGCGGCTGGCCGGCCGCCTCGCCGCCCAGCCCCAGCCGCGCGTAGTGCCCGGGCGTGAAGCGGAAGGCGCGGTAGCGCGTGGTGCGGAAGGACAGCAGCGTCGGCGTCCAGTGGCGGATCGCGAGAACGCGCTCCTCGGTCCAGTTCGCCGCCGGCGCGGCGGTGGGCAGGATGGCGAGCGGATTGTCGGGCGGAGCAAATTTATCGGCGGACTGATCCATGTTTCACCTCCCCGGCAACGGTCTGGAGACGCGCGGCGCGGCGGCCGCGCACGACGCTGCCCGCCATCGTGGCGATGAAGAGCAGCAGGACGAAAGCGTTGCCGAGGCCGGCGCCGTGGCGCAGCGCGAAGCTGTCGCCGAGCCCGCCGGCGACGCGCAGCAGGAGCGAGGCGTGCAGCGCGACGAGCGGCAGGTAGAAGACCGGGTGGTACGGCATCTTCACGCGCGCAACGGCCGGGAAGATGATCGGCGCGTGCCCGAAGACCATGGCGAAGACGAAGCCGAGACCGACCGCGTGCAGGGCCGCGTCGCGCCATGCGTGGCCGGGAACGAAGGCGCCGGCGACGCCGAGCAGGCCGGCGACGGCGAGCCAGGCGTAGCCGGAGAGCAGACAGATGGCGATGAAGCGGGTCAGCCCGCGCTGGCGCGCGTTGCGCCGGGCGATGTCGTAGCGCAGCAGCCAGCCGGCGAGCGCCAGTAGGGCGGCGGCAAACAGCGCCAGGCCGGCGCCTTCGCGCCACAGCGCGAGCAGCGCGCCGGCGAGCAGCGCGCCGACGATGGCGAAGAAGAAGCGCTGCGCGCGCGGCGGCGTCGGCAGGAAGCGGGTCAGTTCGAGGCGCTCGCCGGCGATCGTCAGCACCAGGAAAGCCAGCCACCAGGGCACGGCGACGGCCGGCACGCCGCTGGCGACCCAGGCCAGGTTGCCGAGCAGCCAGCACAGCGCGCCGCCGGCGAGCACGAGGGTGAAGGGCGCGACCAGCCGGCGCAGCACTTGCGCGCTGGCGGCGACGAGGACGGCGGCACCGGCCAGGGCCAGCGCCTGCGCCACCGGCAGC
>RCMZ01000151.1_pt1 | contig 43849 bp, 40 predicted proteins | sample 2041141 | NCBI WGS metagenome assembly RCMZ01 (sample SAMN09708263, study PRJNA481090) | Wastewater metagenome, whole genome shotgun sequencing project. | biome: sewage; isolation source: Davis station wastewater (DW) | place: Antarctica: Davis Station | collected 2010-03-01 | reverse complement strand
AGATCAGCTGCAGTTTAGGAGAGGGCTTCCATGTCTGAAAACTTCTGGAAGGACAAGTACCCTGCGGGCATTCCTGCCGAAATCGATGCCGACCAGTACCCGAATATTCAGGCGGTACTGAAACAATCCTGCCAGCGTTTTGCGGACAAACCGGCGTTCAGCAACCTGGGCAAGACCCTCACCTACGCTGAGTTGTATGAGTTGTCGGGCAACTTTGCCGCCTACCTGCAACAGCACACCGATCTGCAACCGGGCGACCGTATCGCCGTGCAGATGCCGAACATTCTGCAATACCCGATCGTGGTCTTCGGTGCTATCCGTGCCGGCCTGGTCGTGGTTAACACCAACCCGCTGTACACCGCGCGGGAAATGGAACACCAGTTCAACGACTCCGGCGCCAAGGCGCTGGTGTGCCTGGCTAACATGGCCCACCTGGCCGAAGAAGTGCTGCCAAAAACCGGCGTTAAGCACGTGATCATCACCGAAGTGGCCGACCTGCTGGCGCTGCCCAAGCGCTTGCTGATCAACGCTGTGGTCAAGTACGTGAAGAAGATGGTGCCGCCGTACCATCTGCCGCAAGCCGTGACGTTCAATGCTGCCATGGCCAAGGGCCGCGGCAAGATCGTCCGTGAAGCCAACCCAGCTGCCGGCGACATCGCCGTATTGCAATACACCGGTGGCACCACCGGGGTGGCCAAGGGTGCCATGCTGACCCATCGCAACCTGATGGCCAACATGCTGCAATGCCGCGCCCTGATGGGCTCCAGCCTGCATGAAGCCTCTGAGATCATCGTCGCGCCGTTGCCGCTGTATCACATCTATGCCTTCACCTTTCACTGCATGGCAATGATGCTGATTGGTAACCACAACCTGTTGGTCACCAATCCGCGCGACCTGCCAGGCATGATCAAGGACCTGGCCAAGTACAAGTTCACCGGTTTTGTCGGTCTTAACACCTTGTTTGTTGCCCTGTGCAACAACGAAGAGTTCCGCAAACTGGACTTCTCCGGCCTGAAACTGACCCTGTCCGGCGGCATGGCCCTGCAAATGGCCACCGCTGAGCGCTGGAAAGAAGTCACCGGTTGCTCGATCTGCGAAGGCTTCGGCATGACCGAAACCAGCCCGGTGGCCACGGTCAACCCGGTCGACAACATCCAGTTGGGCACCATCGGTATTCCCGTGCCGTCGACCCTGTGCAAGGTGATCGACGACAACGGCGTCGAACAGCCCCTGGGCGAGCGCGGCGAGCTGTGCGTCAAGGGTCCGCAGGTGATGAAAGGCTACTGGCAGCGCCAGGACGCCACGGATGAAATCCTCGATGCCGACGGCTGGCTGAAGACCGGCGACATCGCCGTGATCCAGGCCGATGGCTACCTGCGCATCGTCGACCGCAAGAAGGACATGATTCTGGTGTCCGGCTTCAACGTCTATCCGAACGAGCTGGAAGACGTACTGGCCACCTTGCCGGGCGTGCTGCAATGCGCGGCCATCGGTATCCCGGACGAGCGTTCGGGCGAGGCGATCAAGCTGTTCGTGGTCGCCAAGCCAGGCGCCACCCTGAGCAAAGAGCAGGTGATGGAGCATATGCGCGCCAACGTCACCGGCTACAAGATGCCCAAGGCCATCGAGTTCCGCGAGACGCTGCCGACCACCAACGTCGGCAAGATCCTGCGTCGCGAGCTGCGTGACGAAGAGCTGAAGAAAATCGCCAGCAAGTAAGCTTCGGCTGACTGAGCGCGTGCAAAAGACGCCACCTTCGGGTGGCGTTTTTTATGGCGGGTTAATTCTGCTCAAGTTGTTCCTGTAGCCAGGCGCAGAAACCACGGGTCAAAGGATCGGCTTCGCTATCGCGATGGATCAACCAGGCCCAGTTCGGGCCACGAATGGTTTGCTTCAGCAGCGGCTGTAATAGGCCGTTGGCCAGCGCCTGCTGGCTGAGTAGCTGGCTGACCAGGGCAATGCCCAGGCCCTGGCAGGCGGCATCCAGTAACAGGCCAGGGTCGGAGAAGTTCAGTCCGTGTTGCTGCTGGCCGACGTCCACGCCGGCTTGTACCGCCCAGTGACTCCAATCCATTTCCCGTTCACCGTGCAGGGTGGTGCGCTGCTCGGCTGGCAGAGTGAGCAGTTGCGGATGGCAGGCCGGCAGCAGGCGGTCGGCGTGCAGTACCTTGAAGCTGCATTCGGCCTGAGCACTGAGGTCATCGCGGATGGCGATGTCGATGGTCTGGGTGGCCATGTCAGGCGTCTCGTCAGTGGTCAGCAGCCACAGGTCGACCTCTGGGTGCAGTCGATGAAAGTCCGCCAGGCGCGGTAATAACCAGTGGCGGGCAAATGCCGGCGTGGTGTTGACCACCAGCTGGTTGGGCTTGCGGTACTGCTCAAGGCGGCGAATGCCGACGGCCAATTGCTGGAGCATCGACTGAGTGGTACTGAGCAAGTCGAAGCCTGCGTCGGTCAGCGCCACGCTACGGCCGTTACGAAAGAACAGCGGTTGCTCCAGATAACCTTCGAGGCTGCGAATCTGTTGGCTGATTGCCGACTGGGTCAGGTGCAGCTCCTCGGCAGCCTTATGGAAACTGCCAAGTCGTGCGGCAGCTTCGAAGCCGCGCAGGGCGTTCAGGGGTGGCCAGTGTTTAAGCATTTCTGATAAGTCCTACTAATCATTTGTCGGCAAAATCCATCGTTTGTTGCACTAATTTTACAGGCCTAGGATGGGTGCCATGACCGCGAAGGCGGTTTTCAGTGATAACAATGACTTAACTGAAAGGCACTTGTCATGCAGCAGAATGAAGTACAGCAGAGTGGTTGGTTGATGCCCGCGGAATGGGCACCCCATGCCGCCACCTGGATGGTCTGGCCGCACAATCAGGCACTGTGGGAGTCGGGCTGGGGCGTGACCCTGGCCGATGTGCAGGTGGATTTCGCTCGGGTGGCCAATGCTATCGCCCGCTTCGAACCGGTGAAGATGATCGTCGATCCTTCTGCCGTCGCCCGTGCCCAGTCGCTGTGTGGCGGCAATATCGAGCTGATCGTACAGGCGGTGAACGATAGCTGGTGCCGCGATTCCGGCCCGAGCTTTGTCTGTCATCCGCAACGTGGCTTGGCCGGTGTCAGCTGGCGCTTCAACGCCTGGGGCGGTAAGTCGGCCCACGATCTCGATGAGAGCTTGGCGCGCCGAGTGCTCAACAGTTTAGGTCTGGAGTGCTTCGGTACGCCGCTGAGCAACGAAGGCGGTGCTATCCATGTCGACGGCGAAGGCACGCTGATCACCACCGAATCGGTGTTGCTCAATCCCAATCGCAATCCGGGCATGGGCAAGGCCGAGATGGAAGAAATCTTCGCCCGCCTGCTGGGGATTAAGAAGACCATCTGGCTGCCGGGTGATCCGGACTATGTCACCGGTGATATGACCGACGGCCACGTCGACGGCGTCTGCGCCTTTGCCCGCCCTGGCGTGCTGCTGGTGGATGCCACCCGTGACCAGGGTTCGGTGTATGCCGAGGTGGTGCGTGAGAACCGTCGTGCGCTGGAGTTGGCCACCGATGCTCAGGGTCGCAAGTTTGAATTGATTGAGCTGTATGAAGCCACCGATGCGGTCGATACCGAGGCCGAAGTGTTCTGCGCCTCCTACACCAATTTCTATATCGCCAACGGCGCCATCATCATGCCGGGCTACGGCATTGAGGCCGACAAGGAAGCCGCCGCCGTACTGGCTCAGGCCTTCCCCGGTCGCGAAGTGGTGCCGGTGCAGATCAATCATCTGGCCCATGGCGGTGGCGGGGTGCATTGCATCACTCAACAGCAACCGGCCTGGCCGTTGAAGGGGTGAGAGCATGAGCAAACTGACCGTTGCCGCCACCCAGTTCCCGTGCAGCTGGGATTTGAATAACAACCTTGATCAGGCCGAGCAACTGGTGCGTGAGGCTGCGGCCAAGGGCGCACAGCTGATCCTGTTGCAGGAGCTGTTCGCCACGCCGTACTTCTGTATCGAGCAGGATCACAAGCACCTGGCCTTGGCCGAAGAGTATTCCAGCAGTTCTTTGCTCAAGCGCTTTGCGGCGCTGGCCAAGGAGCTCGGCGTGGTATTGCCGCTGAGCTGGTTTGAAAAAGCCGGGAATGCCTACTTCAACTCGCTGGCTGTGGCGGATGCCGATGGCACGCTGTTGGGGGTTTATCGCAAGACCCACATTCCCAACGCCATTGGTTATCAGGAGAAGGAGTATTTCAGTCCTGGTGATACCGGTTTCAAAGTCTGGGATACCGCATTTGGGCGCATTGGTGCGGGCATTTGCTGGGATCAGTGGTTCCCGGAGACGGCCCGTTGCCTGGCGCTGATGGGCGCTGAGGTGCTGCTGTATCCGACCGCCATCGGCTCCGAGCCGGGTGCTGCAGCCATGGATTCTCGTGACCACTGGCAGCTGACTCAGCGTGGCCATGCGGCTGCCAACATCCTGCCGGTGATTGCCGCCAACCGCGTTGGCCGTGAAGTGGCGCCGAGCGATCCGGCGCTGCAGATGAGTTTCTACGGCTCGTCGTTTATCACCGACCACAAGGGCAAGTTGCTCGCCGAAGCTGATCGCGACAGCCGTGGTGTGCTGGTGCAGACGCTGGATCTTGCCGTGATGCGCGAAGAGCGCCTGACGTGGGGGATCTACCGCGACCGCCGACCGGAAATGTACGGCCCGTTGCTTGGCCTCGATGGCCGTCATTTGAATGCCCGCTGGAATCACCCAGGAGTCTGATCATGCACGCTACCCGCACATTGTTGCTTTGTTCTCTGGGCCTGGCCCTCGGCGCCCTGGCCTCGACGGCCCAGGCGGTCGAGGACAAGACCCTCAAGCTGTACAACTGGGCCGACTACTTCGCCGAAGACACCATCGCCAAGTTCACCGCCGAAACCGGTATCCAGGTCACCTATGACGTGATGGACGGCAGTGAAACCCTGGAAGCCAAGATGATGGCCGGCCGCAGCGGCTACGACCTGATCTTCCCGGGTGACACTGTGGCCGAGCGCTTGATGCGTGCCGGTGCGTTGCAAAAACTGGATAAGAGCAAGCTGACCGCACTGGCCGATGTCGAGCCGGGTTTGCAGCGCCTGCAAACTAAATATCCGTATTCGCGTCACGCCGTGGTGCCTTACACCTGGGGTTCAATCGGTATTACTTACAACGCTGCGCAGGTTCAGCAGCGCCTAGCCGATGCTCCGGTCAACAGTCTGGACTTGTTGTTCAAGCCGGAGAACGCGGCCAAGTTCGCCGACTGCGGCATCTCAATGATCGACTCTCCCGACGAAGTGTTGGCCGTGGTGCTCAACTACCTCGGCCGTCCAGCGCGTAGTGGGCAGGCCCAGGATTTGGACGCGGCGGTGGCCTTGCTCACTTCGATCAAACCGTATATCCGCAAATTCCAGTCGCAGCCGGTGACCGATCTGGTCAACGGCAATCTGTGCCTGTCGCTGGGCTACAGCGGCGATGTCACCCAGGCGCAACGGGCGGCGGTGGCTGCTGGCAAGCCAATCGACTTCCAGTACCGGATTCCCAAGGAAGGCACCACCGTCTGGATGGACACCATGGCCATTCCCGCCGATGCCAAGCACCCGGAATACGCCTATGCCTTTATCAACTTCGTCATGCGCCCGGAAAACATGGCGGCGATCAGTAACTTCACCGGCTATCCGACCTCCAGTGCCAAGGCTCGCGCCAGTGTCGATGCGGACATGCGCAACAACCCGGATATCTATGTCGACGATGCCACCTATGAGCGGCTGATCCCTGGCAAGGACATTCCCCAGCGCGAGATGCGCGCGCGTATGCGCGCCTGGACCAAGTTCAAGACCTCCAGCGTTCAGTAAGGGCGCTGATTTACCCCGCAGGTATGGCCTGCAGGGAGGGGGCGGTCTGGGGCAGGGCGTCGCGCTGGCGACACCTGATGATCGGCCAATACGGATAAAACCGAGGGTTAACGCATGTCTACACGTCGTGATTTTATCAAGCAGCTGGGTGCCGTCGCCGGTCTTGGCGCCGTCGCTTCCATGGGCTTAGGTCTGAATGCTCAGCAAGTGCGCGCCGCCGTTGCTGGCAGCTGGTATATGCCGGATGAGAACGAGCTGCAGGAGCGAATTTTCCTGTCTTTTGGCGCGACCTCTGGCGTTTGGGCCGATTGGGCTACGCCGGTAAACAACACTGTGGCGCTGCTGGCCAAGACCATCGCCAAGTACCAGCCGGTGACCGTGCTCTGTCGCCCTGCGCAATTGGCGCTGGCCAAAAGCAAGTGCGGCACCACCAATATCAAGTTCATCAGTGTGGCGTTGGATGACATCTGGATGCGCGACTTTGGCGGCTGCTTTGTGGTGGACGATCAGGGCGGTCGTGGCCTGGTGGACTTCAACTTCAACGGCTGGGGCAACAAGCAAGCCCATGCCAGCGACACCCAGGTGGCCGACGAGCTGAGTTACCAGACCAATGCCAGCTACATCAGCAGTCAGCTGACCGGCGAAGGTGGCGGTATCGAGGTGGATGGTCATGGCACGGCGATCATGACCGAGAGCTGCTGGGTCAATAGCAACCGCAATCCGGGCATGAGCCGCGCGCAAATCGAGGCTGAGCTAAAAGCCAATCTGGGCCTGCGCAAAATCATCTGGTTGCCGGGTATCAAGGATAAGGACATTACCGACGCCCACGTCGATTTCTACGCACGCTTTGCCAGCAAAGGCGTGGTGGTGGCCAACCTCGACAATGACCCCAAGTCCTATGACTACGCGGTAACCCGCAAGCATCTGGAGATTCTCAAGGCCGCCACCGACGCCGATGGCAACAAGTTGCAAATACACACCCTGCCGCCACCGCTGAAAAAGCGCAGCAACGTCTACACCAAGAACAACCCAGACTTCGCGCCGGGCTACATCAACTACCTGCCGGTCAATGGCGCGGTGATCGTGCCGCAGTTCGGTGACGCTGCAGCCGACAAATACGCCAAGGATTTGCTCACCAAGCTGTATCCGGGCCGCGTGGTGGTCCAGGTGAATATCGACCCAATCGCCGCTGGCGGTGGCGGAATTCATTGCGTGACCAAAAACCTGCCGGCGATCTGATTACGTCTTGCTCCATGGAGGGGGTTAACCCTCCAGCTTGGTTATGGCGCGGCTGCTCGGTCGGCAGTGAGCGTCAGGCGGTTGGCTGGCAACTGCGACATAACCCTTTTTGTTACCGCGGGCGCTTGCAATCAGCGCTGCCAGCCTGCCGTTGGCGCACGCCGCCGATGCCACTTCGGCCCCGGCCAATGGCTTTCTTGAAGAGAGCCAACTAACGCTGCTGAGCCGTAACGTGGCCCTGTACCGCAACCTGAAAAACAACAGCAACGCCGCCGACAATGGCGGCGTGAACAGCAGCCAAAATTACGTCAACGAGTGGGGCCAGGCAGAAATGCTCACCTTTACCTCGGGCTTTACCCAAGGCACCGTTGGCTTTGGCGTGGATGCGTTTGCCAATGGCGCGGTGCGCCTGACGGGCGGTGCCGGCACTGGCGGCAGCAACGTCTTGCCGGGCGATAACAGCAATTGCGATGCCCTTACCGGCACCTGCCAGGGCCAGGACGCCTACGGCCTGGCCGGTGGCGCGGTGAAGCTGCGGGTTTCGGAAACCGAGCTGAAAGTCGGCAATCTGCAACCCAACAGCCCGGTGTTTGGCTACAGCGACCTGTACCTGATGCCGCAACACTTCACCGGTGGCTTGCTGACCAGTAACGAGATTGCCGGCCTGGCCCTGCAGGGCGGTCACTTCACCTCCGGCAACGCGGAAAACAGCACCAACCAGGAGGGTAATCTGGGCACTACGTACGGCCAGACGAGGTTTAGTCGCGCCGATTTTATCGGCGGTGACTACAGCTTCAGCGACACCCTGTCGGGTGGCCTGCACGCCTCCAACTACGAGGATGTATGGCAGCAGTATTACGCCGATCTCTACCACAGCTGGGCGTTGGGCGAAGAAACCAGCCTGAACACCACCCTGGCTTATTACAAGACCGACGACACGGGCGACGCTAAAGCCGGCCAGATCAACACCGATGCCTACAGCCTGGCACTGGCCTTGACCCATGGTGCACACACCCTGACCTTCGCCCACCAGCGCATCAACGGCAGCACGCCGTTTGACTACCTTGGGGTGGAAACTGGCGGCGGCACGTTCAATCCAGCCGGCTCGATCTGGTTGGCCAACTCCTCGCAGTTCGCTGACTTCAACGCCCCTGGCGAGCAGTCCTACAAGCTGCAATATGACCTCGACGCCAGCAGCTTCGGCGTGCCGGGCCTGAGCTTTATGACCCGCTACGTGCGCGGCAGCGACGCCGATGGCAGCCATGCCGACGCCAACGGCGCCTATGGCTTCTACAGCGACTTGACCGACGGCAAGGAGTGGGAGCGCGATATTCAAGTGGCCTATGTGGTGCAAGCTGGCCCGGCCAAGGACCTCTCCGTGACCCTGCGTCAAGCCACCTACCGCGGTAATAGCGCCATGAACGCCACTAACTCAGGCGCGGACAACGACGAGATCCGCATTATCACCAGCTACCCGCTGGATATTCTGTAAGTCTCAGCTGTGATGCGCCAGGCCAGGCGATGGGCGCAAGCCCAAGGCCTGGCGCGGTTGGCTGAGTGTTCTTTACTGAGTCAGCACACCGGTTAATTCGGCCAATTTTTACGAGGTATCGACCATGCGCGCCGCTCCATTTCTTGCTGCTTTCGGACTATTGGCCGGTAGCCTTGCGGGGGTTGCCGAGGCCAGGACTACGCTGCTGCATAACGCCAAGATCTACACGGTAAATTCCGCGCAGCCCTGGGCCAGTGCCCTGGTCATAGACGAAGACGGCAGCATTGTTGCAATTGGCAGTGATGAGGATGTAGCCGAGTACGTCGATGATGAAACCGAACAGATCGACCTCGACGGGCGGCTGGTGCTGCCGGGGTTTCAGGACACCCATGCCCATGTGCTGGACGCCTCGTCGGAGGCCCAGGCCGGTTGCGAGCTGAGTCCTGAAGACGACGTGCCGCAATGGCTGCACGCGCTAAAAACCTGCGCTGCGGATGCCGAGGGCGAATGGCTGCTGGGTTCGGGTTTCGGTTTGCATGCTTTGCTGGAGGCCAAGCAAAGCCCGCGGGCATTGCTCGACGGCATCATCAGTGAGCGTCCGGTGGCAATCATGGAGGAAACCTCGCACGCCTATTGGCTTAACTCCAAGGCTCTGGAGCTGGCTGATATCGATACCAAAACCCCTAATCCGGTCGGCGGCATCATTCTGCGTGATGAGCAGGGTGAGGCCACGGGTGTACTGCTGGATAATGCGGGTGACCTGGCTCTGGACAAGGCGCTGCCGCCATCCAAGGCCCTGCAAGACGTGTATTACCAGGCCGTGTTGGCCGGGCAGGACGAACTGGCGAAAAATGGCATCACCTCGGTGGCCGATGCGCGGGTGTTCTGGCGCCGCGGCCACCTTGAGGCCTGGCAAAAGGCCGCTGGCAAAGATCAGCTGAAGGCTCGCACCGTGCTGGATCTCTGGGCCTATCCGCAGCTGGATGACGACGAGCAACTGGCAGCACTTAAAGCCATGTATGACGCGGGTTCTGACGACAGCCTGCTGCGCGTCACCCAGATCAAGTTTTATGTCGATGGCATCATTCACAACACCACCGCACGGCTGCAAAAGCCCTATGGCCAAAGCCTACCGGGTGTCGCACCCAAGGGGCTGTACTACTTCAGCCCTGAGCGTCTCGAACGTTACGTCCGAGTGCTGAGCAAGAGCGGTTTCGACATGCATATCCATGCCATCGGCGACCAGGCGGTCAGTGATGCTCTAGATGCGATCGGCGCCACTGGCGGCCAGGGTCGACATCGCATCACCCACGTTGAGCTGGTGGATAACGCCGACGTGCCGCGCTTCAAGCAGCTCAATGTGATTGCCGACTTTCAGCCGAGCCCCTATTTCACCCCGTCCTTCCTGAAAGACAACGTGCCGAGCATCGGTGAGCGGGCGTATAAAATGCTGCCGATGCGCCAGCTCTATGAGTCGGGTGCCCGCGTTACCCTGAGCTCCGACTGGGACGTGAACCCGCTGTCGCCCCTTGGCATCATGCAAAACGCCCTGAGCCTGGGTGAGCGCAGCCTGCCCAATCTCGCCGCGGCGGTTAAGGCTTACACCCTGGATGCCGCCTACACCCTGCGCCAGGAGCAGAGCACCGGTTCGCTGGAAGTCGGTAAACAGGCCGACTTGCTGGTACTGGACAAGAACATTTTCGACTTGCCGAGCAAGCAAATCGGTAAAGCCAAGGTGCTCTGGACGTTGCTGGGCGGGGAGGAGATCTACCGCAGTCCAGCGTTCTAGCTGCGCAGGCTTTGGCCGGCAGGCCGCTAAATCTGCGACAATCGCCGCCCTTGTGAAATTGCCCGCGATTGCCTGATGACCGATTCAACTGCCGTCTTCGATACCCTGCACAAATCCGTCGAGCTGGCCCTGCTGGGCGACCGGCACAAGCTGCGTCGGCAGTTGCATGAGTTGCGCAAGCATCCGGATGCGCTCAAGCAGGCGCAGTGGGCCGAGCGGTTGCAGCAGTCGTGCGCCAAGGTCGAGGCGCGCCGGCTGAGTATTCCGTCGATTCGCTACGACGACAGCTTGCCGATTGCCGCCAAGCGCGACGAGATCAAGGCGGCCATCGCCAAGCACCAGGTGGTGGTGATCGCCGGTGAAACCGGTTCGGGCAAGACCACTCAGTTGCCGAAGATCTGTCTGGAGCTGGGTCGCGGCGTGCACGGTCTGATTGGCCATACTCAGCCGCGCCGGATCGCCGCGCGCAGCGTGGCCACCCGCGTGGCGGAAGAGCTGAACACGCCGCTTGGTGAGTTGGTCGGCTATCAAGTGCGTTTCGAAGACCAGAGCACTGACTCCACCCTGATCAAGTTGATGACCGACGGTATCCTGCTGGCAGAAACCCAGCACGACCGTTACCTGGAAAAGTACGACACCATCATCGTCGACGAGGCCCATGAGCGCAGCCTGAACATCGACTTCCTCCTGGGTTTTCTCAAAACCCTGCTGGTGCGCCGCCCCGATCTGAAGCTGATCATTACCTCGGCGACCATCGATCTGGCGCGGTTTTCCGCGCACTTCAACGATGCGCCGATTGTCGAAGTATCCGGCCGTACCTTTCCGGTCGACACCTGGTACCGCCCGCTGCTCGGCGAGCAAGACGAGAACGGCGAAACCCTGGAAGACGACCTCAGTGTCGATCAGGCCATTCTGCGGGCGCTGGATGAGTTCGCTGCGTTCGAGCGCAGCGAGGGGAGGCGCCCCGGTGATGTTCTAGTGTTCTTGCCCGGCGAGCGCGAGATTCGCGACGCCGCCGACTTGCTGCGTAAGGCTAACCTCAAGCACGCTGAAGTGCTGCCGCTGTATGCGCGGCTGTCGCCGGCCGAGCAGCAGAAGATTTTCCAATCGCGGCCCGGACGCAAGATCGTGCTGGCCACCAACGTCGCGGAAACCTCGCTGACGGTGCCAGGTATTCGCTACGTGATCGACAGCGGCACCGCGCGCATCAGCCGCTACAGCTACCGCGCCAAGGTTCAGCGTTTGCCCATCGAGGCTGTCTCGCAAGCCAGCGCCAATCAGCGCAAAGGCCGCTGCGGGCGGGTCGAGCCGGGCATCTGCGTGCGCCTGTACAGCGAGGACGATTTCAACGGCCGGCCGGCGTTTACCGACCCTGAAATTCTGCGCACCAACCTGGCCGCCGTCATTTTGCAGATGCTGCATCTGCGCCTCGGTGCCATCGAGCAGTTCCCCTTTATCGAGGCGCCGGACGGCAAGGCCATCAGCGACGGCTTCAACCTGTTGCAGGAACTGTCGGCGGTCAACCGTGAGGGCCAGCTGACCCCGCTCGGGCGTCAACTTGCACGCCTGCCGGTGGACCCGCGCCTCGGCCGCATGCTGCTGGAAGGCGCCAAGCAGGGCAGCCTGCAGGAAGTGCTGATCATCGCCAGTGCGCTGTCGGTGCAAGACGTGCGCGAGCGTCCGCCAGAGCGTCAGCAAGCTGCCGATCAGGCCCATGCGCAGTGGAAGGACGTGGACTCCGACTTCGCCGCACTGGTCAATCTTTGGCGCGGCTTCGAGGAGCAGCGCCTGGCGCTGGGCGCCAGCGCGTTGCGCAGCTGGTGTCGGAAGAACTTCCTCAATTACCTGCGCCTGCGCGAGTGGCGCGACTCCCATCGCCAGCTCAGCCTGATCTGCAAGGAGCTGCAGCTGAGCAATAACGCCACGCCGGCGGACTTTCCCAAACTGCACAAGGCGATCCTTTCCGGCCTGCTCAGCCAGATCGGGCAGAAGACCGAGGAGGGCGATTACCTCGGCGCCCGTCAGCGGCGTTTCTGGATTCATCCCTCATCCGGCCTGGGCAAGAAGCGCCCGCAATGGCTGATGACCGCCGAGCTGGTGGAAACCACCAAGCTGTATGCGCGTCAGGTGGCGAAGATCGAGCCGGACTGGATCGAGCCGCTGGCTGGCCACCTGATCAAGAAGAACCACTTCGAACCGCACTGGGAAAAGAAGCGCGGCCAGGTGGTGGCCTATGAGCAGATCACGCTTTACGGCCTGATCGTGGTCGGCCGCCGCGCCGTGCATTACGGGCCGATTGAGCCGGTATTGTCGCGCGAGCTGTTTATCCGTGAAGGCCTGGTGCGTGGCGAGATCCAGTCGCGGGCGCGCTGCCTGAAGGCCAACAGCGAATTGCTGGAGCAGCTCGACGAGCTGGAAGCCAAGGCGCGCCGCCGTGACATCCTGGCTGACGAGGAGACCCTGTTCGCCTTCTACGACGCGCGCATCCCGGCGGAGATCCACCAGACCGCCACCTTCGACAGCTGGTACAAGATCGAAAGCGCGAAGAACCCGCAGCTGCTGATCATGCGCGAGGAAGACGTGCTGGCCCGCGAGGCCAACGAAGTCACCGCCGCCCATTACCCTGACAAACTGCAACTCGGCGAGCTGCAACTGCCACTGACGTATCACTTCGAGCCCAACCATCCGCGCGATGGCGTGACCCTGCGGGTGCCAGCACCGCTGCTGCCGCAATTGCCGCCCGAGCGCTTGGAATGGCTGGTGCCTGGGGTGCTGGAGGCCAAGTGCATCGCCCTGGTGCGCGAGCTGCCCAAAGCGCTGCGCAAGAACTTCGTGCCGGTGCCGGACTTTATCAAGGCCGCCCTGGCGCGCATCAATTTTGCCGAAGGTTCGCTACCGACCGCTCTCGGTCGTGAGCTGCAACGCATGACCGGCGTACGGGTGCCGGACGAGGCCTGGGTTGAGGCCGCGCAACAACTCGACAGTCACCTGCGGATGAACCTGGAAGTGGTGGATGCCACGGGCAAATTCCTTGGCGAAGGCCGAGATCTGGCCGAGCTGACCGCACGCTTTGCCGAGGCCAGTCAGGCCGCGTTGGCGATCCCGCAAAAACAGGCCCAGCAACCGGTGCAGGCCAAGGCGTTTGCCGAGGTGGCTGCAAGCACCCAACACAAGATTGCCGGCCTGAGCATGACCGTGTTCCCGGCGCTGGTGGAAGAGGCTGGGGTGGTCAAGGAAGAGCGCTTTTCGACTGCCGCCGAAGCTGACTTCCAGCACCGTCGCGCGTTGCAACGTTTGCTCCTGCAACAACTGGCCGAGCCGGCCAAGTTCCTCCGTGGCAAGTTGCCGGGGCTGACCGAGCTGGGCCTGCTGTATCGCGATATGGGCCGCGTCGATGCCCTGGTGGAAGACATCCTGCTGGCCAGCCTGGACAGCTGCATCCTCGACGGTGTCGAGCCGCTGCCGCGTGATGGTGCGGCGCTGGCAGCCCTGGCCGAACAGAAACGTGGCGCCTGGACCGAGCACGCCGAGCGCCTGGCCAAGCTGACCCTGGAGATTCTCAAGCTCTGGCACGCCCTGCAAAAACGCTTCAAGGGCAAAATCGACCTGGCCCAAGCCGTGGCCCTCAACGACATCAAGCTGCAACTGAGCAATTTGGTCTATCCGGGCTTTGTGCGTGAAACCCCGGCCGAGTGGTTGAAGGAACTGCCGCGCTACCTCAAGGCCGTCGAGCAGCGCTTCGACAAACTGGCAGGTCAGCTGCAGAAAGACCGGGTCTGGAGCGGCGAACTGAACGCCTGTTGGGCGCAATACCAGGCGCGCCTGAGTAAACACCGCCAGGAAGGTAAACGCGATCCTCAGCTGGTGCTGTACCGCTGGATGTTGGAGGAATACCGCGTGTCGCTATTCGCCCAGCAACTGGGCACCAAGCTGCCGGTCTCGGACAAGCGCGTAAGCAAGCAGTGGAGCCTGGTGGAGGGCTAAAGCCCATCACCGAGCCGCTCCACTGAGGGCGCCGATCATAGGGGCGGCGCAGGCTGCCGTGCCATTGGCTCTTGGTCGTGGTCAGCTAAACAGCTTTATTGCCGCGCTTCGGTCGCTGTCGTGGACTTTTCTTGGCATTTGCCTGACTAACAGACGTGTGGCGTTCGCCTGCCGGCTGCTTGGCTGGCATCTGCGGAAGCTTTTCTCTATTGTGGCGGCCCGCCAAAAAGCCTGAGTAATCAATATGTTGGAAAATTCACTAAGTCAGCTGGAAGGGCTTGTTCGAACCCTGGTGGAAGAGAATCGGGTGCTGTTGAGCGCCAACGCACAACTGGCCACCGAGCTGGCCAGCTTCAAGGAAGAAAACGAAACCCTGCAGCTCAGTGCGCTGGAGCAGGACGATCAGCAAAGCGCGACCCTGGCGCGAATTCAGGCGCTGGTGGCGCTGGCCAGTGGTGAAAACAGTCGGAGTCCGATTAGCTCATGAGTGACGCGGCGGATGTGGTCAGCCTTGTTTCCATTCTGGGTCGTGACTACAGCATCAAAACCTCGGTCAGTGAGGCGCCTGCCTTGCAGGCTGCGGCCCAGTTGCTCAAGCAGATGCTGGCCGAGAACAGCGCCAAGACCCGGGGGCTGGCGAGTGATCGTTTGTTGGTGCTGACGGCATTGCAACTGTGTCAGCAGCAGGTGGCCATGCAGAGCAAGCATGCTGCGGACATCAAGGCGCTGGAAGCCCATGTGGACGCGCGCCTGGCGGATATCGCCAGTCTGATGGCGCAAGGCTGAGGCAGGGCTGGCGGGACGTGTAGGCGCGGTGTGGAGCAAGGCGGGCCGGAGCCCGCCTGGGGCTTAGGTGCCCGGTTGTTGCAGCAGCAGGCCGGTCAGCGAGCGACCGTGACGGTCGACCACCAGCGGTGCGAAGGGGCGCTTGGAGCGGGTGGAGTTGCTGCTGACGCTGCTGTCCATGTCGGCCAGGGCGGTCTTGAGGAATTTCCAGCGGGTGCGGGTCTTGGCGTCGGTACCGGCGGTGTCGGAGCCCACGGCGGCTTCGATCTGCGGGATCAGCTGCACTTCGGTCTGGCCGAGGTAGATGTCCGGGCTTTCGCGGCTGATCTCGAACAGGCCGAAGTAGGCGCTGTAGATGTACTGGGTCATCAGGTACTGGATCTTCGGCGACACGCCGCTGCTCAGGCCCTGACGCTGCTCGGCGTCCATCGAGGCCTTGAGGAAGCTGCGCAGGTTCTTGCTCAGGTTGGACGGAAAGGCCCAGGGCATGTCCTCTTCTTCAGGGCCGTATTGCATGCCTTCCTGCAACTGGGCCACCAGGTTCTTCAGGGCGCTGTTGAGGGCCGCATCGCCCTGCGCCAGCAGCGGCTGGGTGGCGTCTTGCAGCTGTTGCAGATCAGTCTGCACTTGTTGCGCATGCTCGGGTTGCAGGCCTTCGCCGCGATAGATCATGAAGCTGCTGGCGGCACGGCAGGCGTAGATCTGCGCTTGTTCGTAACTGGCCGGGGCGGCCTGGGCGCTGAGGCTGAGCAGGCTCAGCAGCATGCTGGCGATAAACCACAGAGGGCGGCGGGTGCGGGTCATGGGCGGAACCTTTGGCAGACGTGCGCGGGTGAGTGCGGGCGACTTTAGAAACTGCCGGCAGGGGCGTCACTAGCCCAAAGGTGTGATTTGCCGGGGCTGGCGGCGGGTCTGCAGGCCCCGTGCTGTCTGTCGTGCAGGCGCCTGGTGGTGCCTGGGTAGTGCGGTTACACGGCGCCCGTCCGCGGCTGTCGCAGCTGGCGCCCGCCGCTGGCGCTGGTGTTGGCGGGTAACCGCTCTGGCCAGCCATTATGGGTCGCAGGGTTGGCCAGATGGGTGGCGTGGGTAGGCGCGCTTCGGCACTGTTACTGCGCCGGCATGCTGGGTGCTGCTTTGCTTGTCGCCGTTCGAGCGGCTGCGGCTTTTGACTCAGTACTGGGCCTTGATCACGCTGATGCCTTTGCTCAGCACTTCGCGCCAGGCCAGGCGGATGTCGGCGTCGCAGCTTTTGTCGTGCTCGCCGATGGCTTGCAGCAGGGCACCGAGCCACAGGTCATACAGCTCCGGGCGAATATTGAAGCCATCCCGCGCATGGGTGGCACCGAGGGCGCGCAGCTTGGTGTCGGGCATGCCGCGGGCGTACATCACCAGGTTGAGAATGCCCTGACGCAACAGCAACTTTTGCGCCGGCATGTCGGTGTTGGCAAAGCGATCACGAATTTGCGGCGAACTGGCGAGGAAGTTCTGGTAAAAGCTGTCGAAAAAGCCATCGCTGGCGCAGCAGCGGCCATAGCTTTGCATGACAAGGTCGGCGGGTTTCATGGTGCTCCAAGAGGACGTGCGGCGGGGCGCGGAAAGTACCGGAATAGAGGCCTCCAGCACAAGTTAATCAATAGTCGTACGGGGCTTTTTTGAGCCATCTGGTCAGGTCATTAGGGGCTCTGTTCAGCGCTCGAGTACGCGCCGCCGAAAGGCCCCAGGGGTTTCGCCACACAACTGCTTGAACAGGCGGGCGAAGGTGGCGCGGTCTTGATAGCCAACAGCCAGGGCCACCTGTTCCAGTGACGGCTGTGGCTGGTGCAGGGCGCCTTGCGCAGCACTGATGCGCAGGCGTTGCAGGTAGTCGATCGGGGTCAGGCCGGTGGCCGCCTTGAAGCGTCGCAGCAGGCTGCGAGTGGAGCAATGCAGGCGGGCGGCCAACTGTTCGAGATCGAGTGTCTTGGCGTGGTGCTGTTGCAGCCAAATTAAGAGTGCGCTGATGCCCGCGTCATCCGGGCGGGCCTCCGGTAGCAAGGGCTGAAAGCGGCTTTGCAGGCCGCGATGGCGCTCCACCACCAGGGCCGCTGCTACCCGCTGGGCCAGCCAGGGACCGGCGTGCCAACCGATGAGGTGCAGGCACAGGTCCAGGCCGGCCTGGGCGCCGCCAGAACAGAAACGGTTGTGTTGCTGGCTGAGCAGGGCGCGTTCGTCCAGTTGGACCTTGGGGAAGCGCTGGCGAAAGTTGTCGGCCAGGGCCCAGTGGGTGGTGGCTGGGCCGCCATCCAGCAGGCCGGCAGCTGCCAGCAGAAAGGCCGCGCTACAGAGACTGGCGAGTTGCTGGGTGGGCGGCCGGCGTGCCAACCAGGCGAGCAGGCGGGTGTGCTGGGCGAGCAGGGTGTCGATATCGCTGCCGGCGGCTGGCAGCACAATCAGGTTGGCGCTTTCGGCGCTGGCCAGATCACCGTCGACCTGGATCTGCGCATAGTCCAGCACCACCGACTGGCCGTCGACGCTGAACCTGTGCAGGGCAAACAGGCGTTGCCCGGCCAGGCGGTTGGCGAGGCTGAAGGCGTCGCAGGTCTGGCTCAGGCTGGAGCAGACCGTTTGCGGGCTGACGAATACTGCGACCTGAATCATAAAGGTGTTCCCGAAGCGAACGAATTGGCGATTATCAACACAAAGTTGGCATTAATGCCAATCGCAGGGTGGCGTGACGCCGACCATACTGAGCGCCTGTCCTTATCGGAATGCCGCCATGAATCACGCCAATGCCGAACTCATTCACACCTTCTACCAGGCCTTCCAGCGCCTGGATGCCGAGGCCATGGCCGCGTGTTACAGCGCCGATGTGCGTTTCAGCGACCCGGTGTTTGTCGGTTTGCAGGGCCGTGAGGCCGGCGACATGTGGCGCATGTTGTGCACCCGTGCGGCCGACTTTTCCCTGAGCTATGGCGAGGTGGAGGCCGACGATCGGCGCGGTTCGGCGCAGTGGGTGGCCACCTATACCTTCAGCCAGACTGGGCGCACGGTGATCAATGTGATTCGTGCCGAGTTCGTGTTTGGCGATGGGCGCATCGTTGAGCATCGCGATCATTTCGATCTGTGGCGATGGAGCCGCCAAGCCCTGGGGCTCAAAGGCTGGTTGCTGGGTCGGTTGCCGGCAGTGCAGGGCGCCATTCGTGCCCAGGCGCGGCGCGGGCTGGCGGGTTTTCAGGCGACGCTACCCTGAGGTTTCGGCTCTGCTCGCCCGCTGTGGTCGTGCCTGCCAGGCCACAGTCCGATCGCCACTGGCCTACACTGAAAGTCAGTCCCGCGATCTTGCGTGGCTGCACTGATGCCGGGGGGCAGCACGTTGCGATGTCTTGTGATTTTGCTGGTGCTGGTCCTGCTGCCACTCACCGCGCAGGCGGATGGCGAGCTGACGTTTTGTTATGAAGACAAAGACTCCTACCCTTGGGTGATGACCAATCACACGGGTCTTAATCTTGAGCTGCTGGCCTTGGTGGCCGCGGCCAACCAGCTGCAGATTCGCTATGTGGCGGTGCCCTGGAAGCGTTGCCTGGCGGGTCTGGCGCGGGGGCGCTATGACGGTGCCTTCGCCTCCAGTTTCAAGGCTGAACGCCTGAGCATGGGCCGCTACCCGACCGACAGCGATGGCCGCCTGGATGAGAGCAAGCGCCTGCACACCTCTGTCTATGCCCTGTATCGGCGTCGCGGCAGTGCGGTGGGCTGGAACGGCAAGGAGTTTCGCCAATTGACGGGCGCCATTGGCTCGTTGAGCGGGTTTTCCATTAGCGATTTTTTGCGCAGTCACGGCGCCACGGTGGATGAGTCCAGTCGCGATCCACTGGCGCTGCTGCGCATGCTCAAGGAGCAACGGGTCGATGCGGTTGCGCTGCAAAGGCTGCGTGCCGATTTCGTCCTGCAGAGCCATCCGGCGCTGGCGCTGGATATCGAAAGGGCCGAGTTGCCGCTGGAGGAAAAGGCCTATTACCTGATGCTCTCCAATGCCTTTTGCCAGGCCGAGCCTGAAAAGGCGCAACGCCTGTGGGCGGAAATCGAACGTCAGCGCGAGTCTTCGGCCTATCAGGCGAGGATTACGGCGTTTCTCGCTCGACCCTAGCCTGGCCGTTATGGCGGGCAAGCGGCAGCGCCAGTTCGCTACACTGTAGCCATGATTTTTATAAGGGCAGTGCGGGATGAAATGGCTGTTGTGGCTGTGGCTAGGCCTTTTGGGCTTGGCGCCGGGTGTGCACGCAGATGAGGTGACCTGGCTGGGCAGCGATTATCCGCCGATGGCCATGAGCCAGGGCGAGTACGCCAACCAGGGGTATATCAATGCCCTGTATGGGTTTTTGCAAACGGCGCTGCCGCAGCACCGGTTTCATGAGGAAATCCTACCCTGGGCGCGGGTCATGCATATGGCCCAGAGCGGTGGCCCCTATTGTCTGATCAGCGCCTTTCGTACTCCGGAGCGGAGCCAGTTTCTGCGCTTCAGCGAACCCTATGGACATCTGTTACCCATCGGCGTGGTGATCCGTGCGCAGGATCAGGCGCGCTTTGCACCCTATATCAATGCCGAGGGCCTGATCCGTTTGGCCCAGGTAGTCGAGGACGCCTCGATTAACCTGGGCGTGGCCGGCGACCGCAGTTATGGTCCGCGCATTGACGAGGTCTTGCGTGCGCCGTTGCAGCACGGGGCGGCGAATATCAAGAAAATCTACCAAGGCGAGTCGACTAAAAGTCTCTTCGACATGCTCGGCTACAAGCGCATTGACTACGTATTCAGCTACCCCAGCGAAGTGGTCTATTACGCCCAGGGTGATCGGGAGTTGTTGTTCTATGCCATTGAGGGCAACAGCCAACTGCTGGAAGGCCGCCTGAGCTGCACCAAGGGCCCGGTGACTGATCGGGTATTTGCCGACATCAACGCGTTGGTGCCGAGCCGCGCCTCGACGGCGGTTTTTCAGGCCGCCTATGAGCGCTGGCTGCCGCGCTATCTGCTCGAACCCTATCGGCAGCAGCTGCAACGGCTCGCTCAACCCTAGCTCACCTGTATTGGCCGACGCGGAGACTGGCGTGCTGGCAGGATGCTACTAAGGCGTTATATCGACGCGCCGGGGAATAGGCTAGAGTCCGTAATTTCCTTATGGGTATTGCGCAGTTGAAGTCGGACATGCAGGGTGCGCCACTGTCGAAAAAAGTCGGACTGGCATTGGCTCGGCGCAGCTTTCTGCCGCGGGCGATTGGTCTGGGCGTGGGCTTTTTCTGTGTGGCGGCGGTGCTGCGTGAACAGGGCGCAGCGCTGTGGCTGTGGGCCGTGCTGGTCGCCCATTGTTATCTCTGGCCATTGCTCGCGTTACGCCTGGCGCAGCGTGCCGAGGCGCCGTTGCGGGTGGAACGCCGTCAGGTACTGCTGGACTCGCTGATGGGCGGCTTCTGGATCGCCACCATCCAGTTCAACGTGCTGCCCACGGTGATGATGCTGTCGATGCTGGCCATGAACAATACGGCCGCCGGCGGTGCGCGCATGGTCGGCCTGGGCCTGGGCGCGCAGGTAGTGGGCATGGGCCTGGCGGTGTTGCTGTTCGGCTTTGGCTGGCAGCCGCTGACCAGCCAAACGGTGATTTATGCCTGTATCCCCATGCTGGTGGTGCACCCGCTGACCATCGGCCTGGTGCTCTATCAACTGGCCGTGCAGCTGGGCCGCAGCAAGCGGGCCTTACGCCACCTGAGCCGCACCGACAGCCTGACTCAGCTGTTCAATCGTGGTTACTGGAAGGAATGCCTGGGGCTGGAGTTCGAACGCTGCCGGCAGATGGCTGTGCCGGCCTGTCTTGTGCTGATCGATGTCGACCACTTCAAGCACGCCAATGATCGTCACGGTCATGTGGCCGGTGACAGTGTGTTGCGTGAGGTCGGCGAGTGCATCAGTAGCAACCTGCGCGGCGCCGATACTGCCGGGCGTTATGGCGGTGATGAGTTTTGTGTGTTGTTGCCACGCGCCACCCCGGCCCAGGCCTATGAAGTACTTGAGCGAGTGCGCGCGGCAGTAAGTGCCTTGCGCTTTGTCGAGGCCGAAGATTTGCAGGTCAGTCTGAGTATTGGTATCGCCGGTTACAGCCAGGCCCTGGCTGACACCACGGCCTGGCTGAATGCCGCCGATGCCGCGTTGTACCAGGCCAAACACCAGGGGCGTAATTGCATTGTGCTGGCCGATACGCCGCCGGCGGAGGCGCTTGTCGCCCAGTCGGGGTGATTCAGGTCGCGATTGTCCGTGCAGGCTCACTGACCTTGATCCAGGTCGGGGGGGCGCGCGGCAGATACTGTTAGGCTCGGGTTTCTCTCTAGGAGGAATCGACGATGCGCGAGTCCGAACCCCCTGACTGGCACGCCCTGACCAGCGAGCACAGCCTGCAGCAACTGCACAGCAGCGACGCCGGGCTGACCAGTGTGCAAGCCGCCGAGCGCCTGCAGGAACATGGCCTCAACCAGCTGCCGCAGCGCGCGGGGCTGACGCCCTGGCGGCGCTTTCTCCTGCAGTTTCACAACCTGTTGATCTATGTGCTGTTGGCCTCTATGGCGATGACCCTGGTACTGGGCCAGTGGCTCGACAGTGCGGTGATTTTTGCTGTGGTGTTGATCAATGCGCTGATCGGCTTTATCCAGGAGGGCAAGGCCGAGCAGGCGATGCGCGCGATCCAGTCGATGCTCACCGTGGACAGCCGCGTGCGCCGCGATGGCGAGGTGCTTAGTCTGGCGGCCGAGCAGTTGGTGCCGGGTGATGTGGTGCTGCTGGATGCCGGTGAGCGGGTACCCGCCGACCTGCGCCTGCTGGAGGTGCGCGACCTGCGCATCGAAGAGGCCGCGCTGACCGGTGAATCGCTGCCGGTAGCCAAACAAGTTGCGCCGGTGGCAGCACTCGCCAGCCTGGGCGATCGGCGCTGCATGGCCTATTCCGGCACCCTGGTCAGCGCCGGCAGCGGCTGCGGTGTGGTGGTGGCCACGGGTGAAAACACCGAGCTGGGGCGCATCAGCCATATGCTCGGGGCCGTCACCGCCTTGCAAACCCCGTTGCTGGCCGATATGAGCCGCTTTGCCCGTTATCTGACCCTGATTATTGTGGCGTTGGCCGGCCTGACCTTCGCCTTTGGCGTCTGGCTGCGCGGCTACAGTGCCAGCGACATGTTGATGGCCTCGGTGGGTCTGGCCGTGGCGGCGATCCCCGAAGGTTTGCCGGCGGTGCTGACCATCATCCTGGCCCTCGGTGTGCAGCGCATGGCGCGGCGGCGAGCGATCATCCGCCGCTTGCCGGCAGTGGAAAGCCTGGGCGCGGTGACGGTGATCTGCTCGGACAAGACCGGCACCCTGACCCGCAACGAAATGACCGTGCAGCAGGTGTTTACCGCCGGCCACCACTATCAGGTTGAGGGTGTCGGTTATGCGCCCCACGGCAGCATTCATTGCGATGACGGCCAGTTGTGCAGCCTGGACAGTGCCCATGATTTGCGTGAGTTGGCCCGTGCCGGTCTGCTGGCCAACAACGCCAGCCTGGCCCTGAGCGATAAGCAGTGGCTGATCAGCGGTGACCCGACAGAGGCGGCATTGTTGACCCTGGCGGGCAAGCTGGGTTTGCAGCTTGCTCAGGAGCACCGGCAGTTGCCGCAGGTGGATAGCATCCCATTCAGCTCCGAGCGCCGTTACCTGGCCACTCTGCACCACGATCACAGCGGCCATGGCCTGATCTATGTGGTCGGTGCGCCTGAGCGCCTGCTGGCGCTGTGCAATCGGCAGTGGCGCGATGGCCACGACGAACCCCTCAACCTCAAGCATTGGCGTGCCCGCCTGGAGCAGGGCGCGAGTCAGGGCTTGCGCATGATCGGCCTGGCCCTGCGCACACTGCCGCAGGTACAGCACGAACTGAACTATGCCGACATCGACGGTGATTTTGTCCTGCTCGGCCTGGTCGGCATGCTCGATCCACCGCGTGAAGAGGTCATCCGTGCCATCGCCGACTGCCACAGTGCTGGCATCCGGGTGAAGATGATTACCGGTGATCACGCTGCCACCGCCGCCAGCATTGCTCGCAGCCTGGGGCTGAACAGTGAGGCGCCCTTGACCGGCGTCGAATTGGACACCCTCAGCGATGCCGAACTGGACGCTCGCCTGGCCACTACCGAGGTGTTTGCCCGCACCAATCCGAGTCACAAGCTGCGCCTGGTTGAACGCTTGCAGGCCCTCGGCGAACGGGTGGCAATGACCGGTGATGGCGTCAACGACGCCCCGGCACTCAAGCGTGCCGATATCGGCATCGCCATGGGCATCAAAGGTACTGAGGTGGCCAAGGAAGCGGCGCAGATGGTGCTGGCCGACGATAACTTCGCCACCATCACCCATGCCGTGGAAGAGGGGCGGGCGGTCTACGACACGCTGAAAAAGGCCATCATGTTTATTCTGCCCACCAATGGTGGCGAGGCGCTGGTGTTACTGGTGGCGATTGCCTTTGGCCTGACATTGCCGATCACACCGTTGCAGATTCTCTGGATCAATATGATCACTGCCGTGACCTTGGCCTTGGCCCTGGCCTTCGAGCCGGCCGAGCAAGGGCTGATGGCCCGACCACCGCGCGATCCGCGCATGCCACTGCTGAGCCCCGTGCTGTTATGGCGGATTGTCTGGATCGCCATTTTGATGACCGTGGTCAGCCTCGGGCTGTTTGCCTACAGCCAGCACCTGGACTGGGCCCTGGAGGCCAGCCGCAGCCTGGCGGTGAATGCCATGGTCGCCTGTGAAATCGGTTACCTGTTCAGCAGCCGCAGCCTGTATGGCCCGGCACGTTTTGGCTGGCGCGACAACCCGATGATCTGGGCGATGGTGCTGGTACTCAGCGCCCTGCAACTGGCGCTGACTTATTGGCCGCCGCTGCAGGGGCTGTTTGCCATGGCCGCTTTACCAGTGCTGGCCTGGGCCTGGTGCCTAGGGACTGCCGTCGGTGTGTGTGCGCTGGTAGAACTGGAGAAGTACGTGTTGCGTCGTTTGCGGGCATAGGCCCACTGCGGTGCGTTAGATGAGTTGATGATCAAGGAGTATGAACATGCAAATAGTCCTACTGGCCAGCGACGGTTCCGCCCATGCCGACCGTGCGGTGGCCTACCTGATTGGGCAAATTCAGCAGGGTGGCTTGCTCAGTGATGCCTGTGCCGTGCATCTGCTCAATGTGCAGCCGCACCTGCCCAGTCGTATCAGCCAGGGCATGAGTGCCGAAGATTTGCACGCGTACTACCAGGGTCACAGCAATGACGCCCTGATGGCCGCGGTGGCGCAGTTGCAGCAAGCGGGCATCGGCTTTACCGCCCACAGCCGCGTGGGCGCGCCGGGTGCCAGCATCGTGGCCTGCGCCAAGGAGCTGGATTGTCAAAGCATCATCATCGGCAGTCATGGTGCCGGTCTGACCCTGGGTTCGCTGCTGGGCTCGGTGGCCAGCGAGGTGGTCAGGCTTAGCGAACTGCCGGTGACGTTGGTCAAATAACGCTCCAGGCCGGCTAGTCGCCGGCCAGCGGCAGACTGAAGTAAAAGGTGCTGCCCTGGCCAGGTACGCTGGTAAAACCGATTTCACCATGCATGCGCTCCACCAGGGTTTTACAGATGCTCAGGCCCAGTCCGGTGCCGCCGTGCTGACGGGTGTTGGAACCATCGGCCTGGGCGAATTTCTGGAAAATTCGCGCGCGAAATTCCTCGCTGATGCCCGCCCCCTGGTCGCTGACTTCGACGCGAACCTGCTGGCCGTCCAGGCCGGCGCGAATCGACACCAGGCCCTGGGCGGGGGAGAACTTCACCGCGTTGCTGATCAGGTTGCTCAGCACCTGCTGTAGACGCAGGCTGTCGATGTGCACCGCGGTGCTGGCGGGTAGGGCGCTGGTGTCCAGGCGCAGTTGCACGGCAAAGTTGTCGGCGTAGCCCTGATTATGAGCCAGTGCCTGTTCCAGTTGGGGAAGCAATCGCTCGCGTTCGAGGTGCAGACCGGCCTGACCGAGTTCGAGTTTTTCAATGTCGAGAATGTCGTTGACCAGTTGTATCAGGCGCTCGGTGTTCTCTTGGGCAATCGTCAGCATGGCGCTGGCCGACTCCGGCAAGGGACCGAGCACGCCGGCGCTGAGCAGACTCAGGGACCCCTTGATGGAGGTCAGCGGCGTACGCAATTCGTGGCTGACGGTGGCGACGAATTCGCTTTTCAGGCGCTCGACTTTTTTCCGCGCGCTGATCTCATGCAACATGCAGATATAGCGTTGACGGTCAGGCAGTTCGTGGCGGCTGAGGCTGATCTCCAGCTCCAGATCTTGGCCATTGGTATGCCGGCCAATGGTTTCCAGACCCTGGCCGAGGCTGGCTTGCAGGGCCGCCGGATTGTTCAGGCGCGGCAGTAGTTGCGCGATGCTGAGGTTTTGCAGCTGCGGCCCGTAGCCGAACAGCTGCTGGGCTGCGGGGTTGGCGTGTTCGATCTGGCCCAGGGGATTGAAGAGCAGGATGGCATCCACGGCGTTGTCAAAAATGGCGCTCAATTCCAGGGTTTGCTGGCGCACCTGCTGGCGCACGTGTTCGGCCCGGCCGGTCATGGTCAGCAGGAAGGCGCCTAGCAGGCTGCACAGCAGCAGACCACCGGCCAGTACGCTCCAGGGTTGCAGGCTGTGCTGTGCTTGCAGGTAGGCCGGGCTTGGGCTGATACGCAGGCGCAACTGGCGGCCGGCATAACTCAGCTCTTGCTCCCAGATCATGGGCTTGGCTGCGGTCGTTGCCGGCGTTTCCCGCAGCCCATACAGGAGAGCCGGGCTGGGCTCGCTGATGTCGCTTAACTGCAGCTGAAAATCGTCCCGTGGGTAAGCGCTAAGGGCGTCATCGAGCATGTCGGCGATACGTATTACGGCTACCACATAGCCGCGCAACAGGCGCCGGCGTTCGGCCAGCGAAGACGGCGGCAGGGGGCTGCGGTACACCGGGTGAAACAACAGCACGGCGATGGCCTGTAGTTGGTCCTGCATCAGGTTGATGGGCGCGGTCATGGCGCTTTGTGCTTGGTCCCGGGCGCGGCTCAGGGCCTGGTGACGGATCGGGTTGGCATCGACGTTGTAGCCGATGGCCGTGCGGTTGCTGCTCCGCGGTTCGATGTAGGTGATAGGCACATATTCTTCGCGACTGGCGGCGGCCTGCGGCGCGCCGCTACTGTTGCGTTCGAATATGTGCACGCCAATCAGACCTTGGCTGTGCAGGTTGCGTTCGAACTCTGGGCGCTCGGTAGCCGTGATCCGCGCATTCCAGCTCAGGGCATGGATGCCAGGGTAAGCCTGTGGCAGGTTGGCAACGAAACTGGCAAATTCGTCATGACTGACGTTGCGGGATGATACGAAGACGCGCTCCATGCTTTGCAGGGCCGAGTCGTACAGGGCCATACGTGCTTGCAGGGTGGCGCTGATCAGTTTTGCCTGCTGGTGAAAACGCAGGTTTTGGGTGTTCTGTTCACTCTGGCTGGCCCGCAGGAAGATCAGCACCATGATGGCGCAGCTGATCAACAGTGGCAGGCCGACACTGCCGGCCCGGCTGCGCCAGAGTTCGCGGGGCTGGGCAAACAGAATGAACATCAATGGGGTGGCAATTAGCACGCCGATGCTGTCGCCTACCCACCAGGTCCACCAACTGAACGGCAGTTGTGCGGCGCTGATCAACTGATGATGCAACAGGGTAAAGCTGCCCACGCTGGCGCTGAGCATGCAGGTTAGCGGACCGCCGATCAGTAGCAACAGAAAAATGCTCCGCTCGCTGCTCAGTGGGTTGGGAAAACCGACCCAGCGGCGGATCAGCCAACTGGCCAGCAAGCACTGCAGGCTGCTGCCGACGGCAATGCTCAGGGCCACGGGCAAGCCCTGCAGGCTGATTTGCGCCAGGCTGGGGGCGGCAATACTCAGGTTGAGCAGGGTTGCGCCCAGCAGCACGCCCAGCAGCAGCGGATAGCCCCAGATCAGTACGGCGGCCAGGCCGATACCAATCGGGGGAAAAATCGCCGTGGCAAACCCTGGGGCAATCGCCAGCAGCAAGGCCAGGCGTCCAGCCAGCAAGTAGAGTGCTGCTAGCAGCACAATCTTGACCAGCATGGGTAGTGGGCGCGGGATGGCTACAGGCATCGTGACAAACTTCCCAGAGTGTTGGTGGTGTACCGGCAGGGTAAACAGCCCTCAGCCTGACGTCTATTGCAGGCCGTGGCGCTGCAGAATGGCGGTGTAGCTGCCGTCGGCGCGCATGTCCCGCAGCGCCTGATTGAAGGCACTTACGATTTTCTCGCTCTGAGGGTGCTTACGCCGCACCAGAATATGCAATGGCGATTCGGACAGTGGAACGGGTAAAAACTCCAGTGCCGGGCTGAGCTCGGCCAGTTCATGGCTGAGGTAGTACCTGGCCACCCATTCGTCTTCCAGTGTCAGGTCGACACGCCCAGCTACGAGCATGCGTGCGGCGGTCGCAAAACTCGAGACGATCTCTTTGTGCAGGCGGGCATCGTTGTCGAACGTTGGCGCGTAGGCAAACCCTCGCGCCACGGCAATGGTATAGGGCAGCAGATCATCCAGTTGTTTGAACTCGATGGTGCTGCCGGTGCGGCGCATAAAACGGATGCGATTGATCAGATAGGGCTCGGAGTAGAGCCCATAGGCTTGCCGCTCGGTGGCGAACCAGGTAGGCACCAGGATGTCATAGCGGTCAGTTTCAATGCCTTGCAGGGCACGAGCCCAGGGTACTTCATGGTATTCGCTGGTGTAGCCGGCGCGTTGCAGAGCGGTGCTGACCAAGTCGGTGGCGAGGCCATTGTTTTGCAACTGCGCGTCCGTGAACGGCGGCCAGGCATTGGCTACCAGGCGCAACGTCTCTGCCGCCAGCGCGGTGCTGAACATCAGGCTGAACAGGCAGGTGAACAAACGCTGATAAACCACAGTGGTTGTCCTTCAGAAATCATCAGATGAGCGTAGACCCTTGATCGTCTGGCAGGCTGTTGTGGGGGTAATTACCTGCATGGGGCTCGACGCGTCTGGACGCAAACAAAAAAACCTCGCCCGTTGTAACAAAACCTGGCGAATCAGCTCTAGTGATACAGGTAAGCAGGCCTTGCCAGTTTTACTGTGTATTTCATTGTCGATATGAGGATTTCACCATGAGCAATACGAGCACGTTTTCCGCCGCAGCCCTGGCCTTGGCATTGGGTTCAGCCCTGACACTCGCGGCTGCGCCGCTGACCGCTCAAGCGGCCGGCGACAGTGATAAATGCTTTGGTGTTGCGCTCAAAGGTCAGAACGACTGCGCAGCAGGTGCTGGAACCTCCTGTGCAGGCACTTCGAAAAAGGACTATCAGAGCGATGCCTGGAAGCTGGTTCCCAAGGGCACGTGTGAGCAAACCGTCAGTCAGAGCTCGCCAACCGGCTTTGGTCAGTTAGCGGCATTCAAAGCCAAAGGCTGATTAGGGACGGATCATGATCAATCACGCAGCAGGTTTTGCTGCCGGGTCTGCGGCCCGTGCGCTGCAGTTACCAGCGCGCGCGGGTCTGGGCCTCAAGTCTGCGCATTACCAGGCGATTCTGGACAGCTCGGCGGATGTTGGGTTTTTCGAGGTGCATGCCGAGAACTACATGGTGGCCGGCGGGCCGTTCCACCATTACCTGGGCTTGCTGCGTGAACGCTATGCCTTATCACTGCATGGTGTAGGGCTGTCCATCGGTGCCGCCGCACCGCTGGATGAGGCCCATCTGCAGCGGCTGGCTGTGTTGATTGAGCGTTATCAGCCACAGGCTTTTTCCGAACACCTGGCCTGGTCCAGTCATGATCAGGTGTTTTTCCATGATCTGTTACCGGTGGCCTATGACGCCGCCACCCTGGCGCGAGTCTGTGAGCACATCGATCGGGTGCAGAGTCGTTTGCAGCGACAGATGTTGCTGGAAAATCCGGCGACCTATGTCGAATTTGCCTGCTCAAGCATGGATGAGGCGCAGTTCCTTGGTGAGGTGGTGCAGCGCACCGGCTGTGGGCTGCTGCTGGATGTGAACAATGTGTATGTCTCCAGCATCAATCACCAGCGCGATCCCTGGGCTTATATCCAGAGCCTGCCGCTGCATGCGGTGGGTGAGTTGCACCTGGCCGGGTTTGCCGAGGACTGTGATGGCGCCGGTGCGCGCCTGCTGATTGACAGCCACGGTGCGCCGGTCGATCAGGCTGTCTGGGCCTTGTATGCGCAGACCCTGACGTTGACCGGGGCGCTGCCGACTCTGATCGAGCGTGACCATCAGGTGCCCGCACTGGCCGTGCTACTGGCTGAGGCGCGACAGGCCGACAGCTTGCTGCGCGAGCATGGCGCGGCGGGGTGTGCGGCATGAGTCTCTACGCGGACTTTGCTGCGGCCTTGCTCGCTCCCGAGGGCGCATGTCCGGTGGGCTTGGTGACGGCCAATGGCTCTGATCCGGCGGTGCGTTTTACGGTCTACCGCAACAATGTGCAGAGTTCCCTGGTGGATGCTCTGGCCGACAGTTACCCAGTGTTGGTGCAATTGGTCGGGGAGGCGTTCTTTCGCGCTATGGCACTGGCCTATGTGCGCCAGGCGCCGCCGCGCGCGCCGCTGTTGGTGGACTATGGTGGCGATTTTGCCGACTTCGTCGAGGGCTTTGCTCCGGCGGCCAGCGTGCCCTATCTGGCTGCGGTGGCACGTCTGGAGCGTGCTCGGGTGCAGGCCTATCACGCCGCTGACAGCCAACCCCTGACGGCGGACCAGTTGGCCGCGGCCCTAGCGCAGCCTGAGACCCTGGGCGATTTGCGCCTCAATCTGCATGCCAGCGTGGCGGTGCTGAGTGCTCGCTATGCGTTGGTGTCCATCTGGCAAGCCCACCAAGGCGATGCTGATTTTGCCTCGCTGGATCCGTTGCAGACGGAGCACGCCCTGGTGCTGCGCAGTCAATGGCAGGTCCAGGTGCATGCCGTCGGTGTGGGCTGCGCAAATTTTGTCCGTGCTCTGCAGCAAGGGCAGCCCCTTGGACTTGCCGCAGCGGCAGCAGCGACGGACTCCGGTTTCGATCTTGCGGCCAGTTTGGCCTTGCTGCTGCAGGCTCAGGTTCTGTGTTGCGAACCCAGTCATTAAAGGAAAAAGCTATGTCTCAGTTCAGTGCTCGGCCCCGTATGGACGGCCTGGTTGCTTGGCTCGAACGCTATGTCGCGTTGTGCTCGAAGGTGCCCCACAGCCTGCTAGCCCTGTTGGGGCGTTTTGCCCTGGCAGCGCTGTTCTGGAAGGCCGGGCAAACCAAAGTGGCGAATTTTGCGCTTGATCCGTTTGCCGGTACCTGGCAAATCGGCTGGCCGCGGCTGGCGGATTTTGCCGTTGAATTGTTTGCCAGCGAATACCAGTTGCCATTTATCGCCCCGGCCGTGGCGGCGCTGCTGGCCGCTACGGCCGAGCATGTACTGGCTCTGCTGCTATTGCTGGGGCTGGCCACGCGGTTTGCCGCATTGGGTCTGCTGAGCATGACCTTGGTCATTCAGCTATTGGTCTATCCAGATGCCTATCCGACCCATGCCACTTGGGCGGCAGTGTTGCTCTATCTGCTGGCCAGAGGGCCGGGTGTGTTTTCTCTTGATCATTTGCTGGCCCGCCATTATCGCGTTTTGGGGCGCTAACCTGAGCTGTTTTGTGCGCCTTTCCTCCTCTTTTCGGCGCCCGACTGGGTGCCGCCACCTCTGCTAAGGGCAGGCGCAGAGCATGTGTCTTGCACCGCGCAGCAGTCATCTTCTATTGACATGCAGCAGTCTGTTGTTGGGCGTTGGTCTGACAGGCGGACGCGCAGGCCTTGGCTGTGGCAAACTCCATCTTTTGTTACGGGGTGTGTGGCTGTCTGCCCAAACCACCCTGTATTGCTGGTGAATTTGTGCCTGTGGCTCGCAGCCCAGAGGCTTTAGCGCATAACCGGCCACTGCGGGTGGCCATGACAAGAAGAGGAAAGACCGTGCACAACGTCGTAATCAGTGGCACTGGCTTGTACACCCCGGCGAACAGCATCTCCAACGAGGAGTTGGTGCAAGCGTTCAATGCTTACGTTCAGCAATTCAACGCGGATAACGCTGCTGCTATCGAGTCTGGCGAAGTCCAGGCGCTGACCGAATCTAGCGCCGCGTTTATCGAAAAAGCCTCCGGCATTAAAAGCCGCTTTGTCATCGACAAGGCCGGCATTCTCGACCCGCAACGCATGACCCCGCGGATTCCCGAGCGCAGCAACGACGAGCCGTCGATTCTCTGCCAGATGGGTGTCGGCGCTGCTCAAGACGCCCTGGCCCGTGCCGGCAAGACCGCCGCCGATGTGGACATGGTCATCGTGGCCTGCTCCAACCTGCAGCGCGCCTATCCAGCCATTTCCATTGAGATCCAGGCGGCTCTGGGTATTCAGGGTTTTGCCTATGACATGAACGTGGCCTGCTCGTCGGCCACCTTCGGCCTGCAAGCGGCGACCAACTGCGTGCAACTGGGCCAGGCCCGTGCCGTGCTGGTGATTAGCCCGGAGATCTGCACCGGCCACCTCAACTTCCGTGACCGCGACAGCCATTTCATCTTTGGTGATGCCGCCACTGCGGTGCTGGTGGAACGCGCCGATCTGGCCACTTCCGCGCATCAATTCGATATTGTTGGCACCAAGCTGATCACCCAGTTCTCCAACAACATCCGCAACAACTTCGGCTTCCTCAACCGCGCCGCGGAAGAGGGTATCGGCGCGCCGGACAAACTCTTCGTCCAGGAAGGCCGCAAGGTATTCCGCGATGTCTGCCCGATGGTGGCCGAGCTGATCGCCGCACACCTGGCGGAAAACCAGTTGAACGTCGGCGACGTCAAGCGCTTCTGGCTGCACCAGGCCAACCTCAACATGAACCTGCTGATCACCCGCAAGCTGCTGGGCCGTGACGCCGAGCCAAGCGAAGCGCCGGTGATTCTCGACACCTACGCCAACACCAGTTCTGCCGGTTCGGTGATTGCCCTGCACAAGAATCAGGATGATCTGCCACGCGGTGCCCTGGGCGTGCTCAGCTCCTTCGGTGCCGGTTACTCCATTGGCAGCGTGATCCTGCGCAAGCGTTGATGGATTATCCCGCCGACAGCGCGTTGCTCACTCGCCTGCTGGCGGGGGAGCAGCGAGCGTTTCGCGAGTTGGTGGTGGCCTATCAGGGTGGCATGCGGGCGGTGGCCTATGCCATTGTCGGCAGTCGCCATGCCGATGAGGTGGTGCAGGACGCCTGGCTGGCTGTGGTGCGCCATCTGCATGGTTTTCAGGGGCGTTCCAGCCTCAAGACCTGGCTGTTCACCATTACGGCCAATACGGCCAAGGCCCGCCTTAAACACAATCGCCGCGAAGTGCTGCTGGATGACCTGCCAGCGCCCCATGGCAGCGTCGGCGATGAGCGCTTTTCAGCCGATGGTCACTGGCTGCTGGCACCCCATGCGTGGCATGAAGATTCGCCAGAGGCCTTGCTGAACGCCGGCGAGCTGCGCGACTGTTTGGAGAAAACCTTGGTCAGCCTGCCTGAGTTGCAGAACAGTGTTTTGCTGTTACGCGAGCGTCAGGGGCTGGAATTGGACGCTATCTGTAATCTTCTTGATATCTCGCTCTCTAATGTCCGTGTGCTGCTGCACCGTGCCCGGTTAAAGGTTTTTGCCACGTTGGAACACTTTGAGGAGACTGGCCAATGTTGAGCTGCAAACAACTGGTGCTGCGCTCGAGTGATTTTCTCGATGGGCAACTGACCTTGCGAGAGCGTTTTGCGCTGCGTACCCACTTGGCCATGTGCATTAACTGTCGGCGCTTTATTCGCCAACTGCGCCTTACTCAGCGTGTCGTGCAGCAACTGCCCGAGGTTGAAATCAGCGGTCTGGATGCATTGGCCGAGCGCCTCGCACGCGCCGCCAAAAAGCCAGAAAAACGCTCGTAAGGCTGACGATATGGGCGTTGCAGACGTCGATGATCTGCGTAGCGTGCCTTCGGCATTCGGATAAAAATGCTTGTTTATCAACTGCCTGGAAAAGTTCCGCTGTCACAAAAGCTTTATATTTGTGCAACTGAGCTGAAATAACCCCCCGCCAATATTCCCCCCAACACAACGTAGCCCAACGGCTTCGGTGTTTCTTAAGACTAAGTAGGGGAATTCTGGATGATTCGTAAGCACTTCGCCGGTTTTGCCGCCAGCGCCCTCGCACTGGCCGTCTCGGCCCAGGCTTTCGCAGGTACCGTGACCACCGACGGCACCGACATCATGATCAAGACCAAGAGCGGTCTGGAAGTTACCACCACTGACAAGCAGTACAGCTTCAAGCTGGGTGGCCGTATTCAGGCGGACTTCGATCAGTTCGATGGCTTCTACACCACTAACAACGACAGCGGCAACGAAGCCTACTTCCGTCGCGCCCAGATGGAGTTCGGTGGTAACTACAAAGACTGGCGTTACCAGATTAACTACGACTTCGGCGACAACCGCAGCAACGAAAACAGGTTCGACGAAGCCACCATTACCTACACCGGTTTCGCGCCGATCAACATCAAGATCGGTCGTTTTGACCCCGACTACAGCCTGGAAAAGGCCACCAGCTCCAAGTGGGTGACCACCAAGGAACGTTCGGCCATCCTCGATCTGGCTTCCTGGACCACTTTGTCTGAAAACGGCATGGGTGTTCAGGTCAACGGTACCTATGGCGGCATGTTCTACGGTTCCGCCAGCATCCAGCAGCAGGACTCAAGCGCCAGTCTAGAAGACGAAGACGGCAAGGACGTCAATAGCTACTTCATGCGCGGTGTGTTTGCCCCGATCGTCAGCGAAACCGAGGTTCTGCACTTCGGTCTGGATTACGCGACTCGTAGCTATGGAAATGAGCGAGACGGCACCAAGTTCGGCGGCGCGATCTCATCCAACCTGGGTGTGCGTGGCATTAACGAGAACAATGGCCTGAACTCGGCGGCGCTAGTATTGGCCCCGAACGACGCCAGTGCCACTGCGGGCAACACCACCACCGGCTTCGAAAGTGACGACGTAGTCGGCATGGAATTCGCCTACATGACTGGTCCGTTCTCGGTACAGAGCGAGTACCTCAAGCGTGACCTGAGCGGTTATGGCAGCAACGGTGACCGTGAGGCGACCGGCTACAACATGCTGTTGGCCTACACCCTGACCGGTGAGTCGCGCATCTATAAACTCGATGGCGCCAAGTTCGATGCCATCAAGCCGTTCGACAAGGTCAACGGTGCCTGGGAATTGTTCTATCGCTATGACAACCTGAACGTCGAGGACGATCAGACCATGGCGACCGTGGGCGGTGTAGCTATCGACGAAAGCTCGGCCAAGGTGCATACCCTAGGTGTGAACTGGTACGCCAACGAAGCGGTCAAGATCTCGGCCAGCTACCTGATGAGCAAGTCCGACGAAGATACGGTCAAGCTGCAGAACGGCCGCTTCGCCGCCGGCAACGACGATGACGACGGCAAGGCCATCAGCCTGCGCGCTCAATACGTGTTCTAAAAATGCTGTAACAGTGCTGCTCCTCTTGAGCCCCGCCTTGTGCGGGGCTTTTTTTCGTCGGCATAAAACCCCAGACTGGGCCTATGCCTATTCTGACTCTCGATCGCCTTGGCGATCTGCCCGCCGCACAGTGGAATGCCTTGTTGGCGGATGCCCAGCCGTTTGTGCAGCATGGCTTTCTGTCGGTTCTGGAAGACAGCGGCAGTGTCGGCCCCCGCACGGGCTGGCAACCGGGCCATCGCCTGTTGGTCGATTCTCAAGGCACTCCGCTGGCGGCGTTGCCGGGTTATGTGAAGCAGCATTCCTATGGCGAGTATGTGTTCGATATGGCCTGGGCTGACGCTTGCGCGCGGGCGGGGATCGACTACTACCCCAAGCTGCTGACCGCGGTGCCCTTTACTCCGGTCACGGGTGCCCGTCTGCTGGGCGATGGTACGTTGCTCAGTCCGTTGCTCGATGAGATCAGTGCCGGTTTGCCTGGGCAGGGCCTGTCGAGCTGGCATGTGAACTTCACCGATGCCGCGGCCGATCAGGTGCTGCGCGGCCGTGAGGGCTGGCTGGAACGCCTGGGTTGCCAGTTCCTCTGGCACAACCGCGGTTATCGCGATTTTGCCGACTTTATCGATCAACTGACCTCGCGCAAACGCAAGCAGCTGCGCAAGGAGCGCGAGCAGGTGGCGGGGCAGGGCATCGAGTTTGAGTGGTGTGAGGGTCGGCAACTCAGCGAGCCGGAGTGGGATTTCGTCTATGCCTGCTATGCCAACACCTATCACGTGCGTGGCCGGCAACCGTACCTGACGCGCAGTTTTTTTAGCCTGCTGGCCGAGCGTCTGCCGGAGACGATTCGCGTGGTGCTGGCTCGGCAGCGCGGGCGTGCGGTGGCCATGGCTTTCAGCCTGCAGGCCGACGACACCTTGTATGGTCGCTACTGGGGCTGCCTGGGTGATTTCGATCGCCTGCACTTTGAAACCTGTTTCTACCAAGGCATCGACTATGCCATCGGCCAGGGTTTGCAGCGCTTCGATGCTGGCGCCCAGGGCGAGCACAAGCTGATTCGCGGTTTTGAGCCGCAGCTCACCCGCTCTTGGCACTACCTGTGTCATCCGGGCTTGCGCGCTGCTGTGGCGGATTTTCTTCAGCAGGAGCGTGCCGGCGTGCAGTTGTATGCCCAGCAGGCGCGCGAATTGTTGCCTTACCGGCACGCGGAACAGGGCTAACGCATTGCTGGCGGTGGCTGAAAAAGGATTTGTCACAAAGGGGTCATAGTCCTGTCACGAAACTCGGGCAATTTTGCAGGCCTATGTCTTCTAACGCCGGAGTTGCTGAGTCTATGAAATCGTTTGTTATCAAACCGCTGTCGATTGCCCTGCTGGCCGCCACCTTGGCTGCGTGCAGCACGAATGCTCCGGCACCGTCAGCGAGTGCCGCCAAGGCCGCAGAAGCAGCGCTGAATAACGATGACTGGTATCAGGTGTGGACTGAAGGTCAGGCGGTGGTGTTTGACGATCACGCGGTCTATGCCGAGTACGTGAAGACCGGCAAGGCGCCGGTTATGAAAGACCTCGGCATCAAGGACGAGCAGGGACGCAACATCGTCCTGGGCCTGCGCGCCGAAGATCGCAGCAAGGACGTCAACACCCTGGCGGCCAAGCGCTTCATCGACGTCAACCTGCCGCCGAGCAGCAGCTTCTATGGCGAGATTCGCGAAGACAACAAGATCTTCGTGTTTCAGCGCTACGGCGACATGATGGACGTGGTCAAATTGGGCGAGCCGATTTTCAGCTACATCGAGCTGGGCGCTGGCCCGGATGGCGAGCGCTTGATTTACGCGCTGGCCAAAGAAGAGAAAAAGCCGGAAAAACTGATCGTCAAGTTCAAGAGCATGAATCGCTAAGCCGCATGCTTTAGCGTCGAGCAGAAAAAAGCCGCGCCGGCAGTTAGTACTGCCGGCGCGGCTTTTTTCGTTGTGGCGTTTACAGGCGCTTGGCGTCGATGATCAGGATCGCTTCACGCGGTACATCACGGGCGCCGGTAGGCATTGCCGAGATGCGGTCGACCACGTCCATGCCTTTGACCACATGGGCAAATACGGCATAGCCAAAGTCGCGCTGGCCGTTGTCGAGGAAGTCGTTGTTGGTGCTGTTGATGAAGAACTGGCTGGTGGCTGAGTCCACCGCCGAGGTACGGGCCATTGCCAGCGAGCCACGCACGTTGCGCAGGCCGTTATCGGCTTCGTTCTTGATCGGTGGCTGGGTGGCTTTCTGCTGCATGTCCGCGGTGAAGCCGCCGCCCTGAACCATGAAATTGGGGATTACCCGGTGGAAGATAGTGCCGTTGTAATAGCCGCTGTCCACATAGGCGAGAAAGTTCTTCACGCTGATCGGCGCCTTGTCGGCCTCCAGCTCGATTTCAATCGCACCCTGGCTGGTATTGAGCAGCACATGGGGCTTGTCTGCTGCCAGCAGGTTGGCGCTGAGCAGCAAGGTGCCGGCGGCAAGGGCGAGGGTTTTCAGCATGGTGTCGGTGTCCTGTGGGGTTATGGTTTTTGCTTGCGCGTTTTTTTCATCGGCGGGTTAACCGGCTGGGAGGTGCCATCCAGCTCGGTGAGAAACTGCAGCAGTTGCTGATTGAACGCTTCGGGTTGGTCCATGGGCGTGGCATGACGGGAGTCTTCGATCACCACCAGGCGGGCATTGACCATCTCGTCGACATAGGCCTGTTTATTGGCAACTGGTGTGTAATCGCGGTCGCCGCTGACCACCAGGGTCGGGCAGGTGATCTTACTGATCTGCGCGCGCACGCCCCAGCCGATGATGGCGTCCAGGCTGGACAGGTAGGCGCGCTTGTCGTTGCGCGGCCAGCGGCGCTCGATCTTCAGGCGCAGTTCGACCTGCTCGGGTTTGGGGAACAGCAGTTTGCCCAGGCCTTTGGCGATAGTCTCCAGGCTGAGCAGGCGCGATAGGCTCCAGCGTTTGGCAATTTGCACGCAGTCGGCCAAGGATTTGGCTTTCACCTCCGGGCCGCTGTTGACGATGGTCAGGCTGCGCAACAGCTCCGGACGATCGACACCGAGTTGAAAGCCGATCATGCCTCCCATGGAGATGCCCACCAGATGCACGGTGCCGAGCTGCAAGTGTTCGATCAGTGCGGCCACATCCTCGGCAAAGCCGGCAATGCTGTAGTGCTCATCGGGCTTGTCGGAGCGGCCATGGCCGCGCAGGTCGATGGCAATCACCCGGTACAGGGGGCTGAGTACGGGGATCTGCGACTCCCAGTCCAGGGTGCTGGAGCCCAGGCCGTGAACCAGCAGCAGCGGCGTGCCATGGCCGTAATCCTCGTAGTGCAACTGGCAACCGTCGTGGGTGAAAAAGGCCATGGGTTTTCCTCGTGGGGTTCGTGCGGGCTGGTGCTGCGTGCGACTGGGCTCAACTGTGCCGCAGTCAGGGCTGATCGTCCAGATTGCAGCTGTCGTAGGTCTTGATCAGCTCCACCAGAATTCGGCTGGCCGGGCCCAGGGCTTTGTCTTTGTGGCTGTAGAGGGTGAAACGCGGGTGGTTGCTCATCCCGCTTTCCAGCGGCAAGGCCTTCAGCTGCTGGGCGTCCAATTCACGCTGGATCAGGTGCCGGGGTAGCCAGGCAAACCCCAGGCCGCTGCTGACGAAGTGAGCGGCGGTGGACAGGCTGCTGACCGTCCAGCGCTGTTCGGCACCGAGCCAGCCGACATCCCGTGGGCGGCTGCGGCCGGAGTCGCGGATCACCACCTGCAGCTGGTTTTGCAGGTCGGCAAAGGTCAGGTCCCGTTGCAGTTGGTGCAGGGCGTGGTCGGGGTGGGCGACGGCGATAAATTCGACTTCGCAGAGCTCATGGCCCAGGTAACCGACGATATCCAGGCTGCTGATGGCCAGGTCGGCATTGCCTTCGAGCAGCACTTCCTCGACCCCGGAGAGCACCTCTTCGCGCAGACGCACGCGACAGCCGCGGCTTTGCGGCATAAAGGCCGCCAGGGCGCGCAGCAGGCGTTCGGTCGGGTAGGCCGCATCGACCACCAGCCGTACTTCCGCCTCCCAGCCCTGGTCCAGGTTGTAGGCCAGGTCTTCCAGTTGGCTGGCCTGCAGCACCAGTTGGCGCGAGCGGCGCAGCAGCACGTCGCCGGCATCGGTGAGCACCGCTTTGCGCCCGTCGATGCGCAACAACGGCACGCCCAACTGCTCCTGCATGCGCGCCACGGTGTAGCTGATGGAGGATTGTGAACGGTGCAGAACCTCGGCGGCTTGAGCAAAGCCGCCGTTGTCGACCACGGCCTGCAGGGTGCGCCATTGTTCCAGGCTTACGCGGGGTGCTTTCATCTTGGCCTCTTTGTGTCCTAAGCTGGCGCCCCCTTGGCGGAGACCACCGATGAAGAAAATGTGTGCTTTTTTGCTGTTGGCGCTGCCGCTGACAGCCCTGGCTTACCCGATTGACGTGAGCAAGCAGTTCAATGGCAGTGAAGTCTCGGCCACTGCGGTGGAAATCGACCACAACATGGTCGGCCTGCTGCTGGAAAACTATGGCAAGGCCGATGCCAGTTGCGTGGCGCGCTTTGCCAACGGCCCGGAAAGTCCGCGCGTGCGCAAGGCGACGCTGGCTGCCGGCAAGCGCGAGAACATGACCGTGCGTTTTACCCGTAGCGTTATCCATATGCGTATCCAGCTGACCTGCAAGCCGCAATAAGAATGCATCACGGGCCTAGCACTTGGGCACGATAGATCAGTCTGGTCGATCATTTAAAGCGATTTTTTGCGCTATTTAATCGATCGCTATCTATCTAACCTCTGCACCTTCCCTCTGGACAGTCGTGCTCCAGACCTTAAAGGCATTCTTTGCGGTTTCCCCGCGGTCGCACTCCTTGGCCGCAACCCTGGCCTGATCGGTTAATCGATCAGGCTTTTTTATGGGTGATGGTTTGTGCCTATCTCTGCCGATATGAACGCGCTAAGGTGGCCGGCTTTTGCAACAGATGGTCAGGTTTCCCAGCGTGGACGAACCGGGCCCAGGTGAGGCGTGTATGCAGTTGTCCGGACGTGGCGTCGGCTTGTCGCTGATTGCGTCGGTGTTGTTTGTGCTGATTCCCGGTTATGTGCGCGAGCTGGCGCCGCTGGACGGCGTGCAGGTGTTTGCCCAGCGCGTGCTCTGGTCGATCCCGATGGTGTTGCTGCTGGTGCTGCTCACGCGGCAGTGGGCCGTGCTGGGCGCGGTGGCGCAGCGCTTGCGCCGCGAGCCGCGCTTGCTGGCGGCCTTGCCCTTGGCCGCGGCCTTGATGGGCGTGCAGTGGGCGCTGTTCGTCTGGGCGCCCCTGGCCGGGCGGATGCTGGAGATTTCCCTCGGCTACTTCCTGCTGCCCCTGGCGATGGTACTGGTTGGTCGCCTGTTCTATGGCGAACGCCTGCGGCCGTTGCAGACGTTGGCGGTGGTCTGTGCCTTGCTCGGGGTGGCCCATGAGCTGTGGCTGACCCGTGCGTTTTCCTGGGTCACTCTGCTGGCGGCCCTGGGCTACCCGCCGTATTTCATGCTGCGGCGCTGGATGCGCCTGGACGCCTTGTCCGGTTTTATTCTGGAGATGCTGATGCTGGCGCCGGTGGCCATCTGGCTGATCGCCAGTGCCGGGTTGCCCGATGTGTTTAGCCTGGCGCCGCAACTCTGGTGGTTGCTGCCGGGGCTGGGGCTGCTCAGCACCCTGGCGTTTGGCGCGATGATGGCCTCCAGTCGCTTGCTGCCGCTGGGGCTGTTCGGCATCCTCAGTTATGTCGAGCCGGTGCTGCTGTTTGCGGTGTCGGTGCTGGTGCTCGGCGAGCACTTCAACCCAGCGCAGCTGTGGACCTACCTGCCGATCTGGCTGGCGGTGCTGTTGGTGGGCTGGGACAGTGCGCGACTCTTGCGCCGTCAGGCCCGGCAGGGCCTTTGAGTACACGGAGACAAGCCATGCAGTTGAATACCGATTTGCACCAGCGGGTGGTCATCGATAGCCACGCCGTGGCTTGGCAGCCCTCGCCGCTGCCGGGTGTCGAGCGCCGACCGCTGGAGCGCCTGGCCGCGGAAAGCGGGCGCACCACCTCGATCGTGCGTTATGCCGCGGGCTCCTCCTTTAAGGCTCACCTGCATCCCCTGGGCGAAGAAATCCTAGTGCTGGACGGCGTGTTTGCCGACGAGCACGGCCAGTACCCGGCCGGCACCTGGCTGAAAAATCCACCGGGCAGCCAGCACGCGCCTTCCAGCCCGGACGGCTGCCTGCTGTTCGTCAAACTCTGTCACCTGACGGCAGACGACGAGATTGCCGGGCGCATCGATACCCGCAGTGCCCAGTGGCAACCCGGATTGGTCGAGGGCTTGAGTGTGTTGCCGCTGGACAGCGTCGGTACGACCCATACCGCCCTGGTGCGCTGGGCGCCGGGAACCCAGTTCAAGGCACACAGCCATTGGGGGGGCGAGGAAATTCTGGTGCTGGAAGGCACTTTTCAGGACGAGCAGGGCGATTACCCGGCCGGCACCTGGCTGCGCAACCCCCACGGCTCCAGCCATCGTCCGTTCTCGACCGAGGGCTGTTTGATCTACGTGAAGGTTGGCCATTTGCCCGCGTAGGTTTACTCCAGACGCACGCGGTACACCTCGTTGAGCGGGATCAGCTTGTCCCGCGCCAGTTGCAGGGCACTCTGGGTCAGCGGACGCATGCCGTCGTGGATGGCTTGCTGCTCGATGCTCTGCGCCGACACCGAGGGTTCGATCAGGGCGCGCAGGGCCGGGGTCACCTCGAGCAATTCATAGGCGGCCACCCGCCCGGCAAAGCCCAGGTTGCGGCAGTGCTCGCAACCGCTCCCTACATAAAAGGGCTCGTCACGGCTTAACCCCAGGGTGCTGCGCACATGGGCGCTGACTTCTTCCTCCACTAGGCAGTGCGGGCAGTTGCGTCGTACCAGGCGCTGGGCCAGTACGCCGAGCAGGCTGGCGTTGAGCAGGTAGGGGGCGATGCCGATTTCCAGCAGGCGGGTGATGGTGGTCGCCGCGCTGTTGGTGTGTAGGGTGCTGAGCACCAGGTGGCCGGTGAGGGCGCTTTCGGTGGCCATCATGGCGGTTTCCTGGTCACGGATTTCGCCGACCATGATCACGTCCGGGTCGTGGCGCAGGATGTGGCGCAGGGCGCGGGCGAAGGTGTAGCCGATCTGCGGCTTGACCTGGATCTGGCGGATGCCGTCGATCTGGTATTCCACCGGGTCTTCCACGGTGATGATGTTGACGCCGCTGCTCTTGATCCCGTTCAGTGCGGCATACAAGGTGGTGCTCTTACCTGAGCCGGTGGGGCCGGTGACCAGGACGATGCCCTGGTTGTGGCTGATCAGGTCGCGGAAGCGCTCGACGTCGCGGCCATTGAAGCCAATCTGGTCGAGGGTTTTCAGGCTCTGGCGGGTGTCGAGGATGCGGATCACCACGCTCTCGCCATGCACCGTGGGCATGATCGACAGGCGCAGGTCGATGGTGCGGTCGCCCTGTTTGACCATGTGCCGGCCATCCTGGGGCAGGCGCCGCTCAGCGATGTTCATGCCGCCGATGATCTTGATCCGGCTGACGATGGCGGACAGGTTGCTGTGTTTGACCCGGCGAATTTCCAGCAGCACACCGTCAATGCGCAGCAGAATCACCACGTCATGCTCGCCTGGGCGCAGATGAATGTCCGAGGCACGCCGGCTGATGGCCTCTTCCAGCAGTGAGTCGACAAAACGCACGGTGGGCGGGTCTTCGGCCAGCTGCTTGATCCGGTGCAGGCTCAGGGATTGCTCGCTGGCTTCGTTTTCCGGCAATTCATGGGCGGTGGCGCTGGCATACAGGCGGCTGATGGCCTGCTCCACCTCGTTGGCATTGGCCAATACCGCTTCCACCGGTTTGCCGGTGACAAAGCCCAGCAGGTGCAGAAGCTCGCAGTGGGTCGGGTCGGGTCGGGGGAGGCGACGATCAGGCGTTCGCCATCGAGCATCAGCGGTACTACTAGGTAGCGCCGCGCCAGGCTCTCGGGCACCAGCTTCAAACACTCCGGCTGGATGTCGAAGTTCTCCAGGCTGACCTGGGCGATGCCCAGTTGCTGGGCCAGGGTCAGGCCCAGGCGCTCGGCGCTGATCATCTTCAATTCCAGCAGCACCTGGCCGAGCCGTCCCAGTTCCGGGTGTTCGTGCTGGTGGTTGAGGGCTTTTTCCAGCTGCGAGGGCGTGATCACGCCACACTCAAGCAACAGGTTGCCCAGCGACATGCCCGGTGGCGTCAGACTCGGGTGTTCCTTCAGGTGTTGGCGCAACTCATGGCTGTTTTTGAACAAAGACGACATTGGCGGCCCCCCGTACTGATGGTCTTTTCAGTATGCAGGCTAGCAAAAGGCCATCGCTGAGTTGGGTCAATGGCCGGGCAGATAGGGCGGCGTTAACGCAATACGTCGTTGAGCACTTCGCGCACGATGCCGGTGGTGATGTTGACCAAGGCCGCGTCAGTACCTACCTGTTGCCACTCGTAGCCTTGGTAGTAGGGCAGTTGCCGGGCGAAGTTGGGGTCGAGTTTTTTCGCGATGCCGGGTGGCAGCGGCTTGCCACGGGCGAGGTTTTTGCGGATCCCCGGTGGCAGTGCTTGCGCCTGGCCATAGCTGTCGCTGTTGCGGCTGAAAATCTGCCGGATGTCGTCGAGGTCATCGTCGTAGCGACGCTGGAAGTCGTCATCATCGTAATCGCCGTTGTTGCTATGGGTGGTTTTTTTACCTTTCTCGGGCTGGCTGGATTGGTGTTGGCTGCTGGCGTCTTTGCCATTCTTGCCTTTGGCCTGGTTGGACTTGCCATTGCTGGGGTCGGCCAGGGCCTGGCCGGCGCTCAGGACGAGCGCCAGGCAAGTGGTGCCGAGCAGCAGAAAAGGTTTGGCGGACATGCGTATGACTCCTTGGAGGACCTGTTTAGAGATTGCGCTCTTGAGTCTAGCGCTGTCCAGGCCAGGCCGTTGTCGCCATCAGCGGCGAAAAATCCCGGCCTTGCAACGGCATCCGGGTTACCCTATGCAGTTGATTCTGTGATTTTTTCGAGGTGTTACCCGTGTTTGCCCAATTCGCCCTGCATGAACGTCTGCTGAAAGCCGTGGCCGA
>RCMZ01000149.1_pt1 | contig 43963 bp, 35 predicted proteins | sample 2041141 | NCBI WGS metagenome assembly RCMZ01 (sample SAMN09708263, study PRJNA481090) | Wastewater metagenome, whole genome shotgun sequencing project. | biome: sewage; isolation source: Davis station wastewater (DW) | place: Antarctica: Davis Station | collected 2010-03-01 | reverse complement strand
ACCCGGCATCCGGGTTTCGCTGCGCGAAACTTCCCTCGCTCCGGCACTGTTCCGAGGGTCGTCACGGTGGGCCATCCCTGGCCCATCGTGACTCATTTGGCATCCCTGCCAAATGCCCCTCTCCACAGCACCTGCACTCGGCCTCCTGACGGGACCGGGAGACCGCGGAGCCTGCGAGATTTGTGGGAGCGATCTTGATCGCGAAGTTTTTTGTTTATGGCGCCAGTGCAGCCCGCCATTGCAGCGGGCTGGAGTGTTAAGGCAGTGACTTAGAACGCCACATTGACCCCGGTGTAGAGCGAGCGGCCCATGCCGGGTACGCCGACGCCCCACTCGATGCCATTCATCGACATGGTCCGGCCCTGGGCGGTGTAGGCGCCGCCGGTGGGCAGGTAGTAGAACTTGTCGGCCAGGTTCTCGATGCCGAAGTCGACCCGCACTTGCTTCCAGCTGTGGCTGGCGCGCAGGTTGAACAGGGTGTAGCCGGCGGTCTGGATCTCGTTGCGCACGTCTGAGCCGTTGTTCTTGGCCTGTACGCTTTGCATCTCCAGGCTGTTGCTCCAGCCGCCGAGTTCCTGGGTCAGGGCCAGCGTAGTGTTGAGCGGCATGATGTTGTACAGCTCATCATCGGTGTCGCGGTTCTTGCCGTTGCTGTAGTTGATCAGGCCATTGACGCCCCAGTTGCCGAGGTCGTTGCTGGCCAGCGGCAGCTTGCCGGAAACGTCCACGCCGTACAGGCGCGCCGACTGGTTGGCGTATTGCAGGACGTTGAACTGGTCGGCGGGTACAGCGTTGCCGGTGAAGCTGACGGCATCGATATAGTCGTTCACGCGGGTGTAGAACGGCGTGACTTTGAGCTCTTTGCGCCGATCGCTGCTGTGCCAGTCGAGGGTGGTGGAAACGGTGTTGGCTGTTTCTGGCTTGAGGTCGATATCGCCGACGTAGCCATTACCGTCGCCAGCGAAGTTGTTCATGGTCGCCGCCATTGCCCAGCTCGACCAGGTGTAGCGCTCATACAGGTTCGGCGAGCGGACCTTGCGCGCGTAGCCGAACTCCACGTCCAGCTGTTCGCTGTGGGTGTAGCGGGCCAGGGCGCTGACGTCCCAGTTATGGTCGGTCTGGCTGCGGTCGGCGGCGTTGAACGCGGCGGCCTCGGCGTTCTGGTTGCCCATCATGTTGCCGTAGCCGTGCACATCGCCGGCGTCGCTCTGCACATTCTCGTAGCGCACCCCGAGCAGGGTCAGCCAGTCGGCGCTGAGCTGCGATTCCCACTCGGAAAACAGCGCGGCGCGGTCGCGTTGGCCATCGTTGATGTTCTCGAAGGTGTTCGGCCACATGCCGCTGCCGGACGGGCTCCAGTAATCGTTCAGGCGATAGCGCTGGTATTCGCCGCCGACCCGCAGCAGGTCTTGTTGGCTAAGGTCGATGCTCGCCTTGACGCTGGCGCCGCTGGTTTTGCCTTCGCTGTCCATCGGCATGCCGGCGGCGCAGGTGGCGGAAATCGGCGGGCAGGGCTTGCCATCGCCGCTGCCGGCGATCATGGATTGCATGCCGTACCAGAAGCGTTTGTCCGGACCGAAGTCCATCGAGTGCTCGACCTTCTCGTGGTACACGCGGGTGTCCAATTCACCCCAGTTGAACTGGCTCAGGTAGCGCAGGCTCATGCGCTCCTGGGTGTTGTCGGTCATGTCCATGCGCTGGTTGGCGAACAGCTCCTGCGGCACATGCTGATAGCCGAGCTTCAGCTCCAGCAGGTCTTCACCGAGCTTGAGGGCCATGCCCAGGGCGTGGTTCTCCGTCTCGTAGGCACTGGAGGCCACTTCGTCCAGCGGCGAGCCATTGCCGAGCTGGCCGGTGCTGGTGCTGCTCTTGAAGTCGCCGCCAGCGCTGTAGTTGTTGGCCTTGCTGTAGCTGCCGTCGTAACGAATGTTGAAGGCTTGTTCGGCGTGGGTGGCGGAGAAGTTGCCGCCACGGGCGTCGTTGTTGCTGCGGTAGAAGGCGCCCACTTCGCCTTTGTTGATGCTGGCTGCACCCGGCGCGGCAAACTCTGGCGCGGCACTGTCGGCGATGATGGTGCCGCCGATGCTGTCGCCACCGACGCTGACCGGGGTGATGCCGGCGAACACCTGCAGATTGCCGAGGTTGCTCGGGGCGATATAGGACAGCGCCGGGTTCATGTGGTTGGGGCAGGAGGCCACCAGGTCCATGCCGTCGATCTTGATCCGCAGGCGATCGTCGGCCAGGCCGCGAATGGCCGGCAGGCTGGAGATGCCGCCGGCGCTGTTGAGGCTGACGCCGGGCACGCCACGCAGCAAGGTGGCGCTGTCGCTGGTGGCCGAGCGCAGGGTTTGCAGCTGTTGCGGGGTGACCTGGGTGGCGCCGAGGGGGGCTTTTTCCACGGCGTCGGCTTCGATCACGCTGGGGGTCAGTTGCAGCGCTTTGCTGGTGGCGCCGGTGATGATCAGGGGCGCCGGTTCGGCGGCCTGGGCCAAGGGGCTGAGGAGTGCAAGCAGGGCCGCGCAGGCCCGTGAATCGGCAAAAATAGGGCGCATGAAAAGTGTCTCTGTGCAGAACGGCGGGTGCCACGAGCATCACCCTGGGCGCGTCTAGATGACGTCGGCAGGGCTGTTCAGCGGCGCAGTCGATTGGCAGCCGATGGCTGCCGTAGCACTAGAGGACGGGTGGTGCGCGCGGGCTGGCGGCGGGCCAGGGGGTTGGCAGCCGTGGGCTGCTGCTGACGCTGCTGAGCACCTGCGCATCGGCCTGCCAGACCGGCAGTTGCAGGCTGTAGCCGGTCAGGCTGGTGGTCAGCGCATGGCTGGCGCACAGCGGGCAGTCGAAGGTGACGGGCGACTGGCCCAGCGGTGGCACTCGCGAATCGCTGGCGCCGCTGATGCTGCACTGCAACTGCTCGATGCCGCTCAGCTGCAGACCGCTGCTCTGCCCATGACCAATGGCGCAGGCGAAGGTACTGAACAGCACGCAGCTGTACAGTAACCAGGCAATCAGCTTGCTATTGGTCGGGGCCATTTTCATGCCGGCACTTTACCAGTGGCGCCCCCTGAGCGCAGCCGCCCGGCTGCGTTCGATTGTCGCAGCCGGGCACGCTTGGCGTGTGCCCGGGTCCAAGGTTGCAGGGCTTGCCCTGCCTGGGCTGGCGGCTGCTTGCGCTGATCGCGGGTGGCGTGTGCGGGCGTGCATGCCGGCGTGCAGGGCGTGGCGCGGGTCAGCAACGGGTAGCTATTTGCCTCGCCGGTTCTATACTCCCCATAGTATTAAAGCTGGCGCTCAAGAGGAGCCTGTCGATGCGTATGACTGCTGCTGTGTTGTCCCTGCTGTTAAGTGCCGGCGCCCAGGCCGAGGATGTACAGGCGTTGACCGCCGAAGGGCTGGCGCTGATCCCGCCGTTCCAGCAGCAACTGCTGGAGACGGTGAAGGCAGCCATGCAGGCAGGCGGCCCGCTGAAGGCGGTGGAAGCCTGTCAGCTGCAGGCGCCGCTGATTGCTGCCGAGCACAGCCGGGCGCCGTGGCGGGTGGGGCGCACGTCATTGCAGGTGCGCAACCCGGCCAACGCCGCCGATGCCTGGGAGCAAGACGTGTTGCGCCAGTTTGCCCAGCGCGCCGCCGCCGGCGAGCCACTGGCGGGCATGCGGCACAGTGCGGTGGTGGCCGGCGAGGTGCGGGTGATGCAGGCGATTGCGCTGGGCGAGCCCTGCCTGGCCTGTCACGGCAAGACGCTCAAGCCGGAATTGGCGGCGCTGCTTGAGCAGCGTTATCCGCAGGATCAGGCCCGTGGTTATGAACTCGGCGCGCTGCGTGGTGCCTTCACCTTGCGCCGCAGCCTGGCCGATGCCGGAGTCAGCCAATGAAAAACGCCCATGACCTGGTCCTCGAAGCCAAGGCGCAGATCCATGAAGTGGCGCTGGAGGATGCCGAAGCGGCGATCCGTGCGGCCGATCTGCTGCTCGATGTGCGCGAGGCGGACGAGTTCCATGCCGGGCATATTCCCGGTGCGATCAACATTCCGCGCGGCGTGCTGGAGTTCAAGCTCAGCAACGACCCCGCGCTCTGCGCCCGTGAGCTGAACATCGTCCTGTACTGCAAGACCAGTGGGCGCGCGGCCCTGGCCGCCTGCTCGTTGCAGGCCATGGGCTACCGCCAGGTGCAGTCGCTGGCCGGTGGTTTCGACGCCTGGAGCGCGGCGGGCAAGGCGCAGGTTGCCGCCAACCTGCCAAACTTCGAGTAGCACGGCATACCCATCCGCCTGCAACAGGCATGTGTCAGGGGCAATCAGCCCAAGGAGTCAGTCATGCAAAACAACGTAGGTCACACCGACAAACTGCTGCGCATCGGCGCCGCTGTCATTCTGCTGGGCCTGGGCGCGACCGGGGTGATTGGCTGGTGGGGGCTGATTGGCCTGGTGCCGCTGGCCACCGGGTTGCTCAACTGGTGCCCGGCCTACCGCCTGCTGGGCATCAACACCTGCAAGCTGAAGCCCTGAGATGGCCTTGAAAACCATCAGCGCCCAGGGTGCGCTGGGCGCTGGCTTTGCGGTCGAGGTGCAGTGCGGCAACCATCGCATGGTCATGGACCAGCCCGTACATGCCGCCGGGCAAGACCTCGGTCCGACGCCCCTTGAGCTGATTCTCGCTGCCGTGGCCGGGTGCTTTGGCACCATCGGCCGGTTGCTGGCCCATCAGCGCAAGATCGAGCTGCGCGGTATGCGCTTCGAGATCCAGGCCGACTATGACCCGGCGGGTCTGCTCGGCCGCGACACTTCGGTGCGTCCGGGCTTTCAGGCCTTGCGGGTGCTGGTCGAGATCGATGCCGACCTCAGCGCCGAGGACAAGCAGGCGTTCCTGCTCGAAGTCGAACGGCGCTGCCCGCTGGCTGACAACCTGACCCACGGCACCCAGTTGCACAGCCAGCTGGTTTTGCCCTGAGCGACTGGCGAGTGCCTTAGCCTGCCCGCGTGATGCTGGCCGGCCAAGGCGCCGGGGTTACCCCTTAGCCGCCACTCAGGCTGCTGAGCAGCTGGCTGACTTTCAGGCTGGCATTTTCCATCTCGTTGACTGCGCGCAACACCTGGCTCCACTCCTTGGCCTGCGCGGCATGCAGGGCGGTGTGGGCGGCCTCGTGGACGATCCGGTGCGGGTCATTGAGCTGCTGGAAGTAGCTGCTGCTGGCATAGCGCGCCTGGGTCTCGCCGGCCTGGTACCAATGGCCCAGACGACAGTTGGTGTGGCTGGACAGCTGCAGATTGGCATCCTGCTGGAACAGGCGCTGGTAGACGGTCAGCTTGAACAGCAGGTGGTCCAGCTTCACCGCTTCGCAGAACGAACGCAGGGCAATGCCCTCGATCAGCTGGCTCATGTGCTCGCCGAGCACCATCATTTCATCGAGGGTTTCGGCCGAGCGGGAAACGTCGCCGGAGATGCGCGATGCCTCGCCGGACAGGGTGCCGATGGAGTGGCTGGCGGACGCGGTTTCCTGATTGATGCTGGTGACCAGCTGGCTGATTTCCTGGGTTGCACCGTGGGTGCGCTGGGCCAGCGCGCGCACTTCGTCGGCGACCACGGCAAAGCCACGGCCTTGCTCGCCGGCCCGTGCGGCCTCGATGGCAGCGTTGAGGGCGAGCAGGTTGGTCTGGTCAGACACCGCCTTGATCAGCTCGACAATCCGGCTGATTTCGCCGACCCGGCGCTGCAGCAAGTCGACACTCTGGACGCTATTGACGCCTTGCACGGCCATCTCTTCCAGGGCGCTGGAAAAGCCGCTGAGCAGTTGCGAGGTGGCGGCGAACACGCCGCTGTTTTCCCGCAGGCGCAGCACTTCGGCCTGCAGGTTTTCCGCCTGGGTGACCACGCCATCGCGGGTCTGCTGCAGGGACTCTTCAAAGCGTGCGAGCTTTTCATGCAGCTCGTGCTGATAGCGCGAATAGCCGTTGGCCGTATGTTGCTCTTGCTGGGTCTGTGCGTTCAGCTCGCGCAGGGCCTGAATTTCCTGCTGCAGAGCGAGCTTTTCCTGTTCCAGGCGGCCTGCTTGTACTTCTAATTCGGCGCAACGGTGGCGCCATCGGCTGCTGAACATCCGGACCTACTCCGAGGAATGAATTGAGCGGGGCCGCGAAAACCCCTGAAGAAGTATTCGGCGGCGCCCCAGAAAACTAAACCACAATCGCCGGCCTGGGGCTAAGGGTCGACGCGAAAACGCAGCACGCCGAGCATCTGGCCGCCGTCGGTGACCACGTCGACACGCCATTTGCCACTAGGGTCGGCAGGGAAATTGCGTTTGTTGGTCCAGGCGCGGTAACCCTCCTTGCGCCCGCCGTTGATGTCCAGGGCGATGCGGTCGACCACTTTGCCGTTGTGCCGCCAGACGTGATAAATCCGCTCGGCCAGCCCGCGCGGCGCGCTGATCGCGGTGTAGGCGTACAGGCCCTGAGCTTTGAGCTGGGCACTGCTGAGCTGTTCACGGGTTTGCCCCGGCGTGCGCTGGCCGGCATTCATCTGGCTGCTGACCGCCACTTCGCTGAGCCACAGGGTGGCCGGTGGCACCCAGGGCCGGGCCAGCCAGCCGGCACCGAGCAGTGCCAGGCTCAGGCCGGGCAAGGCCAGCCAGCGCCACCAGTGGCGGATGCGCAGGGTGCCGAGCAGGCTCGGGAAGGACAGCAGCACGGCGCAGCCCAGGGCCAGCTGATAACTCTGCGCGGTGGTCTGATGGAGGATGATCGGCAGGGCGGTGAGCAGCGCGGCAAACAGGGTCAGGCTGTGGAACGCCAGGTACAGCCAGCGTCTGGGCGCCAGCCAGTTGAAGTACAGCGGGTCGATGATCGCCAGCAGCGCACACAGGCCAAGCAGGCCGGTAAACACCAGCTGGCCGCTGTCCCAATTGGTGGTCAGGGCGAAGAACGGCAAGACGAAAAACAGGCTCTGCTGGTGCACCATCTGGGTGGCAAAGCGCAGCAGCCAGGGCGGCAGTTGCAGGCCGAACCAGCGCTCCAGGCCCTGATTGAACAGGTTCTCCAGCATCAGCCAGAGCCAGCTGACCAGCAGCAGGATGGCGATCACCTTGGCGAATTCCGCCTGCCGCTCGACCAGGAAAAATCCCGCCAGCCCGGAAATGAAACCGTACACGGGCATGACCCAGGGATAGCGCTGGATCAGGCCATGGAGGCGCAGCAAGAGGTTTTTCAGGAACGGCATGGGGCTTTCAGCGAGGGGTCAGGCGCGGCGGTGGCGCACACCGGCACGCGGGAGGGGCGTGGTGCGGCGCAGCATACGCAACGGCCGCCGGCCTGAAAAGCCACTCAAGCCGGACGGTCGCCGTGCTAGAGCGTGCGCTTGGCCCAGAACTGCTCGGCCAGGTGGCGCAAGGCATCGCTGAGCCCGGCCACCTCGCTGGCGGCGGTCTGGCTCTGCAGGCCGGCCACCAGGTTCTGCTCCGAGGCCTCACGGATGCGGGTGAGGTTGCGGTTGATCTCCTCGCTGACCGCGCTTTGCTGCTCCACGGCGGTGGCGATCTGCGCGCTGGTGTCGGTGATTTCATTGACCCGCTGGCCGATGCCTTGCAGCGCCTGGGCCGCCTCGCTGGCCTGGAGCACACTCTGGCGGGCCTGAGCGCTGCTGTGTTGCATCACGGTGACAGCTTCGCGGGCGCCATTTTGCAGGGTGCTGATCATCTGCTGGATCTCGCTGGTGGACTGCTGGGTGCGCGAGGCCAGGCCGCGCACCTCGTCGGCCACCACGGCAAAGCCACGGCCCTGTTCGCCGGCACGGGCGGCTTCGATGGCGGCATTGAGGGCCAGCAGGTTGGTCTGCTCGGCAATCCCGCGGATCACTTCCAGCACCCCGGAAATCTCGTTGCTGTGCTGCTCCAGTTGCTGGATCACCGTCGAGGCCTGTTCCACATCGCTGGCCAACTGGCTGATGGTGCTGCTGGTCTGGCTCACCAGCTGTTGGCCCTGGCAGGTTTCCGCATCGGCGCGGCTGGCCGCGGCGGCGCTGTGCTGGGCACTGCTGGCCACCTCCAGGACGCTGGCGGCCATCTGGTTGACGGCGGTCGCCACCTGCTCGGTTTCGCCCTGTTGCTGCTGGTTGGTGCGCTGGCTGCTGTGCAGTTGTTCGGCCAGCTCGCTGGTGTGCCGGCTGAGCTGTTGCGAGGCGTCGCTGATGCGCCCGACCACCGCGCCGGCGTCGGCTTCGAGCATGCGCATGGCCAGCTCGATCTGGCCGAACTCGTCACGCCGGCCGCAGTACAGGGTCTGGCTCAGCGGGTTATCGCCGATCTGCCGGGCGCGCGCCGCCAGGCGCTGCAAGGGCGCCAGTTGCCAGCTCAGCAGCAGGCTGCCGAGGCCACCACCGAGCACTGCGGCCAGCAGCCCGGCCGCCGGCGGCAAGTCCAGGGTGGCGGCGGCCAGGCCGAGGGCCGCCAGCCAGACGAGATTCAGGCCCAGCAGCAGCTTCGCCGTCAGGTTCAGGCGTGGCGGGCGCAGGCAGTGTTGCTCGCGACCGGCATTCAGCGCCGCATACAGGCGCTCGGCGGCGGCGATCTGCGCCGCGCTGGCCTGGGTGCGCACCGATTGATACTCCACCACCTGGCCGTTGCGCGGCATCGGCGTGGCATAGGCGCTGACCCAGTAGTGGTCGCCGTTCTTGCAGCGGTTCTGCACCAGGCCCATCCAGCTCTTGCCGGCCTTGAGGGTTTGCCACAGGTGGGCGAAGGCGGCGGGCGGCATGTCCGGGTGGCGCACGATATTGTGGTTGCGGCCCAGCAGCTCGGCGGCGCTGTAGCCACTGATGTCGATGAAGTCCTGGTTGACGTAGCTGACCGCGCCTTTCAGGTCGGTGGTGCTGAGGATATTGGCGCTGCTGCCGACATTGACGGCGCGGCCGCTGACGGGAAGGTTGAGTTTCATCGATAACTCCGCGTGTTCTTATTAGATGCAGTATTCGTGTGCGGGGACGGCATGGTTGTGGTGCAGGTACAGCGGGTGTTGCTGGAACAGTTGCTCAAGCGCCTTGACCGGCTGCGGTTTGCTCAACAGATAGCCCTGGGCATAGCGACAGCCCTGCTCGCGGAGGAACTCCAGATGGCTGGGTTGCTCCACGCCCTCGGCAATCACTTCGAGGTTGAGGCCCTGGCCGAGCTTGATGATGGCGCGGCTGATGGTGCCGAGTTCGGCGTCCTGCTCGACGCCGATGATGAAGCTCTTGTCGACCTTGAGGGTGTGCAGCGGGAAGCGGGTCAGGTAGCCCAGGGATGAGTAGCCGGTGCCGAAGTCGTCGAGCGCCAGGCGCACGCCGAGGCTGGCCAGTTCGCGCAGGCAGGCGAGGGTCTGGGCGCTGTCCTGCATCAGCTGGCTTTCGGTGATCTCCAGGGTCAGCAGGGCCGGCGCCAGGCCGGTCTGCTTGAGGATGCGCGCCACGCGCTGGGCAAAGCGGGCTTCGCTCAGCTGCTGGCTGGCCAGGTTCACCGCGCAGCTCAGGCCCGGCTGCAGCTGTTGCCAGCGCTGGGTCTGGCGGCAGGCCTGGGCCAGCACCCAGTCGCCGACCGCGACGATCAGCCCGGACTCTTCCAGGGTCGGGATAAATTCCTGCGGCGCGATCAGTTGGTCATCCTGGCGCCAGCGCAGCAGCGCTTCGACCCCGCTGACCCGCGCCTGGCCGTGCTCCAGGTGGCACACCGGCTGGTAGTGGATCTCGAACTCGTCGCGCTCCAGGGCCAGGGCCAGGGCGCTTTCCAGTTGCAGGCGCTGTTCGGCGCGGGCCTGTAGTTCGGCGCTGTAGCGGGCGAAGCGGGCCTTGCCGGCATCCTTGGCGCGGTACATGGCGAGGTCGGCGGCGCGCAGCACATCGCCGCCGTTCTGCGCCTCGCCGAGGTCGGCGATGCCGATGCTGGCGCTCACCGACAGCTGGCGGTCGGCGATCGGCAGCGGCAGGTGCAGTTCGTCGAGCATGCGCTGGGCCACGCGCTCGGCGTCCTCCAGGCAGGCCAGGTCATCCAGCAGGGCGACAAACTCGTCGCCGCCAAAGCGGATCAGGTAGTCGCCGGGGCGCAGGCAGCGGCCCAGGCGCTGGGATACGGCCACCAGCACCTGGTCGCCGACGGCATGGCCGAGGCTGTCGTTGATCAGCTTGAAACGGTCGAGGTCGATAAACAGCAGCGCGGCTTCGCGGGCGCCGGGGCGGGCGCGGCGTTGCTGGGCCTGGAGCAGTAATTCCTGCAGGCGCAGGCGGTTGCCCAGGCCGGTCAGCGGGTCGTGGCGGGCGGCCTGTTGCAGGTGCTGCTCGGAATGCTTCTGCCGGCTGATATCGCTCTGCGAGCCGGCCAGGCGCTGGTTGCCGCGCTCGTCCAGGCTGACCACGCCGCGCACCAGCACCCACAGGTAATGCCCCTCGCGGTGGCGGATGCGGTACTGCTGGCGCAGCGAATCGCTGTGCCCGCCCAGGTGTTGCTGGATGGCCAGGCGCAGGCCCGGCAGGTCTTCCGGGTGAACGCGCGCGAACCAGCCGGCGCGGCCCTCGCCGAGCTGGTCGCGGGTCAGGCCGAGCATGCTCGCCCAGCGCTCCGAGAGGTACAGGTGGTCGCGCTCGACGTGCCAGTCCCAGAGGCCGTCGTTGGCGCCGCGCAGGGCACGGGCGTAGCGCGCATCGCTGCTTTCCAGGGCCAGGCGCTGGGCCGCGGTGTAGGCATCGATGGTCAGGGTCATGTCGAAGAACACCGCCTTCAGCAGGCTGGCGCAGAGGTCCGCGGCCGGGTGCGTGCCGAGCATCGCCTGCAGCAGGTTGTGCAGGTACAGGCGGTAGCCGCCCAGGTACCACTTCAACTCCAGACCGACCTTGTCGTGGACCCAGCCGATGCGCAGGCGGTCGTGGATATAGTCGGCGTCATGGCCGCCCTGCCACATGCGCTGGTAGTAGTCGAACTGGCTGTGCTTGAGGCGCTCGGTAACCCCGGCGCCCTGCAGCAGGGTGGCCGGCGTAGCAAATTGGCCGAGGTGTTCGTACAGCTGCTCGACGAACTGCTGGTGCACTGCGGTGAAGTCGTCGCCGGCCTGGCGCAGGCGCGCGGCATCGGCCGGGTTCCAGTCGAGAAAGGCCAGGCGCGTGTCGATCTCCTGGCGGTCCAGGCAGAGGTTGCGCAGCAGCGCCTGCAACTCTTCGGGCATGTCCATTGCGAGTCTCTTGTCTTTCTGTGGGCAATAAAAAAGCGCTAATGACACCCCGTTGAACTCAATCGGGGTGTCATTAGCGCTCTGTCTTGCAGGCCCATGCGTCCTGCCCGGCACAGCCGGCTTTCGCCCTGGGGACGAAACCTGTGCGCCCGTTTTACCTCAAGTCGAATTGCCCTACAAGATTTCCAGGCACTGCTGCAGGCGCTTGCGCAGGTCGGCCAAATCCCGCGACTTGAAGGCGTGGCGGGTTTTTTCCAGGGTGTTGATGGCTTCGTCGAGGATCAGCCGCAGCTGTAATTCAGCCGGCAGCGGCTGCAGCCAGCGGCAGGCCGGGGCATGCTGGCAGTCACGCGGGTCGTGCAACAACTGGCAGCTGAGATCGGCTTGGCAGAGGGCTTCGCGGGCCTTGGCGGTGAGCTGCGGGTCAGTGCCGATTACCTGCACGGAGGTATGAACATCGATCATGACAATCTTCAATGGATGGGTGCCAAAGGCACAGATTTCGTAAGTCTATTCAATCTGCTGGCCGATTGCCCGTGGCATTTTGCCACTAGAAAGCGCCCACGCTGTCGCGATTGGCCATGGCCATTGGCGGGCAATGCCACTGTGGCCGGCGGCAGCGCTCACTATGCTGTACAGGGTCAAAACAAAAATAACCGAGGCCCCCTGATGAATTACGACGCAAGCCAGCAGCTGTTGCTCGGCCTGGTGCTGGCGGTGATGATTTTCGGCGTGTCGCTGGAGCTGCGGGTGCAGCAGTTCATGGCCATCGCCCGCCAGCCGCAGCCGATCCTCGCCGGCATGCTCGGCCAATGCCTGATCCTGCCGTGGGCCACCTTGCTGGTGACCCTGCTGGTCGACCTGCACCCCGGCATCGAGCTGGGCCTGTTGCTGGTGGCCTGCTGCCCCGGCGGCAATATGTCCAACATCATGACCCACCTGGCGCGCGGTAATACCGCCCTGTCGATGAGCATGACGGCGATGTCCAGCCTGCTGGCGCTGGTCCTGCTGCCACTCAACTTTGCCCTGACCAGCGCGCAGAACCCTGACGCTTCGCTGTACCTGGCCGAGCATCTGCAGGCCCTGCATATCGATCAGGCCAGCATCATGCTCAACCTGCTGTTGCTGCTCGGCCTGCCGCTGGCGCTGGGCATGCTGGTGGGCAATGCCGCGCCGCACTTCGCCGAACGCATCATGCCCTGGTTCAAGCGCTTCGCCCTGCTGGCCTTTGCCCTGTTCGTGATCGGCGGCGTGCTGGGTAACTGGCAGATGCTCGCGGCCAACTTCGGCCTGGTGTTCGTCATCGTCGTGCTGCACAACGCCAGCGCCATCGGCCTCGGCTGGCTGATGGCCAAGCTGGCCCGGCAGCGCGGCGCCAACCTGCGGGCGATGGTGATCGAAATCAGCATGCACAACTCCGGTCTGGCCCTGGGGCTGATCTTCGCCCAGTTCGGCGGCGAGCTGCACATGGCCCTGGTCGCCGCCCTGTGGGGCACCTGGCACCTGATCAGCGGCCTGCTGCTGGTGCTGTTCTGGCGTAACAAGGCGCTGCTGGCGCAGGAGGAAATCCCATGCGTGTCCTGATCACCGGCGCCGCCGGCTTTCTCGGTCAACAGCTGCTCGCCGACCTGGCGGTGCAGCAACCCAACTGGACGCTGTTTGCCGCCGATATCCGCGAAATCCCCGCCAACCTGCTGCGTGGCAATGTGCAACCGCTGCACCTCGACATCAGCCTGAAAGCGGCGGTGTTCAAGACCGTGCTCGAGTGCCAGCCGCAGGCCATCGTCCATCTGGCGTCGGTGGTCAGCCCGCCGCCAGGGATGAGCGAAGCCACCCTGCATGCCATCGATGTGGATGGCACTCGGGCGATTATCGAGGCCGCTGCGGCCAACGGTGTCGAGCAGTTGATCATCACCAGCTCCGGCGCGGCTTACGGTTACTACCCGGAAAACGCCGAGTGGATCGATGAAGATGATCCGCTGCGCGGTCACAACAAATTTGCCTACGCCAAGCACAAGCGCGAGGTCGAAGAGGTGCTGGTGCGGGCGCGCATCGCCCACCCGCAGCTGCGCCAGCTGATCCTGCGGCCGGGCACCATCCTCGGCAAACGGGTCAACAACCAGATCACCGACATGTTCAAGAAGCGCGCGGTGCTGGGCATCCAGGGCAGCGACAGCCGCTTCGTGTTTATCTGGGACCAGGACGTGGTGAGCATCATCCGCAAGGGCCTGGAGAAAGGCGCCAGCGGCATCTACAACCTGGCCGGCGACGGCGCCCTGAGCCTGCGCGAAATCGCCCAGATTCTGCGCAAGCCCTACCGGCCGCTACCGGCCGGGCTGATCCAGGGCGTGCTGCGCGTGCTCAAGCCGCTGCGCCTGTCGCAGTACGGCCCCGAGCAGGTGGATTTTCTGCGTTACCGTCCGGTGCTGGCCAACCGCCGGCTGAAGGAAGAATTCGGTTACACCCCGCGCTACACCAGCCGCGAAGCTTTTATCGCTTTTCTCGATGCCCAGGGAGTGCCCCATGCGTAATGCCGTTGTTGCCCTCGCCCTCATGGCCGCTGCCCTGCCCGTCCAGGCGCTGCAGGTGAGCATCCGTGATGCCGCCGGCACACCTCTGCCGCTGGCCATGCTGACTCTCAAGGCCGAACGGCCGTTGCGCGCCGCCGGTGACGACAACGGCTACCCGACCGAGCGCACCCAGCAGCGCATCAGCCCGGAAATCACCGCCTTCGCCGGCCCGGATGGCCGCGTGCAGGTCGACTACCCGGAAGCCGTGCCGCTCAACCTGCGCGTGCGCGTGCGCGTGCCCGGTTATCAGGATCTGACCCAGACCGGCGTCAGCGCCGATGCCACCCTGGAGCTGCGCCTCAAGGCCGAGACCGATCCCGCTGCCCTCGCTGCCCAGCAACCGGCTAACGCTTGGTTCGCGGCCCTGGATTTTGGCGGCGATGCAGCGCTGAAGAAAACCGCCATGGAGCAGTGCAGCTTCTGCCACCAGCAGGGCAGTTTCTTTATGCGCCGCGAGCGCAGCGCAGAAGAGTGGCAGCAGGTCATGGAACGAATGATCGGCTACGGCGCGCGCCCCTCCAGCGAGCACCAGCCGAAACTCATCGAGGTGTTCCAGAAGGGCTACACCGACCTGCGCCAGCACCCGGAGAAAGTCCTGCGCGCCAAGCCCTGGGAACGCCAGTTGGCCGGCGCCCAGGTGCGCGAGTGGCCGCTGGGCGACCCCTTCTCGCAGATGCATGACCTGCTGCTGCACAGCAACGGCAATGTCTACGTCGGCGACAACCTGCAGGACCGCCTGTGGGAGATCGACCCCAAGAGCGGCCAGACCGTGGTGTACAAGACCCCGGTGGACGCGGGTGACGAGATCGGCGGGCTGTTCAGCGGCCGCCTGAAGACCTACCCCAAGCTGGAAACCACCGCCGGCATCCACTCGTTCGCCGAATCGCCGAAAGACGGCCACATCTTTATCACCCCGTCGTTGCAGCAGCGCCTGTTCGAATTCGACCCGGTGAGCAAGGCCTTCACCACTCACTACTTCGACGACGGTCTGTACCCGCACACCGTGCGCATCGATGCCGAGGACAACGTCTGGTTCACCCTGGCGCTGTCCAACCAGGTCGGCCGTTTTGACCGCACCAGCAAGAGCTTCCGTACCTACGGCCTGCCAGCGCGCAGCACCAAGGAGGAAGTCGGCCTGGCGCTCAACGGCGTGGTGCGCAAGCTGATGAACTGGGGCCTGCCGATGCACTGGCTGCCGGTCGACCAGCGCGTCACTGGCATGCCGCTGCCCTATGGCATCGACGTGGCGCCGGACGGCCGGGTGTGGTTCGCCCGTCTACATGCCGACTCCATTGGCGTGATCGACCCCAAGACCGACAGCGTGCAGGTCATCGACACGCCGTTCCAGGGCCCGCGCCGCCTGCGCGCCGATGCCGTGGGCGATGTGTGGATCGCCGCCTTCCCCGAGGCCAAGATCGTCCGCTATCGCCCGGCCGACGGCAGCTTCAGCGACTACCCGCTGCCGACCGCGCTGAACGGCGCCGAGACGCCCTACTCACTGAATGTCGACCGCGCCCGTCAGCAGGTGTGGGTCACCGGCACCGCCTCGGACAGCCTGATGCGCCTGGATATCGCCAGCGGCCAGTGGCGCACCTTCCCGATGCCGCGCAAGGTGACCTTCACCCGCGACATCGAGATCGCCGCCGATGGCAGCGTGTTCACCAGCAACGGCGCCTTCCCCAGCTGGCAGATCGAGGACGGCCAGCCGACCCTGATCCAGCTGACGCCGGGCGACTGACGCGCGTTTATCTCTTGTGGGAGCGGCCAAGGTCGCTCCCACTGGCTCTGCATTGTTCTGGAGTTATTCCTTGGCCTCCCCCACCTATAGCCGGCTGGACCTGATCCGCTTCTTCGCCGCCTGCCTGGCCGGTTTTCTTGGCGGCCACCTGACCAACTATGCGGTGATCCTGTTTGCCCAGGATGTCTGGGGCATGGATGCCCTCGCCGGCGCCGGCTTTGCCCTGTGCTTCGGCGTGCCGCTGTTGCTCGGTTGGCCGGCCGGTGCCTGGTGCGATCAGCACTCGCCACAGCGCATTGCCCAGTTCGCCCACGGCGCCTTTTTGTTGGCCTTGCTGTTGCTGGCGGCGGCCAGTCGTAACCCGGCTTTCGGGGTGCCGCTGTACCTGTTGGGGGCCACCTGCGCCGGGGTCGGCTGGGCGTTGCTGGCGCCAGCGCGCATGGCCCTGCTCGGCCGTCTGGCCGGTGCACGCCAGGCCAAGCTGGCGGTGCTGTTCAATCTGCTGGTGATGCTCGGTTTCGGACTGGCGCCGCTGCTGCTGGCGCTGGCGCGCAACCTCGGCGGCTGGCCGGCGGTGCATGGCAGCGGCCTGCTGTTGTTTGGCCTGTCGGCAGGTTTGCTGGTGGGCTTGCGGGTGCCGGGTCTGGGCGGCGCTGGTCATGTGCTTGAGCGCGTGCAGCAAGGTTTTGCCTATGTGCGTGCCACGCCCTTGTTGGCCCAGGCGTTGCTGGCGGCGGTGCTGATCTACCTGGCCATGGGGCCGATTCAAGTGATGCTGCCGCGCTTCGCCCAGCAAACCCTGCAGTTGAGCGAGCTGGCCCGTGGCCTGTTTCTCGGCACCCTGGCGCTGGCGTTGTTGCTCGGCGGCGCGGTGTCGTTGTGGCTGGCGCGACGCTTTGGCCAGGGCCGCTGCGTGCTGGTTGCCGCCCTCGGCAGTGGTATCGCCCTCGGCCTGTTGGGGCAAACCAGCAGCTTGGGGCTGGCCTTGTTGTGCCTGGGCCTCAATGGCATCGGTGCGGGCATTGCGGTCAGCCTGATCGTCGCCTTGCTCCAGCATGAAAGTCAGCCGCAGCTGCGCGGCCGGCTGCTGAGCATCTACACCGTCACCAGCCAGGTGGTGCCGGCGGCCGGTGGCCTGGGTGCCGGCCTGCTGCTGGAGGTGCTGCCCGCCAGCCAGGGCCTGTTGTTCTGTGGTGTCGGCCTGACCCTGCTGTTCGGCCTGGCGGGCTGGCGCCTGGCGCGCCTGCGGGCGTACGCCTGAGGCCGGCAATACTTTGCAAAACCTCAATGCTTGAGCGTTTTACTCGGAATTAATAGAGTAATGCCCGTAACACCGGGCCCCTCTGACGGCTAGCGCCGCCATGTCGGAGTTACAGTTTGTATAACTTCGACTCAGGAGGGGCTCATGGAAGCTCTACAACCGTTTTTTATGGCCGAGTTTCTCGGCACCGCTGTCTGGCTGTGGTTGGTGTTTATCAGCGTGGTCATCGCCTTGCTGAGCTTCGACCTCGGCGTCCTGCACCGCGATAATCACGAAATCGGCGTCAAAGAAAGTCTCTGGCTGTCGGCCGGCTATATCAGCGCCGGCCTGCTGTTCGGCCTGTGGGTGTGGGTGCAGAAAGGCAGTGACGCCGGGATGGATTTCTACACCGGCTTTCTGATCGAAAAATCGTTGTCGATGGACAACGTGTTCCTGATGGCGATGATCTTCAGTTTCCTGGCCATCCCGCGGCAGTACCAGCACAAGGTGCTGTTCTGGGGGATCATGGGCGTGATCGTGCTGCGCGCCATCATGATCGGCCTGGGTGCCGCCTTGATCCACGAGTTCAGCTGGATTCTCTACGTGTTTGGCGTGTTCCTCGCCCTCACCGGGGTGAAGATGCTGTTCTCCAAGGTCGATGAGCAGCCGAACCTGCAAGACAACTTCCTGGTCAAATGGCTGCGTGGCCACCTGCGGGTTACCGAGGTGTTGCACGGCGGGCGTTTCTTCGTCCGTCAGGCGGATGCCGGCGGGCACCAGGTGCTGTGGATTACCCCGCTGTTCCTGGCCCTGATCCTGATCGAGTGCGCCGACCTGGTGTTTGCCATCGACAGCGTGCCGGCGATCTTCGCCATCACCCAGGACCCATTTATCGTCTACACCTCGAACATCTTCGCCATCCTCGGCCTGCGCGCCTTGTACTTCGCCCTGGCGGCGATGATTCACCGCTTCGCCTACCTGAAGTACGCCCTGGCCCTGGTGCTGGTGTTTATTGGCGCGAAGATCTTCCTGGTCGGCATCATCGGCAAGATTCCACCAGTGATCTCGCTGAGCGTGACCCTGGGCCTGCTGGTCGGTGGGGTGCTGCTGTCGCTGTACAAGACGCGCACTCAAGCCCCGCGCCTGGATGACCAGGCCAGTCAATGATGATGGCCCGGCGCCGCGCCTGTGCAGCGGCGCCGGGATTACCTACGAGTGGAGAACACCAATGAAACTAACCCAATTGCTGTCTGTATCGGCCGTCTGTACGGCCCTGGCCGTGGGCTTGAGTGGCTGCGACATGGCCGAGCAAGCCGGTCGCGAGCTGGCCGCCAAGGCCGAACAAAGCGCCAAGCAAATGGTTCAGGAAACCCTCAAGGAATCGGTGGACACGCTCAACGAAAAGGTCGATCAGGCGCAACAGTCCGCCGAAACCTGGATTGGCCAGCCACCGCCGGCGAGCAATGAGCCGGCGCCCGAGGATGCCCCCGAGGCGGCCAAGCCGGTCGCACCCGATAGCACCACAATCGAGACGTGATGGTGGTTGCGGGTTACTCCTGGGTCTGCTGACGGGCGCGGTATTCGCCGGGGGTCAGCCCCGTCCACTGACGGAAGGCGCGAAAAAACACGCTGGGCTCCGAGTAGCCGAGCAGCAGCGCAATTTCCGTGGCGGCAAGCTGACCATCGCGCAGGTAGCGTTCGGCCAGTTGCCGGCGGGTATCGTTGAGCAACTGCTGATAGCTACTGCCCTCGTCGGCCAGGCGCCGTTGCAGGGTGCGTTCACTGAGGTGGAGGGTTTGGGCCAGCTGGCTGCGATCCGGCTCGCCCTGACTGAGCTGGGCGCTTAGCAAACTCACTACGCGGGCACTCAGGCTCTCGCTGGGCAGCCGCGCCAACAGGGCTTCGGCATGTTCACGCAGGAGCTTCTGCAACGGCAGGTTGGCCTGGGCCAGCGGCTGTTCCAGCAAGGCCTGGGGCAGGCCGATGGCGTAATCACTGGCGGCGAACTGCAGTGGGCAGTTGAACACTTGGGTGTAGCGGCTGAGGTCGTCCGGCGCCGCGTGCATAAAACGCGCGCCGAGCAGGTGGAAGTCCGCCAGCAGCGGTGTCATCAGGCTTTGCCAGAAGGCCATCAGCGCCAGCACGCGGGTGCGGGTGGCGGCCTGCTCGGGTTGCACGGCGCGGTACACCAGCCACAGGCATTCGCCCTCCGCTTGCAGGCTGAACTCACCGCCCTCGCCGGCCAGCCGTTGATAACGCTGTACCGCTTGCAGCGCCGCGCTCAGGGTCGGGCTGCTTTGCAGCAGGTAGCCGAGCACGCTGAACTGCCCAGGCGCCAGGGCCGCACCAATTTGCAGGCCGGCTTCGACGCCATCCAGCTGCTGCTCAATCGTCGCCCACAGTTGTTGCTGTGCCAGCAGCGGCACGCGGGCATCGGGGTTGTCGAGTTGGCTGGCGTCCAGGCCGCTGGCAGCCAGCAGCCCGGCGCGGGCCAGGCCGAGACGGCTGGCCGCGTGCAGAACGGCCTGGGTCAGGCTGGCGCTGACGGAGGCATGACGGGGATCGACGGAAGGTGTGCGCATGGGCCGATGATGCCCAAGCCGGGCCGCCAGGGAAAGCGCGGCGGCGCCTAGCGGCCCGCCGCGGTGCGGAGTGGCTAGCTGTCGCGAAGCATATTCAGGTCGCTATTGATCGTGCCCACGCCATGGCCGAGACGAATCTTCAGGGTGACATCGGTGCGCGAGTCGGCATTGCGAATGGCTTCCTCGACGCTAATCTTGCCGGCGTCGTAGAGCGCCAGCAGATGCTGGTCGAAGGTTTGCAGGCCTTGTTCGGTGGCGCGCCCGATGGCTTCGCGCAGGTCATCCAGCAGGTCGCGCTGAATCAGGTCGCGGATATGCGCGGTGGCCAGCATCAGCTCGACGGCGACCACGCGTTTCTGTTCGACGCCGGGTACCAGGCGCTGGCCGATGATCGCGGCAAGGTTCTGCCCGAGGTCGGCAAGAATCTGGTGGCGGGCCTCCTCCGGGAAGAAGCGCACGATGCGCTCCAGCGCGTGGCTGGTGCTGGTGGCGTGCAGCGTGGCCAGGCACAGGTGGCCGGTTTCGGCGTAGTGCAGGGCATGCTGCATGGTGTCGAGGTCGCGAATTTCGCCAAGCATGATCACGTCCGGCGCCTCGCGCAGTACGTTGCGCAGGGCGTCGGCGAAGCTGTGAGTGTCGAGGCCGACTTCGCGCTGGTCGATCACCGAGCGCTTGTGGTTGTGCAGGAATTCAATTGGGTCCTCGATACAGAGGATGTGGCCGTCCTTGTTGCGATTGCGGTGATCGAGCATCGCCGCCAGGGTGGTCGACTTGCCTGAACCGGCGGCACCGACCACCAGAATCAGGCCGCGATCCAGCAGTGCCAGGCGCTCCAGATGCAGGGGCAAGCCGAGGGCGTCGATCGGCAGGATTTCGCTCTTGATCAGGCGTGCCACCATCGACACTTCGCCGCGCTGGTAATACACGTTGATGCGAAAGCGCCCAGAGCCGCCGACACTCACGGCCAGGTTCATTTCCAGGTCGCGCTCGAACTCGGCCACCTGTTTCTCGCTCATCAACTGGTAGGCCATGCTCTGCGTTTCGCCGGGTCGCAGTTTGTGCTCGCCAACCGGCTGGGTACGGCCTTCGACCTTCACCTGTGGCGCGCTGCCGACGCTGAAAAACATGTCCGAGCCGCCGCGTTCGTACAGTTGTTGCAGGTAGGGGTAAACGTCCGGTGTGGCGTCTGTCGTAGGCTGAGTGTCCATGCGTGCTCCCGGGTTGCGTAGAATGCGCGGCGGCGACACGGGCTGTCGCACGCGGCCCTTAGCCTTTAACCCTAGCTGGCTGTTGGCTTCGCGCTATGATCCAGCGCAACAGATTAGTCGCTACTTTCTTGTCTTTCGAATGGATGCCCATGCTCAGCCTCTTTCACGCCCCCGACCTGGAAACCCTCGGCGAGCTGGCCTGCAAACTGCTCGCTCAGCCGCTCAGCGAACCGCTGGCGCCGGCCCTGGTGGTGGTGCCGAGTCAGGGCATGGGCCGCTGGCTGACCCTGCAACTGGCGCGCAGCACCGGGATCGCCATGCAGCTTGAGGTGCAGTTGCCGGCCAAGTTCGTCTGGGATGTGTCGCGCCTGGTGCTCGGCCAGTTACCCGAGCAATCGGCGTTCAGCCCCAGCAGCCTGACCTGGCGCCTGTACGACTGGCTGTGTGAGCCCGAGCACTGCGCTCAGGCGCCGCGCCTGGCCCATTACCTGGCGGGCGGTGACGAGCGCCGTCGGCTGTCCCTGGCGGTGAAGATTGCCGACGTGTTCGACCAATACCTGCTGTACCGCGACGACTGGCTGGCGGCCTGGGAGCGCAATGAGTTGCTTGATCTGGGCCCGGACGAAGGCTGGCAGGCACTGCTCTGGCGCGAGCTGACCAAGGATGGCCACCCGCACCGTGCGCGCCTGCTCGATGAACTGTTGCAGCGCTTGCAGGACTCTACGCCCATCGTCGGGCTGCCCGAGCGCGTCATCGTCTTCGGCATCAGCAGCCTGCCGCCCCATCACCTGCGTGTGCTTGAAGGCTTGAGCCAGCACTGCGAGGTCATTCTGTTTGCCCTCAATCCGTGTCGCGAGGCCTGGGGCGAGATTCATGATATCCGCGAGCTGGCCAAACGCCCGGAGCTGCACCCGGATGAGTGGTACCTGGATGTAGGCAACCCGTTGTTGGCCAGCCTGGGCAAGCAGGGCCGGGATTTTTTCGACAGCCTGTTCAGCCTGGCGTCCGGCGAAGGTGGCCAGGAGACCGGCCTGTATTCCGAGGACGCCGATCTGCATGACAGCAGCCTGCTGCAGGCCCTGCAAAACGACATCCTGCGCCTGCGCACCCGCCAGCCCGAGGAGCGTTTGCAGTTGCGTGCCGACGATCGTTCGCTGGAAGTGCACTGCGCCCACTCGCCGCTGCGCGAGGTTGAAATCCTGCATGACCAGCTGCTCGCGCGCTTCGCCGCCAACCCGCAACTGACACCCGATCAGGTGGTGGTGCTGACCCCGGATATCGAGCGTTACGCGCCCTATATCGAAGCCGTATTTGCCCCGCGCGAAGGTGTGCCGCGCATCCCGTTCAGCCTGGCCGACCGCAGCCTGCGCGCGGAAACCCCGCTGATCGAAGCCTTTCTCAGCCTGCTGGCGCTGCCCGACAGCCGCTTTACCGCCGAAGAAGTGCTGACCTGGCTGGAGCAACCAGCCCTGGCGGCCAAGGCCGGCATCGACGCCGACGACCTGGCGCTGCTGCGCGACTGGCTGAGCACGGCAGGGGTGCGTTGGGGCCGTGATGGCGAGCACCGCCAACAACTCGGCCTGCCGGCCGATGCCGCCTTCACCTGGCGCCAGGGCCTGGATCGCCTGCTGCTGGGCTTTGCCGCGCCGCCGCAACTGGCCGGCGGACACGCGCCGTTGCTCGGTGACAGCTGGCCGCTGGATGCCCTGGAAGGCGCCCGCGCCCAGCTGCTCGGCCGCCTGGTGGCCTTTGTCGAACGCCTGGCGGCGCTGGCGCAGACGCTGCAACGGCAGCGCAGCCTGAGTGCTTGGGCCGACACGTTGCAGGGCCTGATCGACGAGTTGTTCGACGAGCGCGAAGCTGGCGACACCCTGTTGCTGCTCAGCAAGGCCTGCGCCGCCCTGCGCGAACAGGCCCTGGCTGCCGGGATCGAGCGCCCGCTGGAGCTGGCGCTGATCCGTCAGCAACTGACCGCCGCACTGGAGCAAGGCAGTGGCGCCTCGGGTTTTCTCACCGGCGCGGTAACCTTCTGCACCATGGTGCCGATGCGCAGCCTGCCGTTTGCCCTGGTCTGCCTGCTCGGCCTGGACGACGGTGCCCTGCCACGCCGCACCCCGGCGGCCGGCTTCGATTTGATCGGGCAGAAGCCGCGGCACGGCGACCGCGCCCGCCGTTTGGACGATCGCTACCTGCTGCTGGAAACCCTGCTCTCGGCGCGCCAGGGCCTGTACCTCAGCTACGTCGGCCGCGACCCGCGCAGCAATGCCGTATTGCCGCCGTCGGTGCTGATCAGTGAACTGCTGGATGTGGTCGACCTCACCGCGACCTACAGGGATGTAGGAAGTGCAGCAAGCGGTCGGGAACCGCTGCTGCCGGCCAACGGCAGCGCCAGTGGGCAGATTACTCATCAACACCCGCTGCAACCTTTCGCCCCCGGCAACTTCGCCAGTGCCGCCCATGCCGGTTTCGCCGCGCCCTGGTTCCGCGCCGCGCAACGCCTGAGCGAGCCGGTAGTGCCGGCGCCCGCCTTTGCCAGTCGCCTGGCCGCCCCCGCTGCGGACTGGCTGACCATCGAGCCGAGCCAGCTGCTGCACTGCTTCAAGCACCCGGCGCGTTATCTGCTGGAACAGCGCCTCGGCCTGCACCTGGCGCAAGGCACCGAAGTGCTGGCCGGCGACGAACCCTTCAGCGTCGAATGGACCAGCCAGCACGGCCTGCGCCAATTGGCGTTGCAGGCCATCGAGCAGAACTGGACGGAGCCCCAGGAGCGCGCCGTCGCCGCCGCCTCTGGTTGGTTACCGGTGGGTGAGCTGGGCCAGGCTTACTGGGGGCAGATTCGCGGGCCGATTCGTGCCTTCGCCCCGACCCTGTTCGATGAGCGCCCGGCCGAGGCCGCGCAGCCGCTGCTGGTGGATATCACCTTGGCCGGCGTGCGCATCCACGGCTGGCTGGAAGGCGTGACTGACGAGGGTCTGTTCGACTACCGCCTGCGTGATCTCGGCGCCTGGGAGCTGGCGCCGTTCTGGCTGCGCCACCTGCTGCTCAACTGCGCGGCGACTCCTGGCATCCGCCGCGACAGTCGCCTGCTCTCGCCAAAAAGCGAGTGGCGCCTGGGCCCGTTGGCCAATCCCCTGGAGCTGCTGCAACCGTGGTTGGAGGCCTACCAAAGTGCGTTGTGCGAGCCGCTGCCGTTGCTGGCCAAATGCAGCGTTGGTTTTGCCAAAAAATGGCGTAACCCTGGGCGCAAGGAACCGATCGACGCCGCCCGCAGCGAAGCCGCGCTGATGTGGCAAGGCAACGAGCATATGAGCGGCGAAGGCGACGACCCCTGGAATGCCCTGGCCTTCCGCGACCGTGAGGTGCTCGACGAGCGCTTCGAAGCCCTGGCCGAACAGCTCTACGGCCCGGCCCTGGATGCCTTGCACAGCGAAGAAGAGGACGAGGCATGAACAGCGCCGCCCTGGATTTACTCACGGACTCTTTCACCGGCCGCTCGCTGATCGAGGCCAGTGCCGGCACCGGCAAAACCTGGACCCTTACCGCGCTGTATGCGCGTCTGCTGCTGGAGAAGCAGCTCAACGTCAGCCAGATTTTGGTGGTGACCTTCACCACTGCCGCCACCGCCGAGCTGCGCGAGCGCATCCGCAAGCGCCTGGCCGAGTTGCTGGCGGTGTACGAGCAAGGCCCAGGCGCGGACGACTTGCTTAACCGTCTGCACGCGCAGTACCCGGATGCCGCCAGCCATCGGCGTTTGCTGCTGGCCGTGCATGGCTTCGACGAAGCGGCGATCTTCACCATCCACGGCTTCTGCCAGCGCGCCTTGCAGGATGCGGCGTTCGAGGCCGGTGGCGATTTCGATAACGAGCTGACCCACGACGACCGCGAACTGCTCGACGCCCTGCTCGCCGACCTCTGGCGCCATGAGCTGGCCGCCGCCGAACCGGAGTGGGCGGCATTTCTGGTGCAGCAGAAAGTCACCCCGCAGAGCCTGCGCCAGCAGTTGCGCAATCACTTGGGTAAACCCTACCTGCGCATCGAGCCGCAGCCGGGGGCCAGCAGCGAAATGAGTGGGCTGCGCAGCGCCTGGCAGCGTGCGCGCGACAGCTGGCAGATCGAGAGCGCGGCCTGGCTGGCGCAGCTCAAGGCCTGCGACGGCTTCAAGAGCAATATGTGCAACGCCGCCAAACTGGCTGGCTGGCAGCTGGAACTGGACGGTTATTTCAGCGACGCTGCCGCGCTGTTCAGCAAGACCGAGGCGCACCAGCGCCTGTCCCGTGAAGGCTTGCTCAAGGCCAGCAAGAAGGGCGCCAGCGTACCGGAGAGCCCATTGGCAGCAGCGCTACAGGACCTGTGTGACGCCCTGGCGGCGGCGCAGCCGGAGGCCGAACAACGGCTGATCGACCTGCAGGTTCGCCTGATCGGCCAGCTCAATGAGCAGCTGCCGCAACGCAAGGCGGCGCAACGCCTGCTGGCCTTCGACGACCTGCTCAACCAGCTGCAACAGGGCCTGTACGGTGAGGGCGGCGAGCACCTGGCCGGCACCCTGCGCGCGCAGTACCCGGTGGCGCTGATCGACGAATTCCAGGACACCGACCCGGTGCAGTACCAGGTGTTTCATCGCATCTACGCCGAGCAAGGTGACCTGTGCTTTGTTGGCGACCCCAAGCAGGCGATCTACGCCTTCAGGGGCGCGGACCTGGCCACCTACCTCAAGGCCCGCGACGAGGCAGCGCGGCAGTACAGCCTGGCCACCAACCATCGTTCCACACCGGAGCTGATCGCCGCCCTGAATCAGCTGTTCGACCGGCCCATGCCATTCGCCGAACCGGGGCTGAGTTATCCGCCAGTCGGCGCCAGCGACAAGGTTCGCGCGCAACTGGTATTGCCGGTCGTCGAGGGTGAAGCGGACGCGCCGTTGAGTCTGGTCTGGCTGGACGATGACTATCTCGGCAAAGGCGCGGCCGGCAGCCTGGTGGCCCGTGACACAGCGCGACGGATCGCCGCCCTGCTGGCCGCGAGTGCGGCGGGCGAGGCGTATTTCGACGCGGGCGGTGAACGCACGCCACTTAAAGGTGGCGATATCGCCGTGCTGGTCGCCAGTCACCGGCAAGCCAGTGACGTGGCCGCCGAGCTGGCCGCGCGTGGCGTCCCCAGCGTGCGTCGCGGCAAGGAAAACGTCTGGCACAGCGAAGAGGCCGGCGAGCTGGCCGCGGTGTTGGCTGCCTATGCCGAGCCTGGCCGCGAAGGCGCCCTGCGCTATGCCCTGGCCAGTCGTTTGCTCGGGCGCAGCGCAGCCGATCTGGCCGCCTGCCAGGAAGATGCCCGCGCCTGGGATGAGGAGCGCGAGGCTGCCGAACGCTATCACCAGCTCTGGCAGCAGCAGGGCTTTATGCGCGCCTTCCGTGCCTGGCTGGATGAGCAACAGGTGGCGTCGCGTCTGCTGGCCCTAGTGGATGGCGAACGACGGCTGACCAACCTGTTGCACCTGGCCGAGCTGCTGCAAACCGAGAGCTTGCAACGGGCGGGCCTGGAGCAATTGCTCAGTTGGTTCAACGCCCAGCGTAGCGCCGAGGCCCATGGCGAAGACGCCCTGCTGCGCCTGGAAAGCGATGCCGAGCGGGTGCAGATCGTCACCATCCACACCTCCAAGGGCTTGGAGTACCCGCTGGTGTTCTGCCCTTACCTGTGGGACGGCGCGCTGCTGCGCCAGCATGAAGACATCACCTGCCACGCCGATGACGGCACACCGCTGCTCGATCTGGGCGGCGAACAGTTTGATCAGCACCGCGAGCGCGCCCGCCATGAGCGCTTCGCCGAGAAACTGCGCCTGACCTATGTGGCCCTGACCCGTGCCCGCGACCGCTTGTGGCTGCACTGGGGGCCGGTGGACTGCAAGCCGAAAAAGGACGGCAGCATGAGCGACAGCGGCCTGCACAGCAGCGCCCTGGCCTGGCTGCTGCACGGTCGCCAGTTGTCGGGCGCGGATGCCTTGGTGGAGCTCGCTGAGCACTTTCAACAACTCAGCCCCAGCGGCTTGCGGGCGGAAATCGATCAGCTGAGCGCTGCCAGTCAGGGCCGTATGGCCGTGCAGGCCCTGCGTGAAACTGAAGCCAGCGCCGCCGGTGAGCGCCGCGCCGCGCCGCCCGCGCAACTGGGTCAACTCAAGCGCAGCCTGTACAGCGCCTGGCGGGTCGGCAGCTTTTCAGGATTAGCCGCTGGCATGCATATGGAAGCGCCGGACCGCGATGGCCTGGTGATGCCGGATGCCAGTGAGCCGGGCAACGGCTTCTACGCCTTTCCTCGGGGCGCGCGGGCCGGTACTTGCTTGCACGCGATTCTCGAAGATTGGGCGCGCGGCAAAGGCGCACTGACGGATCTGGTGGCGCCAGCCCTGAGCGGCCATGGCATTGATGCCGAGACCTGGGGCGCGGTGGCGCTGGCGCAGTTGCAGTTGGTGCTGGACAGCGATCTGGATGGCCAGGGCCTGACCTTGGCCAACCTGAAACCGGCGCGGCGTTTGCCCGAGCTGGGCTTCACCTTCCCGGTCGGCGACCTGCAGGTGCAGCGCCTGCGCCATATCCTCAGCGATCCGGCCCACGGTCTGGCCGAGCCGCTGCGCGAGGCCGCCAGCCGGTTGGAGTTCGACAGTTTGAAGGGCTTTCTCAAGGGCTTTATCGACCTGACCTTCGAGCACGACGGCCGTTGGTACATCCTCGACTACAAGTCCAACTGGCTCGGTCCGGACGCCAGCTACTACGGCGGCGAGCGCCTGCTGCAAGCGCTGGCCGGCGAGCATTACTACCTGCAATACCTGATCTACCTGGTGGCACTGCGGCGTTTCCTGCGCCAGCGCTTGGCTGACTTCAGTAATGCACAGCTGGGCGGCGCCTATTACCTGTTCCTGCGCGGCATGCCGGAGGCCGGCGTGTATTTCGCCCGCCCTAGCGACGCTTTGCTGGATGCGCTGGATCAGTTGTTCGAGGAGGCTCGGCATGTCGCTGCTTAAGTTGCCGTTGGGCCCGCTGGAGCGCGCGTTGGTGCAGAGCCTGCAACGCCTCGATCCGAGTGCGGATGAAGCGGTATTGGCCGCCGCCGCGCTGTGCTGCCAGGTGCTCGGCAATGGCGATGTCTGTCTGCTGCTGGCGCGCTGGGCCGGGCAGCGGCCGTGGGGCGACAGTTACACCTTGCCGACGCTGGCCGACTGGCGCGGGCAGTTGGCCGCGTCCGACTTGGTCGGTGCGCCGGGCGACTTTACCCCGCTGATCCTTGAGGGCGAGCGCCTGTATCTGGCGCGCTATCAGGCATACGAGGCGCAGCTGGCGGCGCAGTTGCTCAGCCGGGCGGCCGATCAGCCGGCGGTGGATGAAGCGCAACTGAGCGACAGCTTGCAGCGTCTGTTTGCCAACAACGTGCAGCAACCGGACTGGCAGCGCCTAGCGGCAGCCCAGGCGGTGCGCAAGCGGGTGGCGGTGATTTCCGGCGGCCCCGGTACCGGCAAGACCACCACTGTGGTACGCCTGCTGGCGGCATTGCTCGAGCAACCGGGCGGCGAACGTCTGGCCATCGGCCTGGCGGCACCGACTGGCAAGGCGGCGGCGCGGATGGCCGAGGCAATCCGCAACGCCAAGGCCAGCCTACCGGTCAGTGAGACCATCAAGGCGGCGCTGCCGGAGCAGGCGCGCACCCTGCACCGCCTGCTCGGCAGTCGCGGTGATCGTCCGCAGGTACGCCACACGGCGGCCAATCCGCTGGCCCTGGACGTGCTAGTGGTCGACGAAGCCTCGATGGTCGATTTGGCAATGATGGCCAAACTGCTCGACGCCCTACCCGCCAACGGCCGCCTGATTCTGCTCGGCGACAAGGACCAACTGTGCGCCGTGGAAGCTGGCGCGGTATTCGCTGAACTGTGCGACGGCCGTGGTTTCAACGCCAGCGCCGCCGCCGACTTGCAGCGTCTGACCGGGCAGAGCGTGCCGGTCGAGGCACCGACTTCGCAGCTTGGCGATGCCGTGGTGCTGCTCACCCACAGCCACCGGTTTGCCGGTGACAGCGGCATTGGTGAACTGGCGCGGGGGATCAATGGCGGCGATGCGCGCGGTACCTTGAACCTGCTGCAGGAAGGGCGCAGCGACCTGCACTGGCAGCCGGCACCGACCCCGGCGGCGCTGCTGACGCGGATTGAACAGGGTTACGAAGGCTATCTGCAGGCCGCGCGGGCTGGTGAGCCAGCGGCGGCCTTTGCCGCGTTCAACCAGTTCCGCGTGCTCACCGCCCAGCGCGAAGGCGCGTTCGGCGTGAGTGGTCTCAACGAGGCGCTGGAGGCACGCTACAAGCGCCGCTTCAAGTTGGCCGAGCGCGAACGCTGGTATGCCGGGCGGGCGGTGATGGTGCAGAGCAACGACTACGCCCTGGGCCTGTTCAACGGCGATATCGGCATCTGTCTGATGACCGACCTGGGCCTGCGCGTGCTGTTCGAGAGCGAAGAAGGCTTCCGCTCGTTCACCACCGCGCGCCTGCCCAGCCACGAAACTGCCCTGGCGATGACCGTGCACAAGAGCCAGGGTTCGGAGTTCAGCGAAGTGCTGCTGGTGCTGCCCGAACAACCTAGCCCGCTGCTGACTCGCAGCCTGTTCTACACCGGCATCACCCGCGCCAAGCACAAGGTCGAAATCTGGGCCCTGGCGCCACGCATCAGCGAGGCGGTCGCTACCCGCGCCGAGCGTGCGGCGGGGTTAGCCTTGCGCCTGGCATTGCAGGTCGAAGTTGGGGCGGCGAATACGCCGCAATTGCTGGCACAAAGCAGCGCTCCGCCGAGTCAACTGGGCTTGTTCTGAGGCGCATGATTCGTAATCGTCACCCGCAATAAAAACACCGGCACTGGGCCGGTGTTTTTATGGGCGTCTGCTGAGTGTCAGATCAGTTGCCGGTACTGCTTAGAACCAGGGTTTGGAGCCGTTGACGTAAGTCTGCTCAAACTCTTCATTGGACTTGGTCAAGTAGATGATGAACTCGACGAAAGCGATCACGCCGATGACCATCGACGGAATACCCAGCAGGATAAAACCGAAGATGAACACCAGCAGCATGATCACGCCCTGCTTGTTGTAGCCGAGGAAGAACTTGTGCGCGCCGAAGGCCCCGAGGAAGAACGCTAGGATGGCCGCAGTGACTTTTTTCGAGCCGATATCGGCTGCAACCTGCTCCTGATAAATGGCCTCGGCGCTGCCGTTATTCACCGAGAAGTCGACCTTGGCCCCGCTTTTTGGCAGAACTGAGCTTTTCCACTGGGCAACGTCGAAGTTATAGCGATTGCCATCGTCAGCAGTGATGATGCCGGTGCGGTTTTCGCTGTTGAAATCCAGAATCTTGCCTTTCATGTTGCATTCCTTGTGTGTGGGTATTGCCCGTCGTGTTAGTGCAGGTCTACGTTGAGGCTGGGGGCGCCGAAGGCCTCCAGGCTGGCGTTGGAGCTGGTGAAGTAGTTCTTCCAGAAATCGTTGATCAGCCCCATGGTCTTGCCGGAACGGTAGGCGTGCTTGACCTTGTCGGTGACCAGTCCGGCGCCGGCGACATACACCCGAGCTTGATCAAGGTCAGCGAATAGATGCTTATCCCCGGCCAGCTTGAGCTCCTTGTCGACGTTGAGGTTGCTGATCTTGTCGCTGGCATAGAACGAGGTGTAATCGCTGTGTTCCAGCATGTCGCTGATCAGGAACAGCACGCGCTCCTTGGCCGGTTGCTGGCGCATGTCTTCGCCCACTAGGCGGAGAGCATTCATGATTTCGCTTTTCGGCAGATCACTTTTGGCTTCGCGCAGCGCTTTGACGAACAGCCCGCCGACGCCGGCAACAAAGGCTTTGTTCTGGCCTTTGAGGCAGGTGTCGAGTTTGCGCAGCTTGCTCATGCTCATCGCGTCGCGCTGGTCGGCGGCGGGCGGTGTGTCGAGGGTAACGTCGGTGAGCAGGCGCATGTACTCGCCCGGCACGAAGGCCGAGAAGGTGTACAGCTTGACCTGGTCGCCGGGCTGCACGAAGCGGCCGATCTTGTCCCACGCGGCCCGCTGGATGTCTTGTGGCATCGGGATGGTCTGGTCGACCACCACCACCAGTTGCCGCCCGGAAGCCGGGCCTTTGAATTCACTCAGGCCCGAGCGGTCGTAGCAGCTGCTGAGGTCGTTGCGTTCTGCCGCCAGCAGGGCGGCAGGCATCAGCAGGGCTGCGAGCAGGGTATTGCGCAGCGCGCGTTTCATCAGGCGGTTGCTCCTGCCGGGAACTTGCCGGTCTTGGCCAGTGCCAGCTGGGTGGATTTGATCCGCTTGAGCTGTTCGGCGCTGAGGCCGTACTCGTCACTGAGCAAGTCCAGGTCTTCGTCCGAGGCTTCGCGCAGGTCATCGAATTCCGAGGCTTTCGGTACGCCTGCAGCCGGCGCGGTAGCGCTCGGGGCTGGCGTCACGGACGCTGCGACCTCGGCAACGACTGGGCTGCTGACAGCGGCTGTGGCGACCGCTGCGACCGGCGCGTTGGTGGCAGGCTTGCTGCTTGGCGCATGGGTCTGGTCGGCCTTGTGCAAGGCGTAGTTCTTGAAGTCACGCTTGGACGACAGCTCGCCGGCCAGGGCATCCAATACTGCCGAGTCGGTGGTGCTGCGCTCCGCCAGCAGGCCCTGCAGCTTGCGAATCTTGTGGTCGGCATGGCCGGCGATGGCGGTACGGTTCTGGTCCATATCGTCCATCATTTCTTCGGCGGTTTTGTACTTGTGGGTCAGCTCCCAGGCATCGCGCGAATGCACGCCGGCGAAGTGGAAGATGCTCGCCAGCCACAAGGTGATGCCCTGGATCGCCAGGTAGATGGCGGAGAGAATCACGTAGGTGGTCAGGCTCGCGCCGCGAATGGCATCCATCTTGTCCTGGATGGTTTGCTCTTCGGCGCCATCGTTGACGGCCTGGGACGACTCTGGCAATTCGAACGGGCTGCCGGCGCCGCTGTCGGTTTGGGCGGAGGCATCGGCACGCATCGAGTTGACGGTTTCGGTTTCGATGCTGTCCAGGGTCTTGGCGCGCACCACAAAGGCACCCACGGCCATGGCCAGGACAAACACCGCGCAGCAGATCATCGCGGTGTATTTCGGCTCGACCTTGGCATTCACATCCTTCACGCGGGCCAGCATCTGCTCGTAGTCAGGGGCGTCGTTGTCGTTGAAGGAGTCTTCCAGGTTGATCGGCTTCGGCGATTTCAACTGGCGTGAACGCTTGCTGGTGTCTTCGCCCTGCCACCAGTGGCGAGCCTTGGACACCAGGCTGTTGTGGTGCAGGGCATGGCCGGCGGCTTCCGCCAGGAAGGTCGAGGCCACGGCCAGCAGCAGGGCGGTACAGACGGTCATGATATGGCGGTCGTTGGTCGACGCATCCAGGCTCATCCAGCCGGAGAGGACGAAGCCGAAACCCACGGCCTCGACCAGCACCAGTACCACGGTTAGCAGCAACACCCAGTACGGCCGGGCGCGGCGGCCCGACTCGCCGACCTTGGCCAGGTAGTCCAGCGCGGCACGGTAACTGTCGGCGTTCTTGTTGAATTTTTTGTAGCGCGGGACGTAGGCCTTGGCCAGCGTCACTTCGTGGTTGATCCAAGTGTCGTCTTCAACCTTGGTGTCGCTGTTGCGCGCCAGGCGCGCGACCGTGCCGACCAGCGGCACGCCATGCCAGACGCGCATGAGGAAGTAACCGACCTTTTCCCACAGGGCGTAGATGGTTACGGCGGCGAGCAGGAAACTGATGATCCCCACGCTCAGCAGCTGGTTGGCCAGAATCAGCGAGCGCAGGGCCGCCAGAGAGAACTCATCCATTTATTGCATCTCCAGATTTAACGAGTCGAGACAGGAACATAGGCGGCGGCATAAGCCTCGCTGCCCTTGGGATAGAACAGCGCGCCGCGGCTGGCCGAGGCGTTGCCCTTGCTGAACACCACGTCCATGCAGCTGACGACGGCATTCGGCTCTTGGGCGAAAACGCGGTAGAGCACTTCGGACTCGCCTTCGTAGGTGTTGGCGACGGCATGCACAGGGCTGAGTGCCTTGCGATTGCCCGTGTCGTAGTTTTTCACCACTTCCAGAATTGGCTGGCGGTCCACGGCGGCGTTGTCCTTGAGGATCGACACCGGGGTGATGGTGACCAGGTGGCCGTTGACGGTCTGCGCCCAGACTCGGTTGTTGTAACCCGGCAGATAATCGGTGGTGCGGCGGGTTTCCAAGGCTTTACCGCTGGCCAGGTTGAACACTTCACCCGTTTGCCGCGGCTTGTCGTTCTCACAGCTGCCCATCGGAATATCGGCAGCGTAGGCCGAGGAAATCGCCGCGAAACCGCCGCTCTTCGGCGCGATGGCCTGGCCCATGGCCCAGTTGTTGGCTACCGCTGGCTGGCCGCCGAAGTCGACGACCGCGCTGGCCGCTTTACTGCTGGGTTTGCTGGCCGTGCTGGTGGGTTTCGGGGCCGGCGTGCTGCTGGCTGTCGAGCTGGTACTGGTGGTCTTGCTGGCAACCTTGGGCGCGCTGGCGAGTTTTTCGGTGGTGGTGCCGTGGGCCAGGTATTTCGGGTTGTTCTGCTCGGCATTAACGCGCTTGACCAGCATCGAGCGGTCGTTGACCTCGACGATCTCCACCCGGCGGTTCTTGCCGCGCTGCAGCGGGTCGCTATTGTCGGCAACAGGTCGCGAAGCGCCGGCGCCCTGGAAGTACATGCGTTCGGCGCTGATGCCCTGCTCGGCAAGGATGCTGGCCACGGCGCGGGCCCGGCGCTCGGAGAGTTTCTGGTTGGTTTGCGCGCTGCCGCTGGCGTCGGTGTGGCCAACCACCAGAATGGCGGTCTTTTGCTCGCCGGCGAAGGCGCTGGCCAGTTTGCGCACCTGGCGCTGGCCATCGACGCTGAGCTCGGCGCTGCCGACGGCAAACATGCCCTGGTCTTCCACCTGGGCGACGATGCCGGCGTCTTCCGGGGCGGCGCTCGGGGTGCTGCCGGCCGTCTGCAAGGTTTCCACCTGCAGCTTGAGGTTCTCTTCCTGGGCCAGTTTTTTCAGGCGGTCGACGCGGCTCTTGTAAGCCAGCGCCAGGCCGCAGCCGGCAGCAGCACCGACGACGGCGCCCCCGACAATCGCACCACCATCACCCTTGGTCAGCGCCCCGGCGGCGGCCCCGGTGGCCGCGCCCAGTAAACCACCGGCGATGCAGTTGACGGTGCCGCTGTTGTTGGCCACGAAGTTATCAACCGTGGCGCAGCTGCTGGTGCCCAGGCTGATGGCAATGGCCAGTGCGGTAATGCGAAAGGTGCGGGAGCTACTTGAGGGCAGGGGGCGGGACAAGGGCTTACTCCTGATGCTGGCGACAAGCATTCAGGCAGCCCTAAGCACGGCGTGCATCTGGCGTTCGTCCCTGAACATTTATTGCAAAATATTATAAAAAATAGCGATTGCGGGGGATTTCATCACAGCGATGGTGGCACTTCAATGGCGCCAATAAATTATTGTTCGCGCCGCCAGGCAGTGGGTTGCGTGCTGCGTGCGCTGAAGCCAACAAAAACGGGGCCCTAGGCCCCGTTTTGTGTCGCTTGCCCGTGGATTTACTCGCCGGGAATATCCTTGCGCAGTTTGACCGGCTCGGCCTGTGCCAGCTTCCTGGCCCGCGCCGTGCGCATGCGGATGTTGATGCTCTCGACGCCCAGGGAGAAGGCCATGGCGAAGTACACATAGCCCTTGGGTACATGCACGTCGAAGGCTTCGGCGATCAGCACGGTGCCGACCACGGTGAGGAATGACAGGGCGAGCATCTTCAGGGAGGGATGCTTGTCGATAAAGTCGCTGATGGTGCCGGCGGCGAGCATCATCACCAGCACGGCGACGATGATGGCGGCGACCATCACTGGCACGTTGGAGACCATGCCGACGGCGGTGATCACCGAGTCGAGGGAAAACACGATGTCGATGATGGCGATCTGCACGATGGTGCCGAGGAAACCGCCGGCCATGCTCTTGGGTTCATTGGCGGTCTCGTCTTCACCTTCCAGGCCGTGGAAGATCTCCATGCTGCTCTTCCACAGCAGGAATAGGCCACCGAAAAACAGGATCAGGTCGCGCCCGGAAATACCTTGGCCGAAGACGTTGAACAGGTCGTCGGTCAGACGCATCACCCAGGTGATGGAGAGCAGCAGCATGATCCGCGTGACCATCGCCAGGGCTAGGCCGAACAGGCGGGTCTTGGCCTGCATGGGCTTGGGCACCCGGCCGACGAGGATGGCGATCATGATGATGTTGTCGATGCCGAGGACGATCTCCAGCGCGGTCAGGGTGAAAAACGCGATCCAGATTTCCGGGCTGGTCAGCCATTCCATGATGGGTAGTTACTCTGCTGAGGGGGTGAATAGAGCAGTCAGTCTAACGTTCGGTTTGTGGCGCTTGCCATCGCCATGTCCGCGGACTTTCGTTCAGGGCAGCTGTAGCCCGCCGTTGGCCTTGTGCAGTTCACGCAGGTGCTTGCCAAGTTGGCTGAGGTTGGCTTCGGCCTGTTCCAGTTCCGCGACCTGTGCCGGTTCCAGCAGGGCCCGCACTTCCAGTTCGAGATCGTCACTGAGACGGCGCAGGTGTTGCTGGCGTTCGTCGCTGCTTGCTTGCAGTTGTTGCCACTCGGCGGGTTGCGGCAGGCCATAACCCCGGCTGCCGAGCAGCTCGGCCGGGCGGCTGAGAAAGCCACTGTTGGCCAGCAGCTGCTCCAGAGTGCTGCCGGCCTTGGCCAGGGCGGGATCGGCAGCGCTGCCCCCGCGGACGTTGAGGTAGCGCTGTTTGATCTGCTCCTGGGCACGGAGCAACTGGCGGCGCTGGGCGGCCTGTTCGAGCAGCAGCAGTGCCGCACTGGTGCGCAGGTCGGCGCGGCCGAGCCACGGCTGGCGCTGCTTGGCCGGCAGGTCGAGCCAGTCCTCTACTGCCTGCTGCGGGATCGGCAGCTGGCGTTTCAGTACGTCGAACATGGCCTGGTAGCGTTCGCGGTAGGAGTCGAAGCGATAGCCCAGGCGCAGGGCTTCACGTGGGTCGGCGAGTACCGCGGTGTCGGCCAGGCCGCGGGCGTCGAGGACCTCCAGCAGGCCGTTGGGCAGGATGCTGTCGAGGTCGTTGAGCGGCGCGGCGTCACTGCCGCTGCGCAGCAGTTTCAGGGTCTCGACCGCGCAGTTGTTGGAGATGAAGAAGTAGCTGCCGTCGTAGCTCCAGTGCAGCTCGGCGGCATGCCGCACCAGTGCATCCTGTTCACTGCGGCTGAGCTTGAGCGGCACCGAGGCCAGACTGCGCAGCTCGATCTTGGTGTATTCGTCGATCACCTGACTGAGCGGCAAAACGAACAGCCGCGACGGATAGCCGCCGGTCAGCCCGGCCCAGCTGGACAGCTGCACATCGCCGACAAAAGCGCGGTAGGACAGCACTAGGTGCTGGTCCAAGTCGAGCCGACAGGCCGGCCCGCGCGGCCGCCCCGGTGCGCAGATCACCAGGCGCAGCATGCTGTGGCCGAAGCGGCTGACCCACTCACTGTTGGCCTCGGCCAGCAGGTAATCGACGGCGTAGACCCGCTCGGGGTCGAGTTGGCCTAGCGGTTGGCGGCCAAAGTCGCTGCCAGCGTTGAGGTAGGCAACCTGCGGACTGCACGGCGTTTTCGCGTCGGGCGCCCAGCCGAAGTGTGCCTGCCAGTAGGCATACAGCTCGGGGCGCCGGCAGGCGTAGCTGGGGTCGAGGAGGAAGTATTCGAGATTGACCGCAACAAACTCGCGCGGGTTGCTCAGCTCGTAGCTGTCCGGGCTGCGCGCCACCTGGCCGTTGTGCTGCTCGCGCTGACCGCGGCGGCCGACGTATTGCGGCCAGCCGGCCAGGTCAAGCAGGCGCGGGTCATCGCTGAGCGTGAAGCGTCGGGCTGTCTGCCCGCGGCACTCTGCGGGCAGGCCGATTAGGCCAGCACTGGCCACGCGACGCCGGCAGTTTTGCTGCAGGTGCTGGGTTTCGGTATCCCACAGGCGGCCGCGGTCGTACAGATGGGTGAGCTCGTGCAGCAGGCTGGCCAGCAGTTCGCGCTGCAAGGTACCGTGGGCGCGGCCGGTCTGTTCGCTGGCGGCGCTTCCATCCACCAGCTTGGGCAGCAGTCGGGCATTCAATTCGAGGCGCGCCAGCAGCTGGTTGGCGCTGCCGTAGACGTTGGCCGGCAGCTCGTCCGACCAGCGCAGCCGCACCGATTGTTGCAGGCGCTGGTGGAAGCTCGGAGGCAGGGCGGCCAGGGCCTGGTCGATCAACTGCTGACTGGCGCGGCGCTCGGCAGGGCTCAGGCCCTCGGTGTCGAGGTGCAGTTGCAGCGCCTGAACGGGGCCGCCGAGCAGGCTCAGCAGAACGCTGAGCAGCCAGGCGCAGACGATTTTCACGGGGCGAGAATGGCGGTGGCCAACTCCTGGTCGGAGACGTTGCGGGCGGCCGGGTACTGCGCACGCACGGCGCTGAATGCGGCTTCCAATTGGGCTCCACGGATAGCGCCATTACTGGCCACGAAGCTGGCGGCGTCGTCACGGGCGGCGATAACCAGCTTCATGTCGCGAATCGAGGTAGTGGTGTCGGAGGTGAAGTCCAGCGTGCGGTCCGTCACGCGCAGCAGCATGTTACTGGTGGCTTTCAGGGTTTGCGCCTGGGCCGCGCCGGCGAACAGGGCCAGGGCAATGCTGGCGGCAATCAGAGGGCTACGCATGAACTATCTCCGGGAAACGAGGGCGTGAACAAGCCGGCGATTATCGCCCAAGTGCCGGTTTAATGCAGGAGTGTATCGCGGCGCGAAGGGCGCGGTCCGGACGGTTGGCCAGCGGTCGACCGTCCGGCATCAGCCTTAGTGGCTGAGGATGGCCTCGGCCAATTGTGCATCGCTGGCCTGCAACTGCGGCGCGTGTTCGCGGATCTGCAGCAGAGCGGCTTCCAGCTGGGCACCACGTATGGCGCCATTACTGGCGACAAAACTGGCGGCGTCATCACGTGCGGCGCGGATTACCTTGTCATCTTTGCTTAATGACGACGTGGCATCCGAGGATGAGCCAAACGCATCGGCGATCCAGTCGGTGGTCACCACAAAGCTGGTGGCCGAGGCGCTGGTGGCCAGGCTCAGCAGACCAGCCGCAGCAAGCAGGCGAAATGGGGACATGGCAGAACTCCTTAAATAGTCAGAACCGGCCGCCCTAGAAGGGCGCCCCGGTGTCCATCAGCCTAGCCAAGTCCGCAGGCTGTGACCAGCAACATGCCTTGGTTTAGCGCCAGAAGGGCTTGCTCAGCTCGACCTGGCGCTCGGCTGCGCTGATGCCAAAGGTGCAACAAGGCCAGCAGTTGCTGAGCGCGGTTAGGGCGTGGCCGGGCGGCGTCGATATGGCCGCTGTGGGGCAGGGAATGGCTAGGCATGGCGGCATCCGTTTCGCCGGGCGACGAAGTGGCGGGCTGGACCACCATGATCCGCCTGGTGCAGGTGAGCTCACCAGTGACAGCGCCGTGCAATTGTGCGGTAACAGTTCAAGCTGTGCCCCAACTGTACTGCCGCATGTGGGCATATCTGTACGGCGGCCTGAGATAAGGCATAAGCGCAGGTCTAATTCAGGAATCTGAGCGGTTGTACGGAGGATGTTGGGTTGTCTGTTGGTCACGCTGAGACTTCGGTCAGTTTGGCGAAAATCATGCCTTGTTGATCGGCGCGCTTGGCCATAGACTCGCTCGGTTTTTCAATTAAAAGCGCTTATCTCCGGCCAGGCGCGCTCAACTCCCATACGTTTGCTGATCACCTTGGCGGCGTTGTTGGACACTATAAGAAATAAGCCCACCCCATTGCGCCGACAGCCTTTGGGTGAGAGCGGCACAGCTCATGTGATTCAATGATTATTCTTGTTAGCTCCAAAATCAGCCAAGCCGATATCCACGCCTCGCTCGGTAAGCCGGAATACAGTTATTTCTTTCTGATGAAAGATTTTCTGCCGGCACTTGAGCAAATTGGCACGGTGATTCAAGTCCAGAGTCGGGATGAAATTGACGCTTTGCATGCGCGCTTCAGTGCGCAGGGCGAGGCCGTCATTTTTATCAGTGTCAGTCCGCCGCATCAGACCCCGCTTGATCTTAAATGCCCCACGGTGACGCTCTTTGCTTGGGAGTTTGACAGCCTGCCGTCGATGGCTTGGGACGCTAACCTGCAGAACGACTGGCGTTATGCGTTTGCTCATAGCAGTGGGGCTATTACTACCAGCAAGGAGGCGGCCTTGTTGGTTAATGATGCGATGCAAGGACGTTTCCCGGTAATTCCTTTACCTGCACCGATCTGGGACCGTTATGCCAAGCTGGGCTCGCCCGAGGGTTGGCCGATTGAGTTCGGTGAGCGGCAATTCCCGTTCGCCGGCATCGTTATTGACAGCCCTATCTTGGGACTGTCTGCCGACGGACTGGTGCGCAAACCGGTGCCTGTTGAAGAGTCTGTCGAGCCTGTTACTGCGCCTGAGCCGGACCCTGCGTGCGAGCCTGTGGCCCAGAGTGAGGCTGTTCATCGCTTGAGTTTTCGTGCGGCCTTGCACCTCAGCGCGGCGCTGCTCAAAGGTTGGTGGAAGGAGATTCGCCTTGCGCGAGAGTCTACCGTGGCTGTTGTGCCGCGGCCTGAACCAGAACAGCCAGTAGAATCGGCAATAGTGGAAGCACCAGAGGTCAAACCAGAGCCCCGGTCTATCGTCGTCAGCGGTATCGTTTACACCACGGTACTTAACCCCGCCGACGGACGTAAAAACTGGGTCGATCTGGTCACCGCATTTTGTTGGGCGTTCAAGAATACAGAGGATGCCACCTTGGTCGTGAAAATGACCCATCACGACTTGGAGCACTACCGCGTGGTGCTGATGACGCTGCTCTCGCGTCTGGCGCCTTTCCGTTGTCGCGTCTTAGTGTTGCATGGCTTCCTTGAAGACGAACAATACCAAGCGCTTATCAACGCCAGCAGTTACTACGTGAATGCCTCGTCCGGCGAAGGGCTGTGTTTACCGCTGATGGAGTTTCTTTCGAGCGGCAAGCCGGTCATTGCACCCAACCACACCGCGATGGCGGACTACCTTGACGAGCATTTCGCGTTTCTGCTCAAGTGTTCGCCGGAGCCGACCTGCTGGCCTCACGACCCTACAGGGATGCTGTTTACTCATCGGCATCGGCTCAACTGGCAGTCATTAATGGAAGCCTTCCGTAACAGTTACCAAGTGGCATGCACGAACCCTGAGCATTACCAAGGTATGTCGAGAGATGCTTACCAGCACATGCAGGCGTTTGCCTCGGTTGCTCAGGTCAGTGAGCCGCTCCACGCATTCCTACAGCAGATTTTGACTGCTAGCCCTGCGCCGCAAAATCTCGGTTCAGCACGGGAGTTGGGCGCATGAAATTTCTGGTCTATTCGCAAGTCACCGCTGAGCAAATTGCCGCAAGCTTGGGCTTGCCGGAGTACAGCTACTATTTTGTGCTGCGCGACTTCTTGCCGGTGTTGCGGCAGTTGGGTGATGTGCTCGTTATCGAACATCCCGATGTGGAGGTCGACCCACTTTATGATGCGGCTTGTGCGGCAGGCGAGCGTTGTTTGTTCCTGTCTTTTTCACCGCCACAGAAAACCCCGCTTGGCCTGCGTTGCCCGACTATCCCGGTCTTCGCTTGGGAGTTCAGCAGTATTCCAAACGAGCACTGGCTCGATGAACTGAGCCAAGACTGGCGTCATGTACTGGAGAAATGTGGCCAAGGCATTAGCCATTCCGGCCTAACTGTGGAGGCGGTAAGGGCCGAGATGGGCGAAGCCTTTCCTGCTATTTCCATCCCTTCGCCGGTATGGGACAAATACCAGTCACTGCGTGAACAGCCCGGTGTATTACCACTGCACAAGAGCATACGCATTCAAGTTCGTTCAGGCGTTGTACTGGACACCCATGATGTCGCTCTCGAACCCTATATGCCGGGAGCAGATGCAGTGGCCAAGGCAGTCGCGGCAGCAAGAGCGCCTAAGTCAGCAGAGGATCAAACTCCTGCAGGCGCGTCAGTGGAACAGCGCGCTCCCCAGCAATCGCCGTTGCAAATTACCCGTCGCTATTTGGGCGAGTGGTATTTACGTGTGTTGCGCGAACTCCTGCCCCGCTTGCCCGGCCCTGCTCTTGTAGTACCACTCGTACCAGCCACCATAGAACTGGTGATAGAAGACTGCGACCAGCGCCTCGAACCACGTAATCAAGTTGAGCCCAGTGCGCTGCCCAAGTCGGGGCTTAAGCCATTGACGCCTGAGTGGGGCTTAAGCGAATGCAGCTTTGAGCTCTCTGGAGTGGTGTTTACCTCTCTGTTCAATCCTTATGACGGTCGCAAGAACTGGGTCGACATGCTCACGGCTTTTTGCGCCGCCTTCAAAGACACTGCAGATGCCACCTTGGTGTTCAAGCTTGGTCACCACGAATATCAGTCGGCACTGAACGACATGCTGATGTGCATGGCGCGGATGCCCGAATTTAAATGCCGCGTAGTGTTACTCCAGGGCTTCCTCGACAAGGCGGAGTTTGACAGCCTGATCCGTGCCAGCGCTTTCGTGGTGAATGCCTCTCATGGTGAAGGGCAATGTTTGCCGTTGATGGAGTTTCTCTCCTGTGGCAAGCCGGCAGTGGCGCCGCGTCATTCGGCGATGCTCGATTACATCGATGAAGAGGTCGCATTTATTGTCGATAGCTGGCTAGACGCGACTGCCTGGTCCCACGATCCTCGTCTCGCTTACCGCACCTTACGCCATCAAATTGACTGGTCTTCGTTGGTTGAGGCTTACCTTGCAGCCTATCGGTGCGTGCAAGATGAACCATCGCGTTATGCGCGAATGTCAGCTACTGCCATTGATCGTATGCGTGGGCACTGCTCGCAGGCGGTTACGGCGCAGAAACTGCGACAGTTCTTGAACATTGATGAGGCCGTCAGCCAATGAATCAATTTGATTTATTTCGGCGTTTAGCCGGGATGCAAAACGACCCACGTTCCACTGCCGAAATCTGGCAAGAAACCGCCAGCCAGCCCGATTTTGTTGACTCGCGCGACTGCGGCTTGGTCGACGCGGTGCAAAGTGGCTGGTATCTAAGCGAGACTAATGAACTGTTCAAAGGCTTTGCCATCAGCGCCGTCGACTCAGTTCTGGATGTTGGCTGCGGTGCCGGTGGCGCCACCTTGTTTAGCGCTAATCGCGGCGCACATGTGGTGTTCACCGACGTAGTCGCCGAGAAGATCGAGTCGCTCAAAGCGCGAGTAGCGCAGACCTCGGCGCGTCAGTTTGAGGGCTTTGTTTCCGACAGCATTCCGCTGCCGGTGGCAGATGCCAGCATGTCACGAGTGATCTCCATGGAGGTGCTCGAACATGTTGAAGATCCTGCGGCTTTTCTGCGTGAGCTGGTACGAGTGGGCCAGCCAGGCGCATTGTATTTGCTGGCTGTACCTGATCCGGTCGGGGAAAACATCCAGAAAGACTTTGCGCCTCGATACTATTTTGAACGGCCTAATCATATTCATATCTTCGAGCGTGAAGAGTTTGGCCGTTTGGTCACCGATGCTGGTTTGGAGATTGTTCGCCGTGATGCCTTCGGCTTCTTCTGGACCTTCTGGATGTTTCTCTACTGGTCGATGGCGAAGCAGGCGGGTGGCGAGATGGAAGGCATCTCACATGACGTAGTACAGCCGCCGTATCCCCCGATTTTGAATGACTGGGCCAAGCTTTGGCATCAGGTCATCAAGATGCCTGAGGCAGCACCGATGAAGCAGGCGCTCGATCAGTTACTGCCGAAAAGTCAGGTGATCATCGCGCGCAAGCCGGTATAAGCGTTTTACCGGCGAGCCATTGCCGCCATTATTGAATTAGCTTCAAAAAGGAAAGCCAGAATGCTGAACCGATTAAAGTGGCTTATACGCGCTACTCCTGCTGAGCCGGCACCTTTACCGGTCGTGGCGCCAGAAGACCCACCGGCGACGCCCGATAACTCGACATTGACCGACGCCTATTTAAGCGGCTGGTTTCGCCGTGATAGCGGCGAGTTGTTCGAGGGTTTTCCAATCAATGCTGAAGACACCGTGCTGGACATTGGTTGCGGCGATGGTCCGTTTGCTCAGTTCTGCGCCGAGCGTGGCGCAGAAGTGATTTTCGCCGACATTGATGCCGAGAAAGTTGCAGCGGTCGAAGCGATGCTCAAGCAATCGCCAGCGCGAGGAGTAATTCCGCTGGTTACCGATGCCAATCCGATTCCGTTGTCGGATGCGCGGGTGAACAAAATTATTGCCATGGAAGTGCTTGAGCACGTGGAATATCCTGCACAGTTCATGCGCGAGTTGGTACGGGTGGCTAAGCCAGGCACACAGTTTCTGCTGACTGTTCCTGATCCGCTCGGCGAAAGCGTGCAGAAGAAGTTGGCGCCTGCCGCTTATTTCGAGCATCCGAACCACATACGGGTGTTTCAGCGCGAAGAGTTCGAGCAGTTGATTGTCGATGCCGGCCTGATTATCGAGCGCCGCGCCGATTACGGCTTTTACTGGTCGGTTTGGTGGTTCATGTTCTGGGCCTGCAAGCAGGATCTCTCGCCGCCTTGGCATCCGCTGCTAGATAGCTGGACCCACACTTGGAACCTGCTGTTGTCGATGCCCGACGGCCCACGCATCAAGAAAGCTTTGGACGAGGCTATGCCAAAGAGTCAGGCAATAATCGCTCGCAAACCCTGATCCAGGCGCTATCTGATGAAGCCTCGTATTGACGACATTGAAATTCTCCGTGGGGTCGCGGTATTGATGGTCGTGATTCACCATGCTCACGACAATCTTTTCACTTGGGCGTCGCCCAATATGAGCCTGTTCTACACCTACTTCAGCGGCTGGGTCGGTGTAGATCTGTTCTTTGCCATATCTGGCTTCGTCATCGCGCGTGATCTGGTACCACGTCTTCAAGCATCGCCAGGAGGCGAACCTCTCCTGCGTTTGGTGCTGGCTTTTTGGGTTCGCCGTATTTGGCGCTTGTTGCCTTCAGCTTGGCTGTGGCTTTTGGTAGTTCTGGTCGCCTCGGTAGTATTCAATCAGAGCGGAGTATTTGGCTCCTTCCGCACGAACCTGGAAGCCACCGTAGCTGGGGTGTTGCAGGTTTCAAACGTCAGATTTGCCGAGTCCTTTATGAACTGGCCTTATGGTGCAAGCTTCGTTTATTGGAGTCTTTCGTTAGAAGAGCAGTTCTATCTGCTGTTCCCCTTGGTGATTTTGCTGACACGCCGTTATCTCTTTCATACCATGATATTGCTGGTACTCGCGCAGTTTTTTCTAGGGAAACTCTGAAAAAGACTTTCTGATTTTGGCAAAATAGCCGAACGCCACCCACCGAGTTTTCCGATGAAGCAGATGACCTTCGC